>MKWU01004258.1_pt1 | contig 17246 bp, 15 predicted proteins | sample 809101 | NCBI WGS metagenome assembly MKWU01 (sample SAMN05860141, study PRJNA318959) | sponge metagenome | host: Aplysina aerophoba | place: Slovenia: Piran, Adriatic Sea, Gulf of Piran | collected 2013-05-07 | reverse complement strand
ACAATCCGCGCATTATGGCCGGGTTGCGCCACGCGCTGCCGGATGTAGCGGTGCAGTCGCTGGCCGAACTGGGCGTCGATCCAGACGCGCGCGAGGCTCTCTCTTTCGCAGTGCTTGCCAATGAGACGCTGATGGGCCGCACCGGCAATATCCCAGCCGTCACTCGCGCACAGCGCCCGGTCGTCCTCGGCAAAATCGCCCTGCCGTGAACCGCGTAGGGGCGACCGGGCGGTCGTCCTACATTTGATAAAAATCCGCGCCGCCAATATGTTTGCCCGCTAGCTTTTTCGCTATATACCACAAAGGAGACGCAATGGATCGCCGCGATTTTGAACTGCTGCGCGACGAAGAAATTCCCGAACTCAACACCCGCGCCTTGCTCTACCGGCACCGCACCGGCTGCGAGATCGTCTCGCTGATCAACGACGACGAAAACAAGGTCTTTGGCATCAACTTCCGCACCCCGCCGGCCGACTCGACCGGCATTGCCCACATCCTCGAACACTCCGTACTGTGCGGCTCGCGCAAATACCCGGTTAAGGAGCCGTTTGTCGAGCTAATCAAAGGCTCGCTCAACACCTTCCTCAATGCCTTCACCTATCCAGACAAAACCTGCTATCCGGTTGCCAGCACCAACTTGCAGGATTTCTACAACCTGATCGACGTGTACCTCGACGCCGTCTTCTATCCGCGGCTGACGCCGGAAGTCCTGCAACAGGAAGGCTGGCACTATGAGTTAGAAGATCCCAGCGACCCGCTGCGCTACAAAGGCGTGGTATTTAACGAAATGAAAGGCGCGTATTCCGATCCCGAGAGTATCCTAGACGAGCGCATCCAGCAATCCATCTTCCCCGACACCACCTACGGCGTGGATTCCGGCGGCGACCCGCGCCACATCCCAGCCCTCACCTTCGACCAGTTCAAGCGCTTCCACGACGACTTTTACCACCCGTCCAACGCCCGTATCTACTTCTACGGCGACGACGACCCCGAGCAACGCCTCGCGCTGTTGCACGACTATCTAAGCTCCTACGAGGCGCATTCCGTTGACTCGACCATCGGCACCCAGCCGCGCTTTGCCGCGCCCAAGCGGCAGCAATTTCCCTATGCAGTCGATCCAGACGCGGTCGAAGAGCCAAAGTGCTTTGTCGTGCTCACTTGGCTATTGCAAGATGCGATTGACGCCGACGAGCGCCGCGCCCTCCAAGTGCTCGAACACGCACTGCTCGGCACTCCGGGGTCTCCGCTGCGCAAGGCCCTGATCGACTCCGGGCTAGGCGAGGATTTGACCGGCAGCGGGCTAGAGGTCGAGTTGGCGCAGATGTTTTTCAGCGTGGGCCTGAAGGGCGTACAACAGGGCGAGGCGGATGCGGTTGAGGCCCTGATCTTGCAACTCCTCAGCGACTTGGCGGACGGCGGGATCGACCAAGGGATGGTCGCGGCCTCGCTGCACACCGCGGAATTCCGGTTCCGGGAAAATAATACCGGGTCCTTTCCGCGCGGCTTGGGGTTGATGCTGCGGCTGTTGACCGACTGGCTCTATGACCGCGATCCCTTCACGCCTTTGCGCTTTGCCGACTCCTTCGCCGCGCTCAAGGACAAGCTGGCAGCGGACGACCGCTATCTAGAGGGCCTGATCCAACGCCACCTCTTAGACAACGCGCACCGCACGACCGTGGTCCTGCAGCCCGACGCCGAGTTGGGGACGCGACAGGAGGAAGAAGAGACCACGCGCCTAGCAGAAGCCCGAGCACATCTGAGCCAAGCGGATTTAGAGGAACTGGTCGCAGCCACCGCAAAGCTCAAGCACCTGCAAGAGCAACCCGACGCGCCCGAGGATCTGGCCAAGCTGCCCCGCCTGCAATTGAGCGACCTCGACAAAGCGATCAAGACCGTGCCTCGGCAAGAGGACCAAATCGCTGAGGTGCCAGTACTCCACCACGACCTCTTCACCAATGGCATCGCCTATCTCGACGTGGGCTGCGATCTGCGGGTGTTGCCCCAGGAGCTTGTGCCCTATATCCCGCTCTTTGGCCGCGCCCTGTTGGAGATGGGTACCGAACGCATGAGCTTCGTCGAACTGCAACAGCGGATCGGCAGCCAGACCGGTGGCCTGAGCGCCCATTCGCTCGTAGGCTCACGCCCCGACGGCGGGCCGGCCGCGGCGTACCTCTTTTTGCGCGGCAAGGCCATGACCGAACGGGTCGCCGACCTGACGGCGATTGTGCGCGACGTGCTGCTAGAGGGCCGCCTCGACGACCGCGACCGCTTCTTGCAGATGGCCTTAGAAGAGCGGGCCAGCGCGGAGGCCGGGCTAGTGCCGGGCGGGCATCGGGTGGTCTTGACGCGGCTGCGCGCACAATTCGACGAGACTGGCTGGCTCGCCGAGCAGATGCGCGGCTTGAGCTATCTGTTCTTCTTGCGGCAACTCATCGAAGACATCCGCGGCGACTGGCCAGCCGTGCAGGCGCGGCTGGAGCAGATCCGCGCCCTGCTGGTCAACCGGCCGGGCATGCTGTGCAACGCGACCGTGGCCGGCGGTGACCGCGCTGCCTGCGACCAAAGCCTAGCGGCGCTGTTGCGCGAGTTGCCGCAAGAGGCGCACTCACCCGCAACCTGGACGCCGAGCCTGACCGCAGCCGACGAGGGCCTAACCGTCCCCGCCCAAGTCAACTACGTGGGCAAGGCAGCGAACCTCTTCGCGCTCGGCTATGAATTGGATGGGTCGTCAGCCGTCATCACGCGCTACTTGGCCACCACTTGGCTCTGGGATCGAGTGAGAGTCCAAGGCGGGGCCTACGGGGCCTTTTGTTCTCTCGACCCGTTTACCGGCGTGTTTGCTTACGGATCGTACCGCGATCCCAACCTGCTGGAGACGCTACAAGTGTACGACCAGAGCGGCTCCTTCTTGCGCGACTATCCAATCAGCCACGACGAGCTGACCAAGGCCATTATCGGCACCATAGGCGACATCGACGCCTATCAGCTCCCCGACGCCAAGGGCTACGCCTCGCTAACGCGCTACCTGACTGGCATCGACGACGCCTATCGCCAGCAAATGCGCGACCAAGTCTTGGGCACCAAGGCCGAGCACTTTGCGGAGTTTGCCGCCGTGCTCGATCAAGTCGGCGCAGCGGGCCGGGTCGCGGTGCTGGGGTCGGCAGATGCGATTGCAACGGCGTCGGCTGCGCGCGGCAATTGGCTGACGCCGGTCAAGGTGCTGTGAATTTCGACTAGCGGAAAAATTATTTGCGCGACCGCCTAGGCAACTAGGCGGTTTTTTTATTTTTGCGGTTCACATAGTTAGTCGCGCCTTGTGGGTCATATAGGGCAAACGCGCCACCGGCCGGCGCAGACGCACACGACTTACATGCTAAACAGGAGCGTGGATCATGTTGAATCGAACGATTATTGCCACGGCAGCAGTGGCCCTGCTGCTCAGCCTGCGGGCGAGCGCCGCCGAGACTTCTTGGAGCGAGCAGCACGACCTTGACCACGGGCGCATTGAAGCGTGGATTGAAGATGGTTGGCTGCACGCCCGGCGAGTAGAAGGCACCGCCGATCTGGTCTGGCACGTGGTGCTGGGCCAAGTGGAGAAGGGAGCCGTGCCCACCATAGAGGTACAGGGCGGCTCAACGGCCGAAGTGCGCCATCCCAACGGCCGCTATTTCGTGCGTGACATCGCCAACCAGCGATTCAATTGCGTCCGTCAGAAGCTGGCGGTGAGCGAGTTTGCCGGAATCGACACGACCTTCTTGGCCGACGCACAAAGTAGCGGCTGGGGCACGGGAAATGATCTGGGCATTGCCGTTAAGAATCTGGATGACCACCAGTGGGTGTTATTGGGGCCAGCGCGTGTAGTCAGGGAGGGGGAAGAGAGGCACCTTGAGATCGCCCCCAACGCCGTGTTGCGCATGACTCCCACACTACAGGAGGGAGAGCACGCGCGATTTCGCACCGTAGGCACCGCAGGGATGGGCATGATCGACTACTCCTACGACAAGGCAGAACTAAGCGACGACGGGGAATTTCTCCAAGCGCGCTACGTTGGCATGGAGGAGGCTGAAAGAGTGCTCAACCGCAGCAAGCTCGAACAAGGCTCCATGCCCCCCAATTTAGATGCGGAACGCTGGGTCAATCCGATGCCTGTTGAGCAGTTAAAAAATATGTCGCAAGCTCCAGTGATCCTCATCGACTTCTGGGCGACGTGGTGTACGCCCTGCGTAGCCGAGATGCCCACCGTGCAGGCTCTGTACGATCAGTACGCCGAGCAAGGATTTATCGTCGTAGCGCTTCACTCGGCGCATCAGTCCGAAGACATGGACGATTTCGTCGCCGAACACGGCTACACCATGCCGATTGTGCTGGATACGGGCGAGACGTATCGCCGCTTCGGCGTCGAAGGCATTCCCCAATACGTGCTGATCGGCCGCGATGGCCGACTCGCCGAGACAGGTCTTTTGGGCAGCGTGCCGAGTGCAGATCAGATCGAAGCCCTCTTAGCCGCCAACTAATTTTGCGCCGATCAGCCGACATAAGCGCCGAAGCCGTAGAGCACTACGGACGCCTAGTGCTCAAGGTGGCCTATAAGATCGTCGCCAATGCCGACGAAGCGCAGGAGGTCTTCCAAGAGACCTTCCTGCGCTTCCACGCTACCTGTGTGCGCGGCGAGATCATCGCCCACCCCAAAGCATGGCTTTGCCGAGTGGCGACCAACGCGGCCTGCAAAATCCGGCGCTACCAACATCGGGCGCTGCTCTACGAAGAGGAAAACACCGCAGTGGAAGCCGATGCCGACAAAGACGCCGAGCACCGCTTGCTCATGGACCGAGTGCGCGACTTGGCCGCTGAATTGCCCGAGCGCCAGCGCATGGTCTTCGCCCTGCGCAACTTCGAAGGCTGGCCCTTTGCCGAAATCGCCGCGCGATTGGGATGCAGCGAGGAGTCGGCCAGAGCCAGCGAGTACAAAGCACTTAAAAAGATCCGCGCCCACTTGGGTGCCGGCTGCAAGGACTAAGCGCCATGGACAGAGCCGAATTTGAAAGCAAACTAAGCGATTACGTGCGCGGCGATCTGTCGGCTGCGGAAGCGCGACAGATCGAGACCTATCTGACCGAGCACCCGGAGGCAGCCGACGACTTGGAGGCGGTGCGTACCGTGTTGGAACTGAGTGCTGACATCGGCACCGACGAGCCGCCGGACGCGCTTTTTGCGGCAGCTCGTACCAACGCATTAAAGGCGATCCAAGCAGCGGACAAGCGTCAGCGCGCGGGATTCTGGCAGCGGTTGCAGCGGCCGATGTACCTGTCGGGGCTGGCCGCCGTGCTGGCCGGAGTGGTATTCGGGGTACTCTGGCAAGGGAGCGCTCCGGCGTGGGCTGAAGTGGTCGCCGAGGTGCGCAAGCTGCACTCCGTGCGCGTGGAGGGCTGGTTTCGTGGGGAAAAGGGAGGACAGGTGCCAGTGCAGCAATGGATCAAGGCACCGCACTTTTTCCGCTCTGCAGTCGGCACCGGCGCGGCGCGGCGCGAGGCCGTAGTGAACGATGTCAAAATGCGGGTTTACATGGACGGCGTTTGGTATGGGGAAGACCGGGGCGCAGGAAGCGCGTGGTCTATAGATAAGGTCGCCGAGCAACTAGCTCTGCCTGAGCGCGAGCAACTAAGGCCTTGGAGCTATCAGATTGAGCGCGAGGATCGAGGGGCGACGGTGCTTTTTTCGATTTGGCGGCGCTCCTCGCTGGGCATTAAAACCCCGTCGGATATTCGATATGAAGTCGAGGTAGATGCCCAGACGCGGTTGCCGAGCAACTCCCGTGTTTATCTCGATGTGGGCCAAGAGGATTGGGAGTTGGTCAGTGAATTGAATTATCTGGACTACGACACCCCGCTGGCAGACGAGCTTTTCATGGTCACTGACGATGCGGTTCCATCCTTTACCGACTCAGTGCGGTCCGCCTTGCCGTTTGAGCAAATCCTAGATCCCTTTGTGCCTTGGAAGCAGGCCATTTACATGCCGCTGGACGGCATGGACATCATCGTCCATCCTCCTTCGGATGACCCAAGCAAGGGTTTCGAGGGCCAAGCTTCGTCCACAGTAGGCGAGATCACGCGCCATGAATTTCACCGCACTCCGCTAGCCGAAATCGTGCGGCGCCTTGGAAAAATGCCTGTGGAACCTCGCATCGAGCAAACGATCCCGAGCCTAAGATCGGAGATCATACGGATCCTTTGGAAAGAGCCGATGGAAACCCCAGAGGAGAAACTGGCCAAGCAGCGATACTCCGTGCGGATTGCCTACAGCCATAGCCTAACCCCCACCGAGCGCGTCCAACGCCTCGGCCAACGCTTTGGCTTTGTCGCTGAGGAGGAAGCGCGACATGGCACTAGGACGCGTTGGATTTTTACCCAAGACGGCTCCGAGTTTCCAACAAACCCGCAAGCGGGAGGGTCTCGGACCAATGGCGACAATTACTACGCTACGGGGCATCCGCTCGGGCCTGCGATCCGGGGTATGCTCGAAAACGCCGCGCTCAACGACCTTGTCAAAGGCTACGACCAAGACCTCGACGAAATCGAGCTGCAATGGGACGGCGCGGCAGCAGACAATCCCTTTGATCGCCCAGTAGATATCGCCGTCGATTTCGCCGACGGCTGGGATGTGGCCCTCGATTATTTGCGCGAGCAATTCGGAGTGGCGATGGAGCGAGTATCCGAGCCGATTACCTACGAGGTGTTAGTAATGCGTCCGCACAGCGAAGGCGCAAAGTAAGCGGTTTATAACTAACGCCATCGCGGGCGTCCTGCTCGCATACGGACCTTTAGGGTCGCGCATGCGAGCAGGACGCCTTTAATTCTCGACAGAGCAAATATCATGGCCTCTGTCCCGAACATCCTCTTCCTTCTGACCGACAACCAGCGCAACGACCTGCTCGGCTGCGCTGGCAATCCAATCATCCAAACCCCGAACATCGACCGGCTTGCCGCAAATGGCGTCCGCTTTGCGAACGCATTCTGTACCAGCCCGATCTGCGCCGCCAGCCGGGCGAGCTATCTCACTGGCGTCTATGAAAGCCGCCACCGCTTCACCTTTCTCACACCACCCCTCCAACGCGCATTCACCGACAGCTCCTACCCAGCAGCTCTCAAAAGGGCCGGATACCGCACAGGACTGATCGGCAAGTTCGGCATTGCCACAAAAGGAATCGACCCTTCTCTCGCAGACGAGGGCGCGCTCGGAAAAATGTTTGACGCGTTCGACAACTACGAACACTGGACTGAAGACGGGTATGAAATCAGACAGCCGGACGGCCAGGTACGCCACCTGACCGACATCACCGGCGACAAAACAATCGACTTCCTCCGCACCCAGCCCAACCAGCCGTTTTGTCTCTCCGTCAGTTTCAACGCACCGCACGCGCAGGACAACGACCCGCGCCACTACATCTGGCCGGCAACTGAAAATCCGCTCTACGCGGATGTAAAGATACCAGAGCCACTCAACGCCGATCCCGCCTTCTTCAGGCGGCTGCCGAAATTCCTGCGCGAGACGGAAAGTCGCGTGCGGTGGCAGGACCGCTATGCGACGCCTGAAGACTACCAGCGGAACATGCGCGGACTGTACAGAATGGTCAGCGGCGTCGATCGCAACATCGGCAGGATTCTCACGGCGTTGGACCAGCTATCGTTAGCCGCCAACACGGTCGTGATCTTCGCCTCGGACCACGGGATGTACTACGGCGATCGCGGGCTAAGCGACTGCTGGCAGTTGAACGAACAGTCGATTCGCATTCCCCTGATCGTCTTCGATCCGCGAGCTGACGAGAGCAAGCGAGGGATCGTCCGCGAAGAAATGGCGCTCAACATCGATGTTGCGCCAACCATCCTCGAACTAGCCGGTCTGCGTGCTGCGAATGAAATGCAGGGAAAATCCCTCGTCCCCCTGCTGCGCGGCAAAGAAGTCGAATGGCGCGAGGCCTTCTTCTGCGAGCACCGGTTCGACCGCGCCGACATCCCCAAGAGTGAGGGCGTGCGCACGCAACGCTGGAAATACATTCGCTACTACGAGCGACAGCCCGTCCATGAGGAGCTGTACGACCTTCTCAAAGACCCGCACGAATCCTTCAATCTCGCAGAAGATCCCAAATTCTCAGATCAGCTTACACGGCTGAGACGACGATGCGACGCAATGCGCGTTAAATGCGCTTAGGTACCTACGCGCGCTCATCTGTAAGGCGTTTGGCGTACTCCCCACGCGGAATGCGGAAATATCCTTGAAAGCAGAGCACCCCCGCAGCCGTAATCACGGCACTGCTCCAAAACAGCGCCCGATACCCCAGCGCGTCGATCATCCAGCCGCCACCGAGCGAAACGCCGGCAATGCTGATGCCGTAGGCCATAGTCAGCGCCGAACTCATGGTCACCCGCCAGTGCTCGGGGACCAATTCCTGCTGAAAGACAATATAGACCGAGCGGCGGATCGAGCTGAGGGCGACCAAGGCCATACAGGCGGCTCCGGCTACTGCCCAATGGGCGACCAAGGCCATCGGTATGAGGCACAGCACCATCGCCCCAGCCCCCACGGTTATCACCGGCACCCGACCGAAGCGCCGACTGAGAGCAGGGGCGGCCAGCGCGGTACAGGCGGCTAGGAGCTGACCTCCGGCGGTCAAGCTGCCGATCAGCGCCGTGGAGACCCCGAGGCCGTCGTCCATGTACACATTGAAGAAGACGCGGAGACTGTTTTCCGCCGCCATCTGTAAGAAGGTGACCAAGCTCAAGGCGAGGATGATGGCCAAGGGAAAAGGCGTCGCTTCGCCGCGTTCTCTAGCGGGCGGTTTGTGCGGACGGGAGCGGGTGGCGGCGATAGCACCGGCGCTGATGAACAGCACGCCGGCGGCTAGCAGCAGCGGATAGCGGTAGGGGGCCGGGTGGTCTTCGGGCAGGCCGAGGAGCGCGGAGAACAGGCCGGGCAGCAGGCCGCCGCACAAACTGCCGGCAAAACCCGCCAGCGGCCACAGCGCCACTTGGGTCGAGAACACGTGATTGCGCAGGCGCGGCGGACAGATCAGCGTCAGGAAGGGAATCGAGCAGACGAGGAAGAGCGTATTGCCGAGGACGCCGAGAGCATACGCCCCCATGATCCAAGCAAGTTGTGCGGAAGGAGGAGCAAACTCGCTGAGAGGCAACAAGCCAAAACCAAGGGCGGCGACCACCATGCCGACAATCATGCTCCGGCGAGCCCCCCAGCGGTTGGCCAACAGCCCCGCGGGCATACTTAAAAGGGCAAACGACAGTGCGCCAACGGCATTGACTTGGCCGATCAATTGGGGGCCATAGCCCAAGCGCAAGAGGTACAGATTGAGCAGGACCGTATAGACGCCGCCGAAAATCGTAAAGCCGATCAAGGCTTGGCTAAAGAGCACCAAGCGCACGTCGCGGTTGAAAAGCGCCAGCGCCTCGCGGTGAGTAGAGACCAATTTCTTTTTTGACGAAACGGGAGAGGTCAGTTATGTATAGGGCGGTAAATCAACGGCTTGCGGCGAACAAAGGCAATGCAGCAGAGGCGATATGGCACGCAGCGGAATTCTTTGGTGCTTGTTGGCATGGGCACCGGGTATCCTAGCCCAAGAGATAGTCCAAGTGCAGACGTCGGCTGGCACCATGCACGAGTTGGCTCGCGTCGTCGCTGGTTATTTTGCAATGGGATCGGCCGAAGGACGGGCGGACGAGCAGCCGGTCCACCAAGTCTATCTCGACGAATTCTACATCGACCGTTTCGAAGTAAACAACGACCAGTACGCGGCCTTTTTGAACGACATCAACCGCAACGCTGACGAGGAAGGGCACCTGCTGCTCGATGTGCGCGACGCCGACGCGCAGATACGTTACAACGACACGGGATACGCGCCGATTTCCGGCACCGAGCAGCGGCCAGTCGCCGAAGTCTCGTGGTTCGGTGCCCGCGCGTATTGCACTTGGGCCGGCATGCAGTTGCCGACCGAGGCCATGTGGGAAAAAGCCGCTCGCGGCACCGATGGCCGCATCTATCCCTGGGGCGACTCCATCGACCGCAGCCGAGCTAACTACGGCAAAGAGGGCTGCTGCCGCGGCGACGCCAGCGACGGCTTTTTCGACTCGGCTCCAGTAGGCTCTTACCAGCGCGGAGTTTCTCCCTATGGGGCCTACGACATGGGGGGCAATGTCTGGGAGTGGGTGGTGGATTGGTACGGCGAGGAGTACTACGCGCAAAGCCCCGACCGCGATCCGCAGGGGCCAGATACAGGCATCAGCCGAGTGCTGCGGGGCGGGTCGATGAGCAGCGATCCGTATCGCCTGCGTACCACCGACCGCAGTGGGCTACCGCCCTCGGCGACCTATATCATCGTCGGATTTCGCTGCGCTGCGCACGAACTTCCCGCCACGGCAGTGCAGTCCGCAAGCTGGGGACAAATCAAGCGCAGAGCAGGGCCGGGCGATGCGCGATGACCCGCACAAATGCAAACAGCCCCTCAGCTTGTGTAAGCTAAGGGGCTGTTTATTGTTTATAATAGTGGTGGCGCCTCGCGGAATCGAACCGCGGACACAGAGATTTTCAGTCTCCTGCTCTACCTACTGAGCTAAAGCGCCACCAAAAGGAAGATTAAAATTAAAGCCCCCTCATTTGCATTGTCAAGGATGTGCCATGCCCGTCTCGATCATCCCGTTCAACATGCCCGAACCCGCTACAATTCCTCCCCACATCGTCGCATCACTCGAGGCCATGTCTCCAGACGAAGCCGTGATCCAAGGCATGAATTTGCTGCTGGGCATCGAAGCGGCAGACACCATCGTATATGAGCGCGTCGGCCAAGGGGTAGTCCACACGGCCGGGGCAGGAGCCGAGGTCCTGCAGCGGGTGCTGGAACAAGACGGCGTGCGCGCCTTCGCCGATCAGGACGGGGTCGGTCACTCCGCGCTGTTGCTGGTGGGACAAGCCCAGGCCGACGAAGAAAGCCCCCTGCCAGCAGGAGTGGTACGCTTCCTCCTGGAGGGGGCTGAAGGCGGGTCTATCGGCTTTAGTTACGTGTTGCCTCTACAGACCAACGACGGCCCGCTATGGGGCGCGTTGACGCTGATTCGCCGCGCGGCGAGCGGGCCGCTCAACCACGAGCAACCCAACCTATGCGAGGGCATGCGGCGCGTGTTGAGCCGGATGCGCGCTTAGGCCGAGACCGGCTCTACTACTCCGTTTTCGAGCATCCAAGCCTCGACCTCGTCGCCATCGACATCGGCTAGCATCTGGCCGTTGATCTCGACGCAGGGCGAGAGGGGCTGGCCGCTTTTCTGCACCATCTCAGCGTAAATATCAGGATTGTTGATAATGTCTTTGTCTTCGTACGCCAAGCCGTATTTGGCGAAGGCCGTGCGCACGCTATTGCTCCAGCCGCAAACCGGCTTCAGATAGGCGACAATATGGGGGGATTCAGTCATGATTGGGATTCCTTTCTGGCGTGATAGAAACGATTTTGCGTTTGGTGGAATATAGAGATGTGCCCCTCTCTGTCAAGCAGAGCATTGAGTGATTGACGAACCGGATACCCAATGTTACATTTGGATCATCCCCCTTCCCTTGGTGTATTTGTTCGCCCTCTTAACTTCAGGATCAGCAATGAGTTCTACCGAAGTCCTTTTTGTACGTGGCGGACTCCCTCTCCAAGGGGAGGTCGAGGTCCAAGGGTCCAAAAACGCCGCTTTGCCCATGTTGGCCGCTTCACTGTTGGCCACCGAAGGGCAAACCGTTTTGCACCGGGTACCCCCGGTCAAAGACGTGTTGGTGGCCCTAGAAGTGTTGCGTCGGCTTGGCGCCCGCGTCGATTACGATGCAACCGAGGAAGTGGCTGTCCTAGACACTCGCGATGTCAAAGAGCACCGGCTGCCCGCGGATTTGACCAATCGCTTCCGCGCCTCGCTGCTTTTTGTCGGTCCGCTGTTAGCCCGCTTTGGCCGCGCTTGGATCCAAGAGGTCGGCGGCTGCACGATTGGCTCGCGGCCGACCGACTATCACTATCGCGGCTTTGCCCGGCTCGGGGCCGAGGTCGAAGGCGTCAACGGCGGCGGCATCGACGTGGGGGCCAAGCGGCTCTCCGGTGCCTTTATGTACTGCGATTTGCCCAGCCATACCGGAGTGGAAAACCTCGTTATGGCGTCCTGCCTAGCAGAGGGCGAGTCCGCGATCGAAAACGCGGCCTCCGACCCGGAGATCGTCGATTTCGCATCGCTCTTGCAAAAGATGGGTGCCCAAGTTGAAGGAGTCGGTACGCGACGAGTGCATATCAAGGGAGTCGATGCGTTGGTAGGTGCCGAGCATACGATCATGTACGACCGCCTCGATGCCGGTCTGCTGATGATGGCGAGTGCAATTACCGGCGGCGACATTGCCCTCAAAGGCGTGGTGCGCGATCACCTGTACGTTTTTGAAGCCAAGCTACAGCAGATGGGCGTCGAGATGACAGAAGAAGGGGCGTGGATGCGGGTGCGCGGGCCGGAAACCTTGTCGCCGATCAACATAGTGACCACCTTTTACCCTGGCTTCCCAACGGATCTACAGCCCGGGATGACGGCCCTAGCGTGCATGGCCAAAGGCGACAGCTACGTCCGCGAGACCGTATTCGAAGATCGCCTCGGCCACGTCAAGGCCCTGCGCTCCTTCGGCGCTCGCATCGCGCCGGAAAAGGACCGCCTAGTATTGGCACACGGACCGACTCAGCTCAAAGGAGCCAAGGTCAAAGCCATGGACATTCGCGCCGGGGCCGCCTGCGTACTCGCCGGCCTAGCGGCCGAGGGCAGCACCGAGATCGGCAATCTCTACCAACTCGACCGAGGGCACGCCCACCTCGAGCGCCGCTTGCGAGGCTTGGGTGCCGATATCGAAAGACACTGAGACGCATTGCGTACCTAACGCTAATAAGCGGTCGGGAGCTTGCGGCTCTCGGCCGCTTTTTTTTGGTTGTTTATCACTACATAGGAGGGCACCATGATCGTACAATCCGATGCCGTGTATTTAGCGCGCTCGCCCATCGACCGCGCCGACGCTCCCTTTGCAACCTATCGAGAGTTAGCCTATCGCACCCTCGCCGCCCTTGAGGTGCCGCTACCTGCCGCCGGCACCATCTTGCTCAAGCCCAACGCCACCGTGCTCTATCCACCGGAAAAGCGCGTCATCACCCACCCCGGGTTTGTCGGTGGCCTGCTCGACGCCTTGCGCGACCGCGGCGTACCCGCCGAGCGCATGGTAGTTGCCGACGGCCAGTCCGGGGAAAACCCCACGGCCGGGCACACTTGGGAACTATGCGGCTATCGCGCCATGACCGAGGCGCGTGGCGTGCGGCTCGCAGAAATGAACACCGACGAGGATTCTCGCGTCGTCGAGGTCGCCGACGGCGTAGTGTACGAGTGCTATCCCCTGTACCGAGAAGTGACCGATTGCGCCTTCTTTTTCAACGTCCCTCTCGCCAAGTGCCACAACTTGGGCTGTACGACCTTGTCGATAAAAAACCTGATGGGCATCATCGCCAAGCCCGAGCGACACCTGTGCGCAATCCAAGCGGTGGACGAGCCTTGCGCCGATGAGCTGTGGCGGCTGACCGAGAGCGGCTTCAGCCTCTTTGAAGATCGCTTCTATCACAAGCTCTGCGATCTATTAGTCGCGCTGCGCGGTTTGGGGATGCCGCGACTCTCGGTGGTAGATGGTCTTGTCGGCCGCGACGGCACGGCGTTCAACGAAGGGGGCAACTACCCCCTCGGCTGGGCTGTGGCCGGCGTCAACGAGGTACACGTAGATACAGTCGCCACCTACCTGATGGGCCTCGACCCACAGGCCACCCCCTACCTGCAATTCGCCCACGCTCGCGGCCTAGGAACCATTGACCCCGAGCAAATCGAAGTCGTCGATCTCGCCAGCAGCACGCCGCTCTCTGGCGCGGCCCTAGCCGAGTTGCGGCCCGCCGCGCCGCTGATGCCCATCTCCCGCTGCAAAGGCGGCTACTACAAGCGTTTTCGCAGCGACGGATCGGCTGTGCCTTGGCGCTTGGACGAGGTCAATGCCCAACGCCAGCAGGACGGTCTGGCACCCGTTCCCTATGAGTCAGCCAGCGCCTGAGCACACCCTCCGTGCCTGCCAACGAGCGGTGGACGAATGGATCGCCGATGTCGGCGTGCGCTACTTCTCCGAGTTGACCAATACGGCCGTGCTGATGGAGGAAGTCGGCGAGCTGGCGCGGATCATGGCCCGCACCTTTGGCGAGCAGAGCTTTAAGGAGGGCGAGGAAGCCGATCTCGGCATGGAGATGGCCGACGTGCTCTTCGTCCTCATATGCCTCGCCAATCAGACCGGAGTTGACTTAGAGGAATCCTTCCAGCGCGCGCTGGCCAAGAAGACCCGACGCGACCACAGGCGTCACGCGGAAAATCCCAAACTCCAATCTTGATTTAGCAAACAACCGGCAAGTTGTGCTGCGCTCTGCATCCGCTTACTTTGGCGCAACTTCCTGCATCCTCTTTTGCGAAAGGTCGGTCCATGAGTTCCCGCAACGGTTTTATCGAAACGCATATTTACGACTATATCCTCGCCAACTCGCTGCGCGACCGAGACGAGCTCAAGCGGTTGCGGCAGGAGACCCAAGCCATGCCCATGGGCGGAATGCAGATCTCGCCCGATCAGGGGCAGTTCATGGGGCTGCTCGTCGAACTGATCGGTGCCAAGCGGATCGTCGAGGTGGGGACTTTTACTGGCTACAGCAGCATTGCGATGGCGCTGGCTCTGCCAGCGGATGGGCGTCTGATCGCCTGCGACGTCAGCGACGAGTTTACCCGCATTGCCCAGCGCTATTGGCAAGAGGCCGGCGTGGCCGACAAGATCGAATTGCGGTTGGGACCAGCGGTAGCGACCCTCGACGGAATACTCGCAGCCGGGGAAGCCGGTTGCTTCGACATGGCCTTTATCGACGCGGATAAGGAAAATTACGACGCCTATTACGAACGCTGTCTGCAACTCTTGCGCCCGGGCGGATTGATCCTAATCGACAACGTGCTGTGGGGTGGGCGGCCCGCCGATGTCAACGAGCAGGACGAAAGCACCGTGGCGATCCGCGCACTCAACGCCAAAATCCGCGCCGACGAGCGCGTGACCGCGTCCCTGCTGTCGATCGGCGACGGGTTGACGCTGGCGCGGAAGCGGTGATCTGTTCAACGCGCTTAACTGTTGAAGAATTCCGCAAGCTCTTGTCGTAAAATGATAGCTGCAACCGAGTCGCCGCTGACCGCGAACTAACATGTAGAGGAGACTCGTCAATGGGCAGTGGGCTAGTTTGAAATTTCTTTCCGAAAAACAACCTAAAGAGAGCCGCTTGGCACGATTCTTGCCAAGAAGCCTACAATGTATTATATATTAGGAAAGGAGAATAATTATGGAAACTACTGCTCAGAAAGTTTCTTCTCGATCCGCTCAAGAAGTTCCTTCGTTTCTTTTTGTAGATAATCCATTAATTCTAATGCCTTTGGTTCTGAAATCAAGAAAACTAAAATTTTTTCCTCACCACTTGATCCATCAGGAAAATACTCACATGCTTGAATTTTCAAACCCACTTGTCTCAAGTTCTTTGGGATTGGTTTTTCAGACTCCATAGGAACAACACCTGCACCTAAGAGTAAGTAAGGATTTTCTTCCATCGTCTTATCCTCCGTCGTTTAGGGTGATGGTTTTCAAGCACCGAGGACCGGTATCCTCGGTGCTTTTATTTTAGAGAAAGAACCTTTTTTTAATTCATTCTGTTCGGAATTAACTTTTCACCATTAGCTATTTTATTTTCGATTTCTAGATGAGTCTTAGATAAAAGCAAATAGCGTTCCGAGGTTGGAGGATGTGATCCGGTAAAACTATTACTGCTCAAAGGATCATGTTTGGCCATTCTTCGCCAAAAATTAGCTGCATTTTTTGTAGAATATCCGGCACGAGCCATAATATATAGACCTACATAATCAGCTTCCAACTCAAATTCTTGACTAAAAGAGACTGTTCCTGCAAGCTCTCCTATCCTTTGATACCGTCCATATGTTGGAATACCTAGACCAGAGACTAAACCATCAAAAAAAGCTCCAGCAAAACCTCCTAGAAGTGCATTTCTTTTCTTTTTACTGATATGTTTTTCAAAACAATGAGCGAGTTCATGTGCGATAACTAAAGCAAGCTCATTATCAGAAACAAAACTAAGCATTCCTTCAGTTACCCCTATATTTTCACCATCTGTATAAGCATTAACTCCTGAACTTTCAATATAAAAAGCTGAATTATCACACATGATCTTTTTAGTTATTCTTAGTATAAAAGTAGTATCCTTATTCGATTTTATATGACGCTTTATTTTTAGAGAAATTTCTTTTTTATCTGAAGATTTCTCTAGCATCTTTTCAAATGTATGAGTCCATGTGAATTTAGTTCTAACTATTTTTAAGTCGATGGGGTTTTGTACAAGGGTTTTTTTATATTTTGCTAAAACAGATTTTCCCTCCCAACGAAGAATTCTGTCTCCCTTTTTTAAACCAGATTTCTGAGCACTTGATCCTTGACGAATATAAGTAACAACAGGATAAATTTCTCCTTTGTCGAACTCCATATAATCAAGAAGTAGAATATTCTGTACAGGATGTTCTATTCTTAATTTCCTCGGATCAAAATATAAGAATCCATATTCAAATTTAGCGTTTTTACATATTCCCCTACTAGCATAAAGCAACCTATCTTTTATCCTCTTAACACGATAATCTTTTTCCATATATTCACGAAATTGATTTCGGGCTTGAACAGTTATTTCATCTCGAATTTCAGGTAAGCTAATCTGAGGTCGTTCAGTGCTTGGCGTAGCACAACTAAAAAAAAGAGCAGGGAGTGAAAAAAGAAAAAAACGCAGCATGAGAAACCTCCTAGGCAGGTAAGAGGTTGAGGGTGAACTTTGGAGCCAAAAGGCCCGGGCCTTGTTCACCCTCTGCTGCGCATGGCTGCTGAGAATCTAGCCTATTCGCAAGCACCGAGCCGCGAACTCGGTACAAATGCTTTTGTATTCAGCCAGAGACCCGAATACTAAAATTTTTGGCTCATTATGGATTGCAGGGAGCTATTCCCAGAATGCCTTTAATGAGGCTTTCGAGGAGCGCTTTGCCCCTTTTTCTCATGTTATGAACGAATTGAAAGAAGCCCAGATACAACGGGAGTTT
>MKWU01004257.1_pt1 | contig 17248 bp, 13 predicted proteins | sample 809101 | NCBI WGS metagenome assembly MKWU01 (sample SAMN05860141, study PRJNA318959) | sponge metagenome | host: Aplysina aerophoba | place: Slovenia: Piran, Adriatic Sea, Gulf of Piran | collected 2013-05-07 | reverse complement strand
CCTCTATGCCTGGTACGGCACCGCGGTTGCCGCAACCCGGGCGGGCCGCCGAATCGACGGCTGGAGCGAGCCGCCGAGCTTCTACGAGAACGCGGTCGGCTTCGTGACGAACTTCTTCGACACGCTGGGGATCGGGTCGTTCGCGCCGACCACCTCCCTCTTCAAGCTCAGGCAGGTGGTGTCGGACGAGAACATCCCCGGCACGATGATGATCGGCCACACCCCGCCGGTCGTGATCCAGGCCTTCATCTTCATCGCGATCATCACGGTGGACCCGTTGACCCTCTTCACGCTGCTCGTCGCAGCGGTGCTCGGCGCTTGGCTGGGCGCTGGTGTGGTCGCGCGGCTGCCCCGCTACCGGATCCAGGTCGGGATGGGGATCGCGCTATTGATCGCGGCCGTGACCTTCGTGCTGGCCATCTTCGACATCGCGGCGGTGGGCGGCGACGCGACCGGGCTCTCCGGCGCGAACCTCGCGATCGCGGCTGCGGTCATGTGCGTCCTGGGCGCCCTCATGACGATCGGGGTCGGCATGTACGCCCCGACGATGGTCGTGATCAGCCTGATGGGGATGAACCCGGTCGCCGCCTTCCCGATCATGATGGGCGCGTCGGCGTTTCTGATGCCGGTCGCCGGGCTCCGGTTCCTGAACGCGGGGCGCTACGGGCTCAAGGCGGCGCTGGGACTCGCGATCGGGGGCGTGCCGGCCGTGTTGATCGCGGCGTTCTGGGTGCGGTCGTTCCCGATCAATGTGATGCGGTGGCTGGTGGTCGCGGTGGTGCTGTACGCGGCGATCCTGATGTTGCGGTCCGCGGTGCAGGAGCGGCGCGTGACGTAAAGCAAACATAACATTCTGTAAACCCGGCTTTACAGAGTTGGGACGTGGCGGCCCACCGCTGATCCCCGAGCAGGCTATCGCACCTTCCGCGAGTAGTTCCCGTGCACGCTGACCCGATCGACCGCACCGCCGTCCCGATGGAAGACATACGCCTCGCCGAGCTCCCCGTCGTCCCGCACACGGCGGAAGATATCGGGTGTGTCCCCATCGCGGCGCAGCTTCCTCATCGCTCCGAGCGGGTTATCGGTCGGAACGCCGACCGCAACCAGACTGTCGTCCCAGCGCAGGATCACCGTCTCGCCCCAGGTGGACTCGTACAGCCCCTCGTATTCGGCCAGTGACGCGGGGCGGGCGGTGCCGCCGCCGGGGTTGTCGTGGACCGACTCCAGCGCCGACCCCACAATCTCGATCAGCTTCGAGTACACGTCACCGGGGCTCGTCCCCAGGGCGCTGATCATGACGATTCCCGCCAGCTTCTTCGCCGGAATCAGCTGCAGCGTCGACCGGAAGCCCGGGCAGCTGCCGCCGTGCCCGACCGTGCGCTGATCGTCGCGCTCCGACACCGAAAACCCCAGCCCCCACATGGTGTCGAAGTCGGGATCGACCCAATGGACGCGGTGCATCTCGCGAAGCGTGTTCACGCCGAGGATCTCGGTGCCGCCGTTCTCGAGCAGCCGGAACTGCCAGGAGGCGAGGCGGGCGAGGTCCTCGACGGTCGAGGAGAAGCCGGCGGCCGGGGCGATTCCGTGGGCCTGGAAGAAGGTGGCCGGGGTGCGCTCGCCGTCGCGCCGCAGACGCGTGTAGCCGGTGGCGAAGCGGTCTCCCCTGTGCCCTTCCGGGATGTCGGTGTACGTGTCGGCCATGCCGAGCGGGTCAAGGATCTCGGCGCGCACGTACTCGTCGTAGCCCATCCCGGAGGCTTCCTCGATCAGCTGCCCCGCCAGCGCCATCCCCAGATTCGAGTACTGGAAATAGCGGTCGCCGGGGTACAGGGTCTCCTGCTCGGCAAGCCCCTCGATGATCTCGGCGCGGGTGGGAAACGGGAATTCGGGTCCGGTCCAATACGGGTGGGCCGACTCGCGGGGAAGCCCCGACGAGTGCGTCAGGATCCCCTCCACGCTGACCGTCGGCCCGTCCGGATAGGCCTGCTCGACATCGTACCAGGGCAGCAGGTCGGAGACGGGGTCATCCAGCCGCAACTTGCCCGCGTCGCGCTGCTGCATGACCCCGATCGAGGTGAAGAGCTTCGAGATGGAGCAGATCGAGTACATGGTGGACGGCGTCGCCGCGACCTGCGCGTCCGGGTGCGCATACCCGTATCCCTTCGCCCACACCAGGTTCTGATCATGGACGAGGCCCACCGACATCCCCGGGATCCTCTCGTAGTCAATCTTCGCGTCGAGCCAGGCCTCGAAGAGGTCGACCGCCTGCTCGAAACGCGGGTCCCGGGTGGGGTCGCCGGTCTGGGCGCACCCGGACGAGGGGGCGAGCAGGAGGGCCATGACGGCGAGGGTGCGAAGCAGGGCCAGCGTGCAGGACAAGGAGTGAATGGGTGCGGGGGTCATCTTGGCTCCTTGGAATACGGGGCAAACGGGGTCTTGACGGCTGGCGTATTGACGGCCAACGCCAGCCCTGGACACTGTAACAGCCATTCCGACAGTATCACCCCAGGCCGGGAACGAGAAAGCGAGGGCCAGTGTGCCGAGTCCGCGACGCGTGAGCATTCGCCGGCCTGCCGCCCTCGCCCCGCAGCCCCCCTCTGCGCTTGCCGCCCTTTGCGCCGCCCTTGCGCAGGCCCTCTCGCCCGCGCTGGCCGCCCCTTCCCCCACCCTCTCCGCCCAGCAACCCACCTCCGTCTCCGGCGAAGTCACCTGCGCCGACTGCGTCATCACCCTCGACACCATGGCGACCATCGGCGGCTGGGAGGACGCCGGCCTCCACGTCATCACCCCCTTCTCCCAGGTCGCGGTCGATCGCCGCGGCCGGATCCTGGTCACGCACCTCAGCTACCCGGAGATCTCGGTGTTCTCCCCGGAGGGCGAATACCTCGGGACCGTTGGACGGGGAGGGACTGCCGACGGCGAATACGAGGCGATCGCGCACGTCAATGTCGGCGGGCGCTACATCCACGTCTTCGAGTTCCAGCGGGGACGCACGGTGCTGGATCACGACTTCGAGGTCGTCCGCACGGACCGGTCGATCCCGCAGGTATTGTCGTCGGTCGTCACGGACACGGACGAAGTCGCGTTCGCGCTGCACGTCCCCGAGGGAACCGGCGTCGCACACCAGCGCCTGGTCCTCGACATGATGGGGAGGACGGTCTCGTTCGGCGGCGCGGAGCCGGTGCGCCGGGGGCCGCAGATGCAGCGGTTCGTGGTGGCCGGCGACGGGGAGACCTTCTGGACCGTGCGCCAACAGGCCAACCGGATCGTGCGGTGGGACCTGGAGCCGGAACCAGCGGTCGCGCGCGTGTTCGACCGGACCGTCGAGGCGTTCGAGCGGGACAATCCGACGGGGCAGAGCTGGCCCCGGTCCCTCAACGTGGGCACGATGCTCGACGACAACGGGCTCTGGCTCGCGTGGCAGACCCCCGACGCGGAGTGGACGGAGCGAATCAGCCCCGGCGAACCGATCCCCGAAGTCCCCTGGCAGACGGTCCTCGACGGCTGGCTGGACCTGGTCGATCCGTCAACGGGACAAACGATCGCGCGCTACCGGGGTGGCGACGCGCTGCTGGGGTTCGCGCACGGGTCACGGTACCTGGTCTCGTATCACGAGCCGAGAGCGGGCGGGGCGTATATTTACCTGCTGGAGCCGAAGTTGTCGCGCTAACTTGCGGCCCGAAGCTCATTGAAGAAGGCGCATCACTCGCCGCGATCGGCCGCGCCACGGACCCGTGGCGACGATCCGGCCCGATAGGACGGTCCCTCGGACTTGTCGGTCAGCAGTCCCGGCAATGTGTCCTCCGACGGCCGCTGGATGTAGCTGAGCGCTGCCTGGGCCAAGAACCCGGAGCGCGACTGCCCCTCGCGAACCGCCGCCTGGTCCACGATGGCCAAAACCCGCGCTGGCAGGGTGATGTTGATCCGCCTGGTCTTGCTGGAGAGCTTCGAGACATCCACCGCAACAATGGCCCACACCCCGTCCCGGTAGTCCTCGCTGCCCTGGTGTGTCTCAAGCGAGGCACGTGCCGGTATCGCTTCATCGTCCATCAGCAGCCCCTCGATATGGCATGCGATCGCCTCGCTGGCAGACTCGATTGCCTCGTCAAGCGAATCGCCCGCCGAGAAACAGCCAGGCAGGTCGGGCACGGAGACTCCGTACCCGCTACGTGCATCCTTGTGCAGCACGATTGGAAAGCGCATCAGCGGTCCTCCCATTTCCAGTCGGCCTGCCGGTAGATGCTGCGAAGAGTCCCGATCGGGATGTCCTTGCTGGGATGTTTCACCGTCACTCGGCCGGACCTTTCGGGGTGCACGAATTGATGGTGGCTTCCACGCGTGTTCCGAAGCGTCCAGCCGTCCGCCACCAGTCTGCGAATGATTTGTCTGCTGGACATGGTATGTATGATACACACTGACGCGAGCGACTGCAAGGGAACTCGTCGCGCACGATGCCACGTTGGAATCAACTCCGGCCACTCACCTCCCCGGCACCCGCTTCACCACCACCGTCTTGGAGACCGGCTCCCTCAGGACTCCCCTTCAGCCCGCCCGTAGACCAGGACGAGTGGAAGCGGGGAGTCTGCGGAACCGAAAACCCGCACGGTACGGGTCATCTTCAACTGGCCATCGACGACCTCCAGCACCACTCGCACCCGGTCGTCCGGATTCACGGTGTGCTCAAGCCCGAGCTTGTCGTCTTCCCATATCACGCGCGTCTGGACGCGATGCTCACCCTCCATTTGCGTGGCCGATCCGCCATCCATGGGGACCGTGACGCTCTGTCCAGGCGTCGGGGTGTACACCAACCGCTCGCCATCCACCCCGAGCACGAGCCTGGCGGGCCGCCGAGCCAGCACCTCCAGCGTGTTCTCACGAGCCGCCAGTGAACTCTCGTCACCACCGACATCGCCGATGATCTGGCCCGATCCCCCCGGCCCCTTGATGATTGTGAACCCACCGGGCGTGTCCGGTCCGGCCGTGGTCGGCATGCCCATCGGCGGCGAACTCTCGCGCTCGTCCAGCACCCACGTGCCGGTGAGAGCCGCGAAGAGAGCTTCCGCTTCCGGGCCCGTCACCGGCGTGGCCCGTCCGCCCGAGGCGCAAGCGGTCGTCAATGCCGCCATGCCCGCGAGCGCCAGACCGCCGGACCCGATCCCGACCACCGAGTGCGATACCCTGCTCCTCATTTGACACCTCCTGCTGTCGCTACTGCCGCCCCACCATCCTCTTCACCACCACCGTCTGCACACCCAGCTCGTCCGTTTCAATGAAAGCCACCAGCCCGTCAGGGCCGAAGGCAACGGGGAGCACGGTCGTCCCGGCGGGATAGCTGCCCAGGTAGCGGCCATCGGGGGTGACCACGTCGATGGGACCGTCGCTCCAGGGCTCAGCACCCCACCGCAACACCCAGATGCGGCCGTCCCAGGTCACCGCCAGGCCCCGGATTGCGGATAGTTCGTGGTAGTAGTCCCTGTTCTCGATCACGCCACGCATGCGTTCCACCCGGTCGGCCGATCCCGTTTCCTCGATTCTCCGCAGGCGACGATCCTTCTCGGCACGGATCATGCGGCCCGTCAACGGTTCGGGCCGGAAGGGCCGCTTGAGGATTCGCACAACACCCGCACCCGCCACCGCAATCTTCACCGTCCAGGTCGTCGAGTCCGAGAATGCCACCCGGTCATCGGGGAGGACTCCCCAGTGCAGGGTCGGGCTCAATTCGGGGAGGCTGTGGGTGGGCATGTGAATGAGGTTCCGCTGCGTCGTCTCATCCTCATTCTCGAGTCCGGTCGGCGGCAGCCAGGCCTCGGCGACCGTGTCGGTTTCGCTCCATTCCCCGGAAAGGACCGTGCGTTCGATGGTGAGCGACGACGGCAACACGATCGGGCCTCGAAAAGCACCCGCCGTCATGGTGGCAGCCGTCGCCTGACCCGGCACGCTGATGATGGCGTCAGCCCCGGGCTGTGCCCTGATGAGCCCCATCCCCCACGCGGAAGGAGACCCGGGCATTCGCACCATTCGCTCGAATTCGCCGTCAGCGCCGAACAGGTGGTAGCCCCGGCGGCTCAGGTCGGCGACCACCACTCTTCCGTCCGTCATGACCGCCGTGGCCGCGGGGTCGCCGAACTCGCCCGGACCCTCGCCAGAACGGCCGATTTCCCGAATGAGACGGCCATCGGGACCTACCAGGAAGATCCTCCGCTCCTGGAACAACAGGCGGTCGAACACCAGCAGGTTGCCGGCAGGGTCGAAGGCCACGCTCTGAACGTGCCCGAACTGCTCCCAGTCCCCGCCGTCGAGCGTTCCGACGTGGTAGAGTTCCTCGAAGCGCAGGTCCAGCCAACGGTCGTCGCCGGGCAGGCTGATGATCTCCTGAGCGCCGGCGGGAACCGCCGTGAGCAGACAGAAGGCCCAGGCCAATGGGCCGAAAAGTAAACTCGGGTTTACAAAATGTAATGTCCGCATGACTTTCGACGGAGAGTGATCCTGGCTCACGACCCCACCACCCGCTTCACCACCACGGTCTGCACCCCGAGTGCATCCGTCTCGATGAAGGCGACTAGCCCGTCGGGGCCGAAGGCGGCGGGTAGAGTCGTCGCTCCGGTGGGGTAGCTGCCGAGGTAGGCACCATCGGGTGTGACCACGTCGACCGGCCCGTCGCTTCCCGGGTTCGAACCTCTACGGAGCACCCATATTCGTCCATCCCAAGTCACGCCGACGCCACGGATTATGGAGAGTTCGTCGTAGTAGTCATGGTCTTCAATCGTCGAGCGCATGCCCTCCAGCCACTCGGCGGATGCCGACGATCCCCCGAGTCTCCGCAGGCGACGCTCCCTGTCGGCATCGATCATTCGGTCCGTCACCGGTTCGGGCCGGAACGGCCGTTTCAGGATTCGCTCCACGCCCGTACCCGCCTCTGCAATCTTCACCGTCCAGGTCGTCGAGTCCGAGAACGCCACACGGCCATCGGGGAGTACTCCCCAGTTGACGCGGGGACTGTATTCGGGGAGCTCGGCGACGGGCAACCGCATGAAGTTCCGTTGCGTCCTCTCGTCCTTGTCCTCGATTCCTGTGGTCAACAACCACGCTTCAGCGATCGTGTCGGTCCGGGTGAACTCCCCCTCGAGAGTTATGCGCTCGATTGGGTGTGATGACGGCAAGAGGATCGGCGTATGGAGTGACGCCCTCCCCGTGATCTGCACCTGCTCCCACTGACTCGGCACTCCGACAATGGCATTCGCCCCGGGCATTGCCCTAACGAGCCCCATCCTCGTCATCGAAGGAGCTTCGGAAATGCGAACCAGGCGCTCGAATTCACCATCTGGGTTGAAGAGGTGATACCCCCCGCGTCGCAGGTCGGCCACCGCTACACCCCCGTCGGCCATGACAGCCATTGCCACCGCGTCCAGGAACTCGCCCGGGCCCTCGCCCCGGCCTCCCATCTGACGCACGAGCCGGCCCCCGGGACCTACAACGTAGACTTTCTCGGCCTGTGCGTGCTGGTCCAAAACCAGCAGGTTGCCCACCGCGTCAAATGCGACGGTCCGGATGTCCCCGAACTGCTCCCACTCCTCGCCCACAAGCGTGCCGAGCCAGTAGAGTTCCTCGAACTCGAGTTCCAGCGTCCGGTCCTCGGCCGGGAGTTCGGTGATCTCCTGGGCGCGCGTGGAAGCCGCTGTCAGCAGGCACACCGATCCGATCCCGTACAGGGCTTGGCGAAGGAGGAGCTGGTTCATCTGACCGCGCGGGTAACTCTGGATTGCCGATTCGAGCGTTCACGCTACGCACGGGCGGTCACCTGGGCAACACCCGCCCCACCACCACCGTCTGGACCCCCAGCTCGTCCTCTTCCATGAACGCGACCAGCCGATCCGGGCCGAAGGCGTCCGGCATCTTGAGCGCACCGGCCCGATAGCTCCCCAGGTACCGCCCGTCCATTGTCAGGACATCGATCGGTCCATCGTCGTCGAGCGGTTCCTCGCCGCGCCGCTGCACCCAGATCTCGCCGTCCCAGCCGACCCCCAGTTCGCGGACAATCGAAACCACTTCGGAGAACACCAGGCCATCGATTCGCTCGCGCTCCAACCGTTCCATTCCCGGCGGGACCGGCCCCTGCCGCTGACGATCCCTCTCGGCTTCGATCATCCGGTTGGTGACCCGGACCGGCTGCAGCGGTCGCCTCAGAATCCGCTGCATTCCCGCGCCCGGCCGCACGATCTTGATCGCGTAGGCCGACGAATCCGAGAACGCGATCGTCCCGTCCGGCAACACCCCCAGCAGCATTCGTGGACCGAATTCCGTCGGCTCCCGGCTCCCGCTCATCAGCCATTCCACGCCCGGAGGCAGCCAGCCATCGGCGACGGTGTCCCTGGTGACCACGTCGCCGGTAAGGTCAAGGCGCTCGATTGGCCGGGTCGAAGGCGTGGGAGCGTCCTGGACGAACTTGACGTGCCGAATCCGGGATCCCACTGCGGAGAAGATGGCGTCGCCCGCCGGATCGGGCATGAACTCCCATAGCCCACCGCCGGCGTCCTCCAAGCCCATCCCCACACGGCGTTCGTATTCCCCGCTTGCGTCGAAGATCTGGTATGCCAGGTACCCCGTGTCCCCAACCACCACGCGACCGTCCGGCATGACGGTGAACGATGGTGCCCGCCGGAACTCGCCCGGGCCGTCCCCCTGGCCTCCCAACGTGCGGAGCAGTCTGCCGCTCCCGTCAACGACGTGGATATGCAGCACCTGCCTGTCGAAAACGTAGAGCTGTCCCGCAACGTCGAAGGCGACCTTCTGGACGCGACCGAACTGCTGCCAGCCCTCGCCGGACAGGGATCCGATTCGGTAGACCTCCTCGAAGCGGGGCTCCAGCCAGCGGTCCTCGCCGGGCAGGTCGATGATCTCCTGGGCGTTCAGGACCGCTGTCGTGAACAGAAAGGGTGCGGCGCAGACCAGGAAGCATGCCATTTGTAGTCGGCCCCTACGGAGTTGCTCAGCCACCATCATGCCCATCTCCCGCGTGTGTATGAGCCGGAGGCGCAGTCGGAAGCTACGCTTGATGACCCATTTCCTAATTTATTAGTTGAAGATGAAGTGCATGCGGCCGGGTGTCAATGACTGTGGCGAGCCAGGGTGACCACCCTGACACCGGGCCACGCGTGCAACGCCCTCAGTTGACCTCGGGCGGCAGCCTCTTCACCACCACCGTCTGCACACCGAATTCACCGCTCTCGACATACACGGCCAGACCGTTCGGGCCGAAGGCCCACGGGATTCGTGTCGTTTCCGTGGAGTAGCTGCCGACGTACGTGGGGGTGGTTATCTGAAGCGTCGAAGTGTCCCGGATCTGACTCAAGAGAATAGACTGCCACACGCTCGACGCCAAGGAGGTCGATCACGATGCCGGCCAAGCGGTGGCCAGCGATGTGCATGGGAATGAAGGTGTCGGGAACTCGAAGGACGGCAGTCACAGTCCCGTCCGCGTCAATGAGAACCCATTCCCCGCCTGCACCAGGTCGCAGCCCATCCCGCAGCCACACAGAATCGACGAAGGGGTTGTAACGCTGCACCCACAGGATTCCATTCCGTTTTCCCGTACTCTCCTCGGCTGGTAGCATCCCCCCAACCTCGGGGAACGCCTCCGGTCGAGGCATGTCACCCATGCGCTCGAGAAAGAGACTTCCGCCTTCCGCCTCAAGCGCCGCTTGCAAAGACTCCCACGCCTCCCCCACGCCGGGCGTTTCGATCCGCGGCGGGAACGCGAAGTGCCTTGGACTCGAAACCCGCTCCGGGACCAGAAGGGAGATCCGCGCCCCATATCCGTCCGCCGCGAACACGGAGTCGCCCACCACGGCAACACGCGGTAGCGGACTGAACGGTATTGGGAACCCTTGCAGGCGGCGCATCCCGCGTAACTCACCCAGCAGTTCCCGAAAGCTGCCGTCGGACCCGAAACGGCCCAGAAACCATCGGTCGGCAACAGGACTCGGGCCGGGCGGACCTCCAACAGCCAGCGAGGCAAGGACCACATCGCCGTTTGAGAACGCGCCGAGGAACGCCTGAGGCGGGTTGCGCAAGCCGGAGTTGACCGGAGTTTGAACACGTTGGGTCCGGGCCGACGCGTCCAGCGGGTTGGCGCTAAAGGTGGTGATCCGCTGGTTCTCGGCGTCCCACGCCCGGATCACCCCGTCACCTGACGTCCACAGTCCGTCCAAGCTCTGAAACTCGCCGGGACCTTCACCCGGCCCCCCGAGCGTTATCAAGTGGGCACCTTCGGACGAAAACACGCGGATTTCCCGTGCGCCAGCGTCCGACACGACCACCCGCCCATCATCGAGCAACCGCACGCCCGTGATCGACGAAAACTGGAAGGCAGGGTGCCCCTCTCGACCGATCTCCAGTAGCGGCGTCGCACCCAGACGGAATTCAGGTACGTCCTGGGCAGCGATGGCGAATGCGTCCAAGGCTGCCGCAGTGCGCACGCCGGCAGGGCTCAAACTCAGCAGGATCGCCATAAGCGCTCCCGTCGGCCTCGATTGATGTCTGCATGACAGTGGACACCAAGGATTCCCGGTCACGACCCCCGCAACCTCTTCACCACCACGTGCTTCACATCCATTTCATCCCGTTCGATGAACGCGATCAGGCCGTCCGGCCCGAAGGCGGCCGGCAACGCGACCTCACCTTCGGCGTAGGTGCCGATGTAGCGCCCGTCCATCGTCAGGACATCGATCGGGCCGGCGTCGTTACCCGGTTCCTCCCCGTGGCGCCGCACCCAGATCTCGCCGTCCCAGCCGGTTCCGAGTCCCCGCACGATCGACACTTCGTCGAAGAAGCCTACCAGATCGAAGTAATCCACCACGCTTTCCCGGGGGCTTTCCAGCGCTACGTTCTCGCCGTTGATCACTATTGGCGGCACACCCCGCGCCTCATATATCCTGATTTGACGTTCCGTTGCGGTCTCGATCACCCGGTTCGTAACGCGGATCGGCTGGAATGGCCGCTTCAGGATTCGCCAGACTCCAGCCTCCGGTCGCGCAATCTTGATGGCGTAGGCTGACGAGTCGGAGAACGCCACGCTTCCGTCCGGGAGTACTCCGGCCAACATCATGGGTCCGAACACCGGGCGTGGCCACGGGCCCCCCGGAAAGAGCCAGCCCTCTGCGACCGTATCCTTTATCGCCTCATCCCCGGTGATTGTCATGCGTTCCACCGGTTTGGACGTGGGCGGAGTAGCGCCCCTTGTGACCCCGCTGGCCGACAGAGTCTGTGCCCCCACCGCGGAAAAGATGGCCTCGCCCCCGGGATCAGGCAGAAGATCGGTGATGGTCACGGCACCCGGTTCGGGGGCCATTTGCACCATGCGCTCGAAACTGCCGTCCGCGCCAAAGATATGGTATGCACGGTGCCCCATGTCCGCCAACACGACACGTCCGTCCCGCATGACCGCGAGTCCGTCCGCGCCGCGGAACTCCCCCGGACCGTCCCCCGGGCGGCCGAAGGCCCACAGGAACTCGCCGTCCGGCCCGACGACTGTGACGCGGTCCGCCTGATTGTCGAACACGTACAGCCGACCAGCGCCATCGAACCCCACGTCGCGCACGTTCCCGAACTGTTCCCAATCCGCGCCGGTCGCCGACCCGACCCGGTAGAGCTCCTCGAAGTCGGGGGTCAGGGGGCGGTCCTCAGCGGGGAGGTTGATGATCTCCTGGGTAGTCGCGGGGACCGTCAGGCAAAGGCCAGGTGCCCCGACTGTGCATACCACGTGCAGCAGTCGAATCGTTGTTCTGCTCATGTGTCCTCCCTCATCTGTTCGCGATCACCGCAACCGTGTCACCACCACCGACTCCACACCGAATTCGTCCCGTTCGATGAACGCGACCAGTCCGGCCGGCCCAAAGGCCGCCGGCATCCCTGTGAACCCGGCAGGGTAGCTTCCGATGTAGCGGCCGTCGGGCGAGATGACATCGATGGGACCGTCGCTCGTTGGCTCCTCCCCACGACGCACTACCCAGATATGACCGTCCCACGTCGTGCCGAGATCACGAATCACCGGGACTTCGCTTCCGTGCTGCAGATTCTCGATACGGCGAAGCCTCCGCCTGCGCACCGTGGCCGGACTCTCCAGGGACACGCCGTCCATGGTGGTCCCGCGCAGGTCTTCGTCAGGCGTTGCGTTCAGGTTCCTAAGTCGACGCTCGCGGTCTGCCTGGAAAAAACGGTCCGTTATCGGTTCCGGCGGGAACGGACGTGTGTACACTCGGAATACGCCGGTTTCCGCGTCCGCGATCTTCACCGCGTACGTCGTCGAGTCCGAGAACGCCACGCTCCCGTCCGGTAGCACCCCCCAATGCAGGCCGACGCCAAACGCAAGTGGTCGCGGGATCTTGAATTCCACACCGTTGAACACCATCCCGGTGCTCATGGAATCTGCCAGCGGTGGAAGCCATGCTTCCGCGATGGTGGTGCTGGTGATCTCCTCGCCTGCAAGGTCGATGCGCTCGATAGGGCGTGTGGTGTCGGGCACCAACGGGGTATTGTTCATGACGCTGATTGCGGTGCCGTCCGTCCCGAATGCGGCCTGGGAGACCAACGCGTTCTGTCCCGGCTGGCCGACGAGTGTTCCGACCATCGCGGTCCGGGGGTCGCCTCCCATCCGCACAATGTGAAGAAAGACCCCGTTTGCGTCGAACACAGAGTAGCCTCGATGACCCGTATCTCCCATTACCACACGTCCATCCGTCAGGACCGCCATTGCGGCGGCATCACGAAAATCACCCGGCCCTTCGCCCTCCTGCCCGAACTCGTGCACGAAGCCGCCCCGGACATCAACGACGACAACGCGTACGGCCTGTATGTCGAAGACATGGAGCCGGCCAGCGGCGTCGAAGGCCACTGTATGCACGTTTCCGAACTGCTCCCAATCCGCGCCGGACAGGGAGCCAACCCGGTAGACTTCCTCGAAAACGGGTTCGAGCCAGCGGTCTTCCTCGGGGAGGCTGATGATCTCCTGGGCGGTCGTCGAAGCCGCGCACAGCAGCGTGACCGACAGATTCCAGCATCCCAAACGCAAACGGGGCTGCCAGGAGGGATTGCTCACCGTCCCACCAGTCGCTTCACCACTACCGACTTGACGTCCATCTCGTCCCGCTCGATGAACGCGGCCAGCCCGTCCGGCCCGAAGGCGGCAAGCCCAACCGGGCGCACAGGAGTCTGCAATCGGATCGTACCCGCCGGAATCGTGCCGAGGTAACGACCGTCCATGTCCAGGACATCGACGGGGCCGTAGCGGTCTGCCGGATCCTCTCCGTGGCGCTGCACCCAGATTTCGCCGTCCCAGCCAGTCTTCAAGTTGCGGATGATGGAGACCTCTTCGAAGAACTCCAGCGCTTCGATCCGTTCGAGGGCCCTCCGGCGGCTGCTTTGGGAGGACTCGCGCACGCCGTTGACCACGATTCCTCCACCCCCGGCGTTGCCCGACTGCGCTTCCAGATCCTCCAGCCGACGCTGCTTTTCCGCTTCGATCACCCGGTTCGTCACGGGGATCGGCTGGAGGGGCCGCTTCAGGATTCGCCAAAGTCCCACTCCGGGAAGCGCGATCTTGACCGTGTAGGCCGTCGAGTCCGAAAACGCCACGCTTCCATCAGGGAGCACGCCCGCCAGCATGAGCGGACCAAACGTCTTTTGCGGCGGGAGCCCCATGGGGTCGCCGATTGGAAGCGAGTTCGGGTCTCCGTCCGGCAGCCAGCCTTCCGCAACCGTATCCTTGGCGGCCACCTCGGCCGTCAGCATGATGCGTTCCACCGGCCGTGTCGTATGCGGGGTGGTCCGCACCGAACCGCCCACGACGAGACCCAGCGCCTGGCCTCCTACTACTGAATAGACGGCTTGCCCGCCCGGATCCGGCAGAAGTTCCGTGAGTCTCAAGTTACCCGGCTCGGAAGGCATGCGGATCCTGCGTTCGAATTCCCCGTGGGCGTCGAACAGGTGGTATGCACGGTGACCGATATCGGCGATCGCCACCCGTCCGTCCCGCATGACCGCGAGTGCATCGGGACTCCGGAACTCGCCCGGGCCGTCTCCCGGGCGACCGAAGGCGCGCACGAATTCTCCGTTGGTGCTCACCACGAAGATGCGGTCGTCCTGGCTGTCGAAGATGTACAGTTGCCCTGCACCGTCGAAACCCACCATGCGCACATTTCCGAATTGCTCCCAATCCTCTCCGGACAGGGAGCCGACCCGGTAGACTTCCTCGAATACGGGTTCGAGCCGGCGGTCTTCCGAAGGCAATTCGATGACCTCCTGGGCACCGGCCGACACCGCAGTCAACGGCCAAAGCAGTACGGAAATGATCCCGACGACCGACCCGACCCCGATTGAACTACTCCTGACTTCGCGCATTCTTCTGCTCATTTTCTCCCGATCCCGCCTGCTGCTGGTGCACTCTGCTCGCCTGTTCCCTCTCCTTCCCCTCCGCCCCTTCCCCATTCAGATCCCCCAACCGCGCCGACAGTTGCCGATACAACGCACCCAACCCCCACACCGCCGCACCCACAATCAGCGCCAACAGCACCCAGCGCAGCGCCAGCGCCCAAAAGGCCGCGTCGTACGCAGGCGCCTGGAAGTCGTAGGCCGTCAGCACACCCCACCGCTCCGTCATCCAGTGCCAGGCCGTATGAGCGACCAGCGCCGAGAGCAGAATCGCGCCGATCCGCGGCGTCATCACCTTCTTGAAGAGCAGCGCCAGCCCAGGGACCATGAAGAGCAGGGCGAAGAGCTGGCCGAACTCGACCCCGACGTTGAATGCGAGCAGCGACGTGTAGAGGTGCGTGCCGGCGAACTGGAGCGACTCCCTCAGCAGGAAGGAGAAGCCGAAGCCGTGCACCAGTCCGAAGCCGAAGGCCCACACCCAGCGCCGCCTGAGCGTCTTGCCGACGATGTTCTCCAGCGCCATGAAGACGATCGACGCGGCGATGAGCATCTCGATCAGCGGGGGGAACCAGAGCGCGTTGGGCGCCAGGCCGAGCACCGAGGCGCCCAGCGTGATCGAGTGCGCGGCGGTGAACGCGGTCACCACCGAGACCAGCGGCCAGAAACGCCGGATCGGGATCACCAGGCAGAGCAGGAAGAGGAGGTGGTCGATCCCGTCCAGGATGTGCGCGAAGCCGAGCGCTACGAAGCGCAGGAAGGCCTGGTGCCACCTGGGGTCGAGCCGCACGCGCCCGGGATTCCCCGTGTACTGGAACACGCGTTCCGCGCCGGCGGGGGTGATGAAGCGTAGCACGGTAGTGGTGCGGAGGCCGAGGTGGGCCCACGCCGGATCGATCGAGAAGCGCGCCTCGGCCGACTCGATGGGCGTGCGGAGGATGACGTCCAGCATGGCCTGTTCCAGCACCAGGTCGGTATCGGGGGCGAGGGGTGGGGCGCGGATGTGGGCGAGGGCGCGGTCGTAGGCCGCGAAGGAGGGGTCGGAGGGCAGCGAGATGCGAGCCGCGACGACGGCAGGGGTGGGGAGCCGGGTGGACTCCTCGAACAGCGTGACGTAGTCGGCGATCCAGATCTTCGCCTGGTCCGCAATGAGCTCGCTGGCCTCCTCGATCTCGACGTAGCCGGGGCCGCGCACGGGGAAGTTTACGTCCCGCATCGAGGTGAGCGGGACCCGCAGGACGAGCCACAGGGAGCCGTCCTCGGCCTTGACGAAGGTGCGGACGACCACATCGGCGGGGATATCGTGGGGTGGGACGGGCGCTACCCCTGCGCTAGCGGCAGGCGTCGTGGCCGCCGCTGCGACCGGCGGCGCCAGCGCTGCGAGCACCGCCAGTAGCACGAGAACCAGCGATTTGTGTCCGTTCATGGGTTCGCAATCTCGCTCGCAACGCGCAATCCCGCTATCCGCACGCCTCCAGCGGCCCGTCCCGCCTTCCCTCACCTTTGCCAACGCACGATCATCGCCGTACTTTGCCCCAAGTCAGCAACATGTCCGTACCACCGAGGGAGCTTCCCCATGAAGCGCAATGTTCTCATCGTCGTGATTCTGGTGTTGGTCGCCGCGGGAATCTACGTGGCCCAGGACCGCCTGCAGACCGCGTCCGCCAGCACCGCCGACGCCCCGATCTTCGAGGTCGATCCGTTCTGGCCCCAGCCGCTGCCGAACCACTGGGTGCTCGGGTCGGTGGTAGGCGTCGGGGTCGATTCGCGGGACCACGTCTACATCATCCACCGGCAGGCGCCTCTCAACGAGCGGACCGAGATCGGCGCGGCGCAGGATCCGCCCACCAGCGAGTGCTGCGTTCCGGCTCCATACGTGCTCGAGTTCGACCCGGATGGCAACCTGGCGAATTCCTGGGGCGGGCCCGGCGAGGGGTACACCTGGCCCACCTCCAACCACGGGATCACCGTCGATCCGATGGACAACATCTGGATCGGGGGCAACGGCAGGGATTCGCACATCCTCAAGTTCTCGCGCGACGGAGAATTCCTCGCCTCCTACGGGGAAGTGGGAGCCCAGATGCCCAGCAGCAACAGCGAGACGTCCTTCGGGAACGTGGCCAAGATCTCCTTCGACGCCGGCGCCAACGAGGCCTACCTGGCCGACGGGTACGTCAACAAGCGCGTCGCCGTGCTGGACATCAACACGGGCGAGCTGAAGCGGTTCTGGGGCGCCTACGGCAACACGCCGGACGACACCCGCATGGGCCCGTACGACCCGGACGCGCCGCTGCCGCAGCAGTTCCGCAACCCGGTCCACTGTGCGGATCCGGCCAACGACGACCACGTCTACGTTTGTGACCGCCAGGCCAACCGCATCCAGGTTTTCCGCAAGGACGGGACCTTCGTGGACGAGGTGCGGATCGCGCCGCGCACATTCGGCGATGGCTCCACCTGGGACATCGCCTTCTCGCGCGACCCCGAGCAGAAGTACATGTACGTGGCCGACGGAAAGAACATGAAGGTGTACGTGATGGACAGGATGAACCTGGAAGTCCTCACCAGCTTCGGCGACGGCGGCCGCCAGCCCGGCCTCTTCTTCGCGGTCCACTCGATCGCGACCGACTCGCAGGGCAACATCTACACGACAGAGACCTATGAGGGGAAGCGCGTCCAGAAGTTCACCTACATGGGCATGGGTCCCGTTACGGCGATGGATCAGGGCGCGCCATGGCCGCGAGGCAACTGAGCGTTGGACACCCGCAAAAGAAGGAGAGACGAAACCATGAAGACTTCCACACTTGCAATCCCGGCGCTGATCGCGGCC
>MKWU01004256.1_pt1 | contig 17250 bp, 13 predicted proteins | sample 809101 | NCBI WGS metagenome assembly MKWU01 (sample SAMN05860141, study PRJNA318959) | sponge metagenome | host: Aplysina aerophoba | place: Slovenia: Piran, Adriatic Sea, Gulf of Piran | collected 2013-05-07 | reverse complement strand
GCGCCGGGACGCAAAACCCGCCAGGCGCGAGGATGATCGCCTGGTCAAGGGCAAGGGGTACTTCGTCGACGACTACAGTCCCGCCGGCCTGATGCACATGACCCTGGTGCGTTCGCCTTACGCCCATGCCCGCATTGTCGCTATCGACGTATCCAGGGCAGAGGCGCTGCCCGGCGTGGCATGCACCCTCACCGGCAAGGACGTCATGGCCATGAGCGACCCGTTCATCCAGATCGGCGCCGGTGCGCCGCAGAGCATTACCGACTACGCCCTGGCAACGGACAAAGCCATTTACCAGGGCGACCCGGTGGTCGCCGTCGTAGCCGAGTCCATATCCATCGCCGAGGACGCCGCCCAGCTCGTCGAGGTGGTATACGAACCCCTGGACGTGGTGCTGGACCCCGAACAGGCGCTGGAAGACAAGGTCATCGTCCACGATGAGGCGGGCACCAACGCAACCTTCCAGGGTGTCTATGATTACGGCGACGTCGACCAGGCGTTAGCCGACGCGGCCCACGTGGTCAGGATTGACAAACTGAAGTTCCACCGCTTCGGCAGTACCGCCCTTGAACCCAACGCCTGTGTCGCCACCTGGGACCCCAGGGACGAGATAGATTTATTTTCCAATACCATCATGACGGTCCCCCTGGTGTTCCTGGCGCCGGCGCTGCGCGTCAGGATGGACCAGATCCGGCTGCGCACCTACGATATCGGCGGCAGCTTCGGCAACAAGATCTGCAATTACCCGTACCTGGCCCTGGCCTGCCTGGCCTCGAAAAAATTGAACGGCGCGCCGGTGAAATGGATAGAAACCCGCGCCGGACACATGCTGGCGGGAGGGCACGGCAGCGAGCGCGTTTACCTGGATACCGAAGTCGCCCTGGACAGTGACGGCGTGATCACGGCGATCCGGTCGAAACATATCGATGATATAGGCGGCTATCCCCGTTACGAACCCCTGGGTTCCGTCATCTGGTCCCAGGTACTGCCCGCGTCGTACAAGCTGCGCAACATCAGCATCGATTTCAACCAGGTCACCACCAACAAGGGCCCGGCGGCGCCCAACCGCGGCTACTCACGGCTGCCGCATATCTGGTTCATGGAACGGGTGATCGATATCTGTGGGCATGAACTCGGTATCCCCGCCGACGAGATGCGGCTGAAGAACTATGTGGAGGAGTTTCCGTACGAGACGCCTAACGGCTGTGTTTATGATTCCGGCGATTTCCCCGCCATGCTCGCCAAGGCGAAGGAAATGGTGGGCTGGGATGAGTGGAAAAAGAAGCAGGCACAAGCCCGGGAGGAAGGCCGGCTGATCGGCATCGGTATCGGCACCACCCTTGATTCGGGCACCAATAACTGGGGCCAGGCGCGCTACGTCAACCCCGATGCGCCGTTCTCGGGCAATTCCACTGCTGCAACCATAAAGCTGGACCTGGATGGTTCGGTCGTGGTCAGCCTGGGCACGTTCCCCCAGGGCCAGGGCCATGAAACCACCACCGCGCAGGTAGTGGGTGAAGTGCTGGGTATCCCGCCTGACCTGGTCCATGTGAAGACGGGTTTTGATTCACTCAACGACAGCCACACCGGCCAGTCCGGCACTTACGCCAGCCAGTTTGCGGTCACCGGCCTGTCGGCGGCCCACGGCGCCGCGCTCAAACTCAAGGCGGAAATGGCAAAACTGGCCTGTTTCGCCCTGGAAGCCGCGGAGGAGGACCTGGAATACGGCGTCGGCGGCATGGGTCCGCAGGTGGGCGTGAAAGGCACGGACCGGGCGCTCAACTACTGGATGCTGGCCAACTTCATCAATTCAAACAGCGCCACCCTGCCGGACGAGTTGCGCGGCCTGTCGCTGAACGCCCGCCACGTTTACATGCCGCCGTTCAAGCTCCCTGACGTTGAGAAAAAGATCGGCAACCTGACCCTTACCTACGCCCTGCAACTGCATATCTCCGTGGTCGAAGTCAACCCGGACACCTTCCAGACCAGGATACTGGACTACGCCATCGTCGATGACTGCGGCAAGGTGATCAATCCCATGATCGTGGAAGGCCAGGTCCACGGCGCAGCAGCCCACGGCATCGGCGCAGCGCTGGTCGAAGACATATCCTATGATGCGAGCGGCAACGCCATTGCCGGTTCCTTCACAGACTATGCGCCGATCACCATCAGCACCATGCCGGAACTCAAGTGTTCCAACCGGCAATCTCCCTCCCCGTTCACCTTTCACGGCGCCAAGGGTATGGGTGAAGGGGGCGGCGGCCCTCTGCACTCCCTGTGCGCGGCCCTGCAGGATGCGTTGCACGGCAAGGACATCATCATAGAGAACTCCCACAACTCGCCCATGTCCATGTTCGAACGCTTTGCCGGCGGGTCGCAGAAAGGCGTCGCCGTGGAGACCCGTTAATACAGTTGGTATATCCGGGGACGGACTTAAGTCCGTCCCCATACAGATAACCGAACATGGCCGTATCATTCCACATAGGCATCCTGCCCAACCGGCCCCTGGCGGATTTTGTCGACTGGGTCGCCCGCGCCGAGACCCTGGGATTTGGCGGTGTCTGGGTGGCGGACTCCCAGTCCGTATTCCGCGATGCCTTCATGGCCCTGACCCTGTTCGCCGACCGCACCAGCCGCATGGAACTGGCAACCGGCGTCACCAACGTGATCACCCGTCATCCCGCGGTCCTGGCCCACAGTTTTGCCTCCCTGGATGAATATTCCAACGGCCGCGCGGTACTGGGCATAGGCCTCGGGGACAGCGCGGTCCATACGATCGGGGAGAAACCCGCCAAACTCGGGCGCATGGAATATATCATCGGTGTGCTCAGACGCCTGATGGCGGGAGAAGAGGTTGATTTTGACGGCAAAAACATCAAGGTAAGCTGGCCGCCGCGCAAGGTGCCGGTAGTCACTGCCTGCACCGGGCCGAAATCCCTGCAACTGGCCGGCCGTATCGCCGACGGCGTACTGTTCCAGGTGGGGGCTGACCCGGACCTGGTGCGCTACGCAAAAAAGAACATCGGCATCGGCGCCGGACAAGCCGGTCGCGACCTGTCCGATATCAAGCTGTACCAGCGCCTGGCCTTTGCCGTGTCGGACGATCGCGAACAGGTGCGCGCCGAGGCGCGCGGCTACGCCTCGGTCGCGGCGAGCACGATCCACAAGGCCGTGCCGCACGAGGATATGCCTGCCGGCCTGCTCCGCGACCTGCAGGTCATGAAGGAGAAATACGACTACCAGCAGCACGGCAGCATGGACGCCGAACAGGCCGGGCTGATTACCGACCGCATCCTCGATGCAGTGGCGATAACGGGTACGCCCGATGAGGTAATTCCCAGGCTGAGGGAACTGACCGGCCTGGGCATCGAGAATTTTGTCCTGCCGATTGCTACAAAACACCCGGATGCGGTTATCAATACCCTGGCCGAACAGGTAATGCCGTATATTGCCTGAGTGACATCGCAGGCCGGCTGTGCTTGTGTGCTATACTGCCACGCCTTTTATGCAATGCCAGGAGAATGATAATGGCTAAAACACTTCCAATACTCTTGTTACTGCTGTCTGTCCTGCTCCCCGGGTCCGCTGTGGCGGATGAAGATTACGTGGGCAGCCTGATCACGGCGACGCCGTATGAAGGGCGCCAACTGGCTATCAAGCTGGCCAGGAAATCAATCGGCGAGATGCAATCGGATTCGGCTGTCAAAAAAGAGGTAAGAGCAGTTTATTCCAGGGACGGCGCTATCTTGATAGAAGCGGCGGAGGTCATCGCCATCGAATTCGCCACTATAGCGGCAGCGAATAATTACTGGCGCGAATAACGTTCACATCCCGTAGCTGACCCCGGCAAACCGGTAACGCCCCGGGGCCTCGTCCCGGCCGCTACCCTGCCGACACCTCGACCCTGGCATCAAAGGCAGCCTGCCCGGTACTGAAGGGAAACATGTTGACGGCGCTGTCCGGGATTCGCTCCTTTGGGAAGTCGCCATTGATGTTACCTGGGCAGTTATGGGTAAGGTATTACTTCACTCGCAACCGGAAAGCGGCTTGGGGAACGGTATGACCTTTTACCACCGTTTCGGTTGTCTCCAGAAATTCCACTTCAGACCACGGTTGGTACAAGGCCCTGACTTCATCGTCGTAGACCGCATGGGGCGGCGCGCTGAACAGGTCTTCTGCATGGGTCAGGGTCAGCACCAGGGTCTTCACAGCCGGTTGCAGCAAGGCTTTCAGCTTGTCCACGTAGCGGCTGCGCATGGCGGGGGGTAATGCGATCAGCGAAGCGCGGTCAAAAACCGCCACAACATCGTGCAGCAGGGCAGGCGTTAATGAAAAGAAATCCCCGCACAAAATTTGAATGCGATCCGACTGGTAGCGGATAAACGGCCCGACTCTGTCCTGCGCGGCATCCAGATCATGTTCGTTGAAAAATGATTGCACCGCGACTTCACTCAACTCGACTCCCAGCACCTGGTAACCTTGCTGCGCCAGCCAGAGCATGTCCTTTGATTTACCGCAGAGGGGGGCAAATACCCTGCTGCCGGCGGGAACACCAAGAGCGCGCCAGTGCCGGAGCAACGCCGGGTTGTAGTCTTCCTGGTGAAAGCCGAGGTCATCGGTTTCCCACTTCTCGTGCCAGAATTGATGTTCCATGTTTCCGGGATTATACCAATACCTCTGCATTTTCGCTTTCAGTTTAAAGGGGGACTTGATTTTTGCTATGGATTGATACGTCTTGAATAATAAAACCGATTACTTTGCCACAGAGATCAAAGGTAAAACATAAACCATAAGGAGATAACCCATACTGTTACTAAAATCATAATTTTGCAAGTATAAACTTAAATAATACGTGTTTTATTCATTTATTGACTGTATTTTATCTTTATAATGTCTTATTATTGACATAAACAAGCCGGAACTATGCCCGATATGTTCAACAGACTTCTCAAAAAACCGCTGGAGTCACGAAAGAGCTTTTTTCTGTTCGGCCCCAGGGGAACAGGCAAAACTACCTGGTTGAAACACAACCTGCCGGATACAATCTTCATCAATTTGCTCCAGTCCGAATTCTACAACCGTTTATCTGCAAACCCGGACCGCCTGAGGGAGATGATTCCCCCAAGCCACCGCGATTGGATCATTATTGACGAGGTTCAGCGTATCCCGGCAATTTTGAACGAAGTACATGACCTGATTGAGACATACAAGCTGGACTTTATCATGACCGGCTCCAGCGCCAGGAGCCTGCGACGGAAAGGCGTTAATTTATTGGCCGGGCGCGCGCTCACCTACCAAATGCATCCGCTGACAATAATTGAACAGGAGGAGACATTTAACCTTCGCAGTTCAATGCAACTGGGGCATTTACCGGCCCGGTTCAGCGAAGCTGCCCCCGGCAAATACCTGAAAGATTATGTGCAGACCTACCTCCGGGAAGAAGTCATGCAGGAAAGCCTGACGCGCAACATCGGCCATTTCTCCCGTTTTCTGGAAGTTGCCAGCTTTTCCCAGGGACAGACCATCAACATCAGCAGTGTTGCCCGTGAGGCACAGATCGAACGACCGGTAGCGGAGAATTATTTTTCCATACTTGAAGACCTGCTCATAGCAGTGCGTCTGCCGGCGTTCAGTCGCAAGGCGAAGCGCAAGCTCATATCACAAAAGAAATTTTATTTTTTTGATGCGGGCGTGTACCGGGCAATACGGCCGACGGGCCCCCTGGACTCTGACGCTGAAATGGATGGCCCTGCGCTGGAAACTCTGGTACTGCAGGAATTGAGAGCAATTAACGACTACCTGGAGTGCGGCTACAAAATTTATTTCTGGCGAACTCGAAATCAACTGGAAATTGATTTTATTCTGTATGGTCCCAACGGCTTACTGGCAATTGAAATCAAACGCTCAAGACAGGTTCAATACAAAGAAACAAGAGCTCTCAGGGAATTTAAGAAAGATTACCCCCCTGCCACTTGCTACGTGTTTTACGGTGGCTCCGCCCCTCTTTATATAGACGATATTACAGTTCTGCCAATCGAATATGCGTTGAAAAATCTCGATCGGATATTGAACAATACGTTGACCGCGAAGTGTATATCCGGTGTAGTCACAGTGTGGTCTTGATTGTAGACTCGTATGTGACTATACTGTAAACAATTTGAACCAGCGGGAGATTTTTATGGAATTAGCACTGCGTCAGGCAAAAGCCCGCCTTTCTGAACTTGTCGCTGCCGCCCAGGGTGGTGAGCGCGTGATTATTACGAAGCATGGAGAGCCGGCCGTCGAACTCGTGCGCTTTCGCAGACGGGGCGGGATTGACTTCGAAAAACTGGACGGAGCAAGACAACGCCTGGGGATTAAAGATGACTATACGGAGTGGCCCGAGGGATTTGATGATCCGGCGTTCAGCCGCGAGGTCCTGGGGATCGAGTAGGCCGTGCCCGACCCATGCGGATTCTACTCGACACTTCCTGCCTCTACCGGTTGATGATGCAGCCCGCGCGTTTGTCTGACGCCGAGCGGTTGATCCTTGCGAACCAGACACTACAGATTTATGTCAGCGCCGTGTCGATCTGGGAGATGAGACTGAAATTCCGGAGCTTAGAGCGATCCGGCAAACGAAAGAGTCCGTTCGACCCGAATCTCGTGCTCAGCCTGCTTGAAGATCAGGACATCATTTTCCTGCCTATGACCCCAAGTCACGCGGCCCGACCATTGGAGACTCCCGTTCTCCATAAAGACCCGTTCGACGAAATGCTGCTCGTACAGGCCCAGGAAGAGGGCCTCAAACTCCTTACCGTCGATCGTCAGATAACAGGGCATCCATTAGCAATCAGGGCTTAACGAGAAGAGGGATCCTCCTGTTATGTATTTTACCGTGGTTCCACTGCTCTTTCATATGGACGATATTACAGTTCTGCCAATCGATTATGCTTTGAAACATCTTGAACAGATATTGAATAATACGGTGCTGGATTAAGCCACTTCCCGTTGTTTCATCGTCCCGGGAAAACCCGGCATGTCGTAGCCGGCCAGTCCCTTGATGTCAGGCAGGGGCCAGGTTCGCCTGCTGTGACTGAGCCCGGTTTTTACCAGCGCCTCGGCCACATGCACAGCTAATGGGATGGGATCAATTACGGGCACGTCCAATCCGGCATCAAGTAACCCCCTGCGCATGGCCACCGCGCAGCCCAGAAAGCCGGTACAGCCGAGGATTATCGCGTCGGCGCCGTCCTGCTGCACGGAAAGTATCGCTTTCTCCGTTAACGCCTCGTTGAGTTTTGCCGGATCGTGGCTGATTTCCAGGACGGGTATGTTTATGGCCTGGAAAGAGACGTATTTGGCATCGATCCCATATTTAGACACCATATTGTCGATCAAGGGACGCAGGCGGCCCAAAACCGTGATGAAACCGAAACTGTGCGCCAGCATGCCGGCCGCATACATTGAGGTCTGGCAAGGACCAAGCACAGGAATGGACACGACCTCGCGGCATGCGTCCAGACCCGGGTCGCCCATACAGTCAATCACGATCGCGTGCGCGCCGTCCTGCTCCGCCTCTATGGCCTTTTTTATGGTATCGGGAACACTCAGTGCCTCATCGAATTCGGATTCTATCGATGCGGGACCTTTATCGAGGATGGAATGCCGCACTTCAAGGTCCGGGCGTTCCAGTTCCCTGATGTCGTCAAGCTGCCGGATCCCCTGCGTTATGATGGGGGTTATTGTGTGAATGACGGTTTTCATCGAAGCGCTACCAGTTCAAATCCAGGCTGACGCCGTAGGTGGCAGGCAGACCGTAGTTTTCACCGAAACCGACCGTTGAGGTCAATACCTGCGTGCGGTAGACCTCATCGGTAATGTTTTTGCCCCACAGATATACGCCCCATGTTCCACTCGCAGACTTGATCCCGCCACGGACATTGGAAATCCAGTAACCGTCTTCCAGCGCCTGCGGCGGCTGCCTGACGATATCGTAGATCACGTCGTCTTTATAGGACGTATCAAACATGATATCTGCCACCAGGTTGCCGGTCAGGTTCCATTCGTACCTGACCAGGGCGTTAAAATTCAGTTCCGGCGCGTTGGGCAGTTTGCTGCCGGTTGCCACATACGGATCGAGAATGGAATCCGTGATTTCAGTGTCAAGCAAACCCAGCCCCAAACGTATATCCAGACCTTCCGCCGCCTTCCATAACAGGTCAAATTCCGCGCCATATACCTCCGCATCGCCGGCATTGGCGATGCCGAACAGCGGGCCGACTATACTCTGGTAAATAGAGCCGTAAATCTGTACGCCTTCGTAATCGTAGAAGAACGCGGAGAGATTAAACTGGAGACTGTTGTTCAACAGCTGCGTCTTGGCGCCGATTTCATAGGCCCAGACAATCTCTTTACCGAAACCTCCAAGGTCGGCAGGATTAAACGTGAGTTGCCCCTGGAAATTACCCGATTTAAATCCCCGACTGACACTGGCATACAACAGGGTGTTTTCAATGCCGGTATAATCAATCCCTGCTTTCCCTGACAGGTTTGAAACGCTGTAATCATTGCTGACGGGAGGAAAAACCTGGATTTCCGTCCTGTCCTCGCCAACCAGCAGGAACGTGAACGCATCCGTGAATTCCTTGTCCTCTTCCGTATAGCGCAGTCCGGCAATGAACTTCCAATCCTCATGAAACTGCCATTCTGCATGACCGAATACCGCGTAGGAATCCGAATCCTGGGCATATTCATTACCGATGGCCTGGGCGGTAGCAAAAGCAGGACCAAACAACGGCAGGAGATCGCTGGAATCAAACCTGTCCCGCGTTGACACTTCATCACGTTCGTAAAAGACGCCACCGATCAGTATGTAATCATCTCTTACGTAAGTCAGGCGCAATTCCTGCGAAACCTGCTCGATCTCATTGAGAAACAGGCCATCCAACTGCACCAAGGTCGTGCCGTCCCGGTCCTCATCATGACTGCGCTCATAATCCTCGTAGCCGGTGACGGATGTCAGGGTCAAATCACCCGATAGGTCCCAGTTGATGGTTAACGATGCGCCGTAGTTTTCATTGTCCAACTCCGTATCATTGCCGGCTGATGAGCTGTACGGGTCGGCGATACCGTCATCAACGGGCGTGAATACATTATCGACTTTAATCAGGAGGGTATCTGACTTATCAACTCCCCCGTGCACGTTCAGCAAAATGTCCAGGTTCTCAGAGGGCTGCCAGTTCAACAGGCCGCGCCAGGCGGTGCGATCAATTTCACCCACTTTATCTCCGGTGGCCCGATTCAGTTGAAAACCGTCGGTGCGCTGGGAAGTCTGTACCGCAACCCGGCCCGTCAGCCCTTCCGCTATCCGGCCGCCCAGCGCGCCTTCCAGGAGAAAATGGTCGTAGCGGCCGTAATCGGCAGACAGGTAACCTTCAAGTTCTTCCGTGGGTTTCCTGCTGATAAATCTCATGGCGCCGGCCGTGGTATTGCGGCCATACAGGGTTCCCTGCGGTCCTTTCAGCACCTCGACGCGTTCCATATCAAATAATTGAAATCCGAGCATCGCCGGTGATACCAGGTACACCTCGTCAACGTAGATACCCGCCGCCGGGTTATTGTTAACGGCATAATCGTTCAGCCCGAGACCGCGAATACTGACATTTGTTATGGTATTGCCGAAGGTTTCATTGATATTCAGGTTCGGCGTCTGCGCAGCGAGGTCGATTGGCTGGCCCAGCCGCTGTTCCCGAATCGCGTCACCGGTGAACACCGTTACGGCCACGCTGACATCGTTCAGACTCTGTTCACGCTTTTGCGCAGTGACGATGATCTCCTCGATCTGCAAGCCGGAGGTCTGTGCCGCAAGATTGCCTGCCCAGACTGATACAATTGTCAGAATGATTACATTCGCTATTGACTTGTCAGTTGATGTCTTCATTTTCAGTACCCTCTTTATTAAACAAGGTTTCTCCGGGGACGGATTTTAAATCCGTCCCCTTTCCCCGAATTCTTCAATGGGAATGAATTCTTCTTCCAGGCCGAAAGCCTGCGGCCCGAACACAGCCAGGGATTCGGGCCTTCTCATGATAGGCGCTGCACTGGTTCCAATGACCTTGACCCGTTGACCGTATTTTAAGGCCTCGACCGTAACGGGCCGGCCTGTCTCCCGGTCCACAATACAAATCAGGTCCGGGACGACGGCGACTGTCTTTCCACCGACCCGGGCAACCAGGTTTTCGTTCTGAAATAACACAGTCATACGTCGCTCACTGCCATCCAACGCGGCAAGCTCACAATGGCCCATGGAAAAACCTCCGGTCGTTTCCCTTCTGAGGTCTGTGATTTTTCCATCAAATAACACTTTGCAGTGGTTGTAGTATTCAGTGGAGCGCAAATATTCAAGCAAGGCCTCGATTGGTTCGCCTTCTTTCCTGCCTTGGGAAAGCGCGCGCCCAACGCCAAGCGCCAGGGTCAACGTTCCCTTTACCGCATACTGCTTTACCTGGCGTCCGTTCATGGGGTAACAGGAAATCATAACGCTGAGTCCCATCCGGATAGCGGCTGCTCGAATTAAATCTTCCGCGCGCTTGCCATCATTCGTTTCAACAATAACAGTCTCCAGGCGCTCATCGACAATCACCGCCGGGGTAGCGGGTACCCCAAAGACGTTGAACGTAACCATCTGTAATTCGGGGAACGCGCGCCCCATTCCATCGCAATTCACCAGGGGCAGACCCAAACGCGCCGCGGCAACGACAGGGATCACGGAATTAATACCGCCGATTTCAATTGGCATGATCGCATCAGCTTGCTTGCCGATAAGTTGTGCAAGCCGTTTTATGGAATAGTCAATATCCTCACCGGATGCGGCTTTCTCTACCAGGACCGTCGGCGCGCCCAGCATGGCGGCCGGCAGTACAGTCGCATCGTCATCCAGTTCGCTGGCTTCGATAATTTCCGGCGCTCCGTATTCCTCAATGGCATGCTTTGCCATTAACCGGCCGATATAAGGGTCGCCGCCACCACCTGTTCCGAGAAACGCCGCTCCCTGGGCCAGATCCTCCAGGTCCGCTGTGGTAATAAATAAGCTCCTGCCGGTTGTTTCTGCGACATTCAGCACAGGCGCAACTCCCCCGCCGCTTTTGCGCGGATGCGCACGGCGCTGCCCGGCATATAGGCCAGCGGCAGCTCCTCAAAATCTATAATTTCAATGCTGTTTTCATCGGCTCCCGCATTCCTGGCCTGGTTGGCGGCTTCCGCTTGCGCGCTTTTTACGGCTTCCTCACGAGTGACCTGTTCGTATGAATAAACCTTGTTGATTTCCCCGCCGACCTGGGCAATAGAAGCCCCAATTGCATTCGCCACCTGCGCGTGCTGCGGGACAACCACTTCATTCGTCCCGGCAATATGTTCCCGGATCAGAATTGACCCGCCCCCGACCAGGATCAACGGTAACGGTTGGGCGCTTGTCTTCATGCGGTCCACGCATTCTTCCACCGTCCTGTGCATGGCGTTTGCCGTTTCCCGTACCAGGGACTCGGGCAGGTTTGCAACTGCGCCAGGATTGCCGACTTCAACGAAACCTGCGGCAACGGCAATATCGGTAGCCGTCAGTTGTTTCCCACCGAACACCCGCGCTTGTTCCACCAGGCGATAACCGACTGACCGGGGCCCGACCCTGACTTTTCCATTCCGGCTGACGAGGCTGCCACCTCCCAACCCCACAGACAGGATGTCCGGCATGCGAAAATTGGTGCGCACACTACCCACATCCATGGAAACACCGGATTCTCGCGGAAAACCATTGACCAGCACGCCGATATCGGTTGTGGTGCCGCCAATGTCCACAACCAGCGCATCCTTGAGGCCGGACAGGTAGGCGGCGCCGCGAATACTGTTAGTCGGGCCGGAAGCGAAGGTCAGGACCGGATATTTCCCAACAAATTCAGCGCTCATCAAGGTTCCGTCATTCTGGCTGATATAAAACGGCGCCCTTATTTTGAGCCGCGCCAGGGCCCGTTCAAACGAAGCCACGAACGTGGCGCTCAAACCGGTCAAACTCGCATTGATGATCGCAGCATTTTCCCGCTCCAGTAAACCGATTCGGCCGATATGGGATGATAAGGTCACGGACGCATCCTCCAGCTCGTTCAACACGATTTCCCCGGCGCGCTCTTCCATTGCGCTGTTTACAGGTGAAAATACGCCACTGACTGCGACCTTCCGGATACCTTTTGTTTGCATATCTTTTGCAGCGGAAGCAATCGCTTTTTCATCCAACCTGGAAATCGGCGTCCCGTCAAACTCATATCCGCCCGCTACCATATAGTGATGTTTTCCTATCACTGCAGCTATGTCATCGGGCCAGTCGATCATGGGAGGTACGCCGCGCGTGGCAGGCAGAGCCAGGCGTATCACTCCCACTTCCTGTAAATGCTTACGCTCGACAAAGGCGTTGGTGAAACGGGTGGTACCCATCATGACTGCCTGAATATCTCCCGCGGCAACCCGTGACATATTGAGCACATTCCTGACCGCGGCCATGATCCCCTCATCGACATTCTTGCCCGTCGGCGCCTTGTATACGGCCTTCACATCATTGCCGTCCATCAACACGGCATCCGTATTGGTTCCGCCTACATCTACGCCTATTCTGATAATTGCAATATCCTCCAGGTATCGGAACAATAATTTGGGACACCCATAAATTTCGGCACCGCAACAATTTGGGACATCCACGTCGATAATTTGCTGTGTAAATTCGGGGACAGAATTAATTCTGTCCCCAGCAAGCTGAGTTACATGCCGTCGGGGTGTGCAGAGACCTGATCACGATAATTTGGGACAACCATAAAATCCGAGACGGCTGTACACTTCCAGATCGGTATTAAAGTCAGGTTAATCAGTTTTTGCCCGAAATCACCCGTTATGAGGTGTGGTTCCCCGGTTGAATTGAGTAGCGCTACTGTTTACCTGCGAATCGGCTACCTGCACGAACGGGTAGGTCGTCAGCAAACTTTATTGACACGTCAAACACATCAACATAATGTTGCCTGCATGAAGGAAAAACATGGGCCGGAAATTAATACCCTGTTCCCGGCCTGGCTTATGCGTTCCAAGGTGTACCCCACCCGGCAGCGTGTGGACGTGTTACAGAGACCGTCCCTGCTCAAGCAGCTCGATGCCTGCCTGGACGCCACCTTATCACTGCTCTGCGCCCCGGCGGGCTATGGCAAGAGCACACTCTATGCCGACTGGCGCAACAAGCTGTTACGGGATAACGTCAAGGCATGCTGGCTGTCGCTGGAGCAGGATGACAACGACGCATTCCAACTCCTGACCTATATTGCCTACTCACTGTACGAGGGCGGCGTGGACTTTTCCGCAGCCGGGATAATGGAAAAAACTCACTCCGGCGATCTCTCGGCGCGCACGCTCCTGAACATCATACAGCGCGTGGTTGAAAGCGAAGAGCAGAAAACCGTGATCATCTTCGATGACTTTGAAAATCTCAACGAAGAGACAATCGACAGGGTAATCCAGCCGTTGCTGACGTATGCGCCGGCCAACCTGCACGTCGCCGTTGCAAGCAGGGACGACCGCCGCTTGAAGGTGGCCAAGCTGGAAATGGAGGGCCTGGCGTTGCGCCTGCCCGCAAGGAGTCTCAATTTTACGGTGGATGAACTCAGGCTGTTCTTCGAGGATTACCTGCCCGCAGAAACCATAGAGGAAATCCGGCGCCTGACGGAAGGCTGGCCTGTGGCCGTACAGATGCTCAGGAGTTCCGTGAAGGCCGACCGGGACATAGACCGCGTCCTGGCCAGTATGACCTCCTCCTCCAGCATCATTACCACCTACCTTTCAGAGCAGATCTTCAGTGGGCTGGACGGCAAGCTGCAAAACTTTTTAATGGACATCTCGTTGGTGGACGGGATGTCGTGTGAACTGGCGGATTACCTGCGTAAAGCCGATGACAGCGACGCGCTGTTTGACGCCTGCCATACGCTGAGCGCCCTGGTTTCTCCTGTGGAACAGGTGAGAAACACCTGGCGCTTGCATCCCCTGTTCCGGGACTACCTGCAGCACAAGCTGTTGTTTACCTGCCCGGAGCGTGCTTCAGCCCTGCACCTGTATGCGGCTGACTGGTTCGCCGGGAAAGGCAATCTCGTCCGGGCCGTGAGACACGCGGTACAGGCAGGCAGCCCCCGACGGGCCGTGGAAATTATCGAGCAGCAGGGCGGCGTCATACTCTGGTTGCGGGAGGGACTGACGCGTCTGAGGACCGCCCTGGGTTTGCTGGATGAGAACTCCATTTCCGCCTCACCCCGCATAACGGCCATCCGCTGTATCCTGGATATCAGGGAAGGCCAGGTTTACCAGGCGCGCAAACGCTATAATGCCATGCTGGAGCGCTACCGGCATACGCAGCACGAGCTCGCCAAGGCGGACCGGGAACGTATAGACCATGAGCTCATGCTGGTGGAATCACTGCTGGCCTGCTACGAGGGAAAGATGCAGTCTGAGCAGTTCTGTTCCCGCTTCACACAGAACATTTCCCGGATTGACCGGAACGATCATGCAAGCCTCGGATACCACCATAACCTGCTTTGTTTTGCCTACGCGCAAAGAGGGATGCTGCGTGAAGCCAGGTACCATGCCGGGGAGTCAACAAGGGAATACCGGCTGCTTGGATCGTACTACGGTGAAGCCTACATTAATTTTCACCTGGGGGATATTTCCTTCGCAGAAGGAAACAGCGAACAGGCCAGAAGCAGTTACCAAACCGGCCTGAACCTGTGCCGGCGGCATTTTAATGATGATATGAGCATAAAGCTGCTCGCCAAAGTATTGATGGCAGAGCTGAATTACGAACTGAATCAACTACGGGGCATGTCCAACACGGCCGTTTCCATCGCCAGACAACTGGAAGAGCGGGAAGCCTGGTTCGATATCTATGCGGCAGGTTACACCACCGCAAGCAACGTCGAATTTGCCAGGCATGGTATCGATGCCGCGGACGCAATCCTGACCCGGGCCCTGAGCTATGCCGGGCGACAAAAGCTGGAACGTTTAATCAACCTGCTGTTATTCCAGCGTATTGACCTGTTGCTGCGCGCCAACCTGGACGAGGAGGCACAGCGCACCTTCAGAGACTCGGGACTACGGCTGGAAAACTACAGAAACCCGGGCCGGAGCGACATTGCCTGGCGCGAGCGCCATGCCGCAGTGCACGCGATTATCCTGTTGCAGCTCAGAGAAAAAAACCATGAAGAAGCCCTGGCTGCGCTCAGCTGTTTCTCCCGCCATGCACAATCCAGCGGCCACCTGAAACCGAACCTGGGGTATGAAATATTAAAGAGTATGGCTTATCGGGGGAAAAACGATTATGTGCCGGCATTCAAACACCTGGAGCAGGCGCTGCGACTGTCCGCGAGTTCCGGTTTTGTCCGCTCATTTATTGATGCCGGCAGCGAATTACACGAACTCCTGCAACTGTACATGGTAGCGCCGGAATATGCGTCTCCCCCGCCTGAGTACAGGCAACAGGCGGAAATCATAGCCAATTACTTCAGCGCCGCCGGTGAACCGGATGCCGGCGACGAATTGCTGAGCAAGAGAGAGAACGAAGTCTTGAAATACCTGGCCCAGGGCCTGTCCAACAAGCTGATCGCCAGAAACATCGGCATCTCGGAAAACACGATCCGCTTCCACCTGAAGAACATCTACCACAAGCTCCAGGTGCACAACCGCCTGCAGGCCATCAGCGCGGCGAGAGAGAGGAAGATACTTTGAGGGGCATGATTAATGTTACTGTCTGCAATAGCTCTTAATGATTCTTCTGCCGGTTTTTGTTTTACGGCGCCAAGGTTTTTGTGAATATCCAATACAGGAATGTCGATCCAACGAATTGAAACCAAATGGTCATCGACTCCATATTTTTTAGCAATATCTTCAACATTCCTGACATGGCATCTGGTATTGGCATCTGGTATTGGTATTGAGTCCTCCCGCCGGTTGTGCTACATTCCTGTCATCTTGACGACACCGCCGCAACAAGGAGGATTTCCCATGGCCGATACCACACAAGAACCCACCGACACCACCTTTGCCGACATCCGCGCCATCCTGCGCACCGTATCGGAAGAACAGGCAGAGCTGGCCGGGCAGATGAAGGAACAATCCCGGGAAGCCGACCGGCGGCTGAAGGAAACCGAGCGGCTGATACAGGAAACCAGCCGGCAACAGCAGGAAACCGACCGGCTGCTGAAGGAACAGTCCCGGGAAGCCGACCGGCGGCAGCAGGAAACCGACCGGCTGCTGAAGGAACAGTCCCTTGAAGCCGACCGGCGGCAGCAGGAAACCGACCGGCTGCTGAAGGAACAGTCCCTTGAAGCCGACCGGCGGCAGCAGGAAACCGAGCGGTTCCTGGCGCGGCAGGCAGCGGATTCGGAGCGCAGCCTGAACAAGCTGCGGGGCGTGTTCACCAGCCAGTGGGGCGAGCTGGTGGAGAGCCTGGTCCAAGGCGACCTGGTAACCCTGCTGCAAGGGCGCGATGTGGCGGTGAACACCATCCACCAGCGCGCGGAAGGCCGGCGCAACGGCGAGCATTACGAGTTCGACATCGTGGCCGGGAACGGCGATGAAGTGGTGGTGACGGAGGTGAAGACCACCTTGCGCAGCGAGGACGTGGCGCAGTTCCTGGACAAGCTGCGCCGTTTCACAGTGTATGAGCCGCGCTACCGGGGCGAGAGGATCTACGGCGCGGTGGCCTACCTGAAGGCGGACGGCGCGGTGACAAAGTATGCAGAGCGGCAGGGCCTGTTTGTAATCCGGGCCACCGGCGACAGCGCCCGCATTGTCAATGCCAGGGACTTCAAGCCCGCCGTGTTTGCCTGAAGCAACGCAGCCCGGCCCGCGCAAGGCGCGGCATTGCCAGGGGCCAGAGCAAGCAATTCCGTCGCGGCCCACGGGGTCACGCACCCGCGGGGTCAGGGTAAGTGTCGCAGACATTACTCTGACCCCATACATCCGGGAAAAAAATCAAGCATTGTCCCCGTAATTCCCAGGAAAACGATATTGTCAGTATTGCCCACAGTTCGTTCGACCGTTTCGACCAGGTGACGTTTTCCCCCGGGACACACCTGCCGGCCTGTGTCTCGGCCGCCGGAAGGGTGATACTGGCCCATGAGGAGACAGAAAAACTCGATACGTATTTTAAAAACATCAAGCTGAAACGTTACACGCCGAGCACGATCACCAGCAAGG
>MKWU01004255.1_pt1 | contig 17253 bp, 12 predicted proteins | sample 809101 | NCBI WGS metagenome assembly MKWU01 (sample SAMN05860141, study PRJNA318959) | sponge metagenome | host: Aplysina aerophoba | place: Slovenia: Piran, Adriatic Sea, Gulf of Piran | collected 2013-05-07 | reverse complement strand
CGTCGCCCGACTGAGCCTTCTGGATCGTCTCGGGTTCAACCAGCATTCAAGGGCAGCCGTTGCGAGCGGCGCCTGTGTTGTGTGTTCCAAGCATTTAGGCGCAGCCGTAGCAATTCAGGTTACGACACTTGGAAAGACGCATCGGCGCGGAGAGCGCCGCCGCCACGAGCTTAGACGCACGGCGCGCGGACTTCGTTAGCATTAACCGGCTCGCGGGCACGCCCGATGTAGGCGTCCGGTGGCAGGTGTGAATACCAGTCTTAGCGCGGCTCGTCTCTTGTCGGAATCAGTCCGTCACAACGTGTCTTCAGGCGGCGACGGACGGAACCATGAGCGCACCCGTTGGCGGCCGTCCGGCGCGGCTGTGCTGTGCGCCGTATGAACGGGGCCCCAGCCTCAGCTCCGGATCCTGACACGCTGCTCACATCCTCCGGCCCGGCTGGCCGGCCCGGGCGACTGCGGCAACTGTCATTTGGGAGGCCGCCCGCCCGCGACTCCCTGCGCTGCGATGGCCTCGCTCTCGCCGTTCGCAGCGGTCGACTTTGCTGGGGCTTGGCGCCGACCGGCCTGCACAGTGTCTAGAATTCCCTCGCTGCGCGCCACCCGCTCGGTGACGTCCGCCGATTGGCGGAATAACTTGTCGCTGCGGGCCAGGAGTGCATCGAACCTGCTGTCACTTCGGTCCATCAGCATCCGGATCGCAGCCTCGCGCCGTTCTGCTTCCCTCTCGAACCGGTCGTTGCTCTCGGCAGCCGCCTTCTCGAACAGCCCTTCGCGCTTGGCGGCTTCCCTCTCGAACCGGTCGTTGCTCTCGGCAGCCGCCTTCTCGAACAGCCCTTCGCGCTTGGCGGCTTCCCTCTCGAACCGGTCGTTGCTCTCGGCAGCCGCCTTCTCGAACAGCTCTTCGCGCTTGGCGGCTTCCCTCTCGAACCGCTCGTTACGCTCGGCAGCCGCCTTTTCGAACTGCGCTTCGCGCTTGGCGGCTTCCCTCTCGAACCGCTCGTTACGCTCGGCAGCCGCCTTTTCGAACTGCGCTTCGCGCTTGGCGACTTCCCTCTCGAACCGCTCGTTACGCTCGGCAGCCGCCTTTTCGAACTGCGCTTCGCGCTTGGCGGCTTCCCGGTCGATCCGCTCCAAGAGGATTTCAAACTCCCGCTTGCGGGCGACACGTCGGCTCGCCCAGATACTCACGATCAGCGCAGCGATCGCGATCAGCGGCGTCGCGACCGTCGCCACGTTGCCGAGCCACTCCTCCATGCCTCTACCATACACCCAACACCGCACGGGACCATCCGCGCCGCAATATTCGGGCGACCGGACTGCTTCTCGCCGCGAACGGGCCTGTCCGCTCGCCATCGGCCGCGGCTGAACTACTGAGCTATCCTGGCGCGAAATCTGATGTGACTGGGTTAGCACAGTCTCGACACCTACTCGGTATGAGTACCGTACGTACCTTGGTCAGACCGCCGGGGCCAACTAGCCAGATGAGCGGGGGTCTGGGCTGTGGCTGCGGCGATGCAGAGCGGTCAGTTCATCCAGTTGCAGATGTCCGGTGTAGACTGCCATGCCCAGCGCCGCATGCACGCCCATATCGAGTAGGGTGTGGATCTCCGACACACTCGAGATCCCCCCTGCGGCCGTAATTTCGTGGTCGGTTGCTGCACGTAGCCGACGGTACCAGTCCAGATCAGTGCCCTGCAAGGTGCCCTCCTTGTCGACATAGGTGCACAGGAACGCACCGCAATACGGCTCAAAGCGGGAGATCACCTCCTCTGCTGTGAGGGCCGTGGCTTCGCGCCAGCCCTTGATGACGATACGACCGTTCATGGAATCCAACGAGATGATCAACCGTTCGCGTCCGATAGCTCGTGCTAATGCCTCAAGGAAATCGCTGTTCGGACCGTTGTCCCGATAAGCCGCTGTGCCGACGATGACACGCTCGGCGCCGCTGCGGACTAGGTCTTCGGCGCGTTCCAGCGTTCTGACGCCACCGCCCACCCAGGTGCGGGCCCGGCTTGCGATGTGCCGCACGATGGGCAGGTTCGAACCCCGCCCAATGGCTTGGTCCAGGTCGATGACTTGAATCACCGGAAACGCAGAGAAGCGCTCTAGCATGACATCGGGGGATTCGCCCTCAAGGGCCTTTTCTCGTCCTCGGACAAGCTGGACGACCTTGCCATCCATAAGGTCGATGCAGGGAATGATCATGATCGGATACTTGCATGACTCGGTCCGGTGTCCGAGACAGGTTCCAGCTTACCCAAACAACTCCCTGCGGCCACAGCAGCCGATGGACTGGGCGCGAGCGGAAGATCACTCTTGTTCGAACAGCGGTCGGACAGCGGCTACGCCCCTATCGCCTCGGCCAGCCTTGCGCTTGGACGCTCCTTCAACTAAACGCTGGTAACCGAAAGGACCACATGATCCCTTGGCTATCCGCTTCGGCTCGCGACATCATCTCATTCCCAGAGAGGTGAAGGACGCCAGGCTGGCAATCATCGCATCGTGCTGATCAACCTGCGGATGCCTGGTGCAACCGGACGGGCGTACTCGTCGAGCAAGAAATGTGTTTGACGGGCACGGTGGCGACTCTCTCCACAATGCCCGAAGGCAGCCCTGTCTCCTTCGGTGCCCCCGAGGGTTCTCCGAGTTCTGGCGGGGGCTAAATGCCGGCCGAGTCGGCGGCAACTGGATCGCCCCAGTGGGGCTCGTGTGTCTTACACGCTTGCCTTCCGGCCCGTGCCAACCGATACAATCACAAAGGGTTTGTCACACCCACACCCCACAGTGCAATAGGTCTGCCACGGTGACTAATCCACCACAGTCTGGCAGCGATGAAGAGCAGATCACGCTCCAAGCCACATACGCGCCTGTGGTCGAAGTCAATTCACCACTTTTACAAGGCGGGTTCTTAGGGGCATTTGAGGCCTCGTTGGCTTCCGACGATGCTCTCCCGACTCAGAGTCGGACCTACCTGCCCGGTGATGAGCTGAACGAAGCGGAAGGCCACTTCGCCGCAGGCGTCCGATACGCCTTGGGAGAAGGAGTAGGCCAGGACTGGACTGCGGCCGGGAGGCACATTCGGAACGCCGCTGAACAGGGCCACAGCCAAGCGCAGTTGTTTCTGGGTGACATGTGCTCCGAGGGCCGAGGAGTGAAAAAGGATCGTGCGGCGGCTTGCCGCTGGTATCGGCGCGCCGCTAGCGCCGGAAACGTCTATGCTCAGAACAATCTTGGCGCCAGTTATGCCGCAGGATGCGGTGTGCCACAAGATTACACAAAGGCGGAGCGGTGGTTTCGAAAAGCGGCGGCTCAAGATCACGCCAAGGCTCAGTACAACTTGGGATTGTTGTATGCCGAGGGTCTAGGAGTGCAGCGTGACGAAAGGGAGGCTGCGTTGTGGTTTCGCCGAGCCGGCGAGCAAGGTCACGCAATCGCTCAATGTCGCTTAGGAGTCCAGTATGCCGTGGGCCGGGGATTGGAGCGGAACTTGGAGCAGGCCTGCGAGTGGCTCCGCCGAGCAGCCGAGCGCGGACAGCTCCATGCCCAGCTGTGCCTTGGGATCCTGCATGCTGAAGGCGGCAGCCAAGTGGCGAACTACGAGGAAGCAGCCAAGTGGTTTCGACTAGCCGCCGACCAAGGGGATGGAGAAGCCCGGTTCCGGCTTGGCCTGATGCATCTTGAAGGCGATGGCATGCCTGCTGACCATAGGGAGGCCGCCAAGTGGTACGGCAAGGCCGCCGAATCGGGGAACGCCAAGGCACAGAACAACTTAGCCCTCATGTTCGAGGAGGGTCTGGGCGTGGACAGGAACCAACGGGAAGCCCTGAGGCTGTTCGCTTTGGCTGCCGAGCAAGGTCACGCCATGGCCCAGCTTCGTTTGGGCGGTATGTATTTCCTTGGCCACGGTTTGCCCCAGAGCGATGAGGAAGCTGCCAAGTGGTACCGCAAGGCAGCCGACCAGGGAAACTCCTATGCCCAGTACAACCTTGGATTCATGTGCGCTAGTGGGCGTGGCGTGGCACAGGACTTCAAGCAAGCTGTTGCTTGGTATCGTCGGGCCGCAGCGGACGATGTGGCGGAGGCTCAGAGCGCTCTCGGTGATATGTTTGCTGCGGGTCTTGGCGTAGCGCGGAATGACAGCGAGGCCGCCGAATGGTACCGTCTGGCCGCCGAACACGGCTATCCACACGCACAGGTGCGTCTCGGCGACATGTTCGCCACCGGGCGTGGGGTACCGCAGGACGATAGCGAGGCCTTGAGATGGCATGCCGAAGCGGACGAGTCTCGTGCAACTTGGGACGACTCCGATGTGATCGTACTAGGATTCACGCCGTACGAGAACGAAGACGAACGGGACGCATGCATTGCATCGAAGCGACTGAGGGAACTGGTGTTCTCGCCGATGGTTGCCTCGCGCACCAGAAGTTCGGAGCGTCCTCTCGATTAGGGGGTGCCTCAACAGTTAAGTGCGGCGTTGCATTGTCTGGGCACCCTCTGCCAAGAGGGAGCCTTACAAGATCGAGCCGGAGAGGGTCAGAGTGCGGGTCAACAAACGGACCTGCTCCTTAGCGACCGAACCAAGGCCGCAACGAATCAAGAAGCTCGGAGGCAATAGGTTCCGAATCCGCCAAGGGCAGTACCGGATCATCTACGAGCTGAGCAAGTCCCAAGTTGGGATTCTCAAGATTGAACACAGGCGCGAAGTCTACCGCTAAGCCAAGATCATTGGCAGACTCAGGCAGCACGTTCCATGCGCAACCGCCAAAGGAACGAACTATCCAAACAAGATTCAGCCCGAGCACGTGCGAAGCCCAAGCAATTGACGGATAAGGAACGAGAACCGTTCAGCAAGACCGAGGCCCCGACCGCCACGACTCAGTACGGTTCAACATACGAGTCCTTCCGGTGGCTTCCAGTATTCAGGCCGGAAACTCCGTCTTGATCGGGATCAGCCAACCGATCCGGGTCGAGCCCCCTTCCGGCCTCAGGAGGATCCTTGGCCTCGGGGCTTAAGTGGGTTCATGAACGGAACGCCCGCGCAATCTCTTTCGTTGCCAGTGACGACCAAGCAGTTATTCGCTTCGGCCACTGCTGCGACAATCATGTCCAGGCCACTACGAGGGCGTCCAACTGCCTTTCCTTCGGCCATTAGCCGTCCCCAGACAAGCGCTGCGTGTTCGTCAAATGCGAGGACCCGCCCGGCAAACAAGGCTTGAGGACCCTCCGGGCCGGAAAACCACGCAGCCAGTTGGTCCCGTTTCCGACCATCGGACAGCTGCAGTATTCCACGCTGGATTTCGGCGACTGTGAGTGATGCGATGAACAGGGACTCCTCTTCCTGTGCCGCCATCCAGTCTCGCAATGAAGCAGATGGTGCTGGCCTCGTCGGATCCGAAACAATGTTGGTATCGAGGAGATACCGGGTCACAGAAGGACCTCCCGCCCTTCCTCGCACGGACGGGTGAGGTCGATGTCACTTCCGACTAGGGGTGATCGACGCAGTGCGGCCCAGACTCTGCTTCCTGTGGGCGGCTCAACCGGGTCGGGCAGACCCTCCACGATGCGCACGGTTTCTACGCTGACGTGGACAATCTGCCGGATTGCGGCGACCAGATCCTTCGGATCGTCGAACCAATCGTTGGGATCGTTTACGATGCCGCTCTCGCGATCCTGCTTGATGCGGTAACGGTCAATGAACCATTCGAGTGGCGTCCGACCGTTGACTTGGTATTGGTGTGCTTCGGACGGGATCCCCGAGATCCGGATGTGATCGTTGACCACTAGAACCGTCCTTGTCTTGTCAGCGAACCGCATCGCTCGGGACCCGATCCGGTACTGCTCGGGGACGGGTTCACCCAGCACCTCCGACTCGACCTGCAAGGGATACTCCTCGCAGGTCTCGTAGCCAATGTGGAGTTCCGCAAGTGTCCGTCCGGCATCCGCAAACGCTTGGAAATTTGGTGCCATGGGGACTCTCGGCAAACCCTTTGCCAAGTCGTTTGCGAACCGCTCGCGATACGACGGTGAGTGGAGCACACCGTACACGTAATCGAAGATCGTGTCCTTGGCGATCGTGCTGTCGTCGTAGTGCTCGCGAAACGCGAGTAATGCGGTGTCTGTGATGTTGTCGATGCGGTCTAGTGACGATTTCTCCTCCAGAATACTGCCGCCTTGCCTCTGTATGTACCGAAACCGGGGAAAGCACTGGCCCTTTGAAATCATTTCAAGATCTGGCATTGAATCGGCCACAAGCACAGAGAACGGCTTGGTCGAACCCACACCAGGCACACAGATCGCACGGTTCTCGCAGTCAGCCGTCGGGAAGATGCTGTCCATTTGGTATTTCCGGTTGACCAGAACGTAATCGACGTAGCAGTACTGCTTGACGAACGGACGATACTGTGTCCTCCAGATCCTGTCGGGCGAGTAGTCCACGAGCTTGCACCTTGCAAGGTTGTCCTTCAGTGCTTGGTCCCACCTCACGTTCGAGGAATGGCGACTCGCGAGTTGATCTATGTTCAGGCCCGGATGCAGGCCCTGCTCTAGTACGCGCAGCGCTCCCATATAGTCCTGCACCACTCGGCTTGCGTTTTCCGCGCAGGCCTCGCGCGAGCAGTTGTAGAGGTAGGCGTCGCGACTGGTCTTGTACCCGTTACTGAAGAGCTTGAAGACTACCCCCTCACCCTTGCCGGACTTTGCAGCTTTCGAGCCAATCGGATATAGCTCCTGGTAGGCCTCGTCACGCTGGCCGATCCAGTCGTTGTGCCGGTCGGGCGTGATCGTGCGCCAGTCCCCAACGCCCGCGATCGAACCTGCCTCGCGAAGGATCGCCAGCTTTTCCTCGCGCTTCAGGTAGTCGCCGATGTCTCGGTACCGAATGCAGCAGCCCTCGTGTTTCGCGTCCGGGTTGCGCACCAAGAGCGTGATAGCCACGGGCGCACGGGAGCCCTGTCCGAATGCGTTGTCACCCTCGGCGCGTCGCAACTTTCCCGACGTACGTGCGTTACCCCGCAGGTTCAGCACGTAAACCGAGCTGAATTCCTTAGCCAGGCAGGCCCTCACTCCCGAGTCCACGTTCCCGTCGATCCATGAGCCGTTGGTCACAAGGGCGACTACGCCTTGGTCGCCAATCCGGTCCGAGGCCCAGCGGATCGCCATCTTGTAGGTGTCGTACAGGCTGTTCTTAAGAGTGGCGGTCGACCAAGCCGCGTACGTCTCGGCGATACGCGCCTCCACTTCGGGATAGTCCACGTTCGGGTTATCGTCTGCGGAACTCCGCTGTCCGACCGACCACGGGGGATTCCCGACGATCACTTGGATCGGGAGCCCCTGCTGTCGCTCGGCGCGTTCGCTGTTGTCAGGTAGCCAGTCCCGCGGAAAACCCGTCCGGTCCGTGTGTAGATTGAACGTGTCCGTTAGGACGATTCCACCGAACGGCTCGTAGGAGCTATCGTCCCCAACTCGGCCGTGGAAGGCCTCCTCGATATGAATCGCCGCGATGTAGTAGGCGAGCAGGACGATCTCATTTGCATGCAGTTCCTCGCGGTACTTCCTGCCTAGGTCTGCATCGCGGACCAGCGCCGACTGTAGCAATCGCACTAGGAAGATGCCCGTCCCAGTGAACGGGTCGAGAACATGAACACCCTTATCGCTGAGTGATCGCCCGAATTCGTCCCGCAGCACCTGATCGGCGCTCTCGAGGATGAAGTCGACAATCTCGACGGGCGTGTAGACGATGCCTAGCCGGTCAGCGTCCTTCTTCAGGGCCGTTGCGAAGAATTTCTCGTACAGCTCCATCAAGACGCGCTGGCGCGCCGCGCTATTGTCGAGGCCCCGAGCGCGTCGGCGCACGCTCTCGTAGAACCCTTCGAGATCCCGTGTTTCGTTCTCTAGGCCAAACTCCCCGAAGTCTCTCCGAAGACCATCGAGTGCGTGCGCTACCGGGTTGCGGCCCGCGAAGTCATACCCCTCGAAGAGTGCCTCGAAGACGGGCCGGGTCAGGATGTGTTGGGCCACCATGTCAATCGCGGCACCTCGGCTGATCGAGTCGTTGATCGACACCTTGAGTTCTTCGTGGAACGTATCGAACCAGTCCCTCAACAGCTTGTGATCGTCGGTGGACAGCAGCCCCTCGATCCGCGTCACGAGACGCGAAAAGATAGCAGCAACGTCTTTGGCCCATGTCTCCCAGTACTTCCGATCACCGCACTTGTCGACAATCTTGGCGTAGATCGCCCCGGCCGGAAGTTCGAGCGGCGGGAAGGGGAGTGAGGGCCGCCCATCTCCGTCATCTCCTCCTTTGCCACCGCCGCCAATAATGATTCTCCCCGTTGGCTGCTTGTTCAGATCGATCTGGTTGATTTCGGCCTCAAGCCGGTCATCGTGTGACCGTAACGCCCGCAGAACGCTCCACACGGCCGCGAAGCGCTCCTCGTGGTCCAGTACCCCCGCTGCGTCGACGCCTGCCGGCACGGCGACTGGCAGGATGATGTAGCCGTAGTCCTTGCCGTCCGCCTTCCTCATTGCGCGGCCCACCGCCTGTACGACCTCGACTTGGCTGTTGCGGGGACTCATGAACAGAATCGCATCCAGCGCGGGCACGTCGATCCCTTCGGTAAGGCAGCGCGCGTTGGAGAGAATGCGGCAGGTGTTTCGGCCGTCGCCCTTGAGCCACTCGATCCGGGCCTTGCGTTCCAGCGCATGATGCTGCCCGTCAACATGGCGGGTCTCGCAGCAAAGTGCGGCAGATTGTTCGTCCTCGGGCAGCAGCCCGATGGCCTGTTCAATGAGGCCATCCCAGTGCTTCTCCAATAGCTGAGACGACTTGATCGTGTTGCTGAAGGCAATGGCGCGCCGTAGCGGATGAGCCTCGGCACCGTTGGCGCGCTTGTTCTCTGGATCCTGCAGTGCTTGCCAGCAGCCAACAATCCGTGCGGCATCATCAAGGTTAATCAAGCCGGAGGAGTGCGCCAGATGGGCCTGAAGGTAAGTATCCACATGCTCTTCCGAGACGGCCAACACAACGACCTTGTAATCCGCAAGCAGGTCCTGTTCGACCGCTTTCGAAAAAGGAAGCCGGTGGAATTCAGGGCCGTACGTCCCGGGATCGTCCATCGAGAACACATCGACGTTATGATGCGCCGCCTTTGACTTTGCTCCTTCTGTGTACAGGCGGGGAGTAGCCGTCATGTAGAGGCGCTTTGCCGCTCGGATCTTCTTCTCGTCATGAACCAGCACGAAGGGCGAGGCCTGGTCCCCCGGGCGCTCAATGCCGGTCGTACGGTGAGCTTCGTCGCACAAAACGAGATCGAACAGTGGTGCTCCAGCGTCCTGAGCCTGCTGGACGAGCCCCAGAGAGTGATACGTGCAGAAGACCACCGTCATCGCATCTGGACGATTAGATTGCAGTGACTCCGAAATCTGTTCTGGGTTCGTTGTGACCGGGATCTCTAGTTCCTGCAGTGAGGCGTCTTCATCATTGCGCCCAGCGCGAGTGTCAGAGCAGATACCGATGTAGCGGTGCTGGATCGTTCGATGTGTCGCCCATTCGCGCATCGATTGTTGGAATAGGGAGATCGACGGAACTAGGTAAAGCACAGTGCCGCCCACCGTCGCGACCGTTTCGGCAATTCGCAATGCCGTAAACGTCTTTCCCGTCCCACACGCCATGATCAGCTTACCCCTGTCATGTTCAGAGAAGCCCTTGGTGACATCTATTAGGGCCGCTTCTTGATGGGGCCTGAGGCTGAATGGTTTAACTCGGTACGACAGCGCTTCGGGTAGATCCCGGACGAGATCCAGCCAGTCAATAGGCAGTCTTGCTAGGTCACTGAAGTGGAGCACCGTGCAGGCGGGTATCAGATCATCGACTGTCTTCCTTGCGTTCGGCCCCCACTCGTCTCCGGTGTCCACGAACATGCGCGAAGTGAAGGGCTTGCGCGCCGAAGCAGAGATGAACGAGTCGACATGAGATTTAGAAACACGCGTTCCAGCCGCGTAGCACTTGCACTGGATGGCGCACGCGCCCCCGGAACGCTGCTCTGCCACCAGATCAATGCCAATATCGGTTCCATCGAATCCGTCCTGTGATACTGCCCATTCGGACCACAAGTGGACTGCAGAGAAGCGATTCTGGTAAAGCGGGTCGTTGATCAGGTACGCCTTGATCAGCCGCTCAAACAGGCGTCCCTTCATTGCCTCCGAGTCGGCTAAGGCACGGATGTAGTCAAGTGTTGCCTGAAGACTGCCAGTCATGAGCCACCCCCTCGATACCTTTTAGACGACTAAGCGACGCTTCTTAGGTGACGATACCAAGAAGGGCACCATCGGACGTGGAGCACAGCGCCAGCCTTACCGCGACAGCTGGCGCGGCACCGGACTCCAAGCAAGCCGTCGCTTGGCAGTGTCGAGCCGCAGCGGACGATTTAGCGGAGGTTCAGAGCGCTCTCGGTGATATGTTTGCCGCGGGTCGTGGCGTGGCGCGGAATGACAGTGAGGCAACCAAGGTGTCGGCTGGCCGCAAGTCACGGAGTCTTAGGCGCGCAGATGCACCTTGCTGAGATTTTCGCCACAGGTCGTGGTCCGCTACTGGACGATAGCGAGGCATCGAGGTGGTATGCGGAAGCGAACGAGCCTCGCGCGGCTTGGGAGGAATCCGGTGTGATCGTGCGTGGCACTTATACGAAGTTTGCTGAACACCCCGGCCTGGAGTCAGCCGTTCCGCCGCGCAGGCCGACCATTCGAACGCCCAATTGCTCGTAGGCTTTATCGGCGAATTGGAACGCGCGCCCGGCCAGCACCCCCGCCTCAACTCCCGTACGAAGCCAGGAACCTGCTGACCGCTTTCGTTCGAGGCTGATCGTAGAACGTCTTGCCGCCGTGGGCTGCCCCGTGCAACACAAGCAGGTCCACTGGCAGACCTAGGCTCTTGTACTTGCCCTGCAACTCGTGCGACTGGTTGATTGGCATCTGTGGGTCTTGATCGCCGTGCAGTAATAGCAGAGGCGGGTCTGATTTGTCGACGTGAAAGACCGGGCTAGCCAACATGGCCAGTTCCCGCTCTTGCTCGGGCTGCCCGCCGAGCAAGAGTTGCAAAGCCGGTATCCGGACACCCAGCCCGTGCGGCGTGGACTGCTGCAAGATCGTCAGAAGGTTGCTAGCGCCGAAGTAAGCTACGATCGCCTGCACCTCCGAGGACTGATCGAGATACGCCCCGACAGACCCCTCAAGCTCTGCGGTGCCGTTTGTCACCCCGACCAATGCTGCTAGGTGCCCTCCAGCCGATGAGCCGGCGATTGCCACCCTCCGGGCGTCGTAGGGGTGGCGCTCCTGATTGCCGCGCAGAAAGCGAATCGCTGCCTTGATGTCATGCACCTGGGCTGGAAAGCGTGCCTCTGGAGTGAGCCTGTAGTCGACGCTCGCAATGGCGTACCCCTCGTCTAGCAGCCCGGTCAGAGGCATCGAGTCCTTGGACCCTCCGCGCCAGGCTCCTCCGTGAACGTACACGATTAGCGGAGGTTGTGCCAGGTCTATTGGGAGATAGAGATCTAGCAGAAGCTCACGCCCGTCGACTTCCGCGAACACTAGGTCGCTGACCTTACGGAATGCGGGTTCTTGCGCCAAGGCCGTTAGCCCGCATGCGAGGCTGGACGCTACGAGCAGAGAAGGGATTCGAAGCTTCACAACAGAGCGTTACCTCACGGCACCGCTGATGAAGGCCTCCGGCTCGATCTCCGTGGACGCACCGGCGGCCCGCATGACACTTCGGATGACAGAGGCGGTTTGAGGAGAAAAGCGGAAGTTCATGCCACGGTGAACGCCGGTAGCAATTCGCAGCGGCGTCCAGCCGAGCTGGTTCTTGCGGTTCCAGGCCTCGATCCTTGCACCCGCCTCGACCAAGATCATTACCGCTCCGGGCGCGTGTTTGTAGGCCGCGCCGTGCATTGCCGTGTTGCCGTCATCGTCGATCGCGTTCGGATCGCCGCCCAGTTCAAGCGCTAGCTTGACGGCTTCAACGACCTCTTCCGCCGTGCCGGCGTCCTCGTCAGGAGCTCGTACACCGACTCCTGCGGCGACCATTAGGGGCGTGGTGCCCTTTGCTGTCGGGATGGCAGGGTCGGCACCCAGTTTGTGCAGGAGCCGCATCAGCTCGGAATCAGCTGTGCGTGCTGCCGTTAGGAAGGGTGTCGCGCCTACTGTGTCTAGGCTGTGCTTGCCGGGGCTGGTTGCCGAGGTCATACGAGCGTTGACATCGGCACCATGCGAAACGAGTTCCCGCACGAGCTGTAGGCTACCCATGTTCCCCGAGCCTTCCGGGGCAGGATCGTTGCTGCCCACACCGGGCTTGCGAACCCAGCTGACGGTATGTAGCGGGATCCAACCCGGACCGGCGGCGTTGGGGTCAGCACCTCGTTCCAACAACATCGCGGCAAGCTCGAAGTGAGCGTTCGAAACCGCGATCTCGAGGGCGCTGGCACCGATCTCAAGTTCGCCGCCGGGAGCATTGTCGCTCGCCCACCCTCGACGGCTGCGCTTCGGCAGTGTGTCATTGACGTCGGCTCCCGCGTCGAGCAAGGCACCTGCCACATCGATATGTCCCTGACGGGCGGCAAACAAGAGGGCCGAGAATCCGGCCTTAGATTTCTCGCCGATGTCGGCGCCACGTCTGAGCAGTTCCTTTACCGCCGAGAGATGCCCCTCGCCAGCGGCCCACATCAGCGCGGTCTGCCCCCGCCAAGTTTCTCGGTCGTTCACCGTGGCACCATGGCCGATGAGCGCGCGGACCGCATCTTGCCTGCCTGTGCGCGACGCTCTCATCAACGCGGTTTCGCCGGCGGGCAGGGCGGCGTTCGGGTCCGCCCCGGCCTCTACGAGTAGATCGATCATCTCAGCACTGCCGTTTGAGGCGGCAAGCATCAGGGGGGTCACGTGATGGCGGTTGGCTGCACTTGCGAGGGCGCCGGCGTTGACGAGTGCCCGCGCAGCGGAGAAATCGTCCCAATGCGCGGCCCAGTGCAAGGCCGTAGCGCCATCCGCGGCTTGCGCGGTAGCGTCGGCACCAGCACTGAGGAGGGTCCGGACAGCGGCGAAGTTGTTCGATCGAGCGGCTTCAAGCAAGTCCAGTCCGGTGTCGGCGGGAAGGGGCGACGAGAGCGCTACAACTGCGGCAACGCATGGTATCAAGGCTCGCAGGTGTCCGCGCATGTCTAGATCACAAGCTCGTCGATGTGTCCGGTGCTATCGCCGAATGACGGCAACTGGACTCCGACTTTGTCGAGCAATGTCAGGTGAAGATTGGCCAGCGGCACCGGTTCGTCATACTTGACGTGCCGGCCACCGGTAAGCCTGCCCGCCGCTCCGCCAGCCACCAAGATCGGCAAGTTCAGGTGGTCGTGAACATCCGGGTTGCCCATGCCGCTGCCGCAAAGCAGGGCGCAATGGTCGAGCAGGGAGCCGTCCCCATCGCGAGTTGACGACAGCCTATCGAGGTAGTACCCGAACAGGGAGACATGGAAGGTGTTGATCTTTGCCAGTTTCTCGAGTTTGAGCGGGTCGTTGGTATGGTGCGACGTGGGATGGTGGGGATCGGGAACGCCGATCTCCGGATAGGTGCGATTACTGGTCTCTCGGGCTAGCTGGAACGTAATCACTCGAGTGACGTCGCCCCGCAGCGCGAGTACCTGAAGGTCGAACATCAGGCGTGCATGGTCGGCATAGGCCGCAGGGACTCCGGTCGGCCGGTCGAGGTCAGGTAGCGGCGCCTCCTCGGTCTGCCGTTCCGCCCGTTCGATGCGCCGCTCGACCTCGCGCACGGTGTCGAGATAGTCCTCGACCGTGCGTTTGTCTCCGGCTCCCAGCACCCTCTTGAGGCGCGCAAGGTCTTCGCCGACCCAATCGAGGATTCCCTTGTCGACCTGCATTTCCGCGCGGCGCTCCGACGCGCTGCCGCCATCACCAAAGAGGCGCTCGAACGCAACCCTGGGATGCGCAATTGAAGGCAGCGGGGTGGTGGGCGATGCCCAAGAGAGCTGGTTCTGATAGACGCAAGCGAACCCGTTGTCACAGTCGCCGACGTTTTGCTGGAGGTCCATCGACAACTCAAGCGACGGCAGCGCCGTTTGGTCGCCAAAGCGTTGTGCGGCGATTTGATCCACCGTGGTCGCCAATTCGTAGTCCGCGCCCTCGGTCATCTTCGCCTTGGCGGCGCTCAGGAATCCGGAGTTGGCAGTAGCATGGTTCCCGGCCGAATACGCGTTCTTGTTCTCGAGGTTGGTGATGACATTGAGCCCGGCCTTGAAGGGTTCCAACGGTTCGAGGATTCGGGACATTCGGTCGAGTCGCCCGTCCTCGCCTGGAGGGGTCCACTCACTGAGGTTGGCCCCCATCGGGATATATACGAATCCCAATCTGCGCACGGGGGCCCCCGCTGATTTGGCCTGCGCGGTCATGGCAGGAACCATGGCGTCTAGCAGGGGGAGCCCGATCGCTGCGCCCACGCCCCTGAGCAGCGTTCGGCGGGCAAGGGATTTCTTTGCGATGATCATCGAGGATTCCTCATTCGAAACGGCGTACTGCTTACAACTCCCAGCACCAGAGACGAAAAGCTGTAGTTCTGTTGCATCGATTCGCGCACGATCTTGCGGACGGCGGGAGCGTCGTAGGACTCGAGCCCCCTGCCCAAAGCGTACACCAGCAGCTTCTCCGCCACGGTCGAGACGAACAAATCCGGTCTGTCCAAGAGAGCCTCGCGGAACTCGGCCGGGCCGGAAAAACTGGTTCCGTCGGGAAGCATGCCGGAGGCATCCACCGGAACTCCCGAGTCGTGCGTCCGCCAGCGGCCTACCGCATCGAAATTCTCGAGCGCGAAGCCGACCGGGTCAATGATGTCGTGACAGCTGGCGCAGGCAGGGTTGTCGCGATGTTCGGTGATCCGCTCGCGGAGCGTGCGCGGCTTGTCCGAGCGAGCTCGCTCGGCAAGCTCCGGAACCTCCGGCGGCGGCGGACGCGGCGGGGTTCCGAGGATGTTCGCCAAGACCCATTTCCCCCTCAGGACTGGCGAAGTCCGGTTGCCGTACGATGTGACGGCAAGGACGCTTCCATGGCTGAGAAGCCCGCCCCTAGGGCCGCTGGCATCGAGTTGTACGCGGCGAAAATGATCGCCGTAAACGTGCGGGATGCCGTAGTGCTTCGCGAGACGCTCGTTGAGGAACGTGTAGTCCGCTCCCAGCAGGTCGACGACGCTGCGGTCTTCGCGGAGGACTGTTTCGAACAGCAACTCGGTCTCGCGCCGAAATGCCTTTCGCAAGTTGTCGTCGAAGTCGGGGAACAGCCTCCGGTCCGGCGTCAATGAATCGAGGTTCCGCAGGTACAGCCACTGTCCCGCAAAACTCTCCACCAGCGCCCGTGCGCGCGAGTCCCGGAGCATGCGGCGCACGTGCCGCTCCAGCGAGTCCTCGTCGCCTAACTCGCCGCGCTCCGCCGCCAGCAGCAACTCTTCATCGGGAATGCTGCTCCACAGGAAGAACGACAGCCTGGAGGCTAGTTCAAATTGCGAGACCCGGTACGGCTGGCCGGTACCATCGGCCCTGTCCCGCTCGGCCCGGAAGAGGAACTCCGGGCTGACTAGCAGCGCCCGTAGCGCCGTTTCGATGCCGCCCTCGAAACCGGCGCGCTCGCGGCCTTGGCGGAAGAACTCCAGCGGCTTCTTGATGTCGGCGTCGGTTACCGGTCGGCGATATGCTCGACGCGCCAGCCTCAAAAGGATCTGCTCCGCGCACGGGTCTTCCTCGGACTCCGCGTTCGGGTAGCAAGAGAAGATTCGCCGGCGGCTGGGAGTGTCGCCGGGCCCCCTGGCGTCATAGGGCCCGACAATCGAGATCGAATAGACGGCGGGCTGGGTGCGCGGATGCCGGTCCATGTTGAATCGCGCCACGTAAGGCTGGCGCTGTGTCTCGATCAGGGCCGAAGATTGCTTGACAAACGTAGCGCCGATTTCGCGGGGTCCGGCTGGGATCGGTATGCGCGCAACCAAGTGCTTGTCAACATCCCGGTGGTCTCTCCGCTCGGAGGGGTTCACGGTGAAGCGCCGGAGCTGGCGGCCGTCCAAGGTCAGTTCCAACTCGTGCGGATGGTACAGCCCCTCAACCTGCTCGTTGCGGTCACGGCTGAGGGTGACCCGGATTTCGTAGTCGGCGTCGACTGGAAAGGTGTGTCTGGCCGCCGTACCGCCTCTGGTCCCAAACGGCAGTTCGCTGAAGTGCGCTTCCTGTGTCAAGTCCACTGGAAGGACGATCAATTCTCCTCCGACGGCGCCGGGAGGCGTGCCGACCGCCAAGCGGCTAATCTTGCGCGCCGCCGCGAGGAAGCGTTCCAGCAACGTAGGGGACACCTCGCCCGTGATGTTGTCGAATCCGTGGCTGCTCTCGTCGCGCGGAAGTAGCGAGCGCACGTCCACGTCCAGCGCGAGGAGGTCTCGAATGGCGTTGCGGTACTCGGTGCGGTTCATGCGGCGGAAAGCCCCCTCGCGGCCCGCGTTGGGATGGGCCGCAGCGTGGTCGTCCAAGCGCTGGCTCAATTCGCGAACCACAGCGTCGTAAGTCGCCTCGTCGGGCCTCGGCATGCCCCGCGGCGGCATGTGCCGGTGCGTCAATTTACCGACGACGGACTCCCACAGCTGAGGGTTTTCGCCCGGAGCGGAGGCTGCGAACCGGTCTAGTGCGATCCCGCCACTGGTCACGGTTGAGTTGTGGCACGCGCGACAGTAGCGATCCAGTGCCGACTGAATATCCACTTGGGCACAGAGCGAGGCGGCGAACGCCACGAGCGCCGCCACCTTGCGAACTAGACTCGTTGTTCTCCGCACTCGACCCCCACAAGGCTCGCTGATTCGACTGCCCTCGGTGGAGGGCGGGGCGCTGGCGCCCCGCCGCTCCGCAGGTGCCGAACGCAACTAGAACGTGATGCGCACAGCCATTTGCATCTGGCGCATCGCCCCGGCATTGTCGAGGGTGCCGAAGTCGCTGTTCTCGATGTTTCCGTTCAACGATGAGAGATTCACGTGGTTCAGCGCATTGAACATATCAGCCCGGATCTGAAGCCGCGAGGATTCTGTCAAGGCGAAGCTCTTCGACAGGGAAAAGTCAACGGTCCAGCGGCCCGGTCCGCGAACCAGCCCCTTTGCAGCATTCCCCACGCGCTCCGCGATACCGCGATTCTCGTTGATCCTCTGGAAGGCATCTGGATTGAGAAACC
>MKWU01004252.1_pt1 | contig 17272 bp, 18 predicted proteins | sample 809101 | NCBI WGS metagenome assembly MKWU01 (sample SAMN05860141, study PRJNA318959) | sponge metagenome | host: Aplysina aerophoba | place: Slovenia: Piran, Adriatic Sea, Gulf of Piran | collected 2013-05-07 | reverse complement strand
CTCAGTGGAGATGTGGGTCGCCAGCTGGAACGAGAATCCGCGTCCCTTCATCTGGCACAAGACCGCGGACCAGATCCTGGACAACCTCGCCGGTTATCTAGAGCGCATTCCTGACTCGGGACACTAGAGGGCAGTGCACTGCCCGTCGCTTGAGCCACATTGACCGCGCTTCTTCACAGCGACTCCGCAGGAGTGCGCTAGCTCCGCAGGTAATATGCAGCTAGTCGATCCATGAGTTGCTCACCCCGCGTACTCAGCATGTCGATGTCGCTCTGGTGCATTGGCGAGAAATCGGTTGGATAAGACACGGCGCGCTCCCTCGAGGCGAGGTCAGGAGGCGCGTATGGAATGTTCGAGTCGGCCATCCCTAGGAATGCGGTCACAAGCGCGTCAAGCTCGCCAGATTGCTCCAGGTTGAACAGTCGGGAGCGCGTTAGGTTCTGGCTTCTCCGGTGGGTCGTCGAAGCAGCTGCAGCTACCCGCTCTGGCCAGAGGTAAGGGGGGCGGTTTAGGCCCCCACCTTGGCCAGCGTCGCAGGAGATAATGATCCTCGAGGGGAATACGTTCAAGCTAATCTCGGGGTCGCGGCCCGGTTCCAAGGCTGATGTTGCGAGGTTGTCGTAGATTCCGCCGTCCGACAACACAACACGTTCGCGCCGTACGCTCCCGTCCCGCCCAACGAAGTCGTAGTGCGTATCGATCGCCGGGAGCAATGTCGGATAGGCTGCGGAAGCTGCGACGGCCTCAGCCAACTCGACGTCGTTCGCCTGCACACGTCCGAACTGCCAGGAGCCACTCTCGCGGTTCCCAAAGCGGAACGCCGTCCCGGTTCGAAGTTCCGTTGCATTGATGATGACATCGAGCCCGGGACGACGCATGTCCCGGAGCCGAGTACTGCCTACTGATCTTCGGAGGACATCGGAGAAGGCAGTTGTTCGGCTATAGGTGCGTGTAAGCGAGGGCCCAAGCCGGTTGACCCAGTCCAACCTCGAACGACCTAACAGGCCTGTCGCACTCAGGACGCCAGCAAGGAATCTCAAGCCGAGAGCGCCGAGTGCCACGACTCCTCCCGTCGCGCCCGTAGCTAACGCCTGAACTGCACGACGACTGAATGCTGCCCGTCGCACGACGCGAGGGGTGATGCCGGAACGCAAGAGGTCCTCCACCCGCCTCTCGAACTCGTCGAAGTCGTCTGTGCTGTAGCCATACATCGCGGCCAGGAGGGCTCCTCCGGAGGCAGCTGAGATGAGATGCACGCGATCCAGAAGTCCGCGATCGTGTAGTGCCCGAAGACAGCCCAGCTGGAATGCGACTGCCCTAAAGCCTCCTCCCGATAGTGCAAGAGCCACGTCCCGATTCTGTGGTCGGGGTACGAGGCATGCTCTCGACCGCGACCGCTTGGCGGCCCGCTGGAGCGGCTCTAGTTTGGTCTGCTGGAATCGCGAGAAGAGCATTGCCGACAGCGTCGCGTTCGCGCCCATGTCGCCGCCGACTATCAACTGAAGAGCGTACTGAAGCCTTGGACTGTCGCCGCTCGTGGCCAGTAGCCGCCTCATCGCCGCATGGTCTGTCTGACTAGGGATCGGCTCACCACCCGGATGGCTGTGCCACATCCCGATGAATCTTGTAGCGCCGCGCGTGTTGCTGCGCTTCGCCTCGGACACGGTAGTGACACCAAGGGTGCCGCAAACAAATCCCGTGGGAGTTGCTTCGCTGTCTGGAGGGGGCCCTGTGATCTCATCGACCCATACGACCTGAGCAGCACTGTCCCGCTCGCCGAAGAGGTGCCCTCCGGTTTCACTTACAGCGCCGGCCCTCCGGCGTGAACGTCTAACGTGCGCGCCGAGATCGTCCCGTGCGGAGGTAGAGATGCGTACCTCGTACCCTGAGTGTCCGTCCTGCAGCGTGATGTCTGCTGAGAATCGAAAGTCGAGGGTTGACCGCGCCGGCGTCACTCCGGTCGTTCCGAAGAAGCTACTCGACCCTAGGGAATGCCGTTCGTCCGCAAGCTCCACACCGAGCTTGGCTAGCATGGAGCCCACAAGCTGCAACACCTGTGCATGCGATCCCGTGAAGGTCGGCTCTGAGCAGCCTGGCTCAGGATAGAAGCGCTCGGCGTCCCCAATGGGCCAGAAGTCGTCCGCGATCTCCTTGTACTCAGGCCGAGAACAAACGCGCACCCGACTCTTTCGGATGAGATCCCTAGTGCCTCCTGTGTACTTTGGCGTCGCTACCGTCAACATGCCCCGGCTCGCGTTCCGCCCGAAGGACATCGAGGCGACTGGAGGAACTCCGCCACTCTGGGCGGTCCTCACGCGCTCGAACTTCTTCGCGACCGTCTCCGATGCAGTCGCGTCAATCACGAGATCGGACCCATCAGTCCAATCGGGTCCATCAAGTAGGTCGGTGATGATGTCCGCGTCGATGCGTTCGATTGACAACTCCGGTCGAATCGCTACGAGCCTTTCTGCAAGAGCTGCGGTCTTTGTCTGCCCAATATCCAGGTCCGCGAACGGCTGTCGGACAAGCACTCCGTTCTTCACCGTGGCCTTATCGCGTAACACGAGGGCTGACACGCCTGCCCGTGCGAGTATTTCGGCTACGTGAGCACCGATGGCGCCACACCCCCAGACTGAGATCCTGCGTCCCTGGAACCAGTCGAGGGCAGAGCCTGCATCTCGGCGCTGAGTGACCTCGGGGCGGGCTTCGTCGACTCGGCACCACTCGATGGGCGCAGCAGACTTGCTCCACTCGTCGATAATCTCTGCGGCCTGGCTACCGAGCTCGCGGAAGTCCGGCAGTTCGGAGAACCTGTGCAATGCTAGCTTGAGTCCGGCCGCAGCTGACTCCTTCAGTCTCCAGACGGCTAGGTGTTGGCGCCGTGCCCCATCGCGCACACCTCGCATGGGCGCACCGACGACCATATACAGGGGTTCTCCAGAAGGATTCGACAAGGCCGCGTATCCAAGCAGAAACAAGAGGTCGCGCCGTGGAACGCCCCGCTCACTAAGTGCCGCGAGCAAATCCCCTACCTGCTCAGGGAACTCAAACGTCAGTTCGGTCGCCAGTAGGGCGGCTACGCCCACCCTCCGGTTAGCTTCGGGCTTGTAAGATGCGAGGGTGGACCAAGCCTCGATGTCGACTCGCCGATCAGTGACGCAGTGAAGGGAGGTGAGCCCAATCCATGGTTCATCAGCAACGACCGGGGTGTCTGCTCGTGGCAGCACGACAGGTCCCTCCGCGTTTCGGACGTAGACGGCCGGAGGATGCAGGGGTTGGCCGGTCTCATCGAGTTGATTGACTGCAGCGCGCTCCAACCAACTGAGCAATCGCTCCACAAACCCATATGCCCCATCACTCGCATCCCAGTCGGTCTCCGGTGACTCGAACAGGCAAAGATAGCGGCCCCACTGAACGTGCGGCCAACCCGCCCAGCGGCGATGAGGCGTCCAGACAGTGGGGACGGCGAACGGGAAGCCAGATTCGATGAGCAGAATAAAGCGTTCGCGCTGCCGGAGTGGGAGACCGTCCTTCGTTCTCTGAATCCCTGCCATGGATACCGTGATGTCAACACGGAGAACATCGCTCGAAGCTTCCTGCGCATCGAGGACCTCGAAGGCAGGGCCTTGGTCGGCGATCGAGCGAAGCTCGACGAGCGCCTGCTCTTGACCGTCACTCAGGGCCACTGACCAAACCGAATCGACTGGCCGGGGGGCGACTCGTCGCCCCGAGCCTGCTCTACGGCCTTGCGCGCACTCGATGACGACTCGCTATTGTCGTTGCTTCCCCTGTACCCGCAGTCGACCTCGCCCACGGCGAAACTCACCGGCGTGAGCTCGTCTTTGCTTCCGTGCTCGCCAGTGCAGAGGAAGTGGTCCAAGTCGACGATCTGCTCGTATTGGCTCTTCGCCTTCGCGTGCGGTGGATTATCGCCGGGCTTGTTCTCGCTTGGGATGGGGTCAGAGCTGGAGACGATGTACCGGCACGCGCTCCCGGACTCTTCCAGCTTCTCCATGAGGGACTTGTCAAGGACCTCGTCGTCTCCGTCCTGGTAGTACATCGTGGACTTCGAACAGTGATGCGGAGCCAGCAGCACGTCCCAACTGGTGCTATCTGGCTCGCTGACGCGATAGATGCGGTTGAGGGTAGGGTTGCTGAGGTCGCCAAGGAGCAGCGCCTGCAGTCGGTCGGCCCCGTAGTAGAGGGAGACGCGCATCCCCACGCTTGTGTCGTTTCGTTCCGCCTCTGCATCATCCTTGAAGGGCGCGTGGATGAACGCTTCGAAGGAACCTGAAACGTCGTCACCGTTCACCAGCGAGACCGTGTTCCCGGGCACGGTCACCAGATCCTGCGGGATCTTGTCGTATGGCGGTTCGTCGAGAACGTCAGCCGAACCGATGATGCGAAGTCGGTTCCCGCTCTTCAATCCCTCCGCAGCAATGGCGGCGATACGCCTGTGAACTTCGTCAACGAAGGCCTGAGCGTCGTCGCAGAGGTCGTCGTCGTACTCGTCTAACACGCGCGGTGCGAACCACAGTTCACCCACGTGCACCTTCTCAATCAACTCGGCGAAGCCCTGGCAGTGGTCCTCGTCGGGATGCGTCAGGACAAACGTGGCCAGGTAGGGATCACCGTCGCGCCTTGGGAGATTGTCAACCAGGTAGTCGATGATTGGGATACGCGGGTCATCAGCGTCTTCTGCCGACTCAAGGTGGCGAATGTCGACGAGCGCAACGTGTTCGTCGTCGATCGATACTACTGTGGAGTCGCCGGTGCCGACGTTCCAGAAAGTGAATCCCGACTGCGGCAACTCGAAACCATCGTGGCTCATGCAGACACCCCCTTGGCAAGGCCCGCCCAGAGATGATCCGGGCCTCTTACTGTAGCAAGGGATGTGAAGACTCGCTAGCACCCCTTAGCAGAACCTACGCCGAAACCACCCAGCTCCGCAATCGGCTTCTCGCGTCGACCATAGGGGCGGGCACCCCAGGGGGCCGGCGCCGCACTACTCCCTCTCGTCCTCTCGTCGTGGCCACCAATCTCGAGTTCGCGGTAAGTCGACGGGGAGTTCGTCTGCTTGCTTGGGCCGAACGGCGGGGCGTGGCTATCGGCTTCGCCCTGACCAGGGGATAGCGACCCGGACCGGCGGACCGGGCTCGGATTGAGGCGCGCGGGCGCCACACGCCACCGCCGCGCCGGGGCGCGGTAGGATAGGGATAGGTGCGGGCCGGGAGGATCAGCCATGACGACAACCGTGAAGGCCACCTATAGCAACGGCGTATTCACGCCCGTGGAGCCCGTCGACCTCGAAGAGGGCGCGGAGGTGACGGTGTCGATGGGCGGCATGCCGCGTGAGTCATCGGAGACGGCGAATGGAGACGGGGCTTCTCTCCTGGACTTGATCGGGGAACTGCATGTGTCCGCGCTCGTCCGCGAGCCAGGCGACCGGCCGGTTGACCTCGCCCAGCACTACAAGCACTACCTGTATGGCCACCCGAAGGACGACGAACTGTGAGCGAGGTCTTCGCCGACACCGGGTACTGGGCCGCGCTGCAAGACAGTCGGGACAGGCTGCACGGGAGGGCGCTCGCCCTGACAAGGGAGATTGACCCCAGCCGCATCGTGACCACCCAGATGGTACTGGTCGAAGTCCTCAACATGTTTGGAAGCCGGGGGGAACAACAGCGACGCCTGGCCCTGGAAGTTGTGGACCGAGCGGAGCGCAGCCTAGACGTCGAGATCGTGCCGCAGACGGCCGCTCAGTTTCGCGCAGCCGCAGAGCGCTACGCCGAGCGGCCGGACTAGGCGTGGAGCCTCACGGACTGCGCCAGCTTCATCGTCATGGAAGAACGCGGTATCACCGAGGCGCTCGCCCACGACCGCGATTTCGAGCAGGCTGGCTTCACCGCCCTGCTCCGCCGAAGCCAGTGAACGTTCCCACACCTCGAACGACCGAGACCGACTGACCCTCTGCGTTCAGCGGCTACTGCCACTGAGGTGTTCCCGGGGTTCCTCATTCAGCTCGTCGATGATGCCGCTGCGCCGTTCCGAACCAGACTCAGGATCACTCACGAGGCCGGGGCCGGGCGCGAACAGCCGCTGCACTGGCCGGTCCGAGAGACGTTCGTGCTGAAGGCAATCGACGGCGACGGCGCGCCGGAGCCATGAGCACACCCGCGCTCGGCAAATGCGGTGGCGTCCCTGCCTTGGGAGCGTGGATCACCAATCTCGCCGACCGATGGCCAGAGGTCGCGCCGCGGTGAAAGTAGGCGGGATCCTCGAACTGCGCTCGGGCATCCTCGAGGAGGATCGAGCGGACGCCGGCGAGGGCCGCAAGGGTCTCGTCGTAGTCGCGGAGCGAGATCCAGGCGAGGCCTTGAGCACCCATCATCGACTGCGCCAGCACCTCGCCAAGTACGACGCGGTGTGGCCGACTCTACGGCCCCTCGCCCCACACGGTGAGCGGCGTTACAGCCGGGACGCCGTCGGGGAACAGTGCCCGGAAGCTCGCCATCACGAACTCCGGCGCACCGAGGATGTAGGACACGTACTCGCCTTCGACCAGCGCGTAGATGGCCGTGACGCCGAGGCTCTTCGCGCAGGCATCGAGGTCGGCGACGCTGCCGCCTTCGTAGACGACGAGGCTGAGGCCCTCGCCGATCTCGCCACACAGGCAGACCGCGAACGGCTCGGCGATCACGGGCGCGGCCGGGGCCGGCGTCGCCGGGCCCTCGCTGCTCACGACCAGCGGCAGCAGCGCCGGGACGCCGTCCGCGAACAGGTCGCCAAACCGGGCGTTCACGAAATCCGGCGCGCCGGGGAAGTAAGCGACGTACTCGCCGCCGCTCAGCGCGTAGAGCGCGGTGACGTGGCGGCCCTCCGCGCAGGCCACGAGGTCCTCGAGGCTCCCGCCCTCGAAGACCACGAGGCTGAAGCCGACGCCGACCGCGCCGCGCAGGCAGCTCGCCGACGGCCCGGCAGTGGAAGCCGCTGCGGGAGCCTGTGTTGCGCTTCCGGAGCCGCCGCCGCCAGCGCCAGAGCCGGCGCAGGCCGCGGCAACGAACAGGCTCGCCATCAGCGCCGCGATCCAGATCCAGGGTGGCAAGCCAGCAACCTGAGAGGTGACGTGAATCGCCGCGCCCTCAGGATCCGCTAGTGACCGAGGTGCAAGCTTGGGGGATTATATCGCTAGCGTATATAATCCCCTTTCATATAGGTTCCTCCTCAAGGTGTGCGCCCATAAGCTTCGCGCCCTCAAGGTGCTTCCCGGCGAGCACGAGTCCCGCGCGGCGAATGCGCCCATCAGGTCGAGCGGCCTGTGGTTCGCCGTTCGTTCTGTTGGCCACAAGCGCGCGATCGCCTTGTTGATGATCAGGTCGTTCAGCGTGCAGGCCGCGGGCGCGCGGCAGCGGGAGCATCTCGCCGACAGGTGCGCTGCAAACGACAGCATGGTTGAGACTCGCCCTCTACGCTGCCGGAGGCTTCGCCCCCCTGCGGTGCTCCTCAGCGCCAGGCGAGACCTGCCGGTCGCCTACTCAACGCTGCGCGACGCGGTATCGAGAATCCCACTGATAACGGCGCCAAGGTCTTCAAAGTGGGTAAAGTAATCGGCGGTACCCTCCAGCAGGACGTGGTCGGCAAACTTGGTCTTGCGGTCCTTCGGAAGCTCACGACCTAGCAATCTCCCGTCACTCTCGGACTTGATGATCGCGAAACGCTCCAGAATCTCTTCATCGTAGTTGTTCTCAATACCGCTCTTGATGATGCTATTGTCGGCTCGCCGCTCGAACGCGAAGGGCGTCACCTTGGCACCAACGGGTAGCTCCCCGCGCAAGGTCTCTGCCTCGCGAGCGGCATCGCAGTCCCAGACGATCACAAAGTGCGTGTTCGTGTTCATCCGCCCGATCAGACGTCCATATGTAAGCAATTGCCCGGCACTCGTGTGTTGCTCAAGCTGATCGAAGACACGGACGCCATCCGGGAAGCTAAGATCCACCCATCTCTTGAGGTGCTTCGTGTTGTGTCCCTCGGTCAGGATGGTTACTATCGACTCTTCGTAAGCCGCGATCCTGAGACCCACGTCTACCGTAGCGATACCTTCCGACAACTCGATGATGGCTTCCGACTTCGTCGTCCGGGTGACCTTGACACGATCACCTGCCCTCGCGACGCGGAAAATGTCGGCCTCATCCAGCGCCGCCACGGTCATGGGTGAGTGAGAGGTTATCAATATCTTCGTGCCCCCTGGCACGAAGAGGCTCTTCAACGCGCTCACGAGCGCCGAGACCATAGAAGGATGGAGTACAGCATCGAGCTCGTCGAGCAGAAGGAGTCTAGGGCGACGTCGACCGAGATACTGATTGAAGGATAGGAGGCAGAGGGCCATGAGGACTGTTTCACCTGACGACAGCGAGTCGAGTTCGTATTCGGTGCCAGTAGTCCGATTCTTCATCTCAGCCTTGAACGTAAAATCTTCGTAGTTTCCCAGATTGAGTTCATAGTCGTCGGGATCGGAGAAATCGAAGTCGAAGAGGCCCTCGTATCCTGCTGCATCCCGCATCCCGGACAGGATCTCACGTAATGTATCCCACGGTGGCGGGTGTTCAGTTCGGTGCTGGGCGATGAGGTCGGCGAAGGCTATATGCTCCGTTTCGATCTGCTTGTGTGCCCAGATGAACTGTTCGACCTTATAGGCCGTAAACACTTCGCTGATAGAGTTGGCAAGAGTAGGGCCCTCGTAGTGCGATGCTGTGATGATGTCATCTCTGGTCAATTCGTGGGGGAGCTTCCCGGCTAGCTTCATCGCCGCGCTGAGCAAGGCCGCCTGGTTACCGTTGAAGCTGATGATGGGCCGGGGTACCGAACGCCTACGCTGACGTTCCGTTTCCTCCGGGATGAGCGGCTTAAGAATCTCGTCATAGAGTGCCGCCTTGTAAGGAGACTCGCGGCCAGCAGCGAATACACTGAAGTCCGGGAGGGACCGGACTTCGTGGCGCAGAGTACACTCGAAGTCGTGTCGCGCCTCGATACCGGAGTCCTGCTCGATTTCGCCAGCGCACCGACGATAGATAGCAGCCGCGCTCTCAACAGGCCGCCGAACACCGGGCTGGTGTAGCAGATAGGCGTCGGCGGTGACGTTGGCGAACTGGTTGGCATGGCGATTTGTCAGGCTGGTGTTGGGCGGGCGGAACGAGTGCATGTCGTACAGTTCAACTTCGTCCGCGTTAGTTCCGGGAATCTTTGCCAGTCCCGCGCTCAGAGCGCCGAGGAGTTGGGTCTTGCCCGCGCCATTACGGCCGATGAGGACCGCGAAGTCAGGGAGGTCTTCGGTTGTGAGGTGGCCGATGGACTTGTACGGGGTATTGAGTTCGATTCTCATTTGAAGTGGATCCCGGGATTGCTGTGCGGGGAGCCCCTATCAAACAACCGAGCGAGTTCGACAAAGCCTCCGCATGCTGGTCGAGCTGTCGCATGAGCAGGCGCTGCTCCTCTTAGGGCTGTGGGAACGTCGTCCTCGACACCACCTTGATGGGGAACCGTAGGGGCTCTCCTCGTCCGTCCCGGAGCATGAGCAGGTACTCCGTCGTCTTTGCTCCACCCGGCTCGAACATCCCCATGAGACGACCGGTGCTCTCCAGGACGAAGCCTCGGAGGTCGCGCATCATCTCCTGCTCGGTGTTCCAGGAGAGAAGAACCTCGATGGGCTCGGGGTCGGGCTCAGTCACTCTTGCTCCCGCTACCGATGAGGCCGATGTCGTGTCGCTCCTTGATCTCCTCATAGAACTGGACGTAGGTGGACATGACCAGCTCTACGGAAGGTGCGCGGCCCAACGGCCTGACCTGCGTTAGCAGCGCTGCCGCGACGATGATGGCCGCCTCCTCGGTCTGCGGCGCGATGGATCCCTGTGTCGTTCCCATGGTTGTCCCCTTCTCCGGGGAGGAGTGCATGCCAGTGTAGCTATGTCTTCCATTGCGCGCTCACTGCAACGATCTCATCCTACGGATGGGGATTAAACGGGATAATGCCGACGACTAAGCGGGGTCGGGGCCGGACGAGTCTGCTTCGCGAACTCAGCGAGATCCTTCTCGCGGAAATGGTCGTACGTATGGCGGTACTACTCCGGGATGCGCGGATCGTCCTGAGGAATGCGACCCCACAACCAGTCGTCCGCCAAGCTGTTGGCAGCCGTCAGGGACGCCCGCCGGTGAGAAGCTCAAGGATCTGCTCCGTGTCAGCCTTGAGGTTCTTCACCTCGGCCTTGACGGTCTTCATGTCGGTCTTCAACGTCTCGACATCGGCCGTGACCGGACCGAGAGCCTCGTCAACGACCTCCTGGAACGTCTCACGGAAGGCTGCGGCGAGTCTGGCGGCCGATCCGTTGGCCTTAGCCTCGGCAGCCATCAGGCGCCCCTCCCGCTCTCCACGTAACCAGTCTCGTTGTGCCTAGCGGCGTTGGTCAAATGGACACGTTACCAGCCGCGCCAGAGCGTTATGACAAGGGGATTATAGCGCATCACGGGAGTGCTAGGTACTGGACTGTTTACAACACTTACTGAGACAACGTCTACCGTCGGCAAGCGTGCGGCGTGATGTCGCGGTCGCGCATCGAGAAGACGAGCAGTGGTAGCAGATGTCGATCTCGCCACGGCCCCGGGCGACCAGCGCGAGGCCGGCCGCGAGCCTGGGATTGAGCGGGTGGTAGTGGCGCGATGATGCAGCCGCTCGTGGTTTCGAAGCGCACGCCCGTCAACGACGAGGAGATCTACCGGATGACCCGCCAGCGCCTCTTCGAGCGCGTCGACGATGACGCGGCCCGCCGCGCCGCGCGCGCCTGCCGCGAGCTCTACGAGCGCACGCCGGGCAGCTACGACCCGGCGGTCACGAGCACCGACTACCTGGAGCGCATGGAAGAAGCCTGGCCACTCCACCCCGGGCTGCTCGACGTGATCGACAAGAAGTGGTCGACGTCCTCGGACTTCCCGCGGACGCGGACGACACTCCAGTTGCTCGCCGGCGTCGTAGCGGATCAGTGGCGCCACCGCCGCGAGGCACACGCCATTCAGCCGGCGCACGTCGATCTCGAACGCGAGCGTATCCGCACGCGCATCGTGAGCGCGGCGGGCTCGGGCGGCGGCTACGACGGTGTGGTGGCAGCCGACATCGTCGGCGGCGACGGCCACGCGCGCCGCGAGGACGAACGCCGCGGAGGCGAGTACGCGCGCTTGGGTATCGCGCGCGGCGTCGCCACCACGCTGCCCATGCACTCCTTCGGCGGTCGGATGGCCGGCGGAGCGACCGCGCGTGAATTCCGCCTCGGGTTGGTCGCCCCGAACCTCGGGCCGGAGTACGTCACGGAGGTGCTGAGCACGCTGGAGGAGTCGCCCTGGTACGTCCACAAGGAGGGCGAGCGGCTCCGCTTCCAGACGAAACCGAACATCTACCGCGTCATCGCGGACCACGCGAGCCACCAGCCTCCGTCCGCCGTGCACGAGCGTCTGCGCGCCGAGATCGAGGCCGTCGCCGGCGGCGCGCCGGGCTTCCGTACGCTGTCCTGGGCGGGCGACGACGATCAGATTCCGGACAACCCGGACGCCGTCATCGCCGTGCTGTCCCCGCGCTTCGCGGTCACTCCTCCCGACGGCGACGACATGCCGCCGGGGGCCGAGCGCGTCGAACAGCTCTGGGACCGCGTGGGCGGCGGCTTCCGGCAGTGGCGGAACGCGCTCGTGCTGGTGGCCCCCGACCGCGCCCTCTGGGAGCGCGCCGGCGATGCCGTCCGCGAAGTGCTCGCCTACGACTCCGTGCTGGACTCGGGCATGGAGAACCTGAGCGCGCCCGAGGAGAAGGATCTGCGGAGCAGGGCCGCCGACAAGCGGGCGAGTCTCGCCACGAGCGTCGTCACCGCCTACCGGTGGGTCTTCTATCCCGATGCGAACGGCCTTGCTCTCGCCCCGCTCGCCGTCCCGGCGACCGCCCGCGAGCGGATCGCCCGCCGCGCTGCCGACCGCATCGCCAGCCAGGACTACGGCGAACCGAAGGTGCTCTCCGGCATGGGCGCCGTCTACTTCAACGCCAAGGTCGCGCCGCGCCTGTGGAAAGATCAGGCCGAGCCCCTCGACCTCTCCGATGCCCTGCGGCGCTTCCCGCAGTGGACCTACCTGCCAATCTTGCCCGACCGCGAGGCCACGCTCCGCGACTGCATCCGTGACGGCGTGGCGACCGACCTCTGGGCAGTCGCCATCGGCGATGCTTCAGAGAACGCGTACCAGCGCCTCATCGAGCGTGTCGTCGAACTCGACTCCTTGACGAACCTCTTCGATGGCTCTGCCTCGCTGCTGAAGGGCGACCTCCTCCAGTTGATTCGGGACAAACTGCGGACCGGGGGGGAGGAGACCGGGGTGGGCCCGGATTCCGGAAAGCCCCGGCCGGGGCGGGACCCCGAGCAGCGGGAGGATGACGCGGAGCAGACCGAACTCGCGATTCCTCCTCCCAGGCGGTTGAAGCAGGTGCGACTCAACGTCCGTGACCTCGCCGTGGCGAAGACCAACAACCTCCAGCCATACCTCTTCCGGGTCCTTCAGCAGCAGGACGCCGGCGCGGAGGTTCATCTCAGCATCCTCGTGCGCAGCGAGCCCGGCATCCCCGAGGATGTTCTCGACCGCCAGATCGTCGAAGCCTTCGAGCAGCTCGGGGTTTCGGTCAGTTGCGAGGCGTGACGGCACCGATCGCAGAGTCGCGCGGCAAACACGCGTGACGTCACAGACGCTCTTCATCACCAACGGCACCGACTATCGCCGCGTCGATGGGTTGAGGTTCACGATCCTTGACGACCTTCTGGATGAGAAGGATGGAGTCTGATCGAACGGTCGGACGTGCGCTCGTCACGATCGGCTCGGCTGAGACGGCGTCGCCGACCCCGCGACATCCCGAACCACCGGACCAGAGCGATCTGGGAGGATGGTTCTGGACACGCCAGTCGGAGAGCACTGCTTCCGGATGTGCTTGCGACTTCCAGCGGAAGGCCGTGCCCGGCGTGTCGCATCGAGCGGCACACTCTGTGCTATATTCGCACAGGGGAACCTCAACTCTCCCGCAGCCCCAAGAGGTTCGTTCCGTTGCGACTCGCACCCCTTCCGGACTGGCAGTCCGTCGGTGCGCGCGTCGCCCTCGCCCGACGCACTCTCGGACTCACGCAAGCCGAGCTCGCCGCGCGCGTCCAGCTCGGCCGATCGGTACTCGCCAAGGTGGAGAGCGGTGCCCGCCAGCTGAGCGCGCTTGAACTCACCGCGCTCGCCAGGGCGACGGGCCTGCCCATCGACTGGTTCGTCGCGGAATCGCCTCCGGCCGTCACCAGCCACCGTACGGGCAGTTACGGCGCCTCAACGATCGTGGACGTGCGCGTCGATGTCCTCGTACGTGACGTCACGCAGCTCATAGAGATGGGCCTGCTGCGCACGGACGCGGAGCGGCCCGACCTGCGTGTTCCCCGCGATGTTGAGGGCGCAGAGGTGGCCGCACTCGCCGTGCGCACCCACCTCGAAGCCGACGCTGAGCGTCCCATCGACCTCGCCGCGGCGGCTGAACGACTCGGTGTCTTCGCCTACTCGCTCGCGTTGCCGCAGAGCGACGTGGACGGCGGCTACGTGGCGCTCGACGGCCAGCTCGGCGTCGCGCTGATCAACGGTGCCCAGCCGTCGGCACGCCGCCGCTACACGCTCGCCCACGAGATCGGCCATCACGTCTTCCAGGACGAGTACGCCGTCGACGTGGCCGCCACCGGCCGCTCGGAGACCGAGCGCATCATCGATGCCTTCGCGATCCACCTGCTGCTGCCGCGCGTCACACTCACCGACCGGTGGCGCGAGCTGGACGGCGACGATGAGCCCCGGACTGCCGCTCTCACGATCGGTGCCGAATACCGGGTCAGCTGGACGGCGCTCTGCGCGCAGCTCATCAATCTCGGCATCGTGGACCGCTTCCAGGGCGAGAGCATACGGGAGACGACGCCGGTCGGGGGCGAGTACGCGGAACTCGGCATCGACATCGCCGAGGAGCTCAATGCGCCCTCCGTCCCGCGAGGCGTCGCGCGCGCCGTCATCAGCGGCTACCGCAGCCACCGCCTCGGCCCGGGACGAACCCTCGAGTTGCTGCACGGCACGCTGGACGAAGCGGACCTGCCCGGCCGCCACGTCGTTCCGCGCGATGCGATCGCCGGCGAGCTGCGTAGTCTGTGACGGGTGCCGCGTTCGTCTTCGACGCCGGCCCGCGCAGCCATTTCGCGCGCGCGGGCCGGCTCGATGCGCTGCGCGCCATCTGCGGCGAGGCAGCCCTCGCGGTCACCGAGGCAGTGCTCGGCGGGCTCGCCAGGGGCAGCGCGGCGTACCCCTCGCTGCGGGACGTGATCGACGCGGAGTGGCTGGAGCCCGTCCGCGTGGACGGCCTTGCTGAACTGGCAGTGTTCGCCGAGTAACGCGCGGGTCCTCGGCTCCTCGCTCACCGGCGATGTCGACGAGGCCGCCACGCTCGCGTGGGCCGAGACCCACGGCGCCGTCGCGATCGTCGATGACCGGGCCGCGCGCAACGTCGCGCGGCACCGCGGAGTGACAGTCCACGGCTCGCTGTGGCTCATCACCCGGGGATGAACGAAGGCCACCTGCGCGAGCCGGCGGCGACCCGGCTCGTCGGGATGCTGCTGAAGACGGACGCGCGCTTCCCCTTCAACAGCGCCGCTGAGTTCGTCCCGTGGGCTCGTGCGGAGTCTCTCATCGACTGAGTCGGCGCCGCCGGGTCGCGACCGGTTCGGAGCCGGAACGCTGATCAGTGCGTGCCGCACTCCCCGGAGCCGCGACGTCACGGCCCGCCGGCGGCCGCGTGCCCGGCCGGGGCGCGTGAAGCCGGTGCCCCCACGTCGAGCACGCATTCTGAAGCGACGTGGCCGCCGGACCGGACCGGCCGGTGCCGCGCTCACCCGATTTTGGACCAGATTTGGACCAACGCTGGACCGTGTGGACCGCTTCTTGGTGTCCCTGTGGACCTCCCGTGGACCACCTGATCGCAGGCTTGGCCCTGCATCGCCGCACCCCGCCCACCTGGGCGAGCGCGCGGCGGTGCGGAGGGACTCGCCGTGCGTGGTCCGCTGCTCGCCGTCGCCGCTGCGCTTCTCTGCTGGCTGCTGCTGGCATCACCGACGCGCGCGGAGCAGGCGCCGGGTCCGCTCGCCGCCCTCGCCCGGGCCGGCGCTCCCCTGGTCGCCGCGGCGACGCCCACGTCCGGCGGACCCGCGCTGCCGGCGAGACCGCCTGCGGCCTCCGCGGCGGCCCCGCCGGCGGGACAGCCCGCAACCGCCCCCGCGATCGGCATTCCCGGGCTCCCGAGCCCCTCCGACCTGCTGGGCGGGCTGGACCCGCGCGAGTGGGCGTCCGCGTTCCTCGACGGTGCCGTCAATGTCCTCGGGCGCGAGCTCTTGGGGGCGATGCGCGGCTTCATCGACTGGGCGCTCGGCGTCGGGGGCTCCTCGCTCAACTTCGTCACGCGCACGCCGGCTCAGGGCTCCTACGAGAGCCCGACCGTGCGCTCGCTGTGGGACTTCTCGCGCGCGATCGCCAACGCCGGCCTCGCGCTGGTGGTGATGTGGGGCGGCTTCAACGTCATCGTCCGCCGGCACGTCGGGAGCCCCTACCACGGGGCGATGGAGCTGCTGCCGCGCGTGATCCTCGCCGCCCTCGCCGTGAACCTCACGCTCGAGTTCGCGGGCTTCCTGATCGAGGTCAACAACGCCTTCGCCGCGGCCATCGGCCAGGTCGGCCTGCCCGGCTACGAGCAGGCGAACGCCGCGCAGGAGGGGATGGCGCTCGTCGTCGTCGCGATCGCCTACGCCGTGATGGCGCTCTTGCTGGTCTTCCAGATGCTGATGCGGCTCGCGCTTCTGGACGTGCTGATCGTGCTCTCGCCGCTGATGGTGCTGTGCTGGGTGCTGCCGCAGACGCAGGGCTGGACGCGCTGGTGGGCGCACCTCTTCCCTCTAACGGTCTTCCAGCAGGCGGTCCAGCTCGTGGTGCTGCGCCTCGGCCAGGCGCTGATGGTCGAGCTGGCGCCCGGCAGCGTCGCGGACGCGCTCCTGACCCTGCTGCTCGGCATCGCCATCGCCGCCCTGACGCTCCGGGTGCCCTCGCTCCTGCACGGCCAGGTGCAGCACTCGGGCACGGGAGCGGCCGTCGCGCTCGTCGCCGGCAGCCGCGTTGCCGGGGTCGTGGTCGGCCGCGGGTCCGCCGCCGCCGGCAGCGCGGCGGGGAGGTAGCGGATGTACACGGCCGCTCTCCAGGCACGCTCGCCGGTCGGTCACCGCCCCAGCGAGGTACTCCGCGCCGCCGGTGCGGCCCCGACGCCCGTCCTCGCCCCCGTGCTCGTGGTCGTGGTCGCCGTGGCGGCGAGGGCGGCGACGCTGCCTGCGGCGCTCCCCGGCCCCGGCCCCGTCGAATTCATACCGCTACCGCCGTCCGTGCCGACCGCGTCTGCCGGAGCGGCGTCGTGACGGCCGGGCGCGGACCGGGCTACGCGCTCTTTGGGCTCGCCGCGCTGCTCGCCGCCGCGGCGGTCGCCTCCGCCTGGAGCGGAGCCTCCCGCCTCGCCGGGAGCGGCGAGGACGCAGCCGTGCGCGCGGCGGCCGATGCGGCCGCCGTGGAAGCCGCCGCGTCCTCGTTCGTCTCCACCTACGGCGGCTTCGACTACCGCGATCCGGACGGCTACACCGCGCGCCTCGCCGTGCTCAGCGCAGGCGAACTGCGCGACGCGGTCGCGGGAGCGGCGGTCGACCCGGCCGCCGTCGCCGGGCAGCTCCGCGGTCGCGCGGACGTCCGGTCGGTCGCGGTGACCGCGCTCGCCGGCGCCGCCGCGGGGGGGACGGGCCGGTCCCTCGAGGGGCGGGGGCCGCCGGGCGCGCGGGCCGAGAAGGGAGCTAGCGGTGGAAGAGATCAACACGCTGTTCGGGAACCTGCTGGCCATCGGCACCGGCGTGGCGGTAGCGGTCTCGGCGTTCTTCGTGATGTGGGGGGCCTTCCTCTACATGTCGGCGGCCGGCTCGCCGCGCCAGATGGAGGCGGGCAAGACGGCGATCTTCAACGCGCTCGGCGGGCTCGCGATCGTGCTGCTCGCGCGCACCATCGCCGGCATCGTGCAGGGGGCGATGGCGTGACGGGGCGCCACGAGATCCCGACCCACCTCGGCGTCGCCGACAGGGCGGTCCTCGGCCTGACGATGCGCCAGCTGCTCGCC
>MKWU01004250.1_pt1 | contig 17278 bp, 15 predicted proteins | sample 809101 | NCBI WGS metagenome assembly MKWU01 (sample SAMN05860141, study PRJNA318959) | sponge metagenome | host: Aplysina aerophoba | place: Slovenia: Piran, Adriatic Sea, Gulf of Piran | collected 2013-05-07 | reverse complement strand
GACAGCGAGGTGTAGCCGACGACGATCATGGCCGTTTCAAAGAGCGTGAAGCGCAAAGCGGCGAAGAAGCGATCGTCGTCGAGCAACTCGCGGAAATTGTCCAAGCCGATAAAGCGGGGGTCTTTGGTCCAGCCGGACCAGTCGGTCAGGCCGTAGGCAAACCCAAGCAGGGTCGGCAGGGCGAAAAAGGCTAGGTAGAGGAGTACGGCGGGGCCGCAGAGCAGGGCTGAAGCAGTGGATTTTTCGATGGACGCTCGTCGCATGGCGCAGGTGGAACTAAACAAAGGGGCCTAGGATGTCAAGCACTGCTTGGACAATGAGGATACTATGAGCGAAGTACTGACGCAGTACCGCAGGCACAAGGGGCTGTTGCTACTGGTCGCACCGGGGCTGGCCTTTTTCCTCGTCTTCAATTACCTGCCCATGTTCGGGCTGGTGCTCGCCTTTAAGGAGTTTCGCCTGAGCGCCGGCATCTTGGGCAGCGAGTGGAGCGGGTTGGAGAATTTTTTCCGCCTCTTTGGCGGGGCCGACTTTCCCAATGCCCTGCGCAACACAGTCACCATCAGCTTATTGCGCCTGCTGTTCGGCTTTTTCGCGCCGATCGCGCTGGCGCTGATGCTCAACGAGATCCGCGTCTCCTGGTACAAGCGCACCGTGCAGACGGTGACTTATATCCCCTACTTTCTCTCGTGGGTGATCTTGGGCGGCATCTTCCTAATGATTTTCTCGCAGAGCGGACCGGCCAACCAGATCACCCAACTCTTCGGCGTCTCCCCCATTGAGTTTCTCACCAACGACTTCTGGTTTATCGTCGTGGTCATTGTCACAGGGATCTGGCAAGCGGCTGGCTATGGGGCGGTGATCTACTTGGCGGCCTTGGCCGGGATTTCTCCCGACCTGTACGAGGCGGCCGTCGTCGATGGGGCCGGACGCTGGAAGCAAACTTTGCACATCACCATCCCAGGGCTGGTGCCGACGATTATCACGCTTTTCATCCTCAATCTTGGCCACGTGCTCAACGCTGGCTTCGACCAGATTTACAACATGTACAATCCCATGGTGTACGACGCAGCCGACATCATCGACACCTACGTTCTGCGGCGGCTCAGGGGAGGGGAGCAGGGAATATGGTAAGCCGCACGCGAGGCGAGAAGGTTTTCAACGTTTTTAATTTGACGGTGTTGGGCTTGGTCGGGCTGATGGCGCTCTATCCGTTCGTGTACACGATTTCGATGTCGTTGAGTAGCGCCGCTGAGGCCATGCGCGCAAGTCTGCACCTCTACCCGAGTGACGTTTCGCTGACCTCGTACCGCATGGTGCTGTCCAATCCCGAAATCGTCACTGGATTCACCAACTCGATTCTGCGCACGGTGTTGGGCACGGCGCTGACCCTCTTTTTCACTTGTCTGACGGCCTATCCGCTGGCTCGGCGCGAGATGCCGCACCGCAGCCCGCTGCTATTCTTGGTGCTTTTCACCATGCTCTTTAGCGGCGGCATTGTGCCCAACTACTTGCTGGTCAAGAATCTGGGGCTGATCGACTCAATATGGGCGCTGGTGCTGCCGCAGATGCTGACGGCCTTCAACATCATCGTGGTCAAGAATTTCTTTCAGGCCATTCCCGAAAGCTTGGCCGAGTCGGCCAAGATCGACGGGGCTAGCGAGTTCAATATTCTCTTCAGGATATACGTGCCCCTCTCCAAGCCGGTGCTGGCGACGATTGGGCTGTGGACGGCGGTGGCGCACTGGAATCACTGGTTCGACGCCATGCTCTACATCGCGTCGGACGAGAATCAGGTGTTGCAGACTTTTTTGCAGCGGATCGTCATCGAAAATAGCATCGAACTGATTGAGCAGGGGTTGGTCGATCCGAACATCACCGAGTTCACGCCCGAGACGATCAAGGCGGCGACCGTGGTCGTCACCATCCTGCCGATGCTGTTGGTCTATCCGTTCGTGCAGAAGTACTTCGTGCGCGGGATCATGCTGGGGAGCGTCAAGGAGTAACTGACGTTACGCATCGTCCTGACCGTACGCTAGGCGTTGGCAGGATAGAGATGCTTCGACTCTGCTTGCATCCCATACCTAGGGGCCTGTGCGTAACATCAGGGAGTAAGCAAGCCCGGTCTCACATCTGAAAGCCGCCGGCCACTAACATCGATACGCCGGTTAGGTACTCAGCTTCGTCCGAAGCGAGGAAGGCCACGGTGCGGGCTACGTCTTCGGGCGTGCCAATGCGGCCCAAGGGGGTTTGCGCTTCGAGGTCGTGGACTAGGGCGGCTGTGGTGTCGGCGTCTGGTTCGTCGTGCTGGACGAGGCCCGCGGCGATGTAGTGGGTGCGTTCGGTGAGGGTGTTGCCCGGGCAGACGGCGTTGACGTTGATCCGGTGGGGCGCGAGCTCCCAGGCGAGGGATTGGGTAAAGCCGATGATGGCGAATTTGGACGTGCAGTACGCGGCGTAGCGCGGGATCCCTTGGCGTCCGGCCGTAGAGGACATGTTGATGATCTTGCCACCGTCGCCGCGGTCGATCAGGTGCCGGGCCACGGCGCGCGAGCAGAGAAAGGTGCCCTTGACGTTGACGGTTTGCACTTGGTCCCAAGCGGCTTCGCTTAGATCGACGACTGGGACGCGATCTGGTCCGGGGCGCGATCCGGCGTTGTTGACTAGCAGGTCGATGCGGCCAAAGCGCGCGAGGGCGTCTTGCACCATGCCTTCGACTTGGTCGGCGTCGGACACGTCGGCTTCCACTGCAAGGGCCTGCTGACCGACGGCTTCGATTTCGGCGACGAGAGCGGGCAGGCCGCCCCAGCCAGACTCGCTATAGGGCTGGGCGTGCAAGTCATTGACTACGAGGTCGCAGCCTTCGCGCGCTAGACGCTGGCAGATGGCACGGCCAATGCCGTGTTCGCCGCCCGCGCCAGTGACGAGGGCGACTTTGCCGTTGAGATTGTACATGAGGTTCTCCACATGATTAAAGAGTTGGAAGGCAGCATTTCGACGGCGGTGTGTAGATCTCACATTCTTGTTGCTAGTAAAGTAGAAATGTCGGTTACGTTAACTGTTCGAACAGCGCAAATTTAGATGCTTTTTTATCAAAGGTGAGAACACCATCACAATTTGAAAATTTTGCTGAATGTGCAATTAACAAATCTGCAAGATCTATTTTGTTTGTCTGGGCAGACGAGAGCGTTCTTTGCAGAGCAGATTGGGCCTCAAATATCAAAATAGGCATAAGGAGAAGTTCCTGTAGAGACGTGCGGATTTCCTCTCGTGAGATTTCATATACAGATTCCAGTACCCAGATGGTTTCAAGCACGACGAGCAAAGGAACAAAAAAGGGTTCGTTTTTACCTTCTGCTCTCTTAAAAAGCCTATACACAATTTCTGCTTGTTTTTTATCATCCCGCACGAGAAAGCGAACAAGCACATTTGTGTCTAATGCTTTCACTTAAAACGCACCTTCATTTTTTGCCTAATTCCAGACTTCATTTGGTGGACCGAAACAGGCTCTCGGTCAGATTTATACAACTTCCCGAAGATTTCATCTACTTTTACTGTTTTGGTCATAGGCGTTAGGAGTGCTTCACCATTTTCTGTAAGCATAAAATCGACTTTATCGCCTTCGCGGAGTTGCAGAGCATCGCGAACGGTTTTGGGAATTGTGACTTGCCCTTTGCTTGTTAGCGTTGCTGTTGCCATGCTGAGATCCTCTTGTTGAGTGCTTGTTTTGAGCGGTTATTTTCTTACTTGAAAGTAAGGAAAATAATGCCTGAGCGCAAATATCGCTTCCATCGTGAGGGAGGCAGATTACGAAAGCTTAGCCTCCGAGTCGGCAAAATGACATCAGCCCTATTGTTGATCAAGATCGTGTTTTCGGGTCGGGAACAGATTCATCTATGATTTCTGACGCGCCGTAGCGGACGACGATCAGGAGACGGTGAAGCTATTGCCGGTCATGCCGGTGAAGTAATCGACGATAAGCCAGAACCCGGCCGAGCCGAAGCCGCCTAGGACCATGCCGAGGAAGAAGGGGCGTAGCTGGGTATAGACCCGAGCACCGCCGTACTTGAGGATGGCGGCCTTCAGCAGCCAAGCGATGAATACCGAAAACCAGAGATGGTACATCGGTGCTGTCATGCCCAAGGTCATCCCGATGGGGTGAATTGGGAAGCCGGCGAAGCGGTTCTTAACGTAGGACATAATGCCCATGAGGCCCGCGCCTAGGACCGTGAAGGCCATGTGCCAGGACTGAGTCGGTTGGGGATTGTTGAGGTTGTGGGTGATCCAGTTGCCGGTGAACGTGGGCAGACCGCTGAACTGCCAGCCGACTAGGTTGATACCGCCGTACTGGTAGGACAGTTCGACGATGGCCCAGGCAGAGCCGGCTAAGGTGACGAGGATGGCTCCAACCACGGCCCAGAACAGCCGGCGTCCCTCCAGCGCTGTTTCCTGGGCCAGCTTCACGCCGGTCGCCGCCGAGGCCATCACAAAGGTGCGCACGTCCGCCGCCCAAGCGAAATTCAGCCCTAGAATGGTCAGCCCTGGCGCTCCCACTAGGGAACTGCCCAGCGCATTAACCGTGAAGACAGGGGCCGCTACCGTGGCCCGGTATGAGGCTAGGCCCGTCTGGGCGATGATCCGCGTCAGCCCGATGAAGATGACCATGGACATGGCGAGAAAAACCGCTGCCGTGAGTAGGTTTAGCCCCGCGGCCAACAGCCAGCCTAGTGCCAGCAGGCTGCCTAGCAGAGTGCCGAAGACAGCCGTCCGGTAGGAGAGCAATTCGCCACGGTCATCGACATCCGGGGCGCTGCCGAAGGCTTTGCGTAGCACGTCCCGCAAATGATGGCGACCGTGCCAGAAGCCGGCGAACACTAGGAACAACAGAGCACCTTGGGCCAGATGGGCGACGCTGGGTGAGGCTGGGTCGGAGAAGGGCTGCACCGGACCAATGCTCCAGCCGAGCATGCGCTCCAGTCCCGTCTGCAGCAGGGCGAGGAAGGCGAAAAACCAGACCCCGAATCCCACGTCTAGGCTCAGCAGATAGGAAAGGCCGATGACCTCGAAACGGGGCGAGCAGCGCAGGTGGATCGTGTTCTGTAGGATCGGGATGGAAGCGTCTAGGTTGATTGGTGGGATGAAGGGGTAGTACCTGTGCAGTGCTTCCAGACCGTTGATCAGGAAGGGAATCAGAAAGCCAATCCACATCAAGTAGTTGCGAAAGAAGGGCGGCAGCTTCCGATCCGGTTCTTCGGCGCTCATCTCTAAGGGGAGCACGGCCATGGGAAAGAGCAGCTTCTCGCGCTCGATCCACTGTTTGCGCAAGATGACCAGCAGGCAAAGCGTGATGAAATAGATGGTGACCGCGAATAGACTCCAGATCAGCAGCGGCGGTCCCCAAGCTCCCTAGGCGACTGGCTCACCGCGGGTGCCGCCCTCGAAGAGCTTCCACACCGCGTCCCGGCTATCGGGCACCAGCCACGGCGGGATATGCGGCTGGATTAACTGCGCCCATTCGTTTTCGGGGGTGGCGTAGTAGAAGAAGCCGCCCAGTAGGGGGATCAGGTTGAGGGTGAAGCCCCAGGAGGGGATGGCCGCGGCGACAAGCATCATGATATAGATGGTGACTAGCTCGCCACGTCTTAGGGCCGGCCCGCCGAGCAGGCGGACCAGCGGGTTGAGCATCAAAGTAAGCGGCAGGAAGAGGAAGATCGCCGCACCGGTCGAGAAGTCGGCACCCATGGGTGAGCCGCGCAGTACTAGCACGCCGAAGGGTTCGCCAGCGGCGATGATGAAACTGCCGAGCAGTCCTAGGAGTACCGCTCGTCTGGATACGCCGTGACCGGACTTTACAGGGGCTTGTGTCATCTACTTCTCGCTAAGGGACCACTGTCCATCGCCGCGCTCCGCTGGGGATGGAGATCAGCGGGCAGACTTTTCGACCACAAGCCCCGGCCCGTAATCTGCCATCGCGGTCATGATGTACTCGTTGAGCAAGTGTTCCTCGTGTGCAAGGCCGAACGTCCAGATGCGGCGATACATCTCCTCGACGACTGGCTGGTATTGCGGATCGGGCGCGAGGTTGTGCATCTGTCCGGGATCGCGCTCCAAGTCGTACAACTCGTCGTAGTCAAATCCATTGAAGACGAATCGCCACTTGTCGGTGACAATGGAACGTTGGATGCCGTAGGTCTCGTTCCCATTCGTCTGGAAGAAGAGCGCATCGCGCCAGTGGGCGGGTGTTTCACCTTTGAGCAACGGCATCAGGCTTGCACCGGCAAACTCCACTTGGCTCTCCGCTGCGCCCATCTCGAGCAATGTCGGCGCGAAGTCACAGAGCGACACGAACTCGTCGCGCACCACGCCCTGCTGTCCGCCCGGCACCTTAGCGATCGCCGGCACGTGGTAGCAGCTTAGAAACGACGGCAGGCCCTTACACCACAGGCCATGGTCGCCTAGGTAGTCGCCGTGGTCGGAGAGGTAGAGAACGATCGCGTCTTCGTACTCTCCGCGCTCTTTGAGCTTGTCGATCAGCCGCCCGAAGAGCCAGTCCTCATAGGAGCAGAACGCCAAGTAGTGTTTGATCGCGTCCTGGTGTTCCTCGCGCGTCAACTGAGCAAAGCGGTCGCGGGTGCGGCGGTAGAGGGCCGGTTTGTCATCCAGCGGATCGTCGAAGGTGTCGGGTAGTGGGAACTCCACGCCTTCATACAGATCGAGGAAACGCTTGGGTGCGACATACGGATCGTGCGGACCGAGGGTGCCAACATACAGGCACCACGGCTCGTTCCCGTCTAGTGCATCCATTTTTGCTAGCGCGGCATCGACCACTGTGCGGTCGCCGAATGGGTTGTCTTCTTCCCCGTCGCGGAAGTACTGCGCTAGGAAGGGCTGGCTGTTGTCGCCATAGTGGATGTACGGACGCATCCCCGCGCGCCTGATCTCGCCGGGAGCACGCCCACTGCCGCCGTGGTCCCCAGCATGTCGTTGCAAATTGCGCAGTTCGCGCTCGCGGGCGGCAGCGTCCTGCTCGTCGCGATTCAATCGTCTGCTGGGGTGTGCGCTTCCCGGCGCGACGTGTTCCCAGCCATAGTCGTGCGGCTGTTGATAGTTGCTGACGTGCCACTTGCCCGAAAAGAGCATGCGGTACCCCGCTTCCCGCATGTCCACGCTCCAGGGGCGGATGTGGTCTTTCAAGCCACGGGTGATGGCATTGGCGACGTTCACGTTGTGCCAGACGCCGTGCTGGGTCGGCATCAGGCCGGTCATAAATGACGCACGTGACGGGCAGCAGTGCGGTGACGGGCAGAAGGCACGACTGAAGGTGACGCTCTCCTCGCGGAACTCGTCAAGCACGGGTGTTTTCGCTTTGTACGCGTTGTTAGGTAGCACGGAACACGCCCGTTGCTGGTCGGTCATGAAGATCAGTATGTTCGGCTTGGTCATATCGGTTTCCTAGTTATTGCGTTATTGCAAAACAATTCCAAGTTTGCGCGCAGACCAGCAATGGTTCGTGGCCTCATTCTATTGGTCGCCGTCATGCTGGATCAACTCAAAAACCGCGCACGGTAGCCCGCCGCTGCCCCCGGCGAGATTGACCGCTCTACGGATTTTAAGATATATTGCGAATCATGTGTGATCATCAGCCTGGAGACAATCGCTGGCCCTTTGTTGTTACCGATTTCTTGGCGAACGTGCGAGACAGTGGCCTCCCTTGGCACCGCTGTCTGGCGACCACCGCGGCCAACATCTGGCGCAGACTGCGCACGGGACAACTCTGCTGCGGCAATCGCGGCGATCCTGGCTGCTGAAAGAGCTAATCCTCGCTGGCGTGTCCAGCGACTTTTGCAAAGCCTTTAGAACCTGTATCATCCCCTAGATAACTACAAGGAGCGCAATATGGACAAGGTGCGAATTGGCATCATTGGCTTCGGCGGCATGGGCAGCAGCCACGCCAGCTATCTTTCCCAAGGCCAAATTGCCGGTGCGGAACTCGCGGCCGTAGCCGACATTGATCCGGCTCGGCTTGCGGGTGTACAAGAAAAATACGGTGCGGGCGTGCAAGCCTTTGCCGGGGCCGACGCTCTGTTTGCGGCCCAATGCGTGGACGCTGTGATCGTAGCTACCCCCCACTACTTCCATCCCCCGCTGGTGATCCAGGCGCTCGAAAATGGCCTGCACGCGATGAGCGAGAAGCCGGCCGGGGTTTATACGCGCCAAGTCCGCGAAATGAACGAGGCCGCGGCCAAAAGCGACCGGGTCTTTGGCATGATGTTCAACCAGCGCGCGCGCGGCGAGCACCAGAAGCTGAAGTCGCTGGTCGAGTCCGGCGAGTTGGGGCCGATTCAACGCACGATTTACATCATCAACAACTGGTTCCGCGCCCAGAGCTACTACGATTCGGGTGGTTGGCGGGCGACTTGGGCCGGCGAGGGCGGCGGCGTGTTGGCCAATCAATGTCCGCACAATCTCGATCTGTGGCAGTGGATCTGCGGAATGCCGCAGCGGGTGCGGGCCTTTTGTCGCTTTGGGCAATATCACAACATTGAGGTTGAAGACGACGTAACGGCCTATGTCGAATACGAGAACGGCGCTACGGGTGTTTTTATCACTTCTACGGGCGAGGCTCCGGGGACCAATCGGCTGGAGATTTCAGCGGACCGCGGCAAGGTGGTGTTGGAAGGCGGCAAAATCACCTTTTGGCGCACGACGGAGTCGGCGAGCAAATTTCTCGTGGAGTGGCCGCATGGATTTGGCAGCCCGGAGGTTTGGAAGTGCGAGATCCCGGGCGGCGGCGGCGAGGAGCACAAGGGGATTACCCAAAACTGGGTGCAAGCCATCCGCACGGGGTCGCCGCTGTTGGCTGCGGGAACCGAGGGGATCAACGGCGTGGAGTTGTCCAATGCGATGTTGCTTTCGACGTGGACGGACGATTGGGTACATATTCCGGTGGACGAGGATTTGTACTACGAGGAGTTGCAAAAGCGGGTGGCTACCTCCAAGGTGAAGGAGGAGGGCGGACAGGTGATGGACGTACAGGGGACGTTTTAATACCAAAGAGCGATAGGGAGTTGTGCTTGCAGATAGCTCGAACTTTGGAAGGAGGGAACCGTGAAACTTGCGTTGATGTCAGGAAATCTGCTGTCGTCAGCAGAAATGCGGTCCGAGGGATTCGAGGCGGTGCAGATGTTTTTCGGCGGGGGAGCAGTCGGGGATGCAACGGACCCGTCGGCAGAGGATATCGACAAGGTACTACAGGCGGCTGATATCGCGCTGGCGGCGATGACGTTGCACGTCGATTTGGTGGGGCCAAAGGGAATGGTCCAGGATGATGTCGCAAGGCTGGTGCGCTGCGTGGAGAAGACCGCAGCGCTCGCAGGGCGTTTCGGCGACAACGCGCGACCGGTGTTGGTGTGGCATCCGTCGGGGTATCCAGAAGGGGGCGTTGACGACCAGGCGGTGTTCGAGGGGTTATGCACAGGGCTGACGACAGCCTGCGCAACGGCGGAGCGGCTTGGCATTGTCATCGCGGTAGAAATGACGCGGGCGGGGAGTGTCGACGGGGCGGAGCGGTTTTTGCGATTGCAGGATCGGGTGGGGTCCAGAGCGCTCAAAGTCTGCATGGACGCGGCGAACTTCGCGCCCGACCGCACTCCGCTGGTGCGCGCGGTGCGAATGCTCGGTCCCGATATTGCAATCGCCCACGGCAAGGATGCGCGCTTTGCCGAGAACGGCGAGGTCGTTGACTATGGGCCGACGGGATCGGGGTGCTTGGATTATCCGACCTATATCGGCGCGTTGCAGGAGTGGACACAGGTGCCCTATTTCGTCTTAGAGTACTACAGAAATCGCGATGATCTATTGAGTGCACGCGATGTTGTGCGGGCCTGTTTGTAGAAATGGTTTTATTCACTCTTAAAATCGACGAACATACACTAGACCGACAGCGCATTTTTCGCCGCGCTGACGCGGTGGACTACTGGTCGGGCGAAACCGATTAAGAGGACAATATGAGCAACGTTTTGCGACTCAATCTGCGTTCTCAGCGTCTGGCACAAGACGAAGGCGGCCACGCTATCTGGCAGGTGCAGACCAACACCCAAGAATGGGCGGCAGACCAAACCGCGCTCTTGCTGTGCGACGTGTGGAACGGCCATTGGTGTCGCGGTGCGGTCGAGCGGCTCGACGCCATGATCGAGCGGATGGATGCGGTAGTCAAAACGGTGCGTGCAGCCGGTGGCCTGATTGTCCACGCGCCTTCGGATACCATGGATTTTTACGCCGATGCGCCGGCGCGTCGGCGCGTGCTTGTTGCGCCCCAAGTTACGCCGCCGCCCGATGCCGAGCGTCCAGATCCGCCGCTGCCGGTGGATGCCTCAGATCACGGGTCGGATACGGGCGAGACTGAGACCTATAAGGCTTGGAATCGGCAACATCCGGGGATTGGGATCGACCAAGAGCGGGATATTATTTCGGATGAGGGGACGGAGGTGTATAGTTACTTGCAGCACCGAGGGATTGCCCATCTGCTGACTATGGGCGTCCATACCAATATGTGCGTTTTGCACCGGACTTTTGCCATTAAGCAGATGGTGAGGTGGGGAGTGGATGTGGCGTTGATCCGCGACTTGACTGATGCGATGTACAATCCAGCCATGCCGCCCTACGTCAGCCACGACGCGGGCACGGGCTTGGTGGTCGAGTTCATTGAAAAATTTTGGTGTCTGAGCGTGGAAAGTAAAGATATAGTATAATCAGGGTACATCGCGCCCCATTAACCAAGGTCGCCTATGCAAAGGCGATTCGCACTTAAAAGCAAACCCAAAGGAGGTGCTTTTATGCGATTCATCAGTACGTTTTGCCTCATGCTGGCCCTTGTGCTGGCCGGTACTGCCCATGCTCACATCGGCGAAAAGGTCTATCTGATCTTCGAGATTCCGGACGCCGATTTGGAGGATATTGACCTCTTTGATGCGGATATTTCCGACTGGGAGGACGTAGTCGGCGACGCTTCGCTCACACCTGAGGATTTTTTCGCCGACCCGACCGTTGGCGAAGGTGCCCAGTACAACCCAGCCGATATGGACTATCGGCTCTGGCTGGGTTGGAACGAGACCAACAATCGGCTCTATTTAGCCGCCGAGCGCACTGACGATGTCTATATCAACGAGTACGGCGGCGGAGCACCCGCTACGGTGTGGCAGTACGACTCGGTCGAATTCATGGTGGATGGCGATCACTCTGGAGGTCAGTACAATTTCGGTAATAGCGAGACCATGACCGACGAGGAGAAGGCGCGCAACCAAAACTCTCAGGCCCAGAAGTGGAACGCGATCTTCGACGCGCCCGACGGGCGCATTCTGGGGTATCCGGGCCGAGCCGAGTGGCTCAACTCAGTACCGCTGAGCGACGGCGGCGGCGGGTCGGTCGGCGGTGGGCCAACCGTGTCGATCCTCGAGATTTACGTCACGCCCTACGACGACATTATCTTCGCTGATCAAGAGGGCAGCAGGGCCACGGACCTAGAGGCCGGCAACATCATCGGCCTCCAAATCGCCATGCCGGACTTCGACGAAGAGCCTCAGAAGTACCGGGGCTACCACACCCTTTCTGGTCAAGCGGCGACCTTTCGCTTTGCCGAGCGCTTCGTCGATGCCCGGCTAGTCGGTGCCAACGAAGCCACTGCAGTTGCCGATCTATCTTGGGCGCGGATCAAGGCGAGTTTTAGCGAGTAGGCTTTCTGCTTTTTACCCCCTGCGAGAGAGGGATTACTTCCCTCGCAGGGGGTACCTTTATGTAAGAGGCCGATGTTATCAATTCTTTACGAGAAGTTGCCATGACAAACAAGCCTAGAGCAACCGCTGACTTCTAGCAGTTCTTTTGAAAATAACAACACTTAAAGTCATCGGCTGGACGGCAACTGTGCTGGGGCTGCTTGGCGGCCCACTGTCAGCGCAAGCGGCGACTCGTGTTGAAGTGCCCATTTTTGAGGGCGGCGCGGGACTAGACTTTTTCTTTTTTGCGGCACGAGAGTACGAAAAGGTCCGTCCCGATGTGCAGGTTGATCTCTACGGCGATCCGCGCATTGCCGACAAGGTGCGGGTACGGATTCTCGAAGGGACGTTCCCGGAAGTTAGCAACGCAGGTCTCAATTACTGGGCGTTGATCCGCAACGGCGAAGTCCTACCCCTCGACGACTTTTTGGACGGGCCGAGTTGGGACGGGGACCAGACGTGGCGAGAATCCTTTCTGCCCGGCAGTCTCGACCGCTATGAGTACGAAGGCAAGATCTACGGCATTCCCTTCCTCTACTCGGTTTACGCCGTCTGGTACAACAAGAACATGTTCGAAGAGCACGGCTGGACACCGCCGCGCACTTGGGACGAGTTTTTCGCCCTCTGCGAGCAAATCCGCGCCGCAGGGGTTTGGCCGCTGGCCTTTCAGGGGCGCTATCCGGGCTATATCGGCGGTGTGACCGACAACGCCTATTATCACCTCGCTGGCCGCGAGCGGTTCTACGAGCAGAAGGATCTAATACCGGGCAGTTTTGCCAATCCCGAATTTGTGACGGCGCTCGGGCTTATTCAGCGCACGGCGCAGGAGTACTTCCAACCCGGTGCTCTCGGCATGAGCCACACCGAGGCGCAGCTCGAGTTTTTCTTGGGCCATACGGCGATGGTCTTTTGCGGGTCTTGGCTCAAGAGCGAGATGATGGGCAAAATCCCCGATGGCTTTCGTTTGGGGGCATTTAATTTGCCCGTAGTCGAGGGAGGAGCTGGCGAACCCGGTGCCATCTATACTGGTGCCGGGTATTACTTTGTCTTCAAAAACAGCGCCCACCCCGAGTTGGGCGTGGATTTTTTGCGCTTTATGACCTCGCGGGAGATGGCCGGCACCTTTGCCGAGATGCGCGATGTTTTGGTGGCCGTTAATGGAGCGATGGAGGGGCGGACTAGCGAGGATTTGCAGGACTTGGTGGAACTGGCGCAGCAAGCGACTACGAGCTATGGCACTGCTCCGGGTGAGGGCTTCCCAGAGATGGACCAGTTCCTCAACGACGTGCGCTTCAAGATCGTCAATGGGCAGATGACGCCGGAGGAGGGGGCTAAGGAACTGGAGTCAGCGGCTGAGGCAGTGCGCAACCGCAGCCAGCAACCGGATCAGATCACTATCCGCCACCTGTGGAAACCCGCGCTGCTGTTGGGCCTGTTGGCGCTGGCGATGAGTTATTGGTTTTACACGACGGTGCGGCAATGGCGCGAGAGGCAGGTCGGCCAAGCGCCACGACCTACCGGCACTGTGCGTCTGCCTTGGGCTGGGGTGGTGTTCTTCGTCGGGCCGGCGGCGGCGTTCTACACGCTCTTCGTGGTGGTGCCCAGCATTAAGTCCTTTGTCTGGAGCGCGATGCGCTGGGACGGGCTGACCGAGATGGTTTTCGTCGGGCTGTTGCACTTCCAGCGGCTGCTGTTTGAGAGCGACGAGTTCTGGATCGCGCTGTCGAACAATCTCTTCATCATGTTCATCATCCCGCTTTGCGTGTTGCCGCTGGCGCTTTTTTTGGCGGTGTGCATCAGCCGCGAGGTAGTAGGGGCCAAGCTCTTCCGCATCGTGTTCTTCTTCCCCAATATCCTCGGCGGGGTCGCGGCAACGCTGCTGTGGATGCACTTGTACAATCCGCAGGGTGGGCCGATCAATACGGTGTTGGTGGCCTTGGGCTTGGAGGGGTTTGCGGGGTTTGCTTGGCTGGCGCAGGACAATCTCTACTGGGCGCTGATACCCATGTCGATATGGGGTGCGGCTGGGTTCAACATGGTGTTGTTTTTGGCGGCGATGGAGAGCATTCCGCAGAGCATGTACGAGGCTGCTGACATCGACGGGGCCTCGGCTTGGCGGCAGTTTTGGTCGATTACCGTGCCGCTAATTTGGGAGGTGCTGTCGATAGCTATCGTGTTTATGATCATCGGCGGGATGAAGGCGTTTGAGGTGATTTGGCTGTTGACGAATCAGCGGCCAACTACTGACAACCACGTGATTGGCACGCGGATGGTGCAAGCGATGTTTACTGAGTTCAAGGTAGGGGAGGCAACGGCGATTGCTGTCTTGCTCTTTTTGATCGTCTTCTTTGGCACTACCGCGACCTTGCGCGTGATGAAGCGCGAAGCTGTGGAGTTTTGAATATGGCCGAGCAACGCAAATTTTCTCTCGCCAAACCTTTTGTCTATTTGGCCCTATGCGGCTATCTGACGGTTGTGGTCTATCCGATGCTGTGGCTGTTGTACACTTCGCTAAAGACGGATCGCGAAATTTTCCTCAACCCTTTCAGCCTGCCCGAGCTTGGTGATCTGCAATGGATCAACTTTACCAACGCTTGGACTAAGGGGCACTTCGGCGATTACTTCTTCAACAGCGTCTTTTTGACCATTTCGACGGTGGCGGTTTCCATGCTGCTGGCGGCGATGGCGGCCTATGCTCTGGCGCGCTTTCGCTTCTTTGGCGTGCGGCCGATGTTTTTCTACTTCTTGGCCGGGCTGATGATTCCGTTGCAACTGTCTATTGTGCCGCTCTTTTTTTAGATGAAGGACTTTGGATTGCTCAACTCGCGGCTGGGTATCCTGATAGTCTATGTGGCTTTTGGGATGCCGTTTGCCATCTTCATTCTCACGGGGTTTTTCAAGTCTTTGCCTTCTGGGTTGCACGAGTCGGCGCTGATCGATGGGGCGGGGGAGTTTCGGGCGTTTTGGTCGATTATGTTGCCGTTGGCGCGGCCGGGGCTTATTACGGTGGGCATCTTCGCATTTTTGGGGACTTGGAACGAGTTTTTCATGGCTTTTATGTTCCTGTCCGGGGAGGGGTCGCAGGCGTTGCGTACGCTGCCGTTGGGGCTGGCCAACATCACCATTGTCAGTCAGTATCGCAGCGATTGGGGGATGGCATTTGCCGGGTTGGTGCTGATTATGGCCCCGACGATGCTGGTGTATGCTTTTTTGCAGCAGTACTTGACGAAAGGGATTACTGTTGGGGCGCTTAAGGGGTAGGGAGGGGCCGGGACGATTGGTAAGCAAGAGTGAGGAAGTAATATGCCAAAATTGAAAAATATCAAGATCAGAGGATTTCGGTCCATGAAAGAAATGACGCTGGAACTCCGGCCGCTCAATGTTTTGATCGGTGCCAATGGGGCTGGTAAGAGCAATCTCATTGCCTTCTTCAAGTTAGTGAATGAATTAATGGGCGGACGACTTCAGCAACATATTGGGGCGAGTGGGCGGGCCACGGCCAATTTGCATTTCGGCCCGAGGATAACCCCTCAATTGGAAGCGGAGATGGCGTTCGAGATAGGGAATGGAACAGACACCTATAGCATGCGACTGTTCCACGCTGCCGGAGATTCGCTGATTTTTGCCGAAGAGACGCTGTCGTTTCATCAAACAGGCTTTCCGAGCCCAAAGGTCGTACCGCTGGGAAGGGGTCATCAGGAAACGCGGATTGGAGACGAGGCAGAAAAGGACGAACCGGCGGCAAAAATGCTCCGGTATCTGCTGAATCGCTGTCGCGTCTATCACTTCCACGATACATCGCCGACTTCGAGAGTCCGGCAATATTGTTACATCGGCGACAACCGCTGGCTCATGCCCGATGCAGCGAATCTGGCGGCTTTGCTGTATGCACTCAAGTCCTCCAAAGAAACGGCTTATCGTCGGATTGTGGGGACCATTCGGCAGGTGGCACCGTTCTTTGAAGACTTTGATCTGGAGCCGACCGATTCTAAAGACCTCATTCTCAACTGGCGGCATCGCAAGTCCGACCTCGTGTTTGGTCCCCACCAACTCTCGGACGGTACGCTACGGGCCATCTGCCTGATTTCGCTGTTACTGCAGCCCAAAGAAGACCTCCCAATACTCATAGTGGTGGACGAACCGGAAATCGGCTTGCACCCTTACGCGCTCAATGTGATTGCTTCACTACTTCGCGCCGCAAGCCACCATACGCAGGTTCTCGTCAGCACCCAGTCCAGCGCGTTTCTCGACGGCTTTGAGTCTGAGGATATTGTGGTTGTCGAGCGGAATGGTGAAGCCACAGAGTTCTCCAGACCAGATGCCGAAGAGCTTGGAGCATGGCTGGAAGAGTACTCGCTTGGAGAAATCTGGGAGAAGAACGTCATCGGTGGAGGTCCGCACTATCCGCTCCAAATGTCCTCACTTTAAGGGATGGGTTGAGCGACTTGAGCAACTCGGAGCCACCGAAACGCCATAATGCATAATGACCAAAATGACGACCCGGCTGACGACAGCGGTTGAAACCTACCTCGCCGATCTGCAACGAGTCCGCGCCTCCGGCGGCGCAACCGGCGAGCGGTCGAGCTATGGGCCGCTGGCGACCCTGCTGAACGCCATCGGCTCAACGCTCAAGCCCAAGGTGTTTTGCGTTGGCGAGTTGGCTGATCAGGGAGCGGGGCATCCCGACTTTGGACTTTATGCAGCAAAGCAGGTGCAGAAAGGGCAGCCAAAACAGGGGCAGGTGCCCGAAGGCGGTGTGGTTGAAGTGAAAGCGGCTGACGATGACGCTTGGTTGACCGCAGCGGGCGATCAGGTGAGCCGCTATTGGGAGCGCTATCGGCTGGTGCTGGTGACCAATACGTGCGACTTCGTGTTGGTGGGCGAAAATGCGGCGGGGCGACCGGCTAAGCTCGAAACATTTCGACTGGCAGCAAGCGCGGCGGGGTTCGCGCAACGGTTGGAGAGTCCGCGTGCTTTTGCCGGTGAGGTCGGCGCAGGATTAGGCGAGTATCTGTGCCGGGCGCTGGCTCATCGGGCGCGGCTGGCTGAGCCGAGGGATTTGGCTTGGCTGCTGGCGTCTCATGCCCGCGATGCGCTGGCGCGGGTCGAGGCGGCGGGTGATGCGCCGTCGTTGGAAGCGGTGCGGACGGCGCTGGAAGAGGCGCTGGGCGTCCGCTTTGAGGGCGAACGGGGCGCGCGGTTTTTCCGTTCGACGCTGGTGCAGACGCTGTTCTACGGGGTGTTCTCTGCTTGGGTGTTGTGGGCGCGGCAAACACCGCTGCCCGCGAGAGCGTTTAATTGGCGCGAAGCGGTTTGGCATTTGCGGGCACCTGTCATGCAGGCGCTGTTCCAGCAACTATCGCAGCCTGACCGGCTGCCACCGCTCGGGCTCGTCGAGGTGCTGGACTGGACATCTGCTGCGCTCGACCGGGTGGATTGCGACGCTTTCTTTGCCCGCTTCAACGAGGGCGAAGCTGTAACCTATTTCTACGAGCCGTTCCTCGAAG
>MKWU01004249.1_pt1 | contig 17280 bp, 5 predicted proteins | sample 809101 | NCBI WGS metagenome assembly MKWU01 (sample SAMN05860141, study PRJNA318959) | sponge metagenome | host: Aplysina aerophoba | place: Slovenia: Piran, Adriatic Sea, Gulf of Piran | collected 2013-05-07 | reverse complement strand
TCTCCTTGACTGGTGTCTCAGCAACCACTCCTGAGAACCTGATGCCTAGGTTGCCGTACCACCCTGGAGATCAGCACAAGCAGGAGCAGCAGATGTGTACCCCATCACTGACAGAAACCTTGCAATGACTACTACAGTACACAGGCATGTATGTACATACTCAACTCACCTACAACTACATCTTTAATGTGAAGGTCACATTCTTTGGTTGGTTCCACCATAGCCAGCTGGTGCAATTTCTTCTCACGATAGACCTGGCCTTGACAAATCACGTCAAAGATAGTCTGATTTAAAGGAGAAACAAGTAACAAGCAGGCCACTCATCTGTGTCATACAGTAATAGCAGACTAACACCGTTTTCACAAGGACATGTAACTTGGTGCAGCTCTTTTCGATTACCACATGGTCGGTCGTTAGTTTTCACCATGCAAACAGGTTGATTGAAAAGGAAACAAACACACTCTGAGCATAATGAACCAGACAATCCGTCTACCTGGACCTATGAGTTCAGTACGGCAACTGTAATTATTATTAAATGGAACCTGGTACACAAATGCAATGAAATGCATGCACACAAACACTCAACCACACTCACACACAAGCATATGCACACCAAACACTTACTGCTCTGCTCTTCCTTCCATTGTTGCCTATTGCTGTTACTACACCTAAACAGACAAAGATTCGAGTACTTCACACAGTCTGCATCAATGGCAATCAGGCCAACATGCGCACATGTACACAGACAAGCATAAACACACATATGTGTACAGTACGTATATACGTATGTACACACACCCACACCCACACACCTAAACATACCTACTCTATGCTAGCACCACATCCTCACCTTCCCTCCAGTCGGCCTTCTCTCCTACACCAAACTTGATCAGTGCTACTGCACCAACCCTCAGTGGAGGGACCCTGTCCTGCACAACCAGAAGGTGACCACATGTTAGAGCATGTCACTATATACAGCACGCAGAAGGGATACACCTATTCATGGCATGGCACACACACACACATGCATGCATGGGCAGAATGACACAGAAAGACTTAGACCCCACAAGCAGCTGTCTCAACCAGAGACAGTAAGTGGAATCAATGGTCTTCTCACAAACATGCATGTATGCAGGCGTGCACACACTTTTGCTTGAACTGTATATGTCCAAAGGACCCAAAGGCAATCAATCCAGTACGGCTCATAGCTACATATGACATGGATGAGCAACAAAGGCACTTCAGAGCATAACATGTAGTCTAAGTTGAAATACAATGCGGGACATTTTCAAACCGCTATCACTTCAGCCCTTTGCATACATTCATATTCACAAAGAAATTGTATGCATAATAAAAAGTGACATTAAATGGTAAACGGCATCCGCACAACAGTGAACAGTTAACAATTTGGGCTACTGGTTATCCAACAGATAAAATATAATAAAATTTGGACGGACATTGCGGGTATTGGAGTTCCTTCATTTGTCGTTGCAGCTACGCTTGATGATAAAAACAAGTACGTACGTACGTAGGTGGTGGATCATTGACGTACAATGAAAGACTATCTGCTTCGGCCGGTTTGCCAGAATTTCATGGTATTGCTGTATCTACTCTTCCATTGTGCCCAACGTTCACCTTTGAGCTTGAAAGGTTTACCACTCCTTTGTGGGTGAGTAATCATTCCACGTGCCTGGATGTTCTGCGTCACCATCTCCTTGCACACCTAAACCCATCTGCAGCAAGAAACCATGTTCCCGTACGATATCCTCTGCTCAAAATACAGTTACTAATTCACTTTATATGGCACATTGTGATAAAAATTTTGAAATCTACATCTAACAGACAATACGCGATCGTAACTAATAGTGCATATCACGGCTAATAACAGTTAAACCATTATTTCACAACCATTAACTATTTGCTGACGGTTTCCAGTGGTTACCATTACATTTTATGCTGTGTGCTCTTCATGTGTGCATACGTACGTACGTACGTATGTAGCACAAATACAACCATGTTACTGTATGCCAATCAATGATTCACATTTATGAAATGTGTGTAAAATGGAAGAACCACTTACATTATACAGACCATAGAACAAGAAGAAAAGTAATAGCTAGTCTGTGATTTAAAGATTGTACAAAGCTAGCTAGGCAAACACGTGGAGTAGCATTTGATACGCACCACCTCAAGAGCAAAGAGCTACAGTACATCTCATAAAAATGTTAACGCTCGACGGGCGTACAACGGGTATGGGTTTGGACAGTCTACGGATACGCGTACAGGCGCAGTCAATGCTACGCATGCATATAGCACGGGTAAAGTTACGGGCGTGTGACGAAAGATAGCTCTGGAACAAGCCAACACACGAAAGTAGTGCTAACGGTTGAGGGATTCCTGCTAAAGAAATTTCTTACTGAAATGGGGTACCTTGCAAGGTGTGATACTATTTACGATATCTTGTCGGCAAGTGCATTCGTCTCTGCGGAAGGATGAGTCTACAAAGCATCCTGAGAGCCGTGCAGGAGGAAGCAGATGATCACGGTAAAAGAAGAGAAACCTCTGCTTAACGTACGTAGTCTGAGTACAACATTTTGTGCTTTGTAGTCACTCTGAGAGATACATGCGTAAGTACAGGAGAAGATGAAAGTCGACAACAGTGGGAATACAAATCACACAACTACACTGAGTAACACCTTAGCACCGTCAACAACGATTCCTTACGATTTACACCTGTAGCGTTTGGCAGATGCTCTGGGCGTAGCACGGTTATCGCTCAGCTACGTATGGGCACACTTTGAAAAACGCATAGGCCTAAAACAGGCATGCAAATGGGTGCGCGTACACTCGTCAAACAGTAACTTTTTTATGAGATGTACTGTATGACAATGGTTGCCTTGGTTCAAATCATTTATCCCGTGCTACATAGACCATGAACTGCATGTTCCATTGTTATGTTTCATTAGTGCTATACTCTTTGGTACATACAAATGCTCATAGGAAAGATCATAGAGCCAAGTATACATAAGGTAGCAAAGGGCAGACCCACCCATCCGTTAGCCATTGATTTGTGACATCACACACTGTTGGACGGTGTGACGTCACGGTTATAAATGGCCGGCAGACGGGTGGGTCTGGTTCACGAGACTAAGCACAGGGGGGGTGGGGGGCTTAGGATTAACAAATAGGATGGAGTTGAATGTACAGCACCAAGGAATGAATGGACAGAGCTCACAGAAACAAACAACATGATACTTATAAGCCAACCTGTTGAGACAGCGTCTTCTCTGCTGTCCTTGACATAGGGGAAGGACAATGGAGGTCCTTTAGTCTTCTGCGCTTGTCCTTGCCTTTGGAGCTGTGCCCATAAACAACTTTTGTTCCTTTGACGGATTGGGAGGTTCTACGCCGGGCTACCACTTTCTGCTTGGAATACTGCAGAGAAAGCTGGTCCAGGATCCTGCTGTCTTCTGAAGGTGTGGAACTAAACGCCGCATCGTCCTACAATAAACAATGGCAATGTTGGATATCACTGTGGGTCATATGCTATATACTACAGTTTGAATTAGAAGTGAAACATCTTGGAATTGACCAGTAGGTTTACTGTCTATCATGATCAATCACTTTAGTTATCCAATTTTAGTTTCATGAAGTCCTATTTTGCCTGAAGAAGCGAACCATGTGGGTTACCACTGTAGCAATCACACAGCACCCAAAGAAGTACTTGTGCCTTTACCGAGTGATCTGTCTCGCTACTGTCGCTTCGGTGAAACACTGCTGATGCCATCACAAGTTGTAGACACGTTTACGATTTATCTACATAGGTATGCGGTAGGCGTGTTTATGGCATCACGTGTACAAACAAGTCTGGTCACCTTTTGGTAGGAGATGTTCTGCAGCAAAAATGGGAAGTTAGAAACAGAAAAGACTCACAAGCAGTCGTGAAAGACAGTCTCCTGTGTTGGCCACATTCCGTCCACCGTCTCGTTATTACGTCTTATTATTTTCGCAAACCTGTGCTTTGTAAATTTTAAGCCCTGTGAAAGTTTGTACATGTACGCATTGTTTCTATGCTTTATCGAACGTCCTTAATATCCTCTAATTATTAGTGAAAATTTGTACTTCACTAGTATCGAGGGGAGTAGTACTGCAATGAGTAGCAGTGGCTTGTATAGCATTGCACTGTTATAGCCACTGCACAGGGAATTAATGAGACTTTGCTTTATCGAACGTCCCTAATATCCTCTAATTATTAGAATTAATGAGACTGGGATTTCAAAGTGTTCTTACGTACATGAAACTGATATGTGTAGATGTGCCAGTAGCTAACGAACATGGAAACAGGTAGAGTGGATTGGAATTCATCTGACTAAGAAGCTTGTGCCAGTATTCAACAGCCCAGGTTTGACATTGTATAGAGTGTGCATACCTGATAGGTAGGAAAGCAATCTGCACTGCCTGTTTCCATCAATTCAGCTTCCTTGCCTGTCCCAGTGGAGCTAGCGTCAGGTGGTGCACAGTGAGTTGTAGTACTCTGCCTTTGAGGAGCTGACCTTGCAGGGTTAACCTTAGACAGGCGTGCAAGAACTGTCAGGTGCATTAAAGCATACTGCTTCATCAGTGTGACAAATGACAGTCGGTCATTTGAAACCATTTTTGTGTTATTTTTGGCCTTGACGGGTTGGACATGGGGAGTTTCTTCCATTGGGATGTAAACATCTCGAGCAACTTGAGAGTGGTCAGTTGCTTTAGTTGTAAGGTCAAAGCTTGCAACCTGTGGAGGATACATGATAGGAACGGTTGGAAGGTTGGTAGATGTATCCATTTGATGGTCCACATCTGAATTGCTGGGAGGTTCCAGATTGACAATGGTTTGATCAGTTGGAGACTGAGTGTTTGTATCTCTTTGAGTGAGAATGGCTGCATTCGCAGGAGCATGGATCGATGGACCTTTTTCAGTTTGGATTGCTGCATCCAAGACCAAACGAACAGATTCAGCTGTTGCACGCTGCTGTGTTGTTGGATCTACTGCAGAGTGGACAGAAGAATCGCTTGGAAGGCCGATGGTTGGATGCAATACGGAGTGGGTGATTGCATCCCTCTGAGTCATGCTTGCATTCACTGGAGGGTGAGCAGCTGGATCTGATTGTGTGGTGGCTGGATCCATGGAGCAGTTAGTGGATGCCCCTCTTTGAAGGATGGTTTCATCTACTGGGGGAAGAACGGATGAATCTGCTGGTGGTTTGATGGTAGTATCTACTGCAGAGTTGTTGTCACACAGATGGTGGATGGCTGTATCCATGGGAGGATTAATGTTTGCACCCGATGGTGGTTCAATGCTTGGATTCATTTGAGAATCAGTGGATGCATCACTTTGAAGGCTGCATGCACCTGTCGGAGGATGGACGGTTCGATCTGTTTGTGGTTCAATGGTTGAATCCACTGGGGAGTGGGTGGCTTCATCTCTTTGAAGGAGGATGGTTGTATCCGTGGGAGGATTGGCAGTTGCAACTGTTGGCTGCTGGATGGCTGGATCCATTGAGGAGCTGGAGGTTTGATCTCTTGGAGGGCAGACAGTTTGATCTTTCGGAAGGCGAATGTTTGGAGGCTTGATCGCTTGCCCTGCTTTGATGCTTGAACCTTGAGGTTGGGTTGGTGGATCCACTGGAGACTGGAAATTAGGCGCATTTACATCATGGGCAGTGCCATCCACAGAAAGGTCGACTGGTATTGATGGAGTTTGAAGAGATATCTCAGCAGGTTCCATTGCATGGTCATTAACAATGGGATCCGGCGCTGGGACAGCAGGTGTATCTGGAGCGGGGGAACGAGTTGCAAGCTCCCCGGAGGAGGGTACGCTTGTGGGCACGGTACTAGGCATTTTCATTGGTTGGGTGTGAGTCAGGCTTTGCACAGAACCAGTAGCTAGCACTTGAACCTCAGCAGGAGAAGCTACAGAGGCTTGCAAGTCAAGGCTGAGACTTTTGACACCTTTGTCACCACCTCCAGTGCTTATTGTAGATGTGGTTTGATGTTCAGAAGATAAAGGGCAAGCCAGGGGACCACGTACCATGGCCAGCTCACATCCACTGGCTGCACCAACACCACTCTCTTTGGATGGGCCATTAATAGCGGCTCCAGAAGCCTTGGCTGAGGTTCGCACTTCTTCAATCGCATGCTCGCTCTTGGATGGCACCTCAACAGGCAGCAAGGTACCGGGCTGTGTTTCTTCACAGGCGCTCATAGAACTGCATCCCTCCACCCTTTGCTCAATAGAGCCAACAGCTACTTTTGGGCGTTCCACTGGAGTGTAAACGTCAAATGGCTGAGACTCCGCTACTACATTGGAATAATTGGAGTGGGCTAATTCCAGCGCACCTGGTGAGCTTAGCACCCTTGCTGACATCAGTGGTGCAGTAGCACTGGCATGAGTAGGGTCATACGACAGCGGCTGTGCGGAGGTTCTGCGAAGTGTGTGCCTAACACTAATGTGTGGGTGATTACAAACAGTTAAGAACTGTGGGTGTGGTGTCTGATCTGCAGCATTCCTTTGAATGAATCCAGACAGTGGCTTGAAAAAGGGCTGTGAAGGAAACCTAGCACCCAGCACATGCTGTGCCACAGATTGAGTTGCCTGATAGTTGTGCCGCACTAAGGCTGCATGGTGCTGCAACGAAGACAGTGGCAGCTCATTTTGAGGCCTAACGTGGTGTGGGTTAGCCTGTTGCTGCCCTACATGCCAGAGCGAAAATGGACCATCAAAGGAAGGGCTCAAGGTCCTTCTTTCTTCTCTGCTGCTAGGATAAATCGCAGGTGTCATGATAGAGGGCATCACTGGCAACGCTTGAACTTGTGATGCTACCACACGAGGCAGCTGTCTATGTCGTCCACCTTGTGGCTCTTGCGGAGGCAGGTGCAAGGAATTAGCACCATGTGAATACTGGAGCCGCTTCATTTCAGATTGGCGAAATTGTGAGGAAGTAGCATTGCTTCCTGGAAGGTGGGATTGGGATTGGCTCAACAAATGATGTGCAGGCAATGAATTGCTGGGCCACCGCAGCGTAGTAGGGAAGGACGGATTTGCTTTAATCACTGCACTAGGCTGTCCAGGTGGTGCATGCCAAGGAATGCCTGCATGTGACAGTTGTTGACTTTGCAGTTGAGGGTGGGGCAAGGATGCTGCCTGTGCCCTCACCACATCAGCCTGGTTCACAGATGCCACGCACACCGACGTATCAAAAGAAGGGAATGTGCGTGGTGCATTAGAAATGGCGACAGGCTGAGAATGACATGTGCGCAGAGTTATAGATCTGACTGCATGCATGTCAAATGAGAGTGTGGCAGGTGCTGTCGCAGCCACATTGCAAGTCGACACACTGGGCTGCAGTGGTGCTACTGCCATGTTTGAGGTAGGTACTGTCTGGACAGCTGGGGTAGTAGCTTGACTGACAGTGCTGCATGCTACCACCATTGGCCTGTCACCCAGTGGCGCTGCTGCTTGTACTGATTGGGAGAACTGGTCAGGAATTGCATTTACAGTGCAAGAGTTGGTACCTCTTTCGCTTCCCAGCACTAGCTGGCTAGATTGGCACTGGTACGCTTCAGCAGAAGATAATGTCACTGCATTGCTGACGGCACCTGGAGGACCTTCCAGTGTGATAGGCACATGGTTAGCTACTACAGATTGCTGTCGCTCACCAGAGGATTCGTCTGAGTTAGGTAATCGAGGCGACAGCAAGGGTGTCGTGTTCCCTTTAGAAGCAGGAACACTCTCAGTGCTGGACACCTCACCATCTTGCACTAAACTTTGACCTACCCGACCAGCAATGTACGCCCGGATATGCGGCAAGATTGTCTTGAGCAATCTGACAGAGTTTCTCCCACTGTTGATATTTCCCTGTGCTTGTGTCTGGGCCTCCAGTGCCTGACAGATGATGTCACCATCCTTTGCCAGTTGCTCCAAGATCTGACAGAGCTCCACTGAGCGGTTTGCAATGTCAGAAGCAGTTTGTACAGTGAAGTTGGCAGCAGTCTCCTCTGATATACCGAGAACAGAGATCAGGGCTTCATAAGTGGACCTGCAAGTGTGAAAGGGCCGTGAATTAATACAGCATGTTCTCAGATGCAAAGACAATGAAATGACTATTACACAATACTCCCTACATACGCAGGACTGTACCATTATTCGGACAGCAATAAGTATGGATAGAAAATACTGCAAATACACTGTAGCACTACAAGGTATCTTATGAATGGAAGTATACCTAAACCATGGCCTATGCCAGAGGGGATTGATGTGAATGACTTGTTCATTCAAGTCAATTGAAACAAAGACTATTCCAACGATAAACAATCATCCCCTTCAGGGAATGAAGAAAACAGCAGTGTCTCACTACATACAGTAGGTGAGGTACTGACAAAATAAACATCAATATACTGTATTCTGTCAAGCGTTTTTACCCAAACTCTTGAGAAAATACTTCGTGGTAATGAGAATTACAGTGAACAACACGGCTGAAGCTACTGAAAATTCAGATTACACAGACAACATATTATAGTGAATGGTGAAGGTGAAACATTACAGTGCTTTTGTGAAGGGTGTTACTTCATGTATTGGCAGCGCACATGATGTTCATGCTGTAGCTGAGCACAGAAACAAAGAATGAGGTACCTGGATACCTCCCATAAAAATTTCACAAGCAGTCGTCTTCGGCGGTGGAGGTTGAGCAGTGTGGGTACTGCTGATGCAGAAAATATCATTGCTGTTTGAGAACTAGACAGCATTGCTCAGCGCTGGTGAACACAGATCAGACTAGTGAGATTCGGGGGTATTGCGAGCATCGTTGTTTCATCTACAATTGCGGCTGAATTGCCCAATGGGTTGGACACAGATGGGTAATCTTGCACCAGCTTTCATACGGACACATGACGACGAGGAGTGAGATCTAAGCCAAGATATTTTGGTGGATTGCTGAAAATATGTCATTTGGCGGAATTTACTTTGGTGGTTAAGCCAGTTTTAGCCATAATGATATTCATAACAAAATGGCTAATCAGACGCGCTGGGAATTTAACCGGGCCGTGAGCTAGTTTCGGATTAGTTACGACAAAAGTGATGATGAAATGCAACCGAAAACTTAACAAATTGTTGTTATGCTTACTCTGAAGTGTTTTTGTTGCGTCAGTTTTTTACAGCGACCGTGTACACGTCGTTTGGATCACCTTCCTCGTGTTGACAGACAAGTAAACTCTTCCCCCACCTCCGATGTACAAAACTCTTCGGAGAAATGATGCCCTTGTACACAGCTTTCAATGGTGAACTCCATGCCAAGGATTAGACTAGTACATCTAGCTGCAGCCTAGTACATGTAAAAACATGATTTTGCAATAATGATGACATCACACTGTAAAGTTTTTGGCGGATGAAATATTGGCGAATTGATCTCAAAACTGCTAATCCGCCACAATAAATTCCCCGCCAAAAATTCCGGCGATATGGTACACACTACCTATCACTGTCCTTCATATACGTATGCATGCAGTTTATAAGAAAAACTGACAAAAGACAAAGGCTGTCACGTGACAAGCATTAGAACACCAATACTCATCAGCAAGTAAATATGCTTCAAGAATGACAACAATTTAGAGAAAAAATGGCATTCAGTATCTATAGTATTACAGGGGGGATGTGGCTAATTGTGTTGTTGACAATCATACACACCCCACCCACTCATCCAATTAAGACTGTAGCTAAATACTAAATACTTCTCTATAACACATCAATACCTCATCTGTAAATATTTCAACTTCTAATCTACCACTATAAGTCCGCTCAGATTTGTAACTTCTGACTAGTCTGTAACTGATGCACTTCCTGTAAATTGCTGTCTAATCACATTACCGTACAATTACATCAGAGGACATGTCACAGTAACTTAAACTGATACTATTTGATCACTGTGAGGTCATCAACTGTCCACACATACAGACCCCCCACAGGGCCTCCCTGAGCTGCAAACACTGACTATGTACGTATATACATACAACCACCACACCATGCAAGTAGCCCTAGCTAAGTACCTACTCCTTTGCGCGATAAGAGTTGGTGGCTATCCTGAAAATAGCCATAGTCAACAGGTAGCCATCGAAAGGTCATCCCTTAGTGTACGTACGTATGCTGGGGAAGACGTCCGTCTCACAGGTGGTAGCTAGGTATGAATGGAACTGCACCACTGCGAAGATGCATCCTCAGCCTCTCAGTGTGCGTGTGTGTGAGAGGCAGGAGTCTAAGTTGATTGCAGTTCGCGTGTCGTGTGCTAGTGAAGTAACTGTGCATACCCAACTCACATTGTCGTGCCTGCCTCTCAATCCCTGGGATTACTTATGCGTAGCATAAGCCTCATCTTTACGGCTCGAAGACTCTTGTACGGTCGTCTGTTGAGAGGTAGAGCGGCGAGAATGGCAAGTGTACAGAGGACAATAGTACAACAGAAAGTGTACTCCGTTCGCGCGTAATACTACTATATAACATTATCTAGGAATGCGCAAGATACCACGTGATTGAACCCATATTAAATGGTGCAACACATTGTGGTAGGAAAATGGCGACTGGGAGGGTGGAAGGATCGGAGCCCGATATTGTGATTCTAGGAAAAAAGGATATTGAAGAAGCCAGAGCTTTGTGCGAAGAATGCTTTCCCATAGTTTACCCTGATTCTTGGTACCAAAAGACTTTCAAGTCCAGAGATCCTTCTTCCTTAAGCAGAGGGAGAATCCCGTTTGGCATATCCTCCCAAGGCAAGCTAGTGGCATTACTTGTGGCTAATATACAGAGTGTGCACGAAGCAGAAGAGGAGGGGGTATCTCTTGATTCTTCATGCACCCACTTCAGCATGAAAGCTGTTTATCTATCAATTCTGGGAGTCACCCGGTCGCACCGCAGCAAGGGCTATGCTACTAAACTGTTATTCCACCTCTTGGGATGGCTGTCTTCGAGAGCCATCCACGCCAAGGTAATATATCTCCATGTGTTAGCGTCAAATGCACCCGCCTTATCCTTTTACCATAAACACGGTTTTCAAGTACAAGAACACATCAGCAATTACTACGAACTCCAAGACGGCTTTCATACCGGGATTCTCTGTACAAAGTATGTCAATGGTGGAAAGCCCAAGCCAGCTCTAATGTACAGGGCCTACTCAATGATGAAGTATGTCGGGATGGGCTGTTTGGGCTCAGTGAACTCAATTGTGTCATGGGCATGGGAGGCAACCTCATGGGAGGCCAAGCAAAAGGACAAAAGCCTACTGTAACTCTACTAATGTTACCTGTACCTCATGCAAGTGACATTCCCCATGTATTGTATACATGCATAGCTGTGTATAAGTGTATTGTATGGGCAGCATTAACCCAACTCTATTTTACCATTGTGCTTTCAGTCTGACTGACTTTTTATACCCTCTGTGAACTACGAATTATTATTTGTATATCATTCTGTATACCAGTTGGCTACACGAACCATACATGGCACCCCTTTAATTGTGTCATTTGAGGCTAACAGTCGATTAACCCTATTATGCTATTGATGTTAGGTGAATGTATAGCACACGCACGTGGTCATATACAGAAGCCTCAATATATGTACACAGGAATTGTCTTGTTCCCAGTGGGGCAGTAGGGTCTGGGAACGAGACTAGCCCAGGAAAGAGTCAGCAGTGGCCACACTCCCCTGAAAGCCAAACACTTGTACTGCGGGTATAGAAGGCTACTGTACTTAATTGTGCCAGATCCCATGCATGAGAGGTAGAGCGGCATGAATGGCAGGTGCATCCAGCATCCACTATCCAGTACAGTGGCACATGCAATGCTCCATTTATACGTACGAAGGGAAAGTACTGTAACTATGCATATGAATTATACGTATAAATTATACACTTACTCAGATTCAAGGATGTGTTGAGCTAGTGACAGGCACCACTCCTGTATTATACTGTAGCTTTGTGAATCAACCCTGCCAGTCCTGCATGTGTCCACCGCTCCTATAGCTAGCTCTGCAGTGCTAGCAGGTCATCTATAATGGACGAACTGGCTATGGCCTCAGTCGTAGACACCCTTGTAATGAGAGGGATAGATCAGTTGGTATATACGTATAGCCAGCCATTAATAGTCTCGAATCTTATACTTACAAACCTTAATAAAGTATATCATCACTGTAAACTGTACAGCATACCATGCAAGGGTAACTTAAACGATACACCATAATCATAAATCATATCACTTCAACTGATTCAGCGTGAACACAGTGTAACATGATTGTTTATTATTATCAAACACAATAATAACCATGCTATTGCTGTAATACTAATTCATGCAGTGTTAATACGTATGTGAAATGTGAGAGACAAAGTGAATGAGAAAAGGACACTAAAATGATATGTAACTGTCTGGGGTACCTTGTTGTTAAAAAGTGGTCTTTCTGGGTATACATAGAAGTGTAGCTTAGGAGAGGGAGGCATGGTATGCCGCTCCCTTGGTTATCTGAATGTCACCATAGGGAGCATTTTGTTGCAGCTTGATAGTGCCTCGGGTGGTGAGGAGTAGGAGGGAGAAGAACTGTGTGGCGGCCTGCTTGCGGGAAGAGTTCTCAAGGAGTTTCCTAAATGGAACTTGTTTGCCATGCTTCCCAAAGACACAGTCTATTCTGCTTAAGACAGCTTGAGTCTTCTTGTTCCAATGACGCCTTTCATACTCGTCCGGTCGCTCATCCTCCTTTGGTCCAGTGTCTGCTGACTCCTCCTCCCCATTGATTGCAGGTTCTTCCTCAAGAGCAGGCAACTCAATTCCACCAAGAGGATCGTCCATAGTGTGGTGGTCAAAAGTGTCAAAGCCCATGTCTCCAAAACCTGCCAATGACTCTCGAGTATGCTGCCCTGCCTCTTCTTCCGTAAGGTTGGTGGTGGAGTCCCTCCCAGGTTGCAGGGGCTCCAAAGTCAGGTTGTCCATGTCACTCATTGAAAAGTGCTCTTCCCCAGGGCCCGCATCCCTCAGGACATCATCAACCAGGGACAGCTCTGCATCTGCTATGTCACTTGCGTCCTTTTTACCTTCAGTACAATTTTTACGAAGCAAACAAGCAAGTTCATCATCGGTACACTCATTGCTAACTTCTGCCAGCTTGTGGTCGGCTGAGTGACGAGGAAGAAGAGCAATTCTGCTGGATGGGGCAGAAATGATATCCACCTCAATGTCAGTCTGATCTTGAAACCAGGAGCGAATCTCATTCGTGCTCAGCTTCACTTCTGCGTCTGCAGTAAGGCTCTGGTTCACAGCCGACTTGCGCTTCTTGGCAGGCGGAAGGTGCTTGTCCTCTCCTGGCGGCCTCGGCTTCTTGAACGTCACTGTGCTCACATCGAGTGACGCTAGAGTGAAATCTGTCATAGCAGACCCACTTTCACTCCTTTTCTCTTCTTCTTCCAACTTATCTGAAGGCGGCTGATCTGTTTCCATGGCATTCTCTGCAACATCCTGCCTTGAATCGTCCACAGGCAGCAAATCAGCAGTGTCATCAATGGAAGGTAAGCCAACACCCAGGTCTTCAAGGCTTGTGAGCCCACCATCGTCCCCTGGGCCAAACCCACCATCCATGTCCCCAAAGCCTATGCCAAAAGAGTCACGACCATTGACTGGGCCCTTCTCCACAGACAGCATACTGGTATCACTCTTGTTTGCCTTGGTCCTACTCAACTCAAGCTCTGGACGATCCCTGCTCTCATGCAGTAAAGAATCTGGTGGTGCAATGGCATCACGCAACACTTCAAGACTGCTCAGTTCGAGGTCACCGTCGCCCTCTCCGAAACCACCCCCCATATCCATGATGTTGTCTAATCGATCCAAGTTCTGGAGGCTGTCATCTCGCATTGTAATCTCTCGTAATCGAGACTCGGGGATTGCAAACTCACTCTCCAAGTTCACATCGCTGCAGTGAGGCAGAAATGTATAAATACATAAAACTTACATAGGACCGCCAATTACTGCAGAATGGAATCAGATGTGGGTACTAAGTGCAGCGGCTACCCCAGCAGAGCACAGAATTATATACACGACACACACACACAAACCAACACACGCACTCGCGCACACACATATGCGTGCACACATGTAGACACACACACACACACACGTACGTACACAGACACACACATAAACCAACATGCACACGCATGCAGACACACGCACACACACAAGAGCTGTAGCTCTCACTTCAATTCAGCTAGCGCGTGTTAGCTGGTTAGCAGTTGACAGACACTTATTTACCCTCACCCCACCCCCTCCATCCTACTCCTCTCTCTCTCTCCTCTCAGTGCGGCAGCTGTTTTGAAGGGTTCTGGTGACAGTGTCACTCTGACTGTTGCCAAACAGGCAGCTGTGTTCTACGGCCTTAGCAACCTCATCACCCAGTCCTCCCCCTCCATTGCCCGCCGCATGGAGGCTCTAGAATCAGGTAAGTGTAGGTATATAAGTATTTGGGACGTACTTTGAGGGAGTGGGGGAGGGATTTTCTACCAACTCATCGAATGAAAGCAAAGCGTGGTCATGTGATACCTTCAGTATGTGTGCTTGTCAGATGGCCGCCCTTGCATGCGCTGTTTCACACTGGCCTTAGATTCAATCGGTAAGGACTATCAACTGGTAACAATGCTAAAAACCGGCACTAGCACGAGACGTTTTGGCTGTGCAAGGGCCTTTATCAACTGTATACATACACAAACATGCAACAACATTTGTTTTCAGTTGATAGATAGGATGACCAGCTGGGTAGCACTGCCACCCGTCCTATATGCATGGTATTCGTCAGTACTTTGTCTATTGCTAACATTTACATAGCAGTAGTCCTTTAGGGCATCACTGACAGCTTTCCCTTTTGTCTCTCTTTTCAGCTCACACGGGGTCCTCCTATGCTGCAAAGCAGGCAAGGCGCAGAGAAAGAGAGAAGAAGACAGGATACCAACGGACGCCATTCCGTGCGGACGTCTTACCCACTCCCTCTTCTTCTATGGACAATTTCCACTCCAAGGCTGCTCCAGTGCAAGACAGCGTGCACACGTCTGGGAGGGGGCACGAATGGGGCCTCGGGGAGCGAATTAGTGGGCAGCAGGCACACACAGGGAGTGGGTATGCACGGTCCAATGCTCCTGCGGAGACTTCTGAGCACCAGAAGACGCAAAAGCTCATTCAGGGCAGAGATCTATTCATGGACGGTGAACCACCGATTTCGCATGCTTTGGTCAACAGAGATGAATTTTCTCTCGCTGCCTTTGTCACAGAGGCTCCAGGCAGGAGGTGGGGCAGTGGAGATAGAGGAAAAAGCGATGATCGTCATCAACCGCAAGACGTGTACAACTTTCTGTCTCATGGCTCTCAGCAGTTGTCACAACCTCAACCTTCCTTCCAACCGCATTACCAACCCTGTCAGCCTCATAATGCAAGTGACCAGTTTAGTATGGATGTCCAACATCCCTCTCTCGCTAGCAACTCGCTGCCGCACGCTGTCACAGTTATTCAACGTTACTCACCTCCAAAGATTGACAGCATGAAAGAAGCTTCAGCAACGGAAGCAAATGATCCCTTCCTTAACAGTAAGAGAGAGACACTGGAATCACTTCGGTACATCGAGAAGGGCCTGACAGACACTCTCAGAAACCTGGACAGTAGCATGGCTGAGGAGAATAAACTCAAAGAACAAATTGAGCGGGAATACATTGGAAAGGAGATGGCTAGAATGGACAGTTCTTCGGAAGACAGCCAACTCCGTAGCAGACACCACGGTCTCTTGGAACTGGAAGAGAGGAGGAAAGAGACTCACAAGAGACTGAAGCAGTTGGAAGTGGAGCGACACAGCGCAAGGACTAGACTTCAAGAGATTCAGCATGAGATCAAAATGTGCGAGTTATCACTGGACGCAGAGGAGTCAGAGAGAATGATGGTTAAGGTGCGTGAGTGCGACTACTCTGCTGCAGACAAGATAAACAGCCGTGATCAGGGGATAAACGGGACAGTTAGGGATGTCATTGGCACAACTGGAGTTGACTCGCTGAAGAGAAGGGAATACATTACTACTCAGCGTGTGGCAGATGGCAAGGAAGGCCAATCCATGTCCACCCAATGCCCACCGGTCCAACCCGCTGATAAGACAGTGCATAGCAGGCTAATACACACCCACGTCTTGGGGGAGGGGCAAGCAGACCCTGCAGGTGTAAAGCACCTCAGTTCAGCCAACCCAGGTGGTCATCACAGCGAAGTTGGTCACACGAGGCAAAGGAGTGGTGCGAGTGACTCCTATCTCGGTGGAGTGAGGCGCGGCAGTGATGGAAGCGATGGATATCGTTCTCTTGACAGACAGAGGTCCCTGGATACTAGAGATGGTCTGGGAAGGAACAAACCAGAGCAACAGCAGCGTACAGGAGATGTTTCTTTTGGATTCACTGATGACAAGCTAGGGAGTAGCAGAACAAGGCAGCCTGGTGTGGGGGGGTGGGACCACTCAGCCCCGCCTCCCACTCTGCCCAAGCCGGCGAAGGTACCTGCTCCCTCTGAGACTACAACCCTCTCTCCTTTCACTGTGGATGGTTATATTGAGCATTGCAGCCTCAGCCCCTCTGAATCAGATCTCCTGGAGTACCCTCGGCCCCCTCCTCCTGGCGCGAATTGGCAGAGTCCGAACCAGTTGCTGACCACTCAGCTGCCTCTGCACTCAGCTAAGAGGGACCAGACCAAGGATGTCGGTGGAGCCATTTCTAATTGCTCCCATGAGCCAGCTCCTAATGCCAAGCAGTGGACAGATCGAGAGCCTAGTGAGAGAAGAATGAGGGCCGACAAGGCTGCCAATAGCAGTGTAGAAGGCCAACAGTCGAGGCACGAGGATTCCTACCAGTCTCTCTATCCTGCAAAAGGACAAGTGCAATATGGCGGGACCCATTACTCAAGTAGCAACTGGAGGAGGAGGTCGATAGAGAAGGATCCATCCCACAACCATCACCGGCAGCCCATCAAGCTGCAGAAACAGCCGCAACCACAAGGTTTGCTGCAATTTCAAAACCCTCCCTTGGGCTCCGAAGAAACCACCACCTCATCTCAGGTTACTGGTTATTCCGAAGACATCACCTCATTTGGCAGTTTTTTGTACAGCCCTGTGACATCACACGGGAATGAGCCGATAATGGGCTCCCAGAGGTCCGAAGGAGTGCAAAATGAGGGGGCGGGGCTGTTTCCATCGGCTTACAA
>MKWU01004243.1_pt1 | contig 17301 bp, 11 predicted proteins | sample 809101 | NCBI WGS metagenome assembly MKWU01 (sample SAMN05860141, study PRJNA318959) | sponge metagenome | host: Aplysina aerophoba | place: Slovenia: Piran, Adriatic Sea, Gulf of Piran | collected 2013-05-07 | reverse complement strand
AAGTGAGCCAGAAGCACACCGCCAGCAACGCCAACAGCGGCGTTGCGTAGGCGATGATCGTCAACAGCTCCTTGCGTTTGATCAACTTGAGGTCATTCTAGCGAGGCAGGCAAGGAGCGGTGTGGAGTGGGCGTGAAGCGGTGGCGCCAGAACATGTTCGAGCCAGCGCCACGGGGCCCGGCACTGGGGGCCGTCGATCGACCCGATCGCGGCTGCCGGCAGGCTCGCTGGCTCTTCCCTCCGGCACCTTTGCATCAGTCGTAAGCTCCTCAGAACAATCCAATACGCCCAGCAGCCCAACTCGGCCAGGCAGTCCGAAGGTCTAGCACTGGGGCCCGGCCGACACAGGGGCCTCTCGCGACGCACGGGGCGTGTAGCGGGACGCGGCGAAGTCAGGCCTTGAGGGGGCCGGGTAGCGCCACTCCGGACGGTCGCCCCGGCGGCAGCCCAGAGTGTCCGAATTGCCAAGGCACCTCGTGTGTCGCTCGCGCCCTAGGAGAAAAGCGGCAATTCCGCTGTGTTGTTGAACGGGAACAACTGGCTCTCAGGGGATTCTGCGACGCCTAAGTACCGCCGCAAGGCCTTGTGAATGTGTCTCGGGTGGATTCGCGTTCCCGCCACATCGTCCGTCTGCAGGGTCGTGGGATTGACCTCGCGGGCAAAGTGCAACTCGTCCGTTTCGCCGACGACACGGTTCGTCCACGTTTGGCTCTTTTCCATAACGATGAAGCTGCCGATCGGCCAGTGGTCCTTCCCCGCGTCGGAGTTGTACTTGTTCGTCCGCCCAAAATCCGAACCCATCACGACTACCATGCGGTCCGCCACTCCGTGGAGCTCTGCATAGTCCCACAGGTAGTCGATCGAATCCGTGAGGTTTCCCATCAGCCAAGCTTGGTCCGGATCGTGATTGTCGTGCGTGTCGAAGCCGCCCAGGCGCAGGTCTGCGCTGACCGCGACGCCAACCCTGAACGCTAGCACCGTTAGCTGAGCCTGCCGCTTGAGCCTGCTTCGAAACGTGTCGTATGCCTCCGTCGGCTGCAGCTCACTGTCGTCTGGAATCATGTCGGCGAAGGCCCTGAGCCCCTCGGCTGCGTCCGCGTCCAAGGCCCCGGCGTAAAGTTCGCGGTTCCGGGCATCTCTTGGCATGAGATTGGGAGCTGCCGCCAGGCGGGCCACTCGCTGATCGCGGTGGCGCACGATCAACTCCCAACCCTCGGAAGTGAAGTACGGACGCCGATTCGGGTCTCCGTTGTTCAGCTCTGGCTTGACAATGTTTCGGATTTCGCCGGGGTTGTTCAGACGCGTGAAGACGCTGACACCGGCCGTGTCGGAGAATCCTCCAAAACTCAGGTACGGCATCGACAGACCGACGCCGTGCTGGGCTGCGAGCAGGGCCGTTGTGGTTGGGTAGCCTTCCGAAATCCGCCCGCTCCAGTTGTGGGTCACACCGACCGTGTGGGAATTCGTTTGGGCGTCCACGCCGTTCACGACCAACATGCGCTGGTAGTACTTGTCGAAGAACGCTTGATTGTTCGCGAACGGAGCGTAGCGAATGTTGCCCGCTTGGCGGACCTCGCCCGCCTCGGCCCAGTGGTTGATGATCGGCTCGCCAGCGATATTGGTCTTCGGATCGCAGAAACTGGTGGGATCCCAGCCGCCGCTGGCCTGCACGAACACGAACAGCTTGCCGTTGTAGTTCGCCGCGTTTGCGAGCGGAACGCGGAATCCCGACACCGCCCCGACCCCCATCATCACCTGCATGAAGCTGCGTCGATTCATTGCTCCCTCCTAGAAGTACAGGTACCGATAGTCGGTCAGCAGGTAGGCGAGTGTCATAACCCAGGCCTCGGCGATGTGGTTCGAATCGGTCACGCCCGCGTCTCGCGCGAACTGGCGCATGAGATCGCCATTGAGCTGGCTTCCCCCGGATTCCGCAAACTGCAGCATGTCGTCCACGAGGCCATCGAAATAGAGATGGTCTGCCGTCGAGGAGCATGTGAACCGCCCCCCGAAGAACCCGGTGTCGTCGGAGGCGCGCCTATAGTTCCACGCCTCGACGAACAGCTTGAAGGCCTCGTTGACATCCGGGGAATCGACCGCGACGGTTACGCCGTAGAGCTTCTCGTGCAGGTCGGCCAGCTTCCTGCGGATGGCCATCTCTCCTGGTGAGCCAGCGTTGGGCGATTGCACGTCGATTTGCAACCGAGCGGCTTCGTCGCCGGCCCGCTCTTGATAGGCTTGGATCTCTACGCTGTACACGCCGTGCGCCGCCAGCTGCACGGGGACCTGCACAGCGCAGTTGTACCTCATGAAATAGAAGTCTCCCCGCGGGCGGCCGCAGCGCTGCCTAGGGAGAGTCTCGAGTTCAACCTCGGACACGATGAAGCCCCTGCTGTTGCGGACAATCATCCTGTCCAGGTTCAGATTGCGATCAAGGGGGTCCCCGGCGCTGTTCCGCAGTCCGGCGGTCGAGTTGTTCGTGAATGCCAAACTGAATGTCTTTGATCCCGCGGAGAGGGGGATATCCCAGGTTACTGACTGCTGAGAATCCGACGACGTGGCGGTTACCTCGAATGCCCCGCCCGCCACAGAGAGCGGCGTGTCGAAGCGAGAGATTCCGTCGAAGAGCAGGCGCTCCTCCTCGGGCCAGTAGAAGAACTCCCTGCGGACGATGGGGCAGCTCACCTCCGCAGCGTGGCTCTGGGCAACTGACGCCATCAAAGCCGTCATGTCGCCGGTGCGCTCGGTGATCCCGTTCGAATCGATGCCACCATACAGGAGCTGGTAGCCGCTAAACCCCTGTGGGTTATTGAGCTTGCTGCTGGGCTCCGCGACTCCAAAGGGCTTCTGGAACCGCCTGCCCCAAACATAGCCAGCGATGGCACCGGTCTTCGATGCGAGTTCCTCGGGCGTCAGCAGCCTTGCGACGCCTGCATCTCGCAGCGTGGCCCTGCGAATCTCGTCGTCGCCAGTTACCGACTCGGCCCGGAACCACGGAGAAAGGGTGATCTCGGCGAGCAGGTCTCTTGCGTTGAAGGGCTGACCAGCCCCGAATCCGTTCCGGAATGACCCGGCAAGCGCGTTGACCTCCAATGCTTGGGCTGCCGAAGCTACCAGCATCGCATTGAAGTCGGCATCCGCGGTGTCGGTGGGAGGCTCGATGAGGTCCACCCCCATGATCGCCGGCCACCAGAAGCGGACAGCCGCCTGCGCAAACCTCTCATCCGCAACGACCTGTTCCGCCAGCCACTGCAGGCTGTTGTCCGCGCTGGGGGCTTTGATCCCGCCGAAACCGGGCTCGCGGACGTCTCGGAACCATGTGTCGCCTCGTTGGTAGGGGGAGGTTGTCCCGTCCCTGGGATACTTGTACAGCCTTGGCAAGGAGTCCATGCCTCCGCCCTGGTCTCGGTACAACCCGTCATTGCCGTAGTTTTGGAACGTGCCCGCGACCGGATCCATCGGTATGTGACAGACCGTGCAGGCAGGATTGTTCATGGTGGGGTTGTTGGTGTCCGCCAGAGCTTCCGGGTCCGCGGTGCGGGCGGCGGACTTTTCGATGTCGAAGCCTAGGAAGTGGTAATAGGTCCAGCGGGAGCGGGCCCGATTGCGATTCGTCGGCGTGGTCGGATAGCGCCTCAGGAAGACCGTCGTGTTGAGGATTCCGGCATGGGGGTAGTCCGTGCGAAGGTTGCCGGGATCGATGACTCTGCGCCCGCGCAGGGGGTCTTGCTCCACGACTTGGCTGTTGTTCCTCCTGTAGTAGCCCACGATTTCCGACGGCCTGAATTCGGTCGGATCGTCCGGGTTGTCAAACTCGGCGGTGGCACCGTAGGCAGCCGCAGCCGTCGAATTGGCCATGATGTAGTCCGCCGTCAAGATCTCCGTGTACGGCAGATCGTTCTCGACGACGTGAGCTATGAGCTCCAGCGGAGCGCGCGCCATCCCGTACTGGACAGCTTGCTCGTGGAAGCGATACGGCGGATATCGGTACACCCGGTCGTACCCGTTCTTGATGGCCTCGTCGGCGAGCTCCCAACGCTTGTTTGCCAGGGCGACGAATCGCGGCTCATTGTTCGGAATAACGGTCGACCGTTCGCTGTCGGTCAGCAGCCGGTCATTCGCCGAACGGATCAGGAATTCGTGGAATCCGGGGCCGGTCATCAGGCCCCTAATCGTCCGCCGCAGGCTAGATTCCCCGCCAAAGCTCACTGCGGCCACTTCGGCTTGCGTGGGAAGCCTTCCGGCAAACAGCAGCGCGGCACGGCGCAGCGTCCTTCTAGGCGAAGCCATGGTCACGCCGTCGAAGAGAGTGTCCGGCGACAGTAGCCCGGATGTGGTCTCGCCGCCGAGTGCGCGCAGGAACCGCTCCATGTTGGCGAATTCGGTGGATCCGGCCACGACCTGGACACCGCCGCCGTGGGACTCGGCCCCCTGGATCTTGTTGAGGATCAGGTCGGCGCCGTCCTCGACAGTGTCAAGGAAGTTCTGGAACACGGCCAAGTTCGTCGCCGCGTGCCCCTCTGTGTCCTGCGGGGTGAGCACCAGCCGCGTGTGCCCGGAGGCACCTCCCTCGACATGGCAGTAGATGCATCTGGACTGTACGACCGGGCTCGATATGTAGTCGTCGAACAGGGCGCTTGGCGACTCGACCGGCGGTGCGACGCCCCTCCACGGCGGCCGGACGGGCGGCGCGAACCTAGGTCTGAAGGGGGCTGAGACGCGCTTTCCGAACGTGAGTGGCGCCGGACCTTGGCGTACGAACGCCGGGCAGGCGGCTTGGGACTGGATCGGCGCTCCCTCGTCTGCCAAGCGTTCGTGGGCCGCTTGGCGGCGGGCATCCAAGGAGCGCTGCAGAAAGCGCTCTAGCTCCTGCTCGGACCGGAGGAGTTCCTCCTCGGCCTGATCGCGTTCAAATTCAGCGAGGTCGAACTGGGCCACGCACACCGTGGCACTCAAGATTGCGGCCAAAGGCCAGTACAGCAATCGCTTAAGCGATGGGTGCATAGTCTGTGTCAGGCTCCTTGACTACGCATCCCTGTGTTCACCTTAACACCGCAACTTGCGCATTGGCACCCTTTTCGCCTAGTTGTGGATTCGCTCACAGTGACCTGCGAAGACGGTCGTCCGGGAGACGGCTTGCAGAGCTGTCCGGTACGCTTGGTCCAGTTCGGATCTAAAGGGAAGAAGAGTTGGCCGACGATTCGCAAAGGCTCGATTAGCGAATCGTGTGCATTGTGGTGCCATTGAGCCACCGCGCAGCTACGTGGCTTGCTGGAACCAGCGTCTGTGGAAACAGCCATCGATACTAATAATAGTAATTTATCGTTAATTTACTATGTGTAAGTCTATTATTTCAGTATTGAATCCATTAATTGTGACTCAATTAGCGAAATGCGTGCACTTTGTTCGCAATCGGGTGTAATCCCTGTAGGTGCAGGAGGATCGTGCCCGATGACGAGCGAGAGATTCCAAAGTTGCCTGGCGGGCTGGGATCGCTGAACGCAAGCGCTGTGGTTGCAACTCGCGCACGCCGTGCGACCGCGCAGCGAAGGGGCTGCGGCGCTAGCCGGAATGGAACTGCAAATGGCCGCCGAGCGGCACTGACGGTGCCGGCCACCGATTCTCAGTGCTATTCTTGCCGATATGCTGACTGTTCGCACTCGGTTGATTTGCTTGCTATTGCTGATCTGCTGCGGGCTTGTGGCAGCAGAGCGGTTCAACGACCCGGCTCTGGTCTCTCTGCGCGTCGAATTCGGCATCGGCGATGCCGGGCCGACCTCTTGGAATGGGAGCCTCACAGTCGCGGGCGGTGATCTCGAAGGCCTCTCCAGTCTTCGTCCTCGCCACGAAGACAGGATTGCCGGCAACACTTGGGAGCTTGCGACGTGGCAGGGGCCGAACTTCTGGTACCCGGCCCCCAAGCCCCAGCCGGTCGACGGCGAGCCGATCAATATCTTCAATTCCGGGCTGGTCGTCGAAGTTCGCAGCCGGGGCCGGGCGCGGCTCGCATTTCAGACAGACCAGGGCCGTTTTCGCGTCGAGTTGCGCAATCTGGTGCCGGGGCAGCCCCGGCGATTTCTTGAGGGCAGGGTGGTTGTCACCAAGACCGTCACTGCGGAGAACATTTCGGAATCTCAGCACCAGAACGACTTCGCGTCTGTCGCGACCGGCCCGGACGGTCAGCTGTGGGTGGCGTGGGTAGCGTTCAAGGACTGGGCCAACGAAGTCAAGCTGCGCCATTACGATGGCCACGCTTGGGGCGAGGTGCAGACGGTCACCGAGAAGCCGGGCGATATCTTCCTGGCCAAGGTTGCGCGCGATGGTGCCGGCCGGGTCTGGGTAGTCTGGTCCGACCAAGTGGAGGGGAATCGAGACCTTTACTCGCGTAACTATAGTGGCGCCGAGTGGTCCCAGGTCGAGCGGCTTAGCGAAGCTCCGCACCCTGATCTGTATCACAACGTGGCCGCCACCTCCGATGGGGCTCTGTGGGTTGTCTGGCAGGGGTTTCGCGATGGCCAGTCGGACATCCTGGCGCGGCGCCACGATGGCGAAAACTGGTCAGCCGTGCAGCGGGTCTCGACATCCCCTGCGAACGACTGGGAGCCGGCGGTCGCCGCCGATGGCCAAGGGCAACTCTACGTCGCTTGGGACACTTACGACAAAGGCAACTATGACATTCTGACCCGTCGCCACGACGGCGAGGCTTGGGAGAGCATCCGACCGCTTGCGGATACGCCTAGGTTCGAGGCGCACGCCACGATCACGTGCGATGCGGATGACCGCCTGTGGGCGACTTGGAGCGAGAGTGGCACGCAGTGGGGCAAGGACGATGGCTTCGGAATCGAATACGAGGGCACCCGCCTGTACGAATGGCGTCGCATGCCCGTAGCCGTGCTCGACGGCGAGAGGTGGATGGAACCGTCGGTCCTGCTCGATGACGCGCTGCCGGAGGGCTTTGACGGAGACCGCAGTGACTCGCCCACCATCCAAGCCGATGGCAATGGCGGGATCTGGGTGTTCTTCCGCCGCCGCAATCCTCGCATGAAGGACATCATTTCCGACATGTACAACTTCTACGCTTTGTGGGAGGTATGGGGGGTCCCCTACAGCGGTGGCAGGTGGGGCCAGCCGGTCTACTTCCCCCATAGCACCGGGCGCATGGACGTGCGCAGTGGCTTTGCCACGGCTGCAGACGGAGCAGTCGTGGCTGCTTGGCCCAGCGACCATCGGGATTGGACGGAGATGCTTGGCGAGCGGGCGGACATCTATGTCGGCCGCATACCGCCGGCCGGCCGCCAGGGAAGAGAGGGGCTGCGCCCAAGGGTGCAGCCGGAGATCACGGTTTACCCGATACACCCCAACGAGACTGAAGACTTGGAGCGGATCCGCAGCTACGAGATCAAGTCCGATGGCAAGACCTACAAGATCTATCGCGGCGATACCCACCGGCACACCGAGTTCTCGATGGACGGCTACAACGATGGCTCTTTGCTGCAGGCATACCGCTACGCCATTGACGCGGCGAGCCTCGACTACTATGCCAACTCCGAACACAACTATCTGGGTGGACCGGATGTCGAGTACCACGATTTCCTGCTGCAGCAGTTCGCGGACAACTTTCACGTGCCCGGCCGTTTCATCCCACTCTTTGCGTACGAGCGCAGCATCCCGTACCCGCACGGCCATCGCAACATCATCTTCGCGAAGCGCGGCGTGCGTCCGTTCCGCATCTCACGCGAAGAATTCGGTCGACTCTTCCCGTTCTCGTCCGAGGCGGTGACGGAGCGCTTCAAGAATCCCGACCCTGTCGGTACCAAGGATCTGTACGAATACTTGAAGCAGAACGACGGCATTGCGATCTCGCACACTTCGGCCACGAACATGGGGACGGACTGGCGGGACAACGATCCTGAAGTCGAGCCGCTGGTGGAGATTTACCAAGGCGATCGTGTGTCCGCCGAATACGAAGGGGCGCCTCGATCGGCGTACACCGGCAATCCGACCTCCGCACCGGGCGGCTTCCGGCCTGCCGGGTTCGTCTGGAACGCTTGGGCCAAAGGCTACAAGTTGGGCGTGCAAGCCGCTTCGGACCATGTTTCGACGCACATTTCCTATGCCTGCACCATCTCTGAGGATTCCAGCCGGGAGGGCCTGCTGGATGCGATGCGGATGCGCCATTCCTACGGCGCGACGGACAACATCGTGCTGGACTACCGGCTGCGAGCGGGAAACCGCGAGCACCTTCAAGGTGACATCGTGAGCGTGGCGGGCGCCTTCCGCCTATGGGTGCGCGTGCTAGGGACTCTGCCAATCCGCCAGATCGACATCATCAAGAACCAGGAGTTCGTACACACGCGCCACAACCTCGGGCAAGAAGTGTCGTTCGAATTCACCGACGCCGAGCCGAGCGCCGGCGAGAACTACTACTACGTCCGTGTGCAGCAGGTCGATGGGCAATTGGCGTGGTCCTCGCCGATCTGGGTGACGGCGGATCCATAGCTGGTGCGTCTGCGCCAGGCGTGGATTAGTCCCTGAGCAACCCGGCCTGATCGGAAGTTGCTGCAAGAGGGAGTCATTCTTGGGCAGAGGGTCCTACCCTAACAGAACCGCGAGATGTTCCTTGACCTCGGATACCACTTGCACTCGGGCTTGAACCTCAGATCGGGCGCTTCGGGCGCGCCAGTTGAGACTCCTTATCTGGCCAGCAAGAACTACCCCCGTAACGGGGCCCTAAGAAGCAATACCTCGAATGGGTATCCCTCTACTCCGGAGATAATCGGGCAAGACACTCCTAGGCTCGTGGTTTCGCTGTAACTGCGCGGGATCAGAGCTAAAGCGGGACGGCGTCCGACCTGCTCATTTCCGGCTTGTAGGGAGAAGTCCAGCCAAACCATGTGACCCCTGTCTGATTCGTATGCCGTCGTTAACAGTTGATCGTTACCGCGACTCTCACCGATGTCTTGCTTGTAGTGCGGGTTGTCTGCCGTCACATCAGATTCGGACAACGGCTCGGAGATATTCAAGTCTTTGCGGATGTGCGCTAAGTCGCCGACGTGGCTTCGACAGTTTTGGCTCAATTAGCGAAATTTATGTATTTTGCTCTATATTTGATAAAATTCCTTTCGACACAGGAGGATAGTGCCCGATGACGAACGAGAGTTTCCCAAGTTGGCTGGCGGGCTTGGACCGCTTGACCGAAGCGCAGTGGTCGCAATTCACGCAGGCCGTGCAAGAGCGCAGCGAAGGAGCTGCGGCGGTGGTGGCCGCGATTGAACTGCAAATTGACGGAGAGCGGCGCTGTCGGCACTGTCAGGCCGGCGCGGTGCGCCGCGGCAAGACGCGCGGGTTACGCCGTTACAGTTGCAAGCAGTGCGGCAAGACATTCAATGCCTTGAGCGGCACGGCGCTGTCTGGATTGCATCACAAGCAGCGCTGGCTGGCGTTGGGGCGCTCGTTGGTGGAGCGGGAATCGGTGCGCGAGTCGGCGCGGCGCCGCGGGGTGGCGGTCACGACAGCCTTCCGCTGGCGGCATCGCTTCATGGCACAGGCGGGACAGTTACAGGGGCGGCTGGAAGGGCTGGTGGAAGCGGACGAAACGTATGTCCTGGATAGCCGCAAGGGCCAAAGGCTGCTGGCGCGGAAGGCGCGGCGGCGGGGCGGGCGTGCGCGGCAGCGGGGCCTGTCCAAGCAGCAGGTGCCGGTGCTGCTGGCGACGGCGCGCGGGGGCGCGACGGCGGGCTAAGTGTTGGCGAGAGTGAGTGAGCCAGGCGAGTTTGCAGGCCGCACTGGGGCCGCTGCTGGCCAGCGACCCGGTGCTGCTGAGCGACGGTGGGCGAGCGTACCCGGGCTGTGCGCGGCGGCTGGGGATCCAGCACGAGGCGGTGAATGTGTTGGCGGGTCGGCGCGTGCGCGGGAGCTGTCACATCCAAACGGTGAACAATCGGCACCAACAGTTCAAAGCGTTCCTGCAACCGTTCCAGGGGGTAGCGACCAAGTACCTGGACAGCTACCTACGCTGGTTTCAGCAAGTCGGATTGGTGCGCGAGGCGTCCCCGCGTAGCTGCTTGGTGGCCTCCATGGCACCCAAATGCATGCGTTTCGCTAATTGAGCCATAGGTTTTTATCGGTGAGGGAGAGCGCGGGATTCTGGTCCCGAAGGTCCGATACGATGGGGTGAGGCTCGACGTGCCGTTGACTTCGCGACTGCGGGAAGCTACGTGAACAGTTCGGGTCTGACAGAGGATGGCCAAGAGTACGGCCGAGTCTGCACTTGAGGCTTGGCTGAAGGGATAGGCGCCGTAGATCGCAGTATTCTTGCCGGCCGCGCGACACTGATAGAGGTGGCAGCGTCGCGAAAGGGCGTCGGGCTGCGCGGTCAGTGATTCCCACTCAACAATTCATTGGCGGGCTGTAGCATGACGCGAGGGCAAGAGCACTACGGGGACGCTCGGGTTGGGGCGACGTGATGTCCACGTCATATTGGAATCAGGCGAAATTGCAGGTGGAGGGGTGCGATGCAGCCGAACGGGGTGAATGAAATCGTCACGGATTGTCCGCGAGGGCTCGGCCGGCTTATGGGTGTGTGGGTGGACGACTCCGCTGCCGTGGAATCGTGGAGGATCCGGTGAAACTCAGCCGTCTTCAAATACGGAACTTCAGAGGCATAAGGAGCGCTACGCTGCTGTTTCCCGATCACGTTGTCCTCATCGGGGACAACAATTCCGGCAAATCGACCGTCATTGAAGCTATCGACCTCGTCCTCGGGCCGGACCGTCTTGGCCGCCGATCACCGATCGACGAGCACGATTTTTTCGCAGGACGATATCTTGGAGCGGATTCGGGCTCTGAGGAAACGTCGTCGGACCCGCTGGCAGCGGATGCATCGGTATCACCGGCTGTGGCTGGGGCTGACTCCTCCAATGCTGGCGAGGAGCAAGAGGCCATACAGAAGATACACGTCGAAGCCACCATTACAGGACTTTCCGGCGAGCAGACTGCGCATTTCAGAGACTATATCGAGTGGTGGAACACCGAGGATGGGAGGTTCTACTTGGGTCCCGGAGTCGAAGGTGTAGATGCAAATGCGGTCGTCGAGGCGCTTCGCGTCGCGTTCATCGGCGAGTATTTGGTCGATGAGGATGCCTTCGAGGGAAAGACCTATTTCGCCCGCAGCCTGGAAGAGAGCGATGCACCACAACTGTTTTCCCGTCGTGACAAACAGTACTGCGGTTTTCTTTACCTGCGGGGGCTGCGAACCGGGAGGCGGGCACTGAGCCTCGAATACGGCAGTCTTCTCGACATCATCCTGCGGTTGAAGGAGATTCGTCCGCAGATGTGGGAAACCACGATCACGGGTCTTTCGGCCTTCGACGTCGCCAGCGATCCCGACCTCGGTATATCTGGCGTACTGAAGAGCATAGACGCCGCGCTGAATAAGTACGTCCCGAAGGAGTGGGGGGTCGAGCCGCATTTGCGGGTATCGGCATTGACCCGCGATCACTTGAGAACTGTCATCACAGCCTTCATTGCGACAGGGGAAGGCGATCACTCCGCGCCGTATTACCGTCAGGGCGCTGGCACGCTAAACATGCTTGTTCTGGCGATGCTGGCGCAGGTTGCCGAAGACAAGCAGAACGTCATATTCGCCATGGAGGAACCTGAAACGGCAATACCTCCATATGCGCAAAAGCGCATTGTTCATGAAGTGCGAGAGCTGTCGGCACAGTCGATTTTCACCTCGCATTCCCCCTATGTCTTAGAGGAATTCGACCTCAATGAGACTATCGTGTTGTCCCGTGGCAACGGGGGCGTGGTCACGCAGGCATCCGTAAGCTTGCCGAACAGCATAAGACACAAGCGGTATAGACAGGAGTTTCGCACACGTTTTTGCGAAGGCTTGCTGTCCCGGCGCATCCTGATCACGGAAGGTGCTGCCGAAGCGTCTGCGTTGCCGGCTGTGGCCCGCCGTCTTGCGGAAATAGATTCAACAAAATACAAGTCACTGGAGGCGTTGGGGATCTGTACGATCGACGCAGGGACCGAGACGCAGATCGCCGACCTAGGCGCTCTGTACCGGTCACTGGGCAAGACTGTATACGGATCGTGTGACGTGCAATCGCCGCAAGATGAGGCGAAGATCAAGGCCAATGTCGATGAGCTCTTCATGCACTCGGAGGATGGGCTCGAGACTCTGGTGTTGAAGGGCACCACCGTGGCGGCGCTTGAGCGCTTCGCGGACATGGTGAAGTGGCCCCCTCATCTCTCGCAGCAATATCCGCGACTGAAGGACGATGTGAGGGCGGCGGTGGGGGACTATTTTCGGTGGTCCAAGGGCAATTGGGGTGTCGCTGATTTCCTAGCGCAGTGTAGCGAGGACGAGATTCCGGAATGGCTGCGTGATTGTTGCGCCAGGCTTCGCGAGTTGGCCGCGCCGGAGTCCAAGCAGTCGGCGACCGAGGGAGACGGAGGCGAGGACCAGACCGCAAATGCCGACGCTGTGCCCGAGTAACGTAACGACGCACCTCATTGCATCTCCACACGCGGGCCGCGAACGAAGGGGCGGCCGTCTCTTGCTCGGTGTGGAACATGTTCCATGGAATGGATCCAGCGATGCTTAAGCTCACAGATAGACAGAAGGACATCTTGCGTGTAGAAGGCCACGCACTTGTCAAAGGCGGACCGGGCTCCGGCAAGACCACAGTATCCATTCTGAAAGCCGGCAAGGTCGTGAGTGACGGTCTGCGCCCTCCCCGACGAGTTCTCTTTCTCAGCTTCGCCAGAGCAACGGTTTCCAGAGTGCTGGAAGCCATTGACGAAACGGGCGAGCTCTCACCGGAGACTAGGCGTCAGATCGAGGTCGATACCTATCACGCGTTCTTTTGGCGGCTTATCCGATCGCATGGCTACTTGTTGGGGTTGCCGCGGCGCTTGAACGTGCTGACGCCGCACAGCGAGGCGGTTGCGCTTTCTGATATCAGGAGCGAGTACGGACCGGCCGACAAGCTGGGCCAGGCTGAGCGTTGCGAGAAGCAAAGGCGCGAGGAGGAGAGGCTATTGTGCATTGCCGTGGAAGACGGGCGAGTCTGTTTCGACTTGTTCGCGGAATTCGCGGGACAGTTGTTGCACGGAAGCGAGAAGATACAGCTGCTGGTGGCGAATGCGTATCCGATGATCGTTCTCGACGAGTTTCAGGACACCGCGGATGGGCAGTGGAACGTTATTCGGGCGCTGGGTCGCAACAGCCGGCTGCTGGCGCTTGCTGATCCGGAACAACGCATTTTCGACTTCATCGGTGCGCACCCGGAGAGACTTCGACACTTTCAGGATGAATTCGCAGTATCGGTATTCGATTTGAGCGATGAGAATCACAGGAGCAAGGGCACTGACATTGCGCGTTTCGGGAACGACATCCTGAGGGGAAGATTTTCAAGAAGTAGTTATGACGGCGTTCGTTGCAGAGTTTTCGAAGCGAACAAGAACCAAGCTCTTACGAGATTGGTTCTGGAGACGCTTCAGGCCCGCAAGAGGCTGTTGGAGAACGGTGGGAAGAACTGGTCTCTTGCCGTCCTCGTTCCGACCAAACGTATGACCAGGCTGGTCTCGGATTTTTTTCGTTCACCCATCGGCAAGCTACCAAGGGTCGAACATTTCGCCGCTGTCGATGTCGGGGCTGCGATTCTGGCAGCGGAAGTGATCGCGCATGCGTTGCAGAGTACAGGCAGTCATGTCGATATGAACGAATTCGTCGAACTAATTTGCAGGTACTTTCGCGGCAAGGGTGGCGAGACACCTGCCAAGTCGAATCTGGAGGAGGCATCTCGAATAGAGAGAGCGTATGAGACAGCTCGTGTACGCCGGAAGAGCGGCAAGGAACCGTCAAGAAACAGTTTGTTTCTGACGATGGAGGCTGCCTGCCAAGCAGTGGTGGGGCTACAGCTTGCAGGGGACCCTGCACGTGATTGGGTTGCGATACGAACGCATTTTGCTGACTGTGCCTGCAGGCGGATGCAAGAAATCGCGGACGAGGTGCGGAATATCAGGCTGCTCGATCGCGGTGCTCAATTGCGTGACAGCTTGTCACAGAACTGGCGAGAGAACGGGCACTACTCAAGAGCGCAGGAGATTGTGCGGCAAGCGTTTGTCCAAGAACACTTCTCTACCAACACCAAGCCGGAATCCGGCGTGGTCGTGATGAATATGCACAAGGCAAAAGGGAAACAATTCGACGAAGTGATCATCTTCGAGGGATGGCCGCGATACAGGAAGGGGAAGATCATAGGCAATCCAGACAGAATCGTTCGAGGTAACTTGAAGGCGAATGCGGATGAACAGACACGGCAGAATCTCATGGTGAGCGTCACCCGTGCTAGAAAACGTACAACGCTCCTCACGCCGACGGTAGATCGCTGCGTGCTGCTGGTCCCAGAGACCTGAGGTTGCGTCGTGTGGCTGGACCGGTTCGGAGTTCTTGGGGACGAGGCGAGATGCGAAATCCATGGCGACACGGTGAAGCGACGAGGGTCGGTCGCTAACAGGAACAGGAGACGAATGTCCTTCATAGAGTGCTGTAGTTCAGCGTATCGGATCTGATCCGAGGGCCCGCGATATCGACAATAGATGTGTGCGTCGCGTAGCCCCTGTCCATCGGTCTTGATTCAAACAAGGGACTGAAGGCCGAACGCTTTGCGGCTAAGACGCCGAGTTGGACTTCCGCAACCTTAACCACGAACGCCTCCCGTTTGATCTTGGGGCCGTGCGAGACACGAAAAGCGGCAGGGTATTCGGAGATGGGAAGTCCGCAGGGTGCAAGATTGGAGTATCCGCTGGTAGTCCCTACTGGTAACTGGCTGAGCAAGAAGCCTCCCACCCGTTGGCAGTCAGGTTGGGCCCCTTTTCCGTTGGGGAACCAGGGCTCCGCTACTTGGTGGAAGAGGGAAACACCTCCGGGCGTTTCTGGGGCCGAAGTAATCCCGGCCAACAACGGCCCCCATCCTACCGTCCCATTCCTGACAGCATTGATCGCGAGGCGTCAACGACTCCCGCAAGGTCCGGAGACCGGTTCGCGGTTCATGCAGCACGGCCCTCAAGCACGAGCCCTCGCTGGACGGATCTTAGCGCCTTGGCGGCCAGACCGATGCGGGAACGGTGATCGGGATCGGTCAGACGGCCCACGGTAGTACCGGACAGCCCGAACCGATCCGCCAGGACATGCTTGGTGATGCCTTGGTCCCGCATTGCAGAATACAGCTCGAGCTTGGCTGCAGTTACCGCCACGATCTCCTGACCGTCCAGTACAGGGCTGGGGACCGGGATGGCCTTGCGGTCCGCCACGTACCCCGCCAGCATGACCGAAAGCGACTCCCCGGTCGCCTCCAGCGCCTCGGCACGCCTGTACCCGCTTGTCAGTGCCCCGTAACGTCTGCGAAAGACACCACCAATTCGTTTTCCTCGTGGCGGGTGACTTGACACGGATATGCGTATCGCACTAGAACTGCTCCTCCCGTATATCCAGTTCCTTGAGCATGGCGGCCAGCAGGCCATTGCTGATCTCCGGCCGCTTGACGCCGCCGAGGTACAGTCGGCTATGGCTGCCCTTTCCTTCCGACCTGCCGAACCGGAACTCCAGGCCGGTGTTCCTCTTGTACCGCGTGGCACCGCTGACGAACTCCGTTCCGTTAGCATCTAGAGACTATTGTGAACCGGCTCGAAATCCCATCATTGTGGGGAGAAATCATCAAGAAATTACTAAGGATAGTGATTGATTGCACCTTCCAGTCGTTCTACGCCCGAGGCGGGCGGACAGGCTTCGGTACCCTGGGGGACGAATCCATGCGACAGGCTAAATCCGACCGGAAAATCTGCGCAAAACTCGAAACGTGGTGCGTCTAGCGGCGCAAGGACAGTCCGGAGAACGATAGGCCGAGAGGCAATGATGCGTACATTCTCTTCTACATCCCCGAACTGGAGGTCAAGAGCTCACCGCTGCTGAACTTCCGGGCGCACGGCGACAAGAGACGATACGTCCTTATCTGGCTGAGACAGGCCGGTTTGGTGTCGCTGGGTTGAGTTGTCATGAAGCGATCCGCCTAAGAGGATCGACGCGCGATGACCCCAGTCCTGCTCACTCGCCGATGAACGAGGTGCGATCCGGACGACGACTTCATAGTCTCGGTCCACTACCTAAGAGTGACTCCACATCCGACGGTCCATCCCTAGCGTGCTGAGCAGATCCTGTTGGCCCAGTCCATCTCTGATTCCAGAAACGGCGTCGCATCGATCAACCCCTTGGCAAGCACTGCCGACGACAATGGAGCGTCATTGCCGGTAATGTACCGTAGGGAGATCACGGAGGCCGAACTCGGGCGAGAACTCCTACTACATCCGTGTGCAGCAGGTCGATGGACAATTGGCGTGGTCCTCGCCCATCTGGGTGACGAGCGATCGGTAGCGTCGTGTCTACGCGCTCGGCTCGAGGCGTGCGGATCAAGTGCGATCTGTACACGCCATCGGGATTGCGTCGCATCGACAAAAAGAACGTTTGGATGGGAACATGAGATTGCGGATTTACGAGCGTGATTTCGAGGGGCATACCTTGTTCAACCAGTACGAGGACTTCGAAGGACCCAGCGCATCCAGCATCATCCAAGCCATGTGGGATAGGGATATCTTCGCGGAGACTCAATCGCTGTCCGAGTACGTGAATCTGCTAAGCGAGCGAGTCTGCAAGGAATACGGCATCCAGTTCACGCCGGAGGGAGGGACGGACGAGCAATGCGCCCTGTCGCTGTTGCAGTTCATGAGCCGCGAGGGAATTGCTGACCTCGTGGACGGGATGGACGAGACGGCTTGATTCCTCCATTCCGACCGGTGCGGCCGGGCCGGCGGGCAGTCTGGTGAACGGTGGCAGCCCAATAGCTCCAATCGCGTAGCGCTGCAACGCTGGTTGGGAGAGGGGATCGACCGTAGGGCAAAGACGCGGCCAAGGATGTCGCAAGCGACGCATGGGCACGTTCGCAATTGACAGGCATGATTGTGGCCAAGCCACAGGGCCCCAAGTTGGAGTCACCGATTTAGATCCTAGTGCGCGAGCCGAACCATCGAGGCGACAGTGACCCTAGCGGCGGCCCGTTTAGTTTATCCCCGCCATAGGCTGAGCGGCGCTCTCGACCCGTACCGACAGAATATCGATGTCGTGATACTGCTGGTGTCGTATAGATGTGGCGTAGTGGCGGAGCAGCCTCAGCGGGGTCTCCTCTCCGAAGTTCGGGGCTTTCTCGCTGAGCATCGCCAGTTGATCTTCGA
>MKWU01004239.1_pt1 | contig 17318 bp, 10 predicted proteins | sample 809101 | NCBI WGS metagenome assembly MKWU01 (sample SAMN05860141, study PRJNA318959) | sponge metagenome | host: Aplysina aerophoba | place: Slovenia: Piran, Adriatic Sea, Gulf of Piran | collected 2013-05-07 | reverse complement strand
GACAGAGTGGGCGAGGAAGGTAGAAGATATGACGGATGACAGGATGGTAAAGAAAGTGTTTGTACAGAGTGTGCCAGGAAAACGGCCGAGGGGAAGACCAAGGAAAAGATGGACGGACGACCTGAAAATGAAGTAAATAGCTATTTAGTGAACTATCAAATGTATAAATTATAATATACAGCATGATGTGAACCAGCTATATTATCATTTCTTTCTACCTTTAAACTAACTATATTATACATACTTAAGATACTATTTCCAGCGACCTCCAGCATTGGAGAAGAGCTGTATATGGATTGATTGATTGATTGATTGATTGATACTTGATTTATTTCTATACACAGACTAAATCACACTTAAAACAAAGCTAAATCATAACTACAATGGAAACCATAAGAAAACTAGCTCGGTTACCAAAGATGACTAAATATGGTAATTCACTGCAACAACCCAAAAGGTGAGTAACCTGACTTCCTAACTGTGAAGACTTATCAAGGAGGGATCAAAGGTACACATTGCACACACATTAAAGGTTGATGGACAAACACTACACACAAGTCATTGATTGCTTGAAGCATGACTGCTTCACACTCCTCCCCCCTTCTCCTGCAACACGACAGTCTGTCGCGCTTGCCCCATTCCTGACAATGAATCACCATTGTTAGCACTTGAACTGAAATGGCTGAAAGGCCAGACTCCATCTGGCAAGGCGTGTGTTGGACTCTATCAGGCGGTCCAACCAGACTAAGGAACGGTGTTCGGTCTTGATCTGAAACGGCCTCCCCAACACACATGAAAGGTTATGATGGACTAACACCACATACAAGTCATTACTTGAAGCATGACTGCTTCACAATGAGCCTTCAATTGGTCTTGAAGGCAACACTGGAGCAAGCAGGTGAGCTGTCTATTCTATACATGTGGCTGAAGCTCACAAGTTCAACAACAGCGAGCTCAGTACTTTAATCAATTGTTCAACATCTTCCCCCAGAGGACTACCCGCCCGTGTACTGGCCTGAAGAGGACTGCATGAGTGTTGTGGCACTCAGCTTTATGTCCTCCTGTTGTTGGGAAACCCTGCCGTGTTGAAATTGGCAAGAAGTGGTACATAGGAGTAACTGCGAAGACTGGTACGTTTCTACCTTATTATTATAATTCCCAAAGAAGCGTGCGGGGTACTTAGCAGAGGTTTTAGCTTTCAGTCCACACGTTTAACTGCTGCCAACCACTCACAGAATCTCAAAAGGCTATGATGGAGTTGGAAGACAACTTCATTGATGGAAACTTAAAGTTTCCCCGGGAGAGTGAGCCAACAGCAGAGCAAGAGGCATGCCTGACTCCCAAGACATGCAAGAAGTGTGCAGCACTGGCTGACATTGACACTAACATTAAGCCAGCTGACAAAGAAGCCGGAGAAAAGCCAAGGAAGAAGCAGAACAGAGGTACGGTACATGTCACAAGTTACTTACGGAAATCCAACGAATTCCACAGTAATCCATCGCGGCTTTCCGTGAAAACCTGTGCAGAAATTAGCAGAACGTATTCAGCATCTCTGCGGAAATCAGCCTCCTTAAAAGCTTACTTTCTTCCCAACCAACAATGATTAACATGCACGATTGAATAGATTATATTACAAGGCAAATATATATACGACACACGAACACGATATAGCGCAAGTAATACAGTACGTACGTATATACATACGAGTTAATAAGGGAAGTCAAGGACAAATGTTCTCATTCCGAGGAACTGGAAGCTTTGTCTTTCTGCAACACTCGTCTACTGCGTTTCTCATCTCTTTTTCAGCTATCGTACTGGTCTCCAGCCGCTGCAGAGGGAAGTACTTCATTGCTGCACTGAAGATGGCCGCCACTTTTGCCTGCTGATGGGATTAAACAACAGTGCCCGCTGTTAAACAAACAGTGCATATTATTATTGTTTGGGCTTGGGCTTGTATCTCGGCTTCTGTCCTTTTCTTTGTAGCAATAAGTCCGTTTATGCATTTCCAGCTGTACAGTGGTCTCGTCGGTGTATATGACTTCTTCAAAGGACATATATTTTTCTCTGCCCACTCCAATCTCTTCTCTTCATTTGCTTCACGAATCATTTGGCAGTAGCTTGTCCCCTTGGATGTCCATCCTAACTGTGTTTGCCACCTCAGTGCAGTCAACAAAGCCGCTTGAATGTCACTTTTAGCCAGCAGCTTCTGTAGTTCTACACCTGTCATCTTGTCGTTCTTTACCATTTGTTCTTCAATGATCTTTTTAGCATCTGCGGCGTGCGCGAGATCATCCCTGTTTCTTCGTAACGACAGATAAACTTGCATACGCCAATTTTCGGGTGATCTGTATGAAGCTCTTCCTCAACCGGCGGTAAGACAGAATTCTCTGCTTTACACAATCTGAGTAGTACAGCATACAAGTGAAAACGTACACATCCACACACGTGCATTCGGTGTAAAACGTGTGTCTGTGCTACAGGTAAACGGACAGGCATGCAAATGAGCGTAGTATGCTAACTTTTTCTAGTACACAAGCAACAGTTAAATAAAGCCTTGCTTGCGAGCATAGGTTGTAGAACACGTGGGGGAGGCCACTGCTTTAGCTGTCAGCTTCAATAGATAGTAGTTAGCACCTTGTGTAGATGTGTAGTAATGAGGATAAGGAAACTGAATAGCTGGCTAGCTTAGGACAATAAGCTATCATAATAGATGAAGACGTGAAACTGCAAGACTCTACAAACCATCCAAACAATACCAACTCGTGTTCCCATGTACTACCAGTGCAAACACACTGCAATAGTAAATAGTTTTGTGTTTGTGATTGCACATCTGTCTTGGTTTGTATTCATAGCTAACCCTCCAATGGCTTAAATACAAACAATACTTACCACAGGTTAGACCTTGTGGATCACTGAATCACTGGGCTCCAAGTTTATTAGAGTTTAGGGGACAGGCACCCATGAATGTTTTGAACTGGAAATACTTGATTAATTACCGTATGGCCGGAAATTTTGGCGGGGAATTTATTTTGCAGGATTGGCGGTTTTGAGAGCAATCTGCCAATATTTCATCCGCCAAATAACTTCAAAGTGTGATAGATTGTGCATATACTAGGCCTGCAGCTAGACGCGCCAGTCTAAATAGTTGGCATGGAGTTCACCGTTAAAAGCTGCGTACACTTCTCCAAAACGTTTTGTACAACGAAGGTGGGAGAAGAGTTGGATTGTCCGTTAACACGAGGAAGGCGATCGAAACGACGTGTATATATACAGTCGCTGTAAAGACTGACGCGACGAAAACAGTCCAGATTAAGCGTAACAATGATTTGTGTACTTTTCAGTTGCATTTCATCATTGATTTATTTCGTCCTAACCGAGTGGAAACTAGCTCACGGCCTGGTTAAAATCCCAGCGCGTTTGATTAGCCATTTTGTTATGCATATCATTATGGCTGAGAGACTGGCTCAACCGCCAAAATAAATTCCGCCAAATTACATATTTTCAGCAATCTGCCAAAATAACTTCCCACCAAAATTTCCAGCTATACGGTAATAATGACACATACAACCCTAGGCAAAGCCTTGCTCACAAATTACATTGCCAAATCTTCTGAGGTTGTATATCTGTATGTAAGCCATTCATAACAAGACTCATGCCAGTGCCATCTTATCTTGTAAGCTAACAGATTCAGAATAGAACCTTACTAAGTTCAAATGGTTTTAAAGACCATTATACCTAACAGAATGTAAGTAAAGCACCCTGGAATAACAAGCCCAATGTACACACTGTCGTAATTGCCACCAGTGTCGTCACTATATTACATCTAATGTGGTCAATACACAGCTGTTCTTGCAGCCTCTATGGCTCTCATAGCTAAATGCTTACCACAGTTTAGGGCTTGTGTTTATTACTGAGCACCCCAGATATCTCAGGATTGGTGGTGCTGCTGCCCCACATGCTTTAGGATGGGTGAAATAGATAGGCCTACACTTACTGTTTCAGAATTTGAATTTGATCAAAAAGAAAATTGCCGGCAACTGTTTTTCTTTGTTTTCTTTTATGCATGTTGTCATGAGTAACGAAAGGACAATTGCTATCTAGCTCAACAACAGGTAAAGAAATTGGTGGAACCATTTTATGTTATTAATAGTCTGCAAGGACATTTTTTCATAACTCCTTGAACATTTCAAGGAAGTCAAGGAACATCCCTCCTACTATTGTCTGAGGTCAATCTTCAGTGAGCATGCCAGTCCTAAGCCCAGTGGGATAGCATAGCCAGGGTTCCTGAGTTGTCAGGGCACAGGCCCACAAAGCCCACAACCTCTAGGGGGGTCTGGGGGCATGCCTCCCCAGGAAATTATGTAGTACTATGGAGTTTAGAGGTGCATTTGGGAGCCTCTGGAGGCTTCTTTAATATTCTCATAGCTGTTAATATATCAGATACAGTAAGATTATTCACACAGCTGTTGCAGTGGATTGTATACACTATGTAGCAGCTAATTCAAAGTGCCATTCAGTAAATTGAGTAAAATGGGGAGGAAACAGAGAATGATGATAATTGACTTTGTTAGTAAGCAAGTGCATGCACGAGCTCCATGCTTACACAAGTAAAGATACTGTGCATGCACTGACTTTTCTACTGGAGTACTTATTACACTAACACAATTCTCCTATTAGTGTCCTTAGCTGCAAACTCTGTGACGACAGCATCCAGTGATAGTTCGTTCGCGAGTTCCTTCTCAATATGAAGAACACTAAGATCTGTGAGCCGCTGCTCAGCCATAGTGGACCTCAGGTGTGTCTTGATGCGCTTCAGTGCTGAGAAAGATCTCTCACATTCAGCTGTGCTGACAGACATTGTCAGGCTGATCTGGATAGCTTTTAGCAAAGTTGGGGAAACAGCCCTTAATGGTATCAACTGCAAAAAGGCATCACTAACATCTTCCATTTTAGCCTTCGAATTCTCCAAGGTACGTTTTGCTAGGGTTGATTCCATGCACCGGGTCTTGTAGTCCAGATCGTATGCGAGTGCTAAAGGTTTCAAGTCAGAGTGTTTCAGAAGGTTTGCAGACTGTGGACAGAATGCTTGAATTGCCTTCATTGTGTCGATGTTCTTCTGACTGAAGTGATGCTTTAACTCTCCAAGAAGACCATCTAAGGCAGGGAAGTAGAGGTTAACCTTGGTCTGGTGGTTGGTTGGTTGTCAAAGACTCCCTATCTCCTGTAGGTGCCAGGACAATGCCTTCCTGCAAACGTCAAGGTGGCCGTCTCTGTCTGGGTAGCTCACACACCGCAATGTGGTTGACTTCAGCGAGTTCTTCTGCATATCTAAATAACTTCTCCCACTCATCATCTGTTCAAAAACTCTCAAGTGTGGACATCGTTGCAGAAACCAAATCAGCTGGTGTAGCCAAATCCACATGAGTGTGCTGCAGGCAGTCAGATAGACTCTTTGTGTATGTGAGCAATCTATCGAATGTGGGAAGAATGATTGGAAACTTAAAGCTTTTAATCTGGAGAAGAAAACCTGTTGCTTCTACAGCTCTAGCCCGTCTGTTCCCTCTGACATTTCTTCCAACGTGGCAAGAAATGAAATGTAAGTGCAAGAAATGGCATTCACAGCACTTTGTCAACATGCCCATCATGTGTCTGACAACTTCTGCAGTCGATGCACTGGCTTTTCTGGATGAAGCTCCTGCTTTGCCACAAAGGCAGCTTGTGCCTTGGACGCTGAAGTAAATACGTACAGTGCCTTAAGAAGACAGAAGAAGTCACAGGCACACTGGACACTTTTCACGCAATCAACAAGAGTTAGATTCAATGTATGTGCATAACAGTGTACATAAGCCGCATATGGAGCTACCTCCTTCATTCGGTGTTGCACTCCTGAACAGCCTCCACTCATTACTGCAGCCCCATCATATCCCTGGGATACGACGCACGCAGGGTCCAGGTGGTACTTGGTTAGAGTGGAAACGAGATAAGCTGTCAAACTCTCCGCAGTTAAATCTTTGGCCTCCACAAATGTAAGAAGACACTCCTGAATGACAGCTTTGTCATCAACATATCTGACTACCACAGCCATCTGCTCCTGCTTGCTGGCATCTTTTGTTTCATCTGCTAGCAAAGAGAAGCCACCATGTCGCCTATTATCTGCAGCAGCATATTCTGGATATCAGGAGAGGTGTATGTGGCATTGGGTGGCCCTTGTTCCAAATGCTCTTGGACAACTGGGTCATGTTTGGCAACCACTTGTAATATCTCACGAAAATTCCCTCTGTTCAGTGAGCCAATGGATTCATCATGTCTTCGCAATGCAATCTCAAGACGACTGCACAAAAGGATCAACACTCTTGAGATAGTGCCTGTTTCTGAGGATCTGCTCTTTTCGTGCAGAGTCCAGACGATTGGCAACAGATGTCCCATGCTCTTCATCTACAGCAAAGTCATGCCAGGCCTCTATTGCCTCAGTATGTGTGTGACAACTAGTGTGGCGTGGGAGAATGCCATCTTTGCCAGTGGTATGCTTCCAGTCCTTAAAACCGTCTTTTGTGAAGGCAATTTCAGCTCCACCACTGCCCATACTAAAGTGCCAACAAGGGAAGCAAAATGCTGCATGTCTCTCTGCTGAGTATTCTAGTCATGAGTAAGTTCTGAACCATTCTGGGTTAAACAATCTCTTCTTATTTCCCATTATTGTTGATGGAAATTTGGTAGTTGATCAATTCGACTGAGTGGGCTTATCACTAGGGCTAGAAGAAATGTCAGAGGGCAGGTTGGGGGTGTGAGCACAATGCTGCTGCTGGCTTGTACTAGGCACATTAGATGGTTCTAACGATAGTGTCCCAGTGGTACCAGACGTAGGCACTTCTTCAACCAGGTTGATAGGTACACTGTCAGCATCAGTAGCTATTTTAGTGCTCTGGGCAGCCTCAGTGTCACTATGCTCAGTTTGGTGGGTTGAGCAGAACTCACGCGGTCTGGATCTCCCACATCTGCACAATCATCTTCTGCACCCAGTTCTGGACAATGACTCAGGTTCAGCCTTCTTCTCTTCGCCTCACAATCAAACTAAGGTTAGCTGCTGTTTTGACATATTAACGTAGCGTCAGTTAGATTAACCCATATTAAATTAAACAACAACGGCCATTTTCCCATTACGACACTTAGAAAAATGGCTGACAACAAAATGGCAGAAGGAGTAAATGGTCAAAGAAGACCTTTTTGTTGTTCCCTAGGCTGGGCTGCTTCACTACTTCCGTAAATAGGTTCAATCTGAGGTATGTCTACTTTCAACTATCCAGTGTTCTATATTCAGTCTTGATTTGAGCAAGATGGGGCTTCATCCCCTCCTTTTAATCAAACTTTAGGATGCCAAGGCACAGAGTCGAGTTGCCCGGGCCGGCCCAGGCTTAGCTACACCAATGGTCCACAGCCTGGACGTAAAGGAGCTAACATCAACAAGCAGCACATTGTCATAATGTGTCAACACCTCATCTGATCCAAGCACTGCCTTGGTGCTCTTGAAGGTGTCGTAACACCTCTTGGTCCACAGCCATGCTGCTTTATTCTGCAATAACTGATTGAAAGGATACAAAATAGTGGCTAGTTTGGGGGTAAGCGTGCCGTAATTATTGACAACGCCTAAGAATGAGTTCAATTGTGTAACATGTGTTGGTGTCAGGGCTTTTTTAATTGCAACAATGGCATCTCTAGTATCTCAGACATTGAAGCAATGAATGAAAGGATATTGGAGGACATTGCGACCAGCAAGTAGGATTGCAATTGCATACTTCACAGATACATTTCCCCTCACACTGCCTGTTGAGAGGATGCTGTGGCGTTGCTCTCACCTTACATGCCACCCTTAATTTGTCTGCTTGAACTTGTCTTCGTCCCAGTTGAAGTTTTGGAACACCTCATGCTGGATAGCAGTGGCCATTTTTAATCTTGTATCTTGTATCGACATCAAGGAAACTCCAATGGGTAGTTCATTCACTTTTCATATAAGGTGCCATGATATCTGATGCTGTCTCTTCCTCTGGCCATGGGTACATGCGCCTAATAATGACCAGTTGATGCAGGTTGTGATAAGTGATGGAATATCCAAATAAGTAGTATCATTAGTCAGGTCAGGTCAGGTAATCTTATTTCACCTGGGCAACCGTTAACCACAGGCTACTTTGTGGCACCCAGTAAGAAAAATAAAATATACAAAATAAAGTGAAAGGTCAAAGTAGAACTGATAAGTATAATCATGCAGAAGTCAGTTTAGTGGGAGTCCAATTAAAATTAAGGAAGAATAATGAAGAACATGTCAGAGAAATATCATGCACATGCAACTGAAAGAAGTCAAATATTATTCCTAAAATGTTGCTGGCAAAGTGACTAAAAACTGTTGAATTCTGTTGTCCTGGATGTTCAGTCACGGATCGCCACAGTGCTGTGCCCATGAAACTGAATGACTGTTGGCCATAAGGAAGATTCATTAGGTGGAGGTTGATCTGGGAAGACGAAACAGAGCAGGTATTGTAGTGGGATGAAGGCAAAGGAAAGCTTAGATAGTTAAGGAGGGGACTTGGAGGACATACAATTGAACATGATAAGAGGAAGGTGAAGTTTTCTCCTGGAAACCAGGGTGGAAAGACCTAGTTCCCTATCTATGAGCAGCCGATGCGGAGGGCCCTCTATGTTTAGTGTGGCAGGCATAGTTGAGGAGGGTCTCCAACCTGGAAGCCTGGGACTTGGTGCACCCAGACCAGACAACGTCACAGTAGTCAAAGAGAGGGAGAATGTAAGAGTTAAGGAAAGAAGAAGAGGCTGAGGAAGAAACCGACAGAGACGGCGAAGAAGATTGAGGTTGTGAAACACTTTGGCACAGACCATGTTGATGTGGTCGGACCATGTGAGTGTGTCATTGATGGTGACTCCCAGGAACTTGAAGGAGCGAACCTGTTCAACCTGACTGCCATCGACACTTAGCTCCAGGGTGCTGCCAGTAGCCTTCCTTCTCGAGTGGATGCGCATACTCTTTGCCTTTAAGGTGTTCAATCTCAAACCATTTCTTTGGAGCCACAGATTTGCCAGGTTGAGACAGATTTGGATTGAAGACTGCAGATGACTATAAAGATGGTCGTATCATCGGCAAAGAGAACAGTTGAGTTGAGAGGAAGAACAGAGGAAAGGTCGTTGATGAAGGCAGAAAACAGAGTGTGACCCAAGTATAGAGCCCTGGGGACCCCAGAAGAGGGAAACGCCGGAGAGGAGTAGGAGTCAAGGACACGGGTAATTTGGGAGCGATTGGAGAGGTAAGATCGGAAGCATGAAGTGGCAGTGGAGGACTTACCTAGGTTGGTGAGTTTGGATAGAAGTAGCTCGTGGCTGACAATGTCGAAGGCCTTGGAAATGTCAAGGAACACTGCATTCACATACTTCTTGGTGTCAAGGGCCTTATACCACTTTTCAAAACAGTGGAGAAGAAGAGTTTGGGTTGAGTGGGGAGGGCAGAATCCAGACTGAACAGGATAGAGCAGGTCGTGGGTGTGAAGATATTGTGAAAGCTGGATATGAACGTACTTTTCGAGAACTTTCCTGGGAACTGTGAGAAGACGGATGGGATGGTAGTTGCGCTGCATCACACTGATCATCTACTCTACAATGCAACGCATACCAATGGCCACTTGGATCTAGCCTATCCTGAACATTTCCAAGAAAAGAAATCAAAGTGAGGGTCTTCAGGTCTACATGCTACACATGCATTAACCAAACCACCAAACTACACGAATCAGTGGAAGTAACCAAATCAATTCAATATATCAATCTGAAGCATGTATGTAAAGTTAACTCAGATCACCCATTGAATTCCATACAGCCTCTTGTACAATGGTGCCAGCCTCTCTCTGCCTTTGTCACTGGGATAGGCTTTACACATGTGGGATATGTTTGTGAAAATGTATAAGCATTATTGAGTTAAATTAGTAGTGCAAACGCTTGATGTTTTCTCCCATTGTGTGTGACATCACAAGCCAAAATGGCTGCATTTCAGGGAGCACTACTTGTCAGAAACAGGTCAATTGTGGCGCAAGTACCGAATGAATAGCCATCTTAAGCAAACACAGGGTGGCCGATGGAAGGTATCAAATATTGAGGGATCATGCCTATAATACGGACACGGCAATTTTCAAGAATAATGATGTCATGTAATTGTGCCACAGGAAGTGACGTCACTTCTTACACACTGTGGCAGTCATTATTAAAGCTGCTGCAATGTCTCATAGATTGATAATCTGTATTTATACTGTCACTGTTCATGATTACAATCACAATGGGGAAAGGCAAGGGTTCGAGACAGGCATACAAGGTGCGTGAGCAAAAGGTAAGGGTTCAAGACAGCCATGCAAGTGTGTTATGGGCACCGTTCAAACGCAATTCTGGTCCATGATGTCTCTAATGAGACTTGCAAATGCCTCACTGGCCGCTTTATCGTGCCTCTCTTGCCACATAAATTCATCCAGCTAACTGGGCAATATTTTCACATGGCAGCCTTTCATACGTTTTTTTTGGTCGTGCTTCTTCTGTAAGCAGTAAGAGCCCACATTTTGTGTAAGTCCCTGTTGCGCTGTTGACAAATTTGACGGAATGTTTCACAGTCTGGTGTAATGAAACTGTAGGCAGAGACTGCACATTGGTGTATGCTGCCTACTGATCACTGTGTTTGATGATTCCAGCAGCCGTGTAGGCTTGAACAATTGGTAGCAATGTTACTACATTGTGCTGCTGCACAATCTCCATATATCCTACTGCTGGTGTACATGAGGTGTCGACCATGCTAAAAACCCACAATTCATTATGTGTAGCTCTGCTACGATGATACTAAAATGACACAGACAGTAAGGGTTCTGAAACTGTGAATGTCATCTACTTAGTTATCACCACATCCAACTGACCTTTGGCTTGTGCCAATATAGGGACTCATCAATTCAAATGATATTTGTGGTCCTCACAATAATTAGTTGCTGCAGTAGTTTTGTCGAGCAGACATCTCTGAAGTATTGGTATGCCTGCACTGCTGTAACTCTCGTTACTTGTGCCTCCTCACTAGCATCAGTAACAGGGTACTCCCATACCCATCAGTTCAGCAGGATTAACCACTTTTGTAGAGTGATTTTGGATTTTGAGAAGAAGCTTCTGCCCTTATGTGCGGATGACGTCATAACTGAAATGGTCACGAGTTATGTTGCATGTAACTGCCGATTATGACTTTAGCGTCGTACTCATATGGTGCTACTTAGGAGCTTGTATCACGGCAAAGGTTGCTTTCAGTGCACACACGCCAGCGCCAGAAACTTGTACCTGCTGAGCCCCCACCTGGTTTTCAATTTACTCCTGTGCTGCGCAAGCTTACTTTGAAACATACACAGGATCACAGTGTCCTCTTCCATGGAAAGAAAGCAAAGTACACATTACCACGGACAATAACGAACTGAAAGTGATTTCTGTAATGAACACTACTCAAGGCCTGAGTGGTTAGGAAGATCCATGTGTAATACTCATGAAAACACTAGCCGACAGTCACTAAGGAATTGGTAAAATGTTTTGGCAATCTACAGATGCCTTTGTCAGTCAATAATTGACACTTACAGGCACTGATGTATAAATGCAACTTGGCAGGCAGATGTTGATGTGATCACAATGAAGTACATGTGTTCGTAAAGCAAACGAGTGGTGGAAAAAAGAGAAAAGGACAAAGAGAAACAGGAGAAATTAAATGATAAGAATACACTAGTAACGATAATGTCTAAGGTAAAAACGGGGAAGAGAAACATCAACAGACAGGGTCAGTCCTACAGTACTGCATAAAGTTTAGGCATGGTGCCTTTCCCTCTGTTGAGGGTGGCATGGTGGTGCTGTATGTCCCATGATTTCAACATGCAGTGTGTCTGAGTGTGGGGGTGTGCATCTGTGACCGAAACCTTAGACAGGTCCACCTTGTGGTTACAGGAAGACAAGCGTTCAGCAATTGCTGTGTCAGCCGCATCCCCATTCTTCAGAGCACAATGGCGCTCCCGCAACCAGTGGCCCAAGGATCTCCCTGTCTGCCTGATGTATGCACGGGGACACTCAGCACAACGAATGCAGTAGACCACACCCTTCCTAGGATTGATTGGAACTGAGTCAGGGTGAAACGATCCTAAAAGGGTGGAAGGTGACTTGGATGGCTAATGGTCTCAGCACCCTCTGGAGCGACTCCGACAAACCACCGAGGTAAGGGAGGGTCAGTAATGGACGCCATGTAGTGCTATGAAGCTTGTTTTTCTACTTTAATCAGTTATTGGGACACAGATATTACCGTCACAGCTACATTCTAAGGCACTTGTGTTGCATTTGCATTTCTTCAGCCTTCTTTTGTAGTCCAAATGCACTGGTTCCAGATTGCCATGCAGGAATACCAGTTGATCCACATTGTTGGGCTGTAGTGATGCTCTCTTCCCACTAACAATAATGCTGGAAATGCTGAAAAGGATTATGATGGGACAGATGTGCCAGGCAGACACAAGTATTTCCTTGCCAGTCTACTTAGTAAAGGATAGGTCATCCTGTGATCTCCCCACCACAGTAGGGGGTCATGATCTAGGGGAGACTGCAGCTCAGCTCTGTAGCGAGAGAGTTCTGCTTGTGCTGGATTTTCCACAAAAAGAGACGTTCTTGTGGGTGGTCCAAAAGTAGTATAGTCAATGGATGCAGGTTTTTGTTCTTGGCAGGTGGCTCTTCAGTGTTTTCACAGTCTTCTGTGAGATGACTTCCAGGCACTTCTGTAAGACATCTGCAATTTCTCTTTGAATTGCTACAGCAACATTCTCTACAGTAGTTTAGCGCGCCAAAGTTAGTTCAAAGGTGAGTCGTGAGTTGAATGACAATCGTGACAACCATTTTGCAAACCACTATATCAACCCGGTAGTTCCACCGTCCAGTGGGCAGTAGCTCCTTACCATGGCAGTGTTTCAAAGAGATTGGGGTATAGTTACGTAAGTTTCTACAGCCAAGGATATAGATAGCTATATAGATAGCTACAATAACCGGTAACTACAATAATTGACTGGCTGTGCACATAACCAATTATTTCATATCGGTTTACAGCACTAATCCCATGTACTACTCTCTAGTACTTGGTTGGGCTCGGCTGGAACAGTGTGCCTGCAGTGAAACTAATAGGATACCCGTTCTTCTGGAGGGCCTTGGTGACGTGCTTCTCTGCATGGCTCACTAATGACGAAGAGAGGGCTTCAGCCCCATGCAACAATGTCTGCTGGATGATGGGACTCAAGATTGATCTGTGTGGATGGTCTTGGTCTTGCAGTACACAGAGGTGATGGACCTACCCTCCTCCCTTGTCTGGAGGATATCCAAGAAGGGGAGTTGCTGATTTGACTCCTCCACCATAATCTGGATGTTGTTGTCGCTGCTGTTGAGATGGTTGTGAAAGGAGTCTCCAGGGAGTACTGTACAAATGTCGTCAACATATCATGTCCAGAAACGTGGAGGAGTATGGAAAGTTGACGGCGCCTTCTGTTTGATGTCCTCCATCACCAAAGTAGCAACTACTACCAATACTGGTGGCCCAATGGCTGTACCATGTACCTGCTGGTAGATCTTGCCTCTAAAAGACAGATAGGTGGCCTCAAGGTAGTGCTTGAGGAGGAAACAGATGTCCTCGACTGTGAAGGTAGTCATATTCGGCAAGGAGGGGTTATTCAGCAGCCCCTCACTGGTCACCGAAATGGCAAGAGTTGTCGGAGCTTGGGTGAAGAGGGAGACCACATCGAATGACACCAGAAGGTCTGTGTCTATTCAAATGATGCAACATTAAAAACAAGCATATACAAGGGATGCGTGTGCACTGCCTTCCATTCAATGATAAAAATGAAGGAGTCTTGTGGTACAATAATCAAAGCGAAAGTGTGATTATTTAGTTAGATCTTCCTCTTGCAAATTGCAAGGTCCATAGGGCATTCAGCAACATTGCTTCTGACCATGGAATTGGACCGAGCACCTCTCAGGCATATGACTGTTGCTCTGAAAACGGAAAATCCAATCAGACATCTGATCCAGTTAATTGCCTTCGAGTATGGTGATTTCTTGGTGGGATTGTTGTAGTTTCTTTACTCGTACAGCTTGAGTCTAGTAGATCTGAAGGGGTAAAGGACCCATGCTCCACTCACAGATATGCTCCTCATATGATCGCTTCTTCTGCAACTCACATTTCCTGTAGCAGTTGTGACAAGCATGATAAGGAACTTGAAAGTCCTCATCTGAAAAAGAAAACCTGTTGCTTCTACAGCTGTAACTATGCCTATTCCCTCTAATATTTCTTCCAATGTGGCAACTAATGAATCATATGTGCAACAAATGGCGTTCACAGCACTTAGCAGAAAGAAACTAGCTGAAACATAAGCAGCCTCCTCAGAAGGCAAAGCAAATCATGAATTAAATATATACATTGTTAATCACATGCCCAACACTGACACAGCATTCCTTTGCTGGATGGCTACCAAAACCCCTTGGAGGGAGACCTGGAAGGACCGTGGCTCTCCAGTCTCTGCTCTGATTTGTCTGCCGATGTCTTCCAGCAGGGATGATGGCTCAGGTCCAAACGCACCTGAGGTCTCGATAGTGAAGGGTGCAAAGTGGTGGCTAGCACTGATGTGGGCATACTTTTCTGTCTTTTGCCACTCTGCTTGGTTTGTAACTGCACCGGCCTCCTTGGCAGCAAGAGCCACCCAGATGTGAAAGGGCATAGGCATCTGGGCATGTTGCATGCCATGTCAGGGCCTGACCACACTTCCAAGGCATCACCGTTGCCCCACCTGTCCTTTTCCCATTCACACATGAGGTGCCTGAGGGGTCCAGATGTGAAGGTACTTTGGCTGATGCCAGTGCCCTCCTGATCATTTCGTTGACTGCTGCATGCCGCAAGTGTCAACCCTAGCTCATCCTGTTGCCTTGTGCTGTGTTTGTGAGAATTGAAAGTAGCTTTTGGATGTGTTCAATGCAAGATGATGTTAAATACACAGGCTTAGGATCGATGATGACCTGTGAAATCTTCTGGCTTGTAACCATGTTGAGGATGTGCTCTTGAGTACTGCCAAGTTGTAGAGGAAGTCATGCTCTTCTGACCTCCACGATGTCAAAAGTATTTGGACACCACCTGATGCTCTCTTGGTGTCACTTATCAAGCCACTAGGAAAGAATGTGGTATGTAAATCATCCAGTAGATCGTGCACTAAATCAAGGGTTGTACACTTGTTCATGAAGTGCCTCGTAAACTGTGGGGCAGTATCGTGTTTGTTTGTGTAAGTGTCCCCCAACAGGTCGTTCATGCGTTCAAATAGAAACAGCCAGAATCCATAGGCTGGACCATGGTCACACAGATATTCATCCAAGTGGTAGCTAAAATGCATGTTCGTAACACATGCAGCCTTTCCGTACAGGTCCTGAAACATCATACAGAATGATACCATGCATTCTCTGCCAAAGTCACAGAGTCTTCCTGTAATGCTTTTGCTGCAGAACACTGTGCAGGCGCGATCAAATTGTTCCCAGCAGAATAGGTGTTCTTGTGGTAGCACCTCCTCAAGAGAGGAGTATAGCAAAAGTCCATAGTCGCCATTAGTCTGCTGTTAGCGATGAGAAGCCAGATGCCACCTTAGCTGGAATGCGGCCAATGTCCCGTGGAGCTCTGACAGAATTCACTGTTGCCTGTACAGTGTGACACTGGTCGTCTATTAGTAATTGATTCTCTTTCCATGTTTGTAATGTTGTTTGGCAACACCTAAGAACAGGATACGCATGGGATCAATGACTGTGTCTTTCACTGGGCTACAGTAGTTCAGTGTCTCTAGAGGACTGTATTTTACTCTGGTTTGTTTTGCAAGTTTCTGCTGCTCAGCTGCTCTTTTTGCTATTAAATATGCTGTGCCTTGTGCAATTACATCTGCATCTTCTCAGGGCTGCCATGAGTCAACATCATATCCTGTAAATGGTGGGAGTAAATATATGTAACCGAATGTTAAGTATGTTTGTCCAGTCCACAGGTGAACACTATACTAAGCATATGAGTTTCTGTCTTTCATATTACCTAATCAGGGTCTATGCATATATATGACTGACTATAGTGTAGTGGAGCTAGAGTTTGTTACATGCACATGTGGGTCCTTCGAATCACTACACTGGAGAAACAACAGTAATGAATTTGCATAAACTGACTCCACTGCTCGTGGTGGACTTCATGACATGTTTGGGATACTGGCCTGTATAATGCACCAGTTGGATTTTGCATATATGTGTGCAGGATATGATCATACTATGTACCATTACATGCACAATTCATTCCACCAAGGCACGCATTGTTGTGTAATCTTGACTCGGATGCATAATTTATATCATATTGTGTACTGCACACATAATGAGTCATGAAAGTATACCGAGCATGTTGTCAGGTCCGCCATGATAAGCAGAGTCTGTTCATGTATTTCAGACATGCAGCGTTTGTTGTTTTTACGGTATAGCTCTCTGCAGTTTAAACCCACATGCTCCTGTGACATATTTTAGTCCATCATATGCAGATGCACATTTAGCATTCAGTCCATTGAGAGCTTTCTTTTGATACCAATTTTGTGGGTATTGCACCATGTTTATGTTCTCATACTTGCCCTAGTGACAACATCACAGACCAATATGCATTCTGCTACACATTACCTCCAATTCTGCACAAAGCATGATTTGCACCAAGTTGTATAGTATACTGCCGTACAAAGTGTCTTGCTGTTGTAAACGCTATGCAGGATGCACCCAGCCATGATAGACCAACTCGTGCAATTTGGACTCCGCCCTCATGATGGCCGTCATGTAGATACATTGCATGCTATGCATCTCACAGTTATATCAAACATGCCATCAGGTCTGCCAAGATCAGTGGAGTCTGTTCATGTAAAAGTCAATCCTGTCATCTTTACTGATTCTGCGGAAAACTATACTGCAGATACGACAAAGGTCACAGGCTTGAAACTTCCATCAACAGACTCCAGGGGGGTGCAGGTGGCCTAGAAGCGCAAGTTACGATTGAAGATCGACAGAAATGGGATGGCAAGGGCTCACCTCCAGGAGCAGTGGGAAAAAGTGGGAAAAAGTGGCACCCCCCTACCATCAACACTGCTGACTGATTTACAAACTGATTTGACTGTGTTATGTGTTGTGTATGTGTGTATGATGTTTGTCTGTACTGTAGTCTGGGTGCCTTGAAAAGTAGCCTCATGGCTAAA
>MKWU01004238.1_pt1 | contig 17320 bp, 13 predicted proteins | sample 809101 | NCBI WGS metagenome assembly MKWU01 (sample SAMN05860141, study PRJNA318959) | sponge metagenome | host: Aplysina aerophoba | place: Slovenia: Piran, Adriatic Sea, Gulf of Piran | collected 2013-05-07 | reverse complement strand
CTCACAGGTCTGAGAGAATCAGACTCCTCAACAGCAGCACGAAAGTCTTTCACCAACACCTCTTTTTCTTGGTGGTGGATAACTTTCAGGTCAGCACTCCAACGTGTGAATTTAGTGAAAGCAAACTCTGTAGCCTCAGATCTGTTCAGAAATAAACACAGACAACAGAAATCGCAACATACACTGGCAACTGTATACTTTGGTCATGTTGATTAGAATAATATGTGGGCCAGTTGTGTTTAAGCTGGAGTGATACAATCCTTCAGAGACAGCAGCTGCAACAAAACAGTGTGGCTTCAGTGTACCATGACCTCATTAGAATGAAAATTCCACCAAGATCTTTTGACATCCTAGTGCAATGCTAAAAACATTCCACATGCACTGGCAAACAGCTATGCATATACACATTGAATATGGACTATAAAGGATGGCAACACATGAGCCCTAAAACATGGTAACATGGTAGAAAGGGGTCATATTGTTTCTCCAGCAACCTACAACTCTCTTCTGTAGTAGTAATGTGCAAGCAAACACATGTAAGTGCGTTATTGTTACTGGTGACTATTATGCAATGTTACATATACTTATGTGTATGCTATGATGTCATATGATGGCAGTTACATGTGACTTTCAGTCCAAATCCGCAACTTCTACATCTTTCTCTTAGTCATGCCATTTTTAAGAACATGCGATGTCAAGGTTTTCAGTTTCTTGGCATGCTGGCAAAAATCTCAACAAAGCCTCCTAACATGTCAAGACATGGTCATTTATGTGCATTATACTAAGGCAATTATTGTGGTCTATAGCTGTGGTTTACAAGTGACTTTAATACACACACACACATACAAACATGAATACTCACACATCTGCTTTCATAGCCATAGCTATCTTGCTTGTTTGAATGCGCAGGTCATCCATTTCATTCTTGTGTTTCAGATCAAGCTCTGCCAGTTCTTTCTTGTGAAAGTCAGCCAAAAGACCAGCTTTAAGCCTGAATATCTGAAATGGACACGGAATAAGTCAGTCAATAGTAGTAAACATGAAAGAAAGTTAGAGCACAAGAGAGCACCAATTGTGGCTGCATTAACCATTGTTTTCTAGTGTGGTGTGCTGTTCCACAAAAAGGTAGGAAAGTCTACGGTACCTGACATAAGTTACTTACTCTCAGACCTGTGCTGTCCTGCTCTTAAGAATTGATAGGGATATCAGACTGCATTGATACCTAATGATGTTGACAAATCCTTTCGATTTTTTTAGTGTTAAGAGACGCAGTTTGTCTAAGATGATTCTTAATCTCAGACATTTGAGATGAAGAATCATCTTTCACAGTCGTGCCTCTTAACACTCCCAAATCCAAAAAGATTTCCCAACACTAGACCTTAAAATGTGCAGGCAGGTGAGTAGAGACGACTAACACAATGAATTCATAGCTACATATGCAATCATTCAAGCTGGAGGTACGTACGTACGTAATACTTACATGCGACCTGCAGCGCGGAAGTGCACGGGAAGCCTTCGAGCGGTCGACTATTGAAATCCCATTTATACCACGCGGTATTCTGCGGAAAGTCTACTCAATATATCGGCATAAAGACATAAGCAACTTGTAACAGGTACCGTAATTTTCACTCAGCCACAACCTTCACATTATGATTTATGCAGTCAAAGTATTTCTTTTCATACTGAAGTAGTTGGTCCAATAGCCTATTTGTGGTGTAGGGTATATTGGATGGCAACTGTATACACAAAATGCATTGCAGTTTTATAGTGAAGTTGCATATGGCAATCATTCAGTACATGATTGAGGTTCGTTCCCAGTAGCTAAAAGATTCACAATTTCCAGACGTTTCAGCAACTTTCGGCTACCTTCATCAATGATTCATTTAAATACAAAGTGCATAGAACACATATTAAACGTTTGTAGTTCCTTGAGAATCTTCCCCTACTTCTCTTCCATAATGCAGAATGATATGAAAGAAAATCAAATTGCAACAAGCTGGTACCACCTACTAGCACTTATTCACACATCACAAGTGGTACAGCCAGCGCTCAGCACAGTTGCTTCACAAGCAGAAGCAGTGGATTCAAATCCACTTTATCAGCACATACCATTGACTCTTTTCCTGTTGACTTATTGTCTTTCTTTCCAACTTCGTAGTTATATCTGACACGTATTTACACACTACTACAACCACCACCCACTGCAGGCTGCAATATGCACACCATTAAATGGGCTGGTTGGCATCGAATAAACACCACCAGTGTGACTTGCAGGTGATGAATACCATGAGTATAAGTTGTATTTGCGCCAGTTGATGATGACATAAAAAAGAACCATCAGTGCAACTTGCAGAGAATTATGAACATCTTTGGCACTAGTAGGAGCAGGATGCAGCATCCAATTGCAGCTTGCACAAGGGCACAAACCATTACCAGAACTTGCCCTTGTGCTACCTGCATTTGGTTGCTGCATCTTGTTCCTACTAGAGCCCAAGATGCACATGGATGCGGTAGGTGTTGTACGTTTCGTGCCATTTTGCAAGCCATTTACGTAAACACACTAACCTTTTCCTCAAATTTCTGCTGATTCACTTGCACCTTCACGACTGCCGTGTTCTCTATTTCACCCATCTTCAGCTGCTTCTCCTTCTCAACTTGGGTCCTTCTATCTGTCGATGTTCTACTGACCTGCTTATCATACTTTTTGGAGAGAGAGAGCTTTTTCTACAGAATAAAAAAGATTCATCCGGTATTGAACACACTTGAGATAAATCAATTACAGCACAGCATACTTCATCAAACTTTTTCCTCAGTTTCTGGTCTTCAATGCTCATCTTGCGTTCCAGCTCCTTGACCTTCTTGTGTTCCCTGATGGAACTACTAGTGAAGCGTGTAGCAACAGGACCACTTCTGGTACGAGCAGCTTTAAGAATGGCTGCAATGAATGCAACAGTAGATGACTTAACATACATTATAAGGGCATGTCAAACCAGGTGGCTAAATTCCAGAAACATTAACCCAAATTGAAACACTGAAGAGATTTCCAAAAACAACTATAAAAGGCAGCCAAAACAAGGAGGTTACCGTCCATAGTTACATGCCTTGTGTTGCACAAATGTTTGTCACATTGTTACAACTTCGAGCACAGTATATAGAATCTTAATAATGTTCACAATTTATTGGGCAGCAATACCAGAGCAAGCATGATTAAATACAGAAACCTGAGTCACATCAGTGGCAGCACAAGCAATACAAGCTTATAACACACAAGGTTTGTTTAACATTACACAGTACACAGATTTGTTCAGGAGTGTTACGTCATGACACACATGCTGAACAAGTTACTCACGTGGCAATGTCTCTGGGGGCTTGGCTGGTCTCAAGGTGGTGCTAGGATACATCTCAGGTGGCAGATTCAAATCTCTGATCATGGCTTCTTGGAATCCCTATAACCAGCAATTATAAGGTTGATCTGGTGTCACCACCATTAAGCATAGATGTGACACATATCTATATATATAAAAAGAGGAGTTCAAAACAGTTGTTCGTGATCTGACGCGCCTGTTGAATTGCCGCTTCTTCCCATGCACCTGGAGCATTTACCGTTAAGTGTCCTAGGGGGACCAATGTGCGCAAATAAGATACAGCAGCGGAGCATGTGGCGAAAATCTACAAAACGGCCGTCCGCCAAGTACGCCTGTAGCCGTAGACCAAGTACGCCTGTAGCTGCAAGCGTAGTACACCCGTAGCCATAGGCGTCGTACGCCTGTGGCCGAGAGCATAGTATGCATGTAGCCATAAGCGTAGATCGCCCGTAGCCGTAGGTGTAGTACGCCTGTAGAACATTAACTTTATTACTGCGTGTACCGTATTCCCCTGATGGTCTCATTTGTATGTGGCCATGAAGGAAATGAGAATATAGCCAACAACAGTAGTGCCATCAAAGCATCAAGTCATCAAAGCATCAAGTCATTAAAGCACAGTCATTGAAGCGCCGCACGCAAGGGTGTGCCAAAGCCGGGCATCTCTGTTAGTTGTATTATAAAATTAAAGCTAAGATTCACGCATTATAAACCGCTGGGGCAAAGTGCTTTGTGTGGATGACAGGATAATAAAAGGATTGTACCTTGGCATATGGGTTGTGCTTTGCAAGATTCAACTCTTCTTCAGGAAGATCATCTAAGAGTTCTCTTAGCTGCTGTTTCATGAATGAAATTGGATCAATCAAAGAATCCACAACATCTGCAAAGATACAAAGCATACGCACCATCTGAGTCGCATGAATATATCAACAAATCCATTTTCAAGCTATGATGAGCATGTCCATGATATATATCAGTACAGTACATGTACAAGTTAAGCAGAGACCTATATTAGCACTTTACCAATTAGCACTATAGCACTATAGCACTTTACCAATTAGAATGCTAGCTGCATTACATGTTAACTGATGACCACGTCTGCATGAATTGTGCTAACTTTAAAACACCAGCAAAGCAATGAGAGGTGCTGAAGGAGCAGTCATACTTCAACATATAAGAAAAATAATGATAGCTAGGCATACGTGCAGCGCATAAGACATGCCTCGAGTGTATGCATGCAAAAGAGTAAGGCAATATGTTAATCAGCAACAATAGCTAGCATGATGTAAAAGAGTATAAGTTTTTCTTTAAAACCACACATAGCATGTTTATAGAGGAGTGGAGGCTCTGCAACCACACAGCTCGCTGTTGACTACTCTCCTCAGCTGTGCAGCATTTCTTCTGGAGGCCGTCCACAGCGGTACTATCAGCCTTTGTCGTAGCAGGAACTCGGCCTCCCCACTCTGCTGTCCAGCATTACAATGTGCAGTGGCCAGTGCCTCAATTCTCCACAGATCCGCACTCAGAGCCCTTCATTTCTACTACAAATGCTGGATAAACCCCTGGCTATGCACGAAATAGTCGTGCAAGGACAATCTACCATGACTGGCTAGATAACGGGCAGCAGGACAACCATGCCTACGCAACAGCAGCGTCTGCTTGCACAACAGACATTATGCTTGCACAACAGCAGCACCCTCTTGCATAAGGCGCGCACATAGATATATCGATGCATATATCCACGTAGCGAAATCTCATATGGAATGTGATCATTGGCCTCGCTTCGCTTGCTCACGCTCGCTGCTTGGCAATAACAATATTAATGATGATGAATGATTAATGAACAAAGTAGTGTGTTACTGGCACTAGGGTTCCAAAGCATCACTGAAACATTACTATCACCGCCAATACCAGTATGATCATCGACTGCCCACTGCCTATACCACAATACAGAGTCTTTTACAAATGACTGCTTTTAATTTAAGGACAAAGAAATGGTACGCCTTACAAACTGGAATGCCACAACTAATCTGCGAGGAACACGCTTACCTGCATCTTCCTTTGGCACGTACACAGAGGACACAATGTGGACAAAGAGAGTGGGCAGTCCCAGAGGCTGGTTCCATTGGTCTCTCAGTACAATGTGTCTGTAGCCAGCATTCAGAGACTCAAGGGGGAGAAAACGTTGACCAATAAGTTGATTGCTCTCATCCCACACCGCAAATCGTATCATAGCCATTTCAGGGAGAATGATCTATAGAAAGACACAAGTATTTCCAGTTAAAAAATAACTTGTGGGGTTGGAAGATGGAAAGCAAACTACTGACATGATGAAACTGAACACCACATGTCATAAGAGACTAGATACACCCTACACAACCACCAACCACAAACACAACAGGAGCCATCCGTGACAATGAGGGAATACAGACTACTTGATGGTATGTTGTGTTTATTGCACAAGACACGAATGCAAAAGTCCTATAGTGGAAGTGCAGTAAAGTATGAAGTACACCATTCAATTCAAAAAGGTCACCCTCACTGTCAATTGCAGACTTACCGTAGTAAGGCTTAGGCTATGTGTTTGCATATGCAGCTCTCTAGTCAAGGCAAGGAGCCTGCCACCACCAAGTAAGTAGTTTCATTGAGCATTAAAGAGTAAAGGCTGGCTAACACTGCTGCTGATGGGCATAAGTCTGAAAGAAATGTCACCTCAGGTCAGTCAAACCATTTATATATAAACGGATCTGGATACAAACTGCACCATTTGCTCACCTTTCGAAATGCAAATCCCTTGCCTTCCTCTCCCCATAACGGATGAGGCCCCAAGACAGGTCTTGTCCTGTGTTCTCTGCGATGCGTGTCAGCTGGCAGCCCATATGATTCCACCTCCACAAAAACGCGGCTTTCAGAAAGAAACTGTCCAGCTATCACCTTAATAAACAGTGCAAGTGATGGTAGAAAGTAGCTTCTTGAGCACAGTTCATGGACTAATACTGCTATCACCTCTGTGTGTGTGTGTGTGGTTAACAGCATTATGCACATGTCAGCATAGCCCTATTCAACTATGTTTGTTGATATGATCAGGGATCATACAATATGTAACAAACATCCATTGTGTGGAGACATCTAATAGTCATTGGAAGCTTGTGCAATACAACAAAGATTCCACCAAACAAACTTGTACAATGATGGCATCTACCTATTGTCTATAAAAAGATACTTAATCAGCAATACATACTTACTGCGTACAACACCCAGATAACCCAGACTAGCCCTACAGCACATTTAGGCATATACGTATGTATCCCAAAACAAATTTATAACCAGGTACAGATAAGGTTGCTTACTATCCAGAGAAGCTTAATTCATGCATCGACACACTATTATCAAAATGCTGTGCAAATATAACTCCAACGTTAGCTTGTACAACACACTGCCTTGCAGCTTTATCCACTGCTCATACTGCACTATACTACATACGCACCTTGACTGTGAGGTCAACGGGTGTCACATTGTCCAATGTAGTCCTCACAAATGGATGAAAATTAATTGCCCTCTTGATTCGTAGCACACCTGGCTTCATCAGGTATCTACAGTGTGTACAAATCACTAATATTCTCATGAAGGTAGATTCTCCTGTAAAATATCAAGCACTGCCTTCCCCCTTCTCCCATATGTGACCAATGCAGAATACCTCAATGACAATTAACATTTGATGGATATCTGGAGTAGAATGGTATTAATTAATCATTCGTTGTGCTCAGCAGTACCAATGACTGTGCAATAATCTCAGCAAAACATTGACGTTGTGGATACCCTATGCAGCAAGCCTACACAAGCACTGTACATTCATTGTTCAGAAATTACACACTAACTTCGTACAAACACTCTCCATCACATGTGATCTGTTATGTATGTATAGACAGGTAGAGCATTACACAAGGTAAAGTGAAACAATGAAAAGGAAATGAACAACTCCACAATGATTGCTGAACATATCATAACATACCCTGTGTTTCCATTGAACTCAAACTTTGCCAAATTGAGTTGCATTGCTGTATCAGGTGTTTGGTAGTTCAGTGCCACCATTTGGCAACCAGCATTCCAGTAGGTCTGTGGCATATAGTTGCTGGAATTCACTCTCGCTCCAGCAGGATAGATCCTGCTGTGCTGACGCATGTTGTATGCCACAAATTCAGTAGGCTTTGTCTTCAGCTGGGTCAAAGCCTTATCTTCATCCAGTGAAAACATGTAGTGGCTGCATAGTTGATCTATTATAGGAAAACAAATAAACAAATGAAAGCACTGCTACAGAATGGCTCCAAATAACACTGCCTTAAATATTAAAAAAAGTTCAGAAATCAAATTATCGCAAACTTATCACAACCTTACCTTGAAACCCTCTAAAATTCAAATTCTTAGCCAACTCTCACAATTTAGGTAAACCCTCTAATCTTGGCAATTTCCAAAGCATTATACACCTCAGGCATTGGTAATCACACCTAATGAGGAAGTAGTGCTTTGAGATGCTGTTTGAAGATGAGTTACTGGTTACAAGGATCCCACTCCATCTCCTCACAAAAAACGTGCAATACAGGTCAAAGGGATCCCTATTCCTACAATGATAATACAAACAATCCTTGCGATGTCTGTCTCAATCCTTCAGCATTGCTGCGCATGAAGTTTGCCTTCTGGTTTCCGCCATTTTCAACCAGAATCCACACGGAAGATTCGTGTCTGTTCGCGCGGAAGATCCGCATCGTACCGCACAACTATCCGTGGACGCCGGCACAGAACAACCACGGACGTTTTCCATGTCATGTACCGTATAAGCTACGTTTCACATATAGTTGGCTATGATTGCTATTGCTATGTTGTACCCTGATCTCATGAATATGAACGACACAGCAGAATACACGTACATGTACAATGGACTGCTGCTCAGATGCATAGTACATTGTCAACACTCCCTCTCTTCTGCCTTGACACTAACACTGAACAAAATATACAGCAACTACAACCATAACTAACTACAAGCTCTTACCAGAATCTGAACTATAACTTAACTAAACGATGTTAAAGATCATCAGTAACTACATACGCAACTACAACCAACAATAAGTGTAGGAAGAACTCCAAGTCACCTCAGTAAGATGGCCATACTTCAGAAGCTCTTCGCGATTGATGATGTTGTAGAGGCTCATGCTATGGAATACATAGAACCAGAGAGATATTGAGCTTACACGTAGCAAAACCTCAAAAGAGTAAGACGTTTCGACCGCAAAGGTCTTCGTCAGTGTACAAATGAACTGACGAAGACCTTCGCGGTCGAAAAGTCTCACTCTTTTGAAGTATTGCTACGTGTAAGCTCAATATCTCTCTGGTTCTATACTTCAGAAGGGTAGTGGCTGGAAGTGGCAGATTCTTTTCCACTTCCCACATGTAAATCTAATTATTCTACACATGAACATTGGTACTCACTGTCCAAACTGTGATCGCTGAAGTAGACTTTTGAATGACAGTGGCCCTTTACCCATACTTTACAAATGCAAGACTGTTAAAATAGCTAACAAACTCATATCTGTCCCAAAAACGTCAGTATTGCAAACCATGTCTTATAATGGCAATGTACCTACCTTTAAAGGCATCAAAGGAATAAAATTTGACAGCTGTGCAGTAGTTGAGCAGGTCAATCAGTGGTCCGCTACTGAGAGCTACTCCTTCACTTGGACGCACCATGCGAGCCTGTACACACACAATAGACAGCAATGTTGTAGTACAGAATAAGGAAATCAACACATTATCCTTGTACTAGTGAGATACAGTTTAAATGGTATACACACACACTCACTACAACTGAGATCAGAGACACACATTCTGTATATATTTGTGCAAAACAAACACATACTGCAGTTCAAAACTATACTCAGTACCACCCATCCTGCAGATACCACAACTACAGAGACACTTCTAAACAGTCAAATCCTTCAGTCCATTCAGTATCGAACAAATGGTACAACTGCTAAAAGGGTACTGAGAAGCTGCACTTACACCTCTGCCAAAAGATTCTATATATAAACTGGACACCGCAATCTATGAGAGAAACAGCCATTCACATATTGCCATCCTCTGACTGGTTGAAAAATCAACTTACACTCAATTTCCTAGAGGTAAACATGTAGAGGGCTTAGCTCCATATGCTGCACCTTTGTTGACTGTTTGTCTGCTTGTGACTATTCCACACTGAAGACACTTGCTGAGAACTATTGACCACCCTTTGACTTCAACAACTTTCCAAACAGTTATGGGCTGCAAACTCATTTAACAATTATCTGGTTTCCTCCATAACTAAATATATCCAACATGGTAGACTGACTAGGATTTTTCTGATCAATTATGAGTACGCTAGTGCCCAACTTTAATGACACTTCGACAAGCTTACGTACATGGATTTAAATAATGTCAGCACTATTCCCTTCCATCTTATCTGTATAAATTTGCTGCCAGTCTGACAACATGCTGAACTCCCATTTACCAGAGCACTGTAATATGTAGTGCATTATCACCGCATTCATATTATGCACTGAAATTGCATTAATGGAGTAACCCTGCAGTGGGCACCCACCATTTCTAGTGTAAGTTACTTACATGTACCTAGCCAAAGACTTTGTCTAAATTGTGCGAGTTCCTAAATAAAAGTGGGTAAATAATGAACTCACCAATTCATTAATGCTGACATCATCACCAAGCTGCTCCTGATCTAGATCAGGCTCAAGGGACTCTTCATCGGGGTCTCCATTCTGCATTACACTGCTAACGTCTGAGGCATTGTCATCAATGCTGGCCAGTGACATGTCAGTGACCTGCGGCCTAAATTCACGCTTTCTATCTAGAGTGGAAACCTGAGCAACACCTTCCTCAATGGATGGCAGAACAGGGCGTGGGCCTGCAATTGCACAAGATTAGTGTGAAGTGCACCAGCGCAAATGCTTATGCAACAAAGTAAACTACTTCACCTCCAGTAAACAAGTTTAATTGGATGCCCTTACCATCAGCCTTTGGACCTCTGACTTTGTCCTTAAGGATGATCTTGCGTTTCAGCATTTCTGGAGGAGGCAGTCTCGTGTCTGGACCCAACTACAAGAGAGTAATCCAAGAAAGTATACAAAAGAAATCTGGACTAAGCAATGGATTGCATACGTAATAACGTAGTAGGGTAGGGAAGGCTCAGGCACCAAAATCAAAAGGTCGGTTTATCAGCCTAAGATGTTCAAATGAACTTCGGTAGTAGTCACTCATTCCCTAACATATCTTAAGGAAGGCAGAAATATACTCAAAAAGTATTGTAGTAAAGGTGATTAGTAATTAAGTGATGAAGCAAGTACTAATTGGTACGACAGCTGGAGGGTTGCCCGTCAAGTGTCCTATGGTTTGAGGCACTGCCTTCAGTGCTCTTTGACCTCATTTAGGAACAGCCACTTCTTCCATGGGCTACATCTCTGCAGTCGTCACTAATATTCAACTGGAATCCATTGCTTAGTTGCACATTCACCAAGATCCACCGTAAGTCAACTTGTATGCTAGATACAAACCCTTACTGATACTAATTAACTAATTGCCATTCTCACAGGGTATTCCTCCAGAGGTTCTTTAAGTAGCAGGTCTCCAAGGATGACTTTGTACATGGCAGCCATGGACTGAAGCATGTCCTCCCTAAGAAAACAGTGCAATATCCTTGTGAGTTACAGTTTATCGAAAAAAGATCAAAGCCAGCAAATGTACGCAAGACTTACCCTTTCACATGGTTTTCAATGGAAAGGATCACTGGATAGTCACTAGCCACAAAAGCATAGTCTCGAATGGCTTCCAGGACATCCTACATGCACAAGACATGAGATACACAGTGCTTTGGATGTACAAAATCAAACATCTGTACTGTTCTAGTCCAGCTTTGCCACTGGGCACGTACACTACAAATGGCAAGAGGGGTCTGAACCATTAAGTAATAAGTTTGATTAAGCAATGTCAGCACGCCTGAGGTGTTTGTTAAGGGGTGACATTAACATTTTGAAAAAGAAAGTCCAAAATATTAAGTTCACACATACAGGGTTAAGGTACTAGGACAGCTCAAACACAACGATATCAAAATGCATCATTTCATTAAAAGAAGTGCCATTCAATTAATTCACACCAAATTATCCCCACAAAGAGTGTCTGACTTTCAAGAGCTCACGACTCTGGTAACAAGGCAGAATCACGCCTGAAGAATCCATATAGGCCAATCATAAAGAAATCTTCACTTCAATATGTTTGATTGGGGCTCACACACGCTACCCTACATGTATGAGTAGATACTGTCTTCGAATGTAATCTATCAAACTAACCTCTTTCCGCCACCAGGCACTGACACCACTGATAGCGGAGAGGATTAAAATCTTTGCTAATAGTCTATTTCTTCATGGTCAACATGTCACTTAGGTATTAAGAATACTGGCCACTTGCACAGACTAATAGAACATGGATCGCTTTGTGTGTACAGACATAAACCCAGTGCATGCTTTGTCTGCGCAAAACATGTTGTTCTCCAATGCATCTTGGAGGAATAGTAGTGAGCCAGCTGGAAGCAGGCCTATCAGATTGCATGAGGCTGTGAATATACAAGGATACACAACGCGTGGAAGCATCCTAGGATAGCAAAACCAACGCACACAGTCTACCAGCTACTACCAGTGTAGACCTACTATATTGTGTATTCAAAATGTCCAGACCCACCACAGGCCTCCCCCTAGCCAGGACACCACACCACCAAATGCTTATGTAACTATCCCGTATGCGAAGAACACCTCAGAATCCATCAGCAGAATGCTCGCACCATTAGGCATAAGGACATCCTTCCAGGCAACCAACACCCTACGACAGGCCCTTATACGCACTAAGGACCCCGTGCCCAAGGAGAACAGATCAGGAGTAGTATTATCAGATCCCATGCAATAGATGCCCACAGACCTACATAGGCCAAACTGGTAGGACTATAGGACAGAGATTGAAGGAGCACCAGCGAGCAATAAGGGACAGGAACATTAGCACATCAACCCTAGGAGATCGCGTTTGCAGCACAGGTCGCCCAGTTGATTGGAATAAAGCTCAAATGATTGACAGTTGCCCCCACACATCCAAGCAGTCCCTAATGAAATTGTGGATGATTGAGAAGCAACCCTCAACCCTGAACAAAGAACTTGGACCTTTATTGCCTATATATAGACAGCTTTTCTGACCTTCACACACACCCTAAGTTATGCACATATTTTGCCTTATTCTCATGTACATTACTCAATGGTAAATTAGGGTGTCCTACATTATTCATACATCACCACACATCATCCCCTGTCACACACCCACGTCATCATCTCCTGTCACACTATTTACTTTATAATCCCCACACCCACACACTGTATTCCCAACCACTGAAGAAGACAGCAGCCGACTATCGAAACGTTTGGTTTTAATATTATTTCTTGGCTAGTGAATTGCACTGAATTAAAACCAGATGACACCTAGCCGCTCAACCACTTTCTCATTCATCTGGTTACAGTCCAAAGACTGGCTTAATTAAGTAGACTATGATACATATACACCATCCACTAAGTACAGAATGCACTAAACACATGCCATGTGTTCTGCTACAAAACTAAGACAAATACACAAGATGTACACACAAGTACCTTGAAGAAAATTTTGGTGCACAGTGTCCCTCCATGAGTGATCACAATTTCCTTCCGGTACACCCAACAGTCCAGCTCAATGCAACGACAACCCAGAAGGAGCACTTGGATGTACATCTCCACAGTACTAGCTGACCTAAGCTGATTTCCTGTAATGATATTATAAAAAAGTAAACACTTTGATGTAACATACCATACACTCTAGACCTTTGATGCAAGGTAGTGTGACTGTCACACCACCTTACATCAAAGGTATATCTGAAATGGTCAGAATGATTTTGGCACCACTAGACTTAAACTTTGTGTTCTGTCTACTGAACACCCTTTGCAGCCTACTCGTTCATCGTGAAGAGGGAGTCATGTACCAAATACTGTGCGCTGGTTGCCCCAAAGTGTGAGTGATAGACCGGAAGACCCTGAAGCAACAATTAACAGAACCTCATCTCGCCTCCGCATGATGATACCACCTCATCAGCTATTGCACCTGTGGACCTATCACAGTCAGAGGTTATTGACAGCCAACCTTTGGTCGCTACACGCTGCCTGTTGGATAGCTTGCTCATCCAGTGCCACTCAGAGACCCTCAGCAGAGGGAAAGGGACTCTTCCTTCAAGACACTACATAAAGCAGCCAAGTTCGCCTCTCAGCAGGTAAGAAGGCTGAAAGAACATGGCTATTATGTCACCCACACTAATGCCAGTTGTGCGTGTCACCACGGGATAGTCAAGGAACGCAAAGGAACAGCTACAAAGTGACAAGAGTTTGAGACACCATCCACTTCATGCTGTAATCAACGATCTCATCAAGAGATCCTTGGGATCTGCCAAAATCTCAGCACAACTGGATTGACAAAGACATTTTGTGTACTAGTAAACTAGTATCTTGAAAGTAAAAACCACTGTAGCAATAGTATAGAAGATCAACATGCACAACTAACTTGTGTTACTCCTGCACGACTAGGAGACGAAATTGGGTATAAATGAAATATAATGTGTTTGCATCCATGAAAGCCATACTCTACTTATCCCGACATGTGAATCACTGTTGAATCACCTTTTCAGCAAAATGGTCAATATACAACATATGAGTACTTCTTGACCTATGATGCATATCGTCACCATGAAAATTACAAATGGCTTATCCCAATACACATCATTAACAACTTTACCTGTTAGGTAAGTGTTGTGAGAGGAGTTAATGAAGTAGTGGTTCAGTGGCTGAGCCATGTCCATGTTCTGCACCAAGGTGTCCATCTGGACCACAGGAGTCTCCTCACTAAGCAGATATTCCATCAGACCTCTGTGAGTAAGCCGAGCTGTAAGGCACCAAGAACATAACAAACACTGATCAACCTAATAAGGATATCACAGTCTAAAACAAAGTGTACAAATGGCCCCTGATCAACTCGATGGTCTTAAATCTTCGCTTCATTTAAAGTACTGAGGAAAGCAGGTGAAATAGCAGTAGGGGTATGTAACGTTTGGACAAAATCTCATTACTACCCACTACGTGGAATCAGATACTAATCAAGCACAAGAACGGTGTGGACGTCCAGAGGGATACTCCAAGGAGTCAGTCTAGCAACAAGTACTTTAAGCAAAATCTTGTGGATCTTCACTCCAGGACCGCCGTACCACTTTCTGATCAGTCAGCATTTTCCACTTGAAATTACACTGCTTTAAGCTACTAAACCAGATACTACCTACCCAAACATAACTAACCGTTGAGGTAACAAAAGAAACAAATATCTGAGGTTGTTAGCAGACCCAATGAAACAGAAAATTTGCAGTATAGTCCACTTTGTCATGATAGCTACAATTATGCACTTCCGCCTTGTCCTGTGATGCAATAGATTGTAAACGTCATCAAAACATGGAGGCAAGACAATGATATCAAAATAGAAGTGAAAATAGGGACTTGTTCTGTAATTCCTTCTGTTCAAAGTGGCCTCATCGTCCATCTATGTAGTGCAACCCACTTGTAAAAATACTAATTAAGCTGACAAGAAGTACAGGACTTCTTCAGGCATTTGATCATTATTCTGGAATTAGTGCCTCCAACCATCTTACACTAATGAACACCTGGTTTGAGAAGAAATATGTACGTCTAGGCACTTGGATGCACGCAGCTACAAAGAGATGCCATATAATGGATCGTTTTGTACTGCATGCCAACCAAGGAATGCTCTGTACAGATGGTCATATTAAGTTGCAGAAATGATTATAATGCATAAACAGTGATAATCACTGTACAAATAGGATTAGAGTGGCATTCAACTCAACTCTAGTTAGTTAGCTAGTACGTTCTCCTCACTCGTTATAGGATGAGTACGTTAGAATTCGCTCAAAGGTTCCTTCGGCTGAAATTCTGGTTAAGGCTAATCGTCAAGGCGCCAACACCAGTATTTATATCGTAAATAGCACGTGTCCCTGTACGTATGTAAAGGATGGCAGAACAGACTTTGGACAGCGCTGGACCTAGCACAAGCTCTAGCCACGACGGTGGGAAAAAAAGACCACCACTAGTTCTGTACGGAATTATTTTGGCAAAAGACTGGATGAGAAAGGAAACCCAGACCCAGCTGAACTACAGAAACCTGTGTGCAAGCTCTGCAAGAGAACTGTAGCTGCCAAACGCTTCAATACACACTCATCTTGAGGACCACCACCCTTATATGTACGCTTCAATAGCACCCACATCATCTCACAGAAAAACTAAAACTACCTACCTATAATGCTTGTGGAAGCCCCTAAATGGCTAGATAAATGTGACTAATTTCCAGAAAGCTTGAAACCTCCCTAAATTCGAATAGATAGATTCAAGCATTAAGCCATACAAATCCAAACAGTAAAAACAATATATGGATGAGTTTGGCTCCTGAATTCGTAGCAGTAGGAAAAAGCCAATAATCATAGCACTCCATTGTTGAGAAGGTACCCTTAAACGACTTACGTATTGTAACCCTTACGCATTCAACACCATGTTATTTAGTACTTTACATATTCACACACTAACAAATCTTTAATAAGTCCGTGTGTGTTGTTTGATGGTTAACTAAATGATGAAAACGTTCACTGACAAACAGTGGCATCTTACAATATTTAAAGCTTTCACATTTGTATATTTCCTAGTCTACATACACTTGCTTACAAGCAAATGCATACAATACACCTAGCTGTAACACAGACACAAATTCACACACCAGCGCCTCCTGCTCTAGGCCGGGTTGGTTCAAGCTTATGAATTAGGTCCACCACTTCATGCTTTTTCATTGGAGGGTGCACTTGCTCGTTCTGCAGCTGCCCCAGGAATCGCTGGTCAGTAACAAATGTCCAAAACTCGTCACTGTTTAAGAACAAATTCTTTCCTCTCTTGCTGTGTCTAGAAGACCATGGTAGGGGCAAAAAATATTCAAAAATCAAACGCAACAAGTAAAATTATTGGAAAGTGTTTGCACTAGTAGTGGATACAAAGGCAGCCAGTCATCCCTAGGATGCATAGCAATGTTGTAGTGCAGCAGTCTAGTTTGGGGTAATATTACCAGTGATTAGCTTAGCATGATGTACACAACAGAAGTAATCGACGTGTGATAATGCTAACTTAGAGTCATATAGGAAGTAAACTGATGAATGCAGGGTTTTTCACTTTTTCAGAGCATTGTAAAAAGCCAAAAGAAGCATGATAAAGAATCATCGTTTTAGCTCTCACAAAGCCAACAATGTGAGAGTGAAGCAATACTGCATTATTGAAATTTCATTCTATTGTGTTTTGTCCCCTCCAAACAGTGCTATATTGATGCAATACATTGTTGTTGGTTAACCGAGAGAATATCCGCATGAATGTGTGTATGAATACTACTGCGTTGAGTTCGCTTGTTAACAATATGACATATACTAGCATTGCTCATTTTATCCTTTGAAATAATATCTTCCTTACGTGAGTTTAAGGCTGAACAGCCTTTCACATTCATACAAATAGTCACAGAAGGCGCTTGGAAATGTGTGCTATAACTCCGTTCGCACAAGACGTCAGCCATTTAAAGGATGCCTTTCAAGTAAAGATTGAGTATGCACACAAATACCTGTTAAATAGCATCTTTGCAGACTTATGTTGGGACAATGCAGACGTGTCTAATGTGTGGTGGCTCAAGTCATCACAACATTTTTGAGTGACATGTCAAGTTGCTCTCCATAAAGCCTCGTCTGACTGATGCATAACAAAAATTCTGTGTAA
>MKWU01004237.1_pt1 | contig 17330 bp, 14 predicted proteins | sample 809101 | NCBI WGS metagenome assembly MKWU01 (sample SAMN05860141, study PRJNA318959) | sponge metagenome | host: Aplysina aerophoba | place: Slovenia: Piran, Adriatic Sea, Gulf of Piran | collected 2013-05-07 | reverse complement strand
TTAACGTTCAAACAAACATGTTTTAATTGTGCACAGTGTGCCAATCCTGTGCAAACCTGCATGTGTGAATGCTGGTACTGTGTGCTTGTATATATGTTTGATTGCATGCACTAATAAACTTTCATGATGTGGCCCTGGTGCACAACTACCCTAACCAGCAATTGAGAGCTGGAGCAAGTACATCTGGCATGAGAGAGCTCTAATGTTCCATCACCAATATCTTTACGGGCATGGTCTGCAAGATAGATGTAGACAGTACCTGAAGTGGTCTGCACGATAGGTGTAGACAGTACCAGATGTGATACATGCCTTCTTTCTTAGATCAGCTCCCAACCAGTGATAAGGGACATATGGAAGGTCCAAAGGTTCTACCATCAGTCCAGGGTTCTCCAGCTTCTTGCACGTTTGTACATGTATGAACTATCTACATCTACCACTGGAGTATGGTCTTTGATAGCTTGGTGAGTACTACAGCGAAAGAGCAGCAGGTAGCAGGTGAAGCTCATAGCTATAAGCAGCAGCAGAAGGCAATGCAGCTGTATTTCCCTTCTGCATGGCCACAGAGGTACCCCTGTTTGACATTTCAGGCAATGTCCTAGCTCACCCTGCTAATGGTAGTGATCAGCTGATATCATTGATGGCTGCATGGCAGGGGTGCCTGCCCTAACTCTTGCGGCAACTCAACCCATGGAGGCCTTGATGGTCCACCTGTGCTTGACAATGCTGGCATACATGTGGATGGCACAATGTGGCCACCAAGCAGAGAACCATGGCTACCACTTCATTGAAGTGAGGGCTTCTCAGCTGTCTTGGTCATGAGAAAAAGGTAGTTCTCTGATACAAACTTTAAAAACAGGGTTAAAACCTTGCCGACATTTCGACCAGATGCTCTGGTCTTCTTCAGGGGCACCGGGATGCCTGTCAGAAGGAGGCACTGAAGAAGTCAGCGCTTACAGAGCATGCATGGGAGAGCCATCACCCGATCAAGTGGGAGGAGACCACAGTGGTTGATCAGGCCATGACCGCCTAGGAGCTGTTGCTGAAGGAGGCAATCCACATCCGGTTGCTCAACCCCCGCTTAACAGGGGTGGGGGACTGGAGCTGCCTGGATGCTGGATGGCAACCCTGGGAGCAGGGAAGCAGAGGCGGCCCATCGCTTCCGGGTGGCGTGCTCCCACACTACTTCTGGTCACAGCAAATGATGCAACACATGGCTATAAATGACAAGTGCTCACTCTAGCCTCTTACTTTCGCCCGGAAGAAGACCATAGCATCTGGTCGAAACGTTGTTCCAACCCTGTTTTTAAAAATGGTATCAGAGAACTACCTCTTTACCACCTCATTGTCATATGAGGCCCAGTAAGGACACTGGGAGGCCTTGCATGCTCTTAATATCATGGACAGCAAAACGTTTTCCATCCCTTCATGGATTGCTGAATGCACTTTATACTAAGAGCTACATCATAAAGGTGTGGGAGCTAGCAGGAAATCTGTTGCAGTTATAAGGAAGGGCAGAAGCTGTGGGAGACAGGTGTCCGGAACACTAAAACACCCTCAGGTTTATTCAACACTGTCTTTACTACAATGAATTAAAGTTTGCTTGAGGCAGAGATCTGAAAATATCACAGCTTGAGTTCAGAAGTGATCCAAATTCAGACAATCGTTCTGCAATTTTAGAGTATTTGGTGTACACCAAGAATGGTTCAAAGAGCCGATTAACGTGATTTTTAACTTAGCTATTTTCATCTGCGGATTTATCATGATTGTCATTCCCTTGTGTTGTGTTTTAAATGAATGTAAATTTATGCAACGTGGACCTTTGACCATGATATCAGACCTGAAATCAAATATTAGATCTGAAAGCAGGTTGATTATACATATATCTAACCTCCTCACAATAGTTAACTTCCAATGACTGTGCAATCATGATACTACATATAGAGAATATACACATGACAAAAGGCTGTATGACAATTGCTAGGTTTGAAATTAGTCTACAGATTAGCCTTGGGGTGCATTGTGTACCAAGTGGTGAAGGAAGATTAGTAGCAGCTAAACTTTAGACTTATCTTCATAGTTCATGTGTGCTTAGTCTGGTCCTCTTGCCAATCTGTCGCAAGCAGCTCAGCAAAGTTCATCTTTCCAGCAGCCTCAGCTATTGTTGACTCAAAAGGGAGGGTGCCAAGTTTGTCCGAAACAGCACGAGTGTGATTCTCTTGCGGCGCCATAGAAACCAGACAGCCAAGCCTTTCAGATGAGTATTTAATCTAATGACCCCTGATCATGCACATCCTGCCATCACACACACACTTTTCTGGATGCCTGTGATTGATGCCAATAACCAGAGCAGGGTGATACAGATCCACAGTGGTGTCAACAATCAATGTTCTGGCTCTGGGAGGGCACCTGGTTCGACTGAACAAACAATGGCAAGTGAAGTTTTCCATCGCCTCAGTGTCCTCCAATCACTTCACATGCCATCAAAAGGAAACCATATCATTTCTTCACCCATAGTGTTCCTTATTAGCTGCCATGTAAGATCCTGTTAGGGTTCCCTGCATTTCTACGATGCCAGCGACCAACAAACTTGCTTCCACACTGGACAACACTGCGATGAGGAATAATAACATATCGTGGGATCGCCTTCTTTGGTTTCGCTCATACTGATACAGATTCCCCAAAAGAGAGGGCACAGAAACAGCTTAACTGGAGAAGTGAATCTCATACTCAGGGATGAGGCTGATCCATCTCCCCCCCCACAGAGTCCAGTAATTTGCACCCAAGAACGTCCGGGATCCCCTAGATCCTGGCCAACTGCATATCAAACAATAGAGACTACAGAGCAGCGGTTCATCTAACTTGTTCCAAGTCCCCTCTAATTTGGAATTGGATGACGCCACCTGCAGCCCTCCAATCCCACCATCCTCCACCACACCCAAATTGTTGCTTTCCTTCACCTTGGAGAACATCCTTCTACTTCACCTATGTCTGAGGGAGAGCTTGCTCAGGCCATTCGCTTTTACCCAAACAGATCAGCAGGGGTCTGGACACCTAAAGGACCTCATCAGCACCTCTGCAGAGGGGGAGGTAAGGAACTCCTGCAGCTCTTACATACTTGGGTATATGATCCTTTTAGGACACCACCACCAGTTTGCCAGTCTTTTTGGAGCTACTCTGAAACCACTAGGTAAGAAAGGGGGTGGCATTAGTTTGGCCACACACAACGATTGGTGCCCAAGTGTGTTAACTACAGAATGTTGCCTGCCACAGGGGTCCCCTTCTGACGTTTCAGTTTGCGAATAGCAAATAAGGCTTCACTTGATCAACAAGAATGCTCCATTATTTAACAACCAATGTGAGCATACATGTGTGTACAACCATGCAAGTAAATCACGTGCACTATGTCTATTACATCATAGTAAGGAATAACTGATACAATATTACATAATACAATAACAAAGCAGCAGAGCAAGTATACTCAGCATACTACACACTGTGCACCAGTTTCTGGCTGGGCAATGGCAATGTGGTCAAGGGTTATTAGAATCGCATATAACATCCAAAACTTGTGGATTCATTTATTGCACAGCGGCTTAAAATGTACACAAGGAACAGATAGGCATACTAAGTATACTTGAAGCAAATGATTTTGCTGAACAATATGAACACAGAATGACAGCTAGACAAATTTACCCAAAGTGACACAGAGTTTAGTAATCATTTCACTATGTTATGTTCCTGCTATCATGAGATTCAAGCCACTGCACTTCAAAATTGCTTCTGACGTCCCTGTTCTTATGTTGCTTATTGACAAGACACCATTTGCAATGGCAACTAGTAAACAAGCCCCCGACGTATATCAGCTTGGAATATCGCATACCCAGTGCAGCAGAATCACCTGGGCACAGTGTTACGGACACAGTGCTGCATAGGAACACAACAGATTTGAGTCTGCTTCAGGTCGTAACCAGTTTCATGGGCTGGATTGGAGTTCTCTGCTCTTGTCCACTGCATACTGCACGTGGGATGGAGATACAGTTATTCGCTACCAAGGTATTTAATGTTCATGTAGGGCATGGCAAATCCCTTGCTGCATTGCCTGAACCATTTCTATCGTAATTACCTACATGTTCAAAATGCAAACCAACCATCTGGTGGGATGCTTGGCTCACTCAGGCATGTGGGGTGTAATTATGCTGAACATATTGCATATGCATGGCTACAAATGGCTACACATGGCATATGCATGGCTACACATGGCATATGCATGGCTACACATGGCTACACGAAGCCAGTGATGGGCGAAACGTTGCATTGAAGTGACAATTAAGAAGTGACGAGTCATTTGTTGGCGTGCTTGATCGTCCAAAATAATCATCCTACTACACATGTTAAAGTTGATAAGAAATGATCACACTTACACATATGTTCAAAAGAATGTACACTTACAGCGAAAGCTTGCAAACATTTTGAGAATTAAGGATTTAACCTTGCATAATAAGGACAGACTTAGAAGGACTTAAAAGTTTCCCATCAAAACAAGGAGATGTGTAGGGGTGGCGCCCTTCAAATAACTGCATGAAAAAACAACTGGTGCAAAAATGCCGGGTACAAGGAGGGGCGTGCCATTACATTGTATCAATCCAGGTTCAAGGCACATTGGCAAGATCATTATCTTGGGGCCTATCAAGGGCACAACTGCAGTCTGAAAATCACAGCAGTGGATCGCTGCTATCTGAGCATGTGCAACGCACATAGAATCACTGTCAACGTTGTAGTACAGGTTACAATGCATCACGTTACCGTAATGTCTACGATTACATATTCAAGTGCTTCATTTGGATTGTTTTGTCTAAAAACACAAATCTGTGGGGGTAATAGCTTACCTCAATTGAAAATGCAAAACTTTCCACATGAAAATGTTACTCCGACAACCACACATGACATCTCATGCCATTATGCACTAACTGTACCTTCCTCATGTATTTCATTATCCGTCACTTCCATGACATCTTCCATTGAGTCTCTCACAGGATTGTTTGTGGCTATGGGAAGTTGTGGTAATGATACTAGTTCCAAATGATAAGCTAGTCTGCCTTTTAAGAATTGAATCAGGACATATTCCCATGTGTATACAGGAAACCTGGCTTCAGCAACAGTTACCAAGTCCATGAGCAAGAATAGGTCAGTGCAGCTGAAAGACTCCAAACAATGTAACAGCAGGTTGATTCTCCACACTGGATGAATACTGAGCAACTTTGGAAGACTAAATGAACAAAGAATATGTATGACACCACAATTCATTCCTGTCAAATTGCACCCTGGATGTATGTTCAAGCAGGTGTCACACCACATGTCCACAGTGTTACATCACAGCTAAAACATGTATAGGATATCTGCAAACCACATTCTTACTACGTTGCTTAAGTTCCTACAGAACAGTTATGCAGGCTGAATCTACAGTACAACTTGCATTCACTCACACAAGGCAAACTTCATCACCACTGTTAAGTACCAACTTTTTGAGATACAACAGCATCGATGAACAATGCACAACTGAAGGCATTTCCTGCAGCATCCCCAGGCATTGATCTTCATCAAAGGACACCACCACTAAGGGGAAGATTGACACTTTACACAGTCTGGGAGGATATATCCAGGACTACGTATGTACTGGCTGCAATTACCCCAAACCAGTCCACAGCCTGTAACAGTGTAAAGGATGGTAAGAGCTGGTAACTACACAAAAAATCAGTACCCAGTGATTACCTCCCCTACAGGTGAAGGATAAAAGAGCTGCTGACAGCTGTTCCGTTTTTGTTGAGGAGCATTAGTGTGGAATACCGATGGCAATGGTGGGGTGAATCAGCAAAGTAGGCTACTGTAGGGAAATACAAACAGGATTAGCCTTGTCAAAGTGATCTATCACCAGATCACTGGAACTAAGCAGACCGAATAACAAGTAACAAGTGCGGAGTGAAAATACAAGGAAGCATAAGTAACAACCACTAGGTCGGTTCAAATTTGGTCATTTGTGGACTGTGGTAGATCCTGCCTGTAAACGGGTTTTGGGATCCTGACACATTCCTTCAGTGATCATTGTAATCGTAAAGAACAGTTAATGTCTTGGTTGGTTGCATTATGATTGCAATATTGACGATACTATTGATAGTGCAGAAACAATTCACAGAAGGGAGACTATGTATATATCACAAATGAAATGGGGATGCATATATGTTTTTGTGAGCTGGCTGAAACTGATACTCATATGCTGCAGGGCATTGCAGCTCAGGAGGAAACACAACAGAAGAATATGATGAGAGACTTGAGTTCAAACACCAGAGTGTTTACCGTAAAGGCTCTAATTATACGTCACTCCAATTATTTGTCACTGGGCACATAAGGATGCAGTAGCCTTCTAATAGATGACAAAATATTAAGTTTTCTATTTATTAGTCATGACCTCTAATGTGTCACCATTTGTTTATTTGGCAGAGATGCTGATTATATATGTCTCACCTTCCTGCCCCCACACGTTTCTCTTCTAAGTATTCACAGTTTAGCGCACATTGTACAACAACGTGCACTACACCGCAGGCACTACAGTAGTCTACCACTTGTTTCTTTGCGTAGTGTGTCATTTCAGTTCCACAGCGTTCCTGAGTGACAATTTCGCTGGAGGAAACGCTCTTTTATTCACCAAGATTGCCTGGCCACCCCATTTCGATCATTCCAGATACTCCAGTGCACGAAGTATGTTCCAGTTGCAAGGAATGCAGCATGTTTAGCCATTTGGGCGTTATTGATTTGACAAAGGATACGTGCGTTGATATGGTAACCGCTTACCATTGTGCCGCTCAAAAGTTACGCGATCCAAGCTGGGTTCCCAGGTCTCTTCAATAACTCCTAGACTGAAGGTGGCCCTTTAGTTCTCTATCCAGACGTCTGTAATTCCAAATATGCGTCGCCTGTTGCCATTTATTTGTCAGGCTAGGCTCCGCTGCACTTTTTACTTCAAAGTGACGTTGCACGACAGAACATTGCTTTGACAAAAAAATTAGAACATATACGGTAAACACAACTATGTACTTCACTGAGATGGTAAGTGATAATGAATTGCAGGATAATTTACAGAAACACCAACGCCGACCCAAAAACCCTTAACAATCATTCAATTTACTAATGTTTTAGCTACAATCAACAACAGCTAAGTAGCTGTTGATCAACTACCAGCAATACTAATACAACCAATATTACAACACCAATAACAATAATAGCACTACTAATAACAATCCATACGTCATTCTCTTCTACTTGGATGATGGAATAATTGATGGTAGATGGAGATATCCTGTGGAATGTTACATTGGAATATGGACTCTGGCTGAAGGGAGGAGAAAAGGAGGTTATTGGATGGGAACTTATCTGATTGGAGCCACGACAGGCCACAGCCACAGACAGTTACCAGTCCAGAGTAAGCCAGCCTCCTTGGTTTAGCTCTTGACGAGTCTGTTTGCAAGTCCATCCAGGGAAAGATCAAAACACTCAGTTATGGAGAGAGATTCAGTACCCCATGCTCATGATGCCCTTATCCTGCATCATGATTTTGCAATCCTGAAGTTGCTCTACATCCATCTCACCTTACCTAGCTTGCCTCTATAGAAATTGACATTTATGACAAGAAGCTAAGGCTACTAAAGCAATGTCACCAACATGCACTCTGGTAAACAGGACCCTGGCTGCATGAAAGCAGGACTAATGCACCTTTTGAACCTCCACAACCAGAGGAACTAGGAAATCCCCAAGGTTGGTGAAACTTCCAAGACCTTGTGGGAGAGAGCACCTGATGCAAAGTACCATGCACACCTCTTAACCACCAACAAGGAAGCTGGAGCTAAGAGTGGAGTTGAATGCCCTCTCAGTCTTCACAGTCGGGCTACGCATTGACGATGAAACTGTCCAAGTGGCTGTAGGACTGCATCTTGGTGTCCCCCTTAAGCTGGCCTTATTGCTGCAGCCACTGTGGAGCTGAAGTTGACAATCCGCCACCCATGTTGTCAGTTCCAGATGGAGCAAGGGATGTCAACCTCAACATTGTGTACTCTTATCACCCACTATCTTCAATCAACATTCTTCTCAACTGGAACCCACTAGGTTCCACTGCTCAAATTGGAAGCTCCCTGATGGCATCTCTTTGGTATGATAGAGACAGGGAAATATGCAACATATCCTGAGTGGGAGATGCGTTGTGGAACAAATACAGACAATAGTGTGGCTTACTCATCATTGGAGGCAAAGACAGGTCAGTAGAAATTAGGGTGGAAAACTGGCAACTGGGCACAGTACTGTGCAGACTCTCCTGAAGGGCCAACAAAACTAATATGAATAAAGCTAGCAGTTATGCAACACACAGACAGTTCTCTGCTTGTTGCCAAAGAGTGCTTCTGGTGGTATTCTAGAGAATACATCATCTGTATCTGTTCCATGGCACCTACACACTCAAATTTCTTAATACGAGAAGCAAGGACAACTAAGCTTCTATACACTGTAGCCACCTTCTTAGTACAGGTAATGAAGCAGTCTGGAACAATTCCTTCACATCAGTGGCAGGAAATTAAATCAATGTTCTGTTCAAAGTTGTACACACACGGTAACTATAACAGTTTAATGCTGAATAGTTTCTGTGAATGATTCTACAATGTAGAGACCTGAGAGTCCAAGCACTCATGGATAAATATTACAATGACAGCATCCTAGACAGAGAGTTGCTGACTAGAATACTACTAAATTCATATAAAATTATCAGAACAGTACACAGTCACTAGAGGTGTGGCCATACCTGATGCGAAATCGATGTGCATTGGAATGCGAATAGCAACTGTACTAATTATGTCCATACTTGTTTTCAAACATGACAACTTCGTAGATTATAATTGTACTAATCATTGCACTAATTATATTATTTTGACTAATCATGGTTTGAAAAATCATGGCGTATTTTGAGATATTGTGTACGCTCGTATTGTTTTTGTTCATCGGCTACATCAGGCAATGCAGGAATCTCCAGAGGGACAGCAGAAGAAGGGAAAACAACAGCAGGCAGTGAACAAACTAGGATGAGGCAAATGTCCATTCGTAGATGATGAATGTGCGGGTACATGTCATAGCTTTTCGGGACCATGCTACAAGTGATACTGCTACTGCAGATAATTTATCGCCATTACAGGTTGCACCTGTGAAGATGCATGCCGTTACAATTTATCATGTTGAAAACATACGTACTGTTTGATCCTCACAGGAGAGTAGAACTTTTGCTGGACACTATCTCAACCTCAATACAGAGGTCAATGTGGTGCAGACCACGTAGCCTGGTGTGGTGAGATGAAGTGAACAGTGGAAGATATGGTCATGATTGGTAGAAAAAGAAACTGTGTATGTCTCAAGATACGTTTGAAGTGTCTGCAAGGAGCTGGAGCCCTACGTTGAGAAGTAGGCAATGTACATCAGGATGTCGGGGAGCATTGACAATGCATATCTCATATAGCAGTGCTTCTTATGTCTTGCAGGAAATCAGCTAGCTGTGCACATGTTTCAGCTGTGTTGCATGCGCTCGTCACCCTGACAACTGCCAGTCCTCAAGTCCATGATGAGGAACCTTCCATTCCAGAAAGTCAGAATGAAGATGCGGTGGTGCCAATTATATCATACCATGTTCCAGTGGAAAGTCCCAAAACAGAGGAAGGAGAGTGACATTCCTAAGTCTGCAGCAGTATTTGAAAAACTTGACTACCGTAAGGAGAAGAAACGTCAACCTTATCAAAGAATTTGATCCCCGGCGAGTAGAGTGCAGAAACATTGCAACTTCATATTCCTTCTCTTCTTGACAATGTTCATGGTGAGTCACCAGGTGTCTCAGTCTTATCGATCCACTATTTTGTCACAAAACTAATCCAACCTCACATGCGTCTTAGCTGAAAGAAACCGTGGCAGCTTTCAATGATGCCTGCTAAAAAGTACATGACATTGAACAAAATAGTACAGAGCAGTAAATGTCCCCTATGTGGTATACAGTCCGGTGTTACTGTATTACACGGCTTCTTGCTTAGGTGTTATTCTACATCAGAAGCCTACTACCCTGCCTGATGCCATTGATGCTGAGCATTCTGCAGCCTTTTTCTTTCTACTCTACTGCTACAGATTGAGGAAAAGGAACCTTCGGCAATTCATGAATACTTATTGTACAATGCCAACAGGGCTTTTGATCAGCGAAATACGCCTATTTCTTGGGGTAACTCCAGATAGCACTGTTTATGATCCTTCATATGCTGAGCATCCCTTTGAAGTTAAATGCCCCTATATTCACAGGGACCATACTCCATTGAACGCTTGCGTACCTCCCGGGATCTGCTGCATTGCAGAGACACCACATCCTGACTATAGTCCAGTGCTACAGCTACAATGTAAACATTCATATTTTGCCCAAGTTCAAGGCCAAATGACAGTTAGGGGAAGAAGGTGGTGTGAGTTTGTTATCTTCACAAACAGGGCATCAATGTGGAGAGAGTGGCATTTGACAAATGCTACTGGTAGAACACTTTACTACCCAAACAGGAAGCCTTCTTTAACAATTGCTTGGGTACAGAAATTGCTAGCCGTATTCATGCACTAAGGCTTCCAAATCATGATATCTCCAATTGAGACTGTCATTGATTGCATAATGCATTCCTAAAGTTCTTGTGTACGTATTTACATAATTATAAGAAACGGGACACACTAATTTAACATGTGACACATTCATATATTGATACATATGTACACAATAAATACATACTGAAACATGCTAATTTAATCAATGTCAATGTACTCCTCTTCTGAGTTGGTATAATCATTCAGATGTGCAAAGTAATCATCTACCTCTGCTTCATTCTCCACTTGCAATGGAGACTCGCATTGTACAAAAACTGGCTTAAAAGTGGCAAAAAGGACATACATAGCATTGTATTAGCAGGGAAACGGTAGTAGGACAGCTGTGGTTACTTCTGTCCACTGTTTCCACACACAACGTAGAAACATCCCACCATACATCATTCCTACATGCTAACCCGTCTCTACTGATCAGCTCGTTCCTCTGCACTGCTTCGCACTTCGTAAGGTATGTTGATGCGTCGTCAATAATGCCCATTAGTAAAAATTGTGTGAATCATAGATGCAAGCAGTGCATTAGCTTCGAAACCCGGCATGTTTTTCTATGTTTCGATATTTAAGCCATCTTTTGACTGCCAGTTCCAACCACCAAATGGATGTCATACTAATTAGCATTAATTGCATGTGTTGCATACAGTACACACAGACCCACATTGTTCTATTTTACACTGGCTTTAGAAACATAGCACATGAAAGTGTCATATACATAAGTAGTGACATGCCTAGTCTGTTTTACATAGAACTGCTTCATATGCCAAACAAGGCCTTTTTACAAGCTTCAAGCATTTGCTTTGGTAGTAAGATAGATGCACAATTCCATGAAATACTACCAGCTACGTACTTGCCTTTATTTCTGCCTACACCTAAACATTTGTACACGTTCATAACTTTGTGCAGTTTTCACTGTCACATAGACAAGAGCAAAAGGTTGCATGAGGTGCAAACTCGTGTAGAAATAGAAATTGGCCTGTGTTGTACACATATAGTTACTTAACTGTTCAAAGCTGCAATGTATAGCTTATAGCTTATAGCTATGCTTAGTCAGGGCTTTCTGATCTTCAAGCCAATATCAAACTCATCAAGCTTGTGTCATCTTTCCAAAGCTGAGATATAATTAAAACTTAAACAAAAATCAGCCAGTAAGTGGTATACGGGTTTATACAGGTGGCCAAAAATTAGTCAATCACCACATTACGAGTTTCGACTATCATTTCAAAGTTGAATGCAACATCCTTTCTCAAGTTAGAGTGTAGAGATAGTGCTTCACCATTCTATAAATTGGTGCTAAAATGAACCTTGAAGAACTTCTGTGGCTGAGATACAGCCTAAAATTTGAAATATTGCCGATAGTTGGCAGCTTAAGCTATAAGCCAAAGACAGCTGTGCATGATTATCCACACTAGATACAATTATATGAGTCTACATTGGTAGCAACTGGTAGAGTGTGTACATTGGTCTTGTTATCTCGGGATGCTTTGCACAGGTCAAACAGCTAGCTATAGCTTACATTTAACAGTTAGGTTCTAGAGCTATCTTCATGAACTGGTAGGTTCTATTCTGAATCTGTTGTCTCACATGAGAAGATAGCATCAGAGTTAACAGCTGGAGCAGTGGTCTCCCAATTTGTGCCAAGAAAAGTTTAGGAGCTGTGCAACGGCATTCATACAACTACGCAACTCAGAAGGGTAAAGCGGGGTAAAATGCAATGTGGGGTAAAACAAAACACTTGCATTCAACCGACGATTACAAAGCAAGAAAGAAATCGAACAACTTCATATCGTAGGACAATTACGGTACATGTCATAAGTAACTTGAATTCTTCCGCAGACTTGCCGCGTCAGGAATCCGCAAATGGCCGCGTGGCAGGTTGTTAATTTCCGCCCACGCTCTGCGGATCGGTCGCGTGGCATCTGCAGCAAGAGAAACATTCCGCGCGGAAGTGGGCACCATCTACACGTTAGTTGCTACTAGTCACTTGTAGCCGCTAGCTACCGCTCTTGGAACTCCAAATCGTGAGCTAAGTATCTACGTACAGCGCTGCTATGTTTTCGACTTTGCGCCGAACACGTTTCAAACCACTCGAGTCGGTAGTAAGGTGTCAGGTAGTGTGGCTCACTGCTCACCATTTGCTGAGGCATGTGATACTTTCTCTGCCTTCTGTGTGCAGCGTGCAGAAGGAAAGAACAGAATATCGTACGTACGTGATTACGTGGTACTTTCTGCATGCTCCCCCAGCTGCGGACAGCTTCTGCGTTTGTAGATCGCTACATACGTATATAGCGTAACGCATACCCCTCGTTCACACCACTCTGTGTCTTCCTAGTCTCGCGTAGCTAGGCTGCTTTCACCAGGAGGGTGAAAACGGTCTCGCCACCTACGCGAGACAACCGTATTCCGAGGAAAGTGTTCCGCAGCTGGTACGTTCCCGCGGCCAGTTTGCAGAGCGGGTGTGGACGCTGTGGAAAATTTTGCAAACATTCACGGAATTCCATGATGGCAAACCGCAGATTTCGGCAGAAAAATTTAAGTAACTTGTGACATGTACCATAGGTACAACCTTTAGCGAATTCATGCATGCAAAACATTTGGATTAACTGCGCACCACCACAGATAAACAATGCAATAACCATTACTAAGTAGCGCATGCTAAAATTTCACCATAGTAAACACGAGGCCTTCCATTATACCTTTGCAAAGATGACTTACTAATGAAATGTTACTCACCAATCCATAGTGTCAGAAGCCTTTGCAATCCTAGAAGACTCTACTTATAGCTAAGGATATAGCTACTTTAACCAGGACCACTTTCTAATTTAGATGAAGAGTCATAGGATGATGATGTATGTACTGCATGCAACAACATTCATGAGGACAACAAATGGGTTGCTTGTGATGGTTGTGACGCTTGGTACCACTTTGGATGTACCAGCTTGGTAGCCGTTCAGGAGTCCAGGATCAGTGGCTAAGTGAAAGATGTCTAACTGTGAAGCATGTGAAGTTGTGATCATTTCCTTTCTCGCCTTTCTTCGATGATGTTTGGCGCTAATTGGAACCTGATTAGAAAAATGCAGCTAGGTACGATGTCCTTGAAGACTTAGATACAGATGGAAATAAGTAGAACCTGACGTGGTAAAACTTGAAAAAGCACGCCACCTGCGCACAAGACGCCTCTTTAGCACCTTCACAGATGGATAGATCACTTCACGCCCAATCAGTTGTTTGGTTACCTTTTCTTTGTTTTTATACTATAGCTAGCTATAGTATTTTGGCATTACAACAAGCAGTGGATATTTCCCTATTATAATGTATACAACAGACCATAACAGATTCAGAAGCAATTATCGAACCCACGAGTGTGGTAAGTGTAACAAATTGTATATCATTGCAATGGGCACAGGTCATACAACATCAAATGACTTCCCTCTATGAAGTAAAAGAGCAAGCAAACAGATATTAAGCTTAAGATATACAATTTTATAAAACACTCATTTTCTTCAGATAATAAGTCACCTTCAGGTGTGGAAGGTAAGGAAAATGATCACAACTTCATATGATTCTTAATTCATGCTGAAATTCACTCACTGCTTGCTGATTGCCACCAAGAAACTGAGTAATTATTAAACTAAAAAAAGCAACGAGCGTATAACTTGATAACAAAAGCTACAACCTTGAGAAACGCGGCATATCGTTTGCAGCATGTTTGGTTTGTGACTTCCCGACTTACAATCTACACAGCACTGCCGAGAACAATAGACAGGCTTAACACCAAGCTTGGTGAGGGTGTTAAACGTCTATTCTAAAGTTTGCTAGCTATGTTTCGCGTAGGAAAGCTTAGCATGCACTGAAAACATATAAGAATGTCTCCGGCAGTGCGCGCTGTTTGTACTCGAACAAATTCACTTCTGCCTTGACTAAACACCTGCTACCGAGTCCCTGCGACCAGTGTGTGTATGTCACTGCATTCTTAATTGTGTTTATGTCTTGAAATGCAGAAATACAATAACATGTGCATGACTAGCTAGCCAGATTGTTTGATACAACTCCAAATGAGGAGGGATTCAAATAAAGGAAAATGCATGCACAGTCTGTCTGTGTCTGCGTGCCCATGCTGTATGGGCATATGTTGTTACATTGCTCTGACATGTTGTCATGTCCTAACTTGCGACTGACGACAGCAAGTAGTTCGAGTTGGGGCAGCAGCCCCACGAGTTTTTTAACTCGAAATACTTGTTTTTATTGTAAGTGGTTAGTGTAATACCACCTCTAGTAATATACAGAGACTTGAACCTTATGGTAACATAGCTTGTTGACGGTGCGACGTCAGAATTGCAATCGTGAATTGAGTTCCATTTTCCCCTCATTGCCCCGAGATTTGGAGCTGTAAATAGCGAGCAAGGAGTTGCCTAGTCTTGTAATCTACTCAAACATCTTTGTGAGCAACTTTCGTTTAGGTATACGACTAAATTATAACAATGAAGATTTTGAGTGGAATAAACCGGCGCCTCCGTGGCCGCCATTTATTTTCCAAGTTGTGTGCTTGAAGTTGTCGGCTATATCTAGGGAGTGTTTATCCCTGGCTGTGATGAGATGAACTCTTTCAGACTTACAAAATACTGCCAAAGTGTACACACCTTCTCCAGGAACTTTGCTTGATTCACGAACACAGTAGTCCCGCACCTCTCCGTGTCCGACACCGGCCATTTTTGATCATATATACCGTATATATGCGTACAAACTTTCGCGGGACGTATATTCGCGGATGCCCCTTACCTAAGTAAGAATTGTCGCGATTTTAATTTCGAAGTTTGCTTGAATTTCGCGAATGGCTTCCTTTGTGCCAAGATATCAACACATTGGGTAGCTCAGACATCGCTGTACACGTTGGTTTGTTATTCCGGTGCTTTGAGGATCAGTGCTGACGGTTTACGGAAGTCTTCATTCCATCTAAGCAGTTGCGTTCGCGGGTATGTCTACAAGGATGTCTGGGCTGCGTCTGCAGGAGCAGTTCCTCAGTGTGACCGGGAAACCAGAAACAGTAATGATCCTTACGCAGTAGCAGTCCAGAAAGACGGCCTGACTGGGGGACACGTTCCGCGCACCATATCCTGCATTTGCTCCATCTTCGTGCGGCAAGGTGGCTCGATTGTGTGTATGATTACTGGAAAGAGACAGCACTCCTGTGATTTGCCACAGGGAGGTCTGGAACTGCCTTGTACTTACACCTTCAGTGGTCCGCGCGCTCTTGGACGACTTTCAGTTCCTCCCTTACTGCCTGAATATTTGGACGCTGTATGGAGCTGGCAGTCCTTGGTAAACATCCTTTATTAAGCTATACTGCACTATGTTAAATACATATTTAAGACCATGTTAAATACAGGATATTATGTTTTGCCATGTATGTATGTATGTATGTATGTATGCCTGTACTTATTATTAAAAAAATGGTAAAGGTGTCTACGGTCTAAAAGCAATCCTTGATTGTCTTCGCCATTTCGAACGGAGAGATGCTTGCTTACTTCATACCTACATCTCCTGTATGTGCGTATTGTAAGTAATTTTGTGTTTTTATTCTTGTGAATGTCCATGAATTCTCTTAATTTGCAAAAATAACGTCCCGCAAAAATTTGCACGCATACGCGTACTACTATACAAACCCTAACCAAAACTGTGCCCTTGTGCTACCTGCATTTGGTTGCAGCATCGTGCTCCTACTAGTACCGAAGATGGTCTTGACCCACTGCAACTTGCACTGGTGGTGTTTTTCCAGTCATCAACTAAAAACAAATACAGTGCAAGTTGCAATATATATATACCACTCATTTCGACAAGTAAATAAATAAATAATATAATTCTTGGCAGGAACGGTGGCAGTGGGAGAGAAGCACTGACCGGGCAAGTGATACTGAGGGAACTTGTTGAGTTTTAAATTAGGCAGAATTTTTAATTAGGCCTTGTGGGCCCTGCAAATTGCATGCAAAGTGCTAATATAAAGTCCCATAGGATAGCACATAATAATTCTAAAAAAATGTTGCCGTAGTGTCGTGAAACTGAGAGGACATGGCCAACTGGTCCATAAGCCCTTGTCATTAGTGGGATTTCGTAATTAGCAGTTGTACACATAAACATAAACCTATAATACAGATATTACAGAAATGTTACTGTGCTTTAATTTATATTGGCTGAGTATTGCATGCGGGCCTATTTATATTGCTCGCGAACGTTTAGTCGTCTTTCTCAAAGGGAAAGGCTTCCGGCTTTTCACCGTCGCCGCAGACAAGTGTCAGGAGCGACACAGAAGAGGGTGAGCACCGTCTAACACACACCCTAAGGCTTGACAAGTGTCTATACTGTCGAGAAGCCTAGCGCGCGTGATTTATCTATGCAAGCGCCGTTAACATGGGTGCAGCCCACAGCTCGCTCCAGCAAACAGCTTCTTAGCCCTCAGGTAAGATGCGAAGAGTTAGGTCTTAAGCATAGAGGACGGTCTCCACTTACTGTGTGTGTTCCTGTGTTGTAGCCACTGGCATTTGTTGTGTAGTTGTGTAGTAATAACGGTGTGGGCGTGTGTGTACATGTGTGTGCGTGCATGTGTGTGTGTGTGTGTGTGTGTGTGTGTATGTGTGTGC
>MKWU01004234.1_pt1 | contig 17338 bp, 14 predicted proteins | sample 809101 | NCBI WGS metagenome assembly MKWU01 (sample SAMN05860141, study PRJNA318959) | sponge metagenome | host: Aplysina aerophoba | place: Slovenia: Piran, Adriatic Sea, Gulf of Piran | collected 2013-05-07 | reverse complement strand
GTGTCCGGCCCGGACAGCCGGACCTGACGTTCAACAGCCGGTCCTGACAGCCTGTGGCGAGACCCCCGCGGCGTTCGACGGGCGATGCATCCCGGCTGAACCGCCCCACCACCGGGAGAACTGGCGCAATGCGGCGCTCAGCGCTGCGTTTCGGGCGCAATACACCCGGTTTTCCGCCCTCACACGCCTTGTCAGCCGGGCGCCTCGCTCGTCTCGGCGCTCACGCGGGTTCCACCGTCACCAGCGGACCCGGAAACCGAACAGGCCGCCCGAGCGGTCCAGCCTGAGGTCGCCGAAACCGTCGAATCCTTCGGTGTGCTCGCCCTCGGATCGGGCGTAGCGAAACTCGCCGAACAGTTCCACGCGGCCGCCGTCCGGCAGACGCACGACCGCCACGTCGCCCCCGGCTCCAACGAAGAAGCCGGGCAGGAACGACCTCTCCTCGAACTCGTCGTAGTAGATGTCTGCGGTTTCGAAGTCCACGAATTCTCCGATTTCGGTGTACCGGTAGTAGGCGCCGGTAATGCCTCCGATCAGGTAGGGACGCACCGGGGCCGAACTGCCGAGCAGGCGGAGCCGCACGCCGAGACTCAGTTCGGTCATGGCCAACCGCGCCGAGTGTTCGATCTCTCCGCCATCGTCGTACACGAAGTCAAGGTACGAACCGAAGGTTTCGGAATCTCCGCTGTCGAAGCCGATCGAGAGATCAACCCGGGGCAGGACGGCGACATCGAACTCGAAGCCGTACCCGCCGGCCCGGAAATCGTCATCGGTGATCCCGAAATCGAACTCGTTGGCCGCAAAGAGCTCACTGGTGGCGTCCAGCACCCGGAAGCCGCCGTACATCGAGAAGGCGTACCGCGTTTCGCGAACGCTCCGCTGCGCGGCGTCCGGATAGGGGCCCCGGCGAGGTGGCTGTCCGGAGCCCTCCGCCGCCGCAGTGGCAGTGAGGCCGGCCGTGGCGAGCAGGATCAACAGGAAGTGCCGCGTGCGGGTCATGAGGAACTCCTTTGCGGGTCGGTGACCGCGATTGGAGGGAAATCAGCAATGCCTGTGCCAGGATGGGAATCCGTCCACCGCCGCCTCGGGCCGGACCGCTGGTACAGCCCCTGAAGGAACCCCGATCCGCCGGCGCGCGTTATATTCGGTTCTCCGCGTGTCCCGACGAAGGAGGTCCCCGTTCATGTTTCGATTCCTGCCGGCGACTCTGGCCCTTGCGGTGCTGGCCACCGCCCCCGGATGCCTGCCGGAGGGCTCCGAGTTCGAGAGCCTGGCGGCGGCCGCGACGGGTGGCCAGGGGCACGGGGGTTCGGCGCGGGAGGGTGCCGGCCAGCGGCCGGCCCATCAGCGGCTGGCGGACATACCGGCGCCTGGGGAGACACCGGACCGCGCCCGGACCGAGGGAGCCTGGACCCTCTCCGACGCCTTCGCCGAAGTGGCGCGGGTGGCTACGCCGGGAGTGGTAAGTCTGCTCGTGGAGCGTGAATCCGCCCCGGGCGCGGCCGATCCGAGGCTGGAGCGTTTCTTCGGAGTCCCGCCTGCTCCGGGGTCTCCGGAAACGCAATTTGGCCGCGGATCCGGAGCCATCGTGGACCCGAGCGGGCTCGTCATCACCAACAACCACGTGGTGGACGGGGCGTCCCGCATCGAGGTGGAGTTTTCGGACGGCCGAACCCTCGAGGCCGAGATCGTGGGACAGGACCCACCGACCGATTTGGCCGTGATCCGTCTTGAATCCGACGGAGAGGTCTTCCCGCACCTCGCGCTGGGAGATTCGGATGAGGTTCAGGTCGGTGAATGGGTGCTCGCCATCGGCAATCCGCTCGGAAACAGCCACTCGGTCACGGCGGGCATCGTGAGCGCGAAGGGCAGGGTGCTCGGCGGCGACTACCAGAATTTCATCCAGACTGACGCGGCCATCAACTTCGGGAACTCCGGGGGCCCGCTCGTCAGCCTGGACGGACGCCTCGTCGGGGTAAACACGATGATCCAGGCGGTGGGCGGTTCGGGAAACATCGGACTTGGCTTCGCCGTTCCTTCGAACCTGGTGCAACGTGTCTACGACGACCTTGCCTCCGCGGGACAGGTCACCCGCGGTTGGCTCGGAGTGGCGATACGGCCGGTCGATGCCGAAGTCGCGGCAGCGTTTGATCTCGACAAGGACATTCGGGGCGCCATCATCACCGACTATTCCGGTCCCGAGTCGCCCGCAGCGAGAGCCGGGCTCCGGCGCGGTGACGTCATCGTCCGGTTCAACGGGCGACCCATTCAAAACAGTACGGATCTGCAGTTCGCGGTTGCCGATGCCCGGCCTGATGAAACCTCGACGGTGGACATCCTGAGGGAAGGCGTCGCGCTCTCGGTTGACGTGGTGCTGGGCCAACGCGACTTCCGGGAAGCCGCGCCGCTGGCGGAGGCCGCTCCGCCCCCTGACCCCGTGCCGACAGAGTCCCCCGGACGGCTCGGCATCGTGGGTGAAACGCTTGCCGGGGAGCTGGCCGACCGGCTGCAGGCGGATTTCGCAGGGGTCGTCGTGCGCCGCGTGACGCCGGGTGGTGTCGCGCAGCGGGCCGGGATCGAGCCCGGGCACGTGATCACCGAACTGGCGGGCCGGCCCGTTGGCGACGTCGGTGATCTGCGCGACGCGCTCTCCGGGATCGAGGTGGGGCAGCCCTTCCCGATCTGGATCGCGCGCGCCGTCAGTCCGGGACAGTGGCAGCGGACCTTCGTCATCGTGGAAGCGCCCGAATAGCGCTCCCCCGAATAAGACTCGGCAGCCACGAGAATCCCACGGATTATTAACATTCGGAGCCGCCGAATTTCGGTACTCTCGGGAGAGAGTGCGTCCGTTGTGCTCCTGTCTTCGTCATTCGTCCATGACGAACCGGAGCATGTGCGCGGCGCTGAGTGGTTGTGCGCTGGGTCTCTCGTCAGATTCCGCGGAAGTCATAGGTAAAGGGACGGAATGGCCGAGCAGGGATTCGGAGCGGGCGGGAGTCGACTTGCCCAATTGGCGCGCCCCGTCGGGCTGGTTTTGCTGTTCGTCCTCTTTCTGGGGGCGATTGACGGTCTCGGCGAGGGATTCGAAGGTCTTGGTTCCGGCCTCCTCGACAGTTTCTTCCAGGCCTCGGCGAACCCCTTCGTGGGGCTCATCATCGGAATCCTGGCGACGACGCTGGTCCAGAGTTCGTCGGTCACGAGTTCGCTGATCGTGGGGCTGGTCGCCGCCCCCGAATCGCCGTTGCCGTTCGAACACGCCATCCCCATGGTGATGGGCGCAAACATCGGGACGACCGTCACCAACTCGATCGCGGCCCTCGGACACCTGCGGGACGGAAAGGAACTGCGGCGGGCTTTCGAAGTGGCTACCTGCCACGACATGTTCAACCTGCTCGCCGTGGCCATCCTCCTGCCGCTCGAGATCGTCACCGGGTTTCTGGCGCGCCTCTCCGGTGTGATCTCCCAACAGTTCGGGAGCCTCCTCGGGACCGGTGTCGACTACGAGAGTCCCCTCAAGGGCATCATCGAGCTGGTTCCGATGCCCATCGAGTGGTTCGCCGGCGTCGTGACCGGCTCCAGCGAGGCCGCCGCGGCGGTTCTGGCGGTCACCTCCGTGGTGCTGCTGGTGGTCGCGCTCGGCTTGCTCGTCCGGACGCTGAAGAGCATTTCCGCGGGCCGGGGTGAGGCCGCCCTCCACCGGGTGCTCGGCCGTCATGCGCTCCTGGCCATGGGGATGGGCGCGGTCGTCACGATCCTCGTCCAGTCGAGTTCGGTGACCACCTCGATGCTGGTCCCGCTCGCCGGAGCCGGGCTCCTGCTCCTCGATGACGCGTTCCCGGTCACCCTGGGCGCCAACGTGGGAACGACGGTCACCGCGTTCCTCGCCGCGCTCGCGGTTTCCGGCCCCAACGCCCACTGGGGATTCCAACTCGCGGTCGTCCACCTCCTCTTCAATCTGATCGGGATCGCGCTGGTCTACCCGGTTTCCCGGGTGCGACAGATTCCGCTCGCCGCCGCTCGCCGGCTTGCGGACATCGCGGTGGCGAACCGGAGTCTGGCCGTTGCCTACGTGATCGTGGCGTTCTACGGCATCCCCGCGCTCCTCCTGATCATCAGCCGGGCGCTCGGCTTCTGAGCCGCGTCCGCGTCCGCGGCCCGGAGCGTCCTGTCCCGGCGGATTCCCGTCCGAGCCAACGTCCGGGCCGGCGCCCGTCACGCGAACCACTTCCGCAACCGTGGTGTGGCCCTCGAGCAGGAGCCGCAGGGCGGCCTGGCGCAGGCTGAGAACCTCGCGGCGGCGCGCCAGCGCGGCCAGATCTTCCGCGGTGCAGCCGTCAAGGATCGCCCGCGTGGAGCCGGCGTCGATAGGCAGAATCTCGAACACCGCTCGGCGCCCCTGATACCCGGTGGCGCGGCAGCGCGCACAGCCGTCGCCAACGCGGACGGGCCGGCCGCGGATTCCGGCCGCCGCCAGCGCTTCCGCCTCGCTGGCCGAGACTGCGGCGGCTCGGGCGCAGCGTCGGCAAATGGTGCGGACGAGCCGCTGGGCGACCACGCCGACGAGCGTCGCGCCGATCAGGAAGCGCGGCACCCCGAGGTCGGCGAGCCGGGTGATCGCTCCGGGAGCATCGTTCGTGTGCAGCGTCGAGAGGACGAGGTGTCCGGTAAGCGCCGCCTGTACGGCCATTTCCGCGGTTTCGGCATCCCGGATCTCGCCCACCATGAGGATGTCCGGGTCCTGTCGGAGGACGCTGCGAATGGCGTTGGCAAACGAGAAGCGGATGCGGGGGTTTACCTGTACCTGGCTGAGCGCCGGCAGGACCAGTTCCACCGGATCCTCGATCGTCACCACGTTCACCTCGGGCGTCGCGACGTGGCGGAGCACGGAATAGAGCGTGGTGGTCTTGCCGCTGCCGGTGGGGCCGGTGACCAGAACCAGCCCTTCGCGGCGGCTCAGCATCTCGCGGACAAGCCGCTCCTCGTCCGCCGCCAGCTTCAGTTGCTCGAGCGACGAAACCAGGGTCGCCGGATCGAACACCCGCAGCACCGCCTTTTCGCCGAACACGGTCGGCAGGGTGGAAACCCGCAGCTCGATTTCCCTGTCCGCCTCGATCCGTTTGATCCGGCCGTCCTGTGGCCGGCGCTTCTCTGCGATGTCGAGGCCGCTGAGCATCTTGAGGCGGCTGACGACTGCCTGGTACACGATCCGGGGAAAGGTGTGCATCGTCCGCAGGACCCCGTCAACCCGGAAGCGCACGACGGCCTGGTCCCGTTTGGGTTCGAGGTGAATGTCCGAGGCGCGCTGCTCGAACGCCTGGTGGAGGATGCTGTCGAGTGCGGCGACGACGGGCCGGGTGGTCGGCTCCAGGTCGCCGGCGGCCTCGGAAGCGGAGACAAGCTCCTGGTTTGCGGCGGGCGGGTTGGCGTCCCGGCCGTGCTCGTGGGTCAACTCCGTTTCCGCGGCGCGCAACGACGTCCGCAGGTTGTAGAGGCTTCCGTTGATCCCTTCAATGTCGGAGCGGGTCGCGATCACGACCTTCACCCGGACGCCCAGGTACCGTTCGAGGTCGGCGATGACGCCGCGGTCGAAGGGATTGGCGACCGCCACGGTCAGGACATCCGACTCCCTCGCGAGGGCGCAGATGGTGTGCCTCCGGGCGAACGGCGCGGGCAGGGCGCCGGTAACCACTTCCGGGTTGAGTTCCAGAGGGTTGATCGCCCGGAACGGGAGCCCGGTGTCCAGCGCGACGGCCTGCGCGATGTCCTCCTCCGAAAGGAGCCCCTCGCCCACCAGAGCCGTCTCCTGGTGTGAAGCCGGCAGGCTCCCGATCACCGTGGCCCGGCCGGTCACCGCTCGTGGAATCCGGCCGTGGCGCTGCAGGAGCGGGATGAGACCTGGAATCGGGTTTCGAACGGTGGGTGGCCCCGCGGGTGGCGACGCGGGCTCGCCCGGCGGTCTGCCGGCTTCCGCATGGGGGGCGTGACGGCCGGCGGGATGGTCGGCCGCCGCCGGGGGTCGTGGAGTCAGGTGGTTTTGCTCGGGCAACGTCGGAACCTCTTGAATCCTTAGACGTAGGGGAGCCGGCTTTTTTCCCACTCGGGGACGCCGTGTGGAAAAGTCGAAGCGAAGGGGCGATCCGCGGGGCCGCTGCGGCCGAGGTCCCGGCCGGCAGCCGGTGGCGAAACTCGTCCGGGCGCCGAGCCCGGGGTCGTCCGGTGGAGGAGACGCCTGAGGGGAGGAACGCCAAGCGTATTCTGAACGAAAGCGAGCGCGGAACGGAGTGAAGCGGAGTGTTTCCGGCGGGCTGCATCGCCGGTCGAATGCCGTGCAATTCCCGGGACGCCGCACTAGAATCGCGCCCTCTCGGGCAGGCGCGTAGCTCAGGGGGAGAGCGCTACCTTGACGCGGTAGAAGTCGGCGGTTCAAATCCGCCCGCGCCTACCATTCCTACCTTCCGGGACGCTGCGAGCTTCGGGGCGTGGGTTCCGGTTCCCCGCTGTACCTGCGGGTCTCGTTCCAGCGCGGCTTTGCCGGGCGGCGCGTGCGGGACCTTGTGCGGCGTCCCCGGCCGGGCTAAAAACACCGGGATAGAGAGACAGCGTGTCCGCTTCAACCATTCGACTTCGCCTCCCTGACGGGGGCGAGATGCAACATCCGGCGGGGGTGCCGCTCTCCGGAGCCGCTCCGGCCGGAGCCATCGCCGCAACCCTGGACGGGCGGGAGGTGGATCTCGCCCACTGTCCTCACGCCGATGCCGAAGTGCGGTTTCTCACGCCCGGCGACGCCGGCGGGCTCCACGTGTTTCGCCACAGTTCGGCGCACCTGCTGGCCGCCGCCGTAAAGGACCTGTTCCCCGACGCCCGCTACGGGATCGGTCCGCCCATCGAGGACGGCTTCTACTACGACTTCCAGGTGGAGGAACCGTTCTCCCGGGAGGACCTCGACCGCATCGAGGCGCGCATGCGGGAACTCGTCAAGCAGCGCGTGCCCTTCGAACGGGAGATCCTGGACAAGGACGACGCCATTCGCATCTTCGAGGAGCAGGGGGAGCTTCTGAAGGTGGAACTGGTTCGCGAGAAGGGAGGCGAGCGGGTCTCCTGCTACCGGGTGGGAAGCTTTTTCGATTTCTGCGAGGGCCCGCACGTGCCTCACACCGGGGTGATTCGGGCGCTGAAGGTGCTCTCGAGTTCCAATGCCTACTGGAAGGGAGACGCGCGCGGGGCTCCCATGCAGCGGATCTACGCCACGAGCTTCACCGACAGGAAGGAGATGGCCGCCCATCTCACCCGGCTCGAAGAAGCGAAGCGGCGCGACCACCGCCGGATCGGCCGCGACCAGCGGCTCTTTCTGATCCTGCCGGAGGCTCCCGGCCAGGTGTTCTGGCTCCCCGCCGGGATGGGCGTCGTGAACCGGCTGCTCGATTCCATGCGGGAGAAGCTGGACCGCCGGTCCTACCAGGAAATCCGGACCCCGCTCATCCTGAACGAGTCAGTCTGGGCCCGGAGCGGCCATCTCGACCACTACCGGGACAACATGTTCTTCATCGAGTCGGACGAGAACCGGTTCGGGGTCAAACCGATGAACTGCCCGGGGGCGGCGCTGGTTTACCGCTCCGACATCCGTTCATATCGTGATTTGCCTCTCCGGCTCTCGGAATTCGGCCACTGCCACCGGTTCGAGCCCTCGGGCGTGCTCTCCGGCCTGACCCGGGTGCGGGCCTTCACCCAGGATGACGCGCACGTCTACTGCCGGCTCGACCAGGTCAAGACCGAGGTTCGCGACCTCGTGGATCTGGTGAAGGAGGTCTACGGCGAGTTCGGTTTCGAGGACATCCAGATCGAACTCTCGACGCGTCCGGAAAGGTCGGTCGGGAGCCTCGAGACCTGGGAGAGAGCGGAGGCGGCGCTGGCGGAAGCGCTTGCCGAGTCCGGAGACTCCTGGGTGGTGAATCCGGGCGACGGTGCGTTTTACGGCCCCAAGATCGACTTCCATGTGCGTGATGCGCTGCGCCGCAGTCACCAGTGCGCGACGATCCAGCTCGATTTCTCCCAGGCGCCGGCCTTCGATCTCTACTACGCGACCGAAGACGGCGGCCGGGAGCGCCCGGTGGTGATCCATCGGGCGATTCTCGGTTCCGTAGAACGCTTTTTCGCGCTGTTGCTCGAGCACACCGGTGGAGCCCTTCCGGTCTGGATTGCGCCGGTGCAGGCGGTGGTGATCCCGATCGCCGACCGGCACCAGGCCCACGCGGCGGAAGTGGCAGCCGCCCTCAGGGCGCAGGGCTTCCGGATCTCGGTGGATGACCGCCGGGAAAAAATGGGCTACAAGATCCGGGAGGCGGAGGTCGCGCGAGTACCCTTCATGGTGGTGCTCGGGGACCGCGAGGTGGAACAAGGCACGCTCGCGGCGCGCACCCGGGGCCGGCGGGGCCAGGAAACCCTGACGGCCACCGCGCTCTCCGAGCGCCTCGACGAGCTCACCCGGAACAGGTCGCTCAGGCCCTGACGGAGTGCGCCTCGTGAACCGAATGATCCGGCCGATGCGGGCTGTCGCTGGCGATCACGGCCCGAAGTGGCGATAATCCGCCGACCCGCCCGCGGTGCGGAGGTGATCCATCGATAGTTCTCTCAGGGTAAACGACCGAATACGAGCTCCCATCGTCCTGGTCATCGGCGAGGATGGCGAGAAACTTGGCGACTACGCTCTGATGGAGGCCCGGAGGCTGGCCGCCGACCGGGGACTCGATCTCGTCGAGATCGTGCCGAACCGGATCCCTCCGGTCTGCAAGATCATGAACTACGGCCGGTTCGTCTATCAACAGAGCAAGAAATCCCAGGATTCCAAGAGACACCAGAAACAGAATCAGGTCAAGGAGGTCAAGTTCCGCATCATCATCGGACAGCACGATCGCGCCACCAAGATGAAGCAGATTGAGCGATTCCTCCATGAAGGTCACAAGGTCAAGGCGACCATCTGGTTCAAGCGGGCACGGGAGCGGAGCCGCCGGGAATTGGGAGACCGCATTCTCGACGAGGTCACCGCGCAGCTCGCCGAGATCTCGACCGTGGAATCCCGATCGAGCATCGTGGGCAACCAGATGAGCATGATCCTCGCTCCCAGCCGCCGCCTGCTTGAAGCGCTGCGCGTCGAACGCGCCGAAAAAGCGGGATCGGAGGACGACGCTCACGCACCCCGGACCCGGCGGGCGCAGCGCGCCGAAGCGAGCTGAACCAAGGAACCCATCATGAAACTCAAAATGAAGACCCACCGCGGGGCCGCCAAGCGGTTCCGCAAAACCGCCAGCGGCAGAGTACGCCGCCGGTGCGCCTACCACAGCCACATTCTCACCAAGAAGTCCGCGAAGCGCCGCCGCCGGTTGCGCAGCGGGGCCTGGGTGTTCGAGGGTGAAGCGAAGATGATCGCCCGGATCATCGGTTGACGGCCGGAGTTCGTTCCAGGAGCGCCGCGACCAAAGAGTTGGAGAAGACAAGATGTCCCGAGTGAAACGCGGGACCCATCGGCGGGATCGGCGCCGGCGGGTTCTCAAACAGACCCGAGGCTACCGCGGGATGCGCGGCAAGCTCTATCGGCACGCCATGCAGGCGCTCGATCGCGCGCTCTCGTATGCCTATCGTGACCGCCGGGCCCGGAAGCGCGATTTCCGCCGCCTGTGGATCACGCGCATCAGTGCGGCGTCACGCGAACGCGGACTCCCGTACGCTCAGTTCGCGCACGGACTGTCGCTGGCGCAGGTCGGCGTGAATCGGAAACAACTCGCGGAACTGGCGGTGCACGATCCCGGAGCATTCGACTGTGTGGTGGACCGGGCGCGGGAGGCGCTCGGGGCCGGATCGAGTTCCCAATAGACGCGGCCGGGCCGGAATCGTTCCATGTCCGATCGCGCAGCCGCCGTCCGGGGGCTGCTCGTGGACATCGAGCGGGCGGAATCCGCGTTCGAAACGGCCTGCGAACGGATTACCACGCAGACCGACGCCCGCGTTCAGGACGTCGAACGGGAGCGGGAGGCGCTCGAGGAGGCCGGGAAGCGGGCCCGGGATCGTGCTGAGCGGGCCGAGCGGACGATCCAGATCCTGCGGGAGGAACGTGAGGTCATCCGGAAGGCGCTGCGTGCGGTTACGGGGGCCGGGGGCGCTACGCCGGAGGCGTCCGGGGACGGGCCGCGATGAGCGGGACCGTCGAGGTCGAAGTTGCCGGCCGCTCGTATCGGTTGCGGTCCGACGAGGGGGGAGCGGACCTGGCGGCAGTCGCCCGGCTCGTGAACGAGCGCATCGAAGCGATCCTGCGGGCGGCGCCGCATCTCGAAAAGGAGGAGGTCGCGATCCTCGCGGCGCTCAACATGGGGGATGAGCTGCTGCGTCAGCGGGCCGCCGGTGAGGCCGATTCGGGGGAAATCGAGCAGGTCGTCGAGGCGGTGCGGACGCGAATCGCCGGCCTCACGAAACGCCTGGAACAGACGGCCGCTTCGCAGGACTGACGCGGTTCGGTGGTGGCTGCCGGATCAGCGGCCCCGTGAACGACACGATGCCGCCTGGCAAGGGCGGGAAGGCGGATGGTCCAGCGAGTCGTTCCACGCACGAGGATCTCGCTCCGCAGCCGCCCTCGGGGGAGGACCGGCTGCTCCGGCGCATTCTGGATGTTCTCCCGCCGCTCGCGGCGGTTGAGGGAGGAGCCGTCCCACGGCTGACCCTGGGGCCGGGCGACGACGCGGCGGCGTTCGGCTGGCCCGGTGGCGGCCTGCTCCTCCTGACGACCGATGCGGCCGAGGAAGGCGTTCACTTCGACCGCCGCCTTCATCCGCCACGCGCGATCGGCCGCCGGGCCGTCGCCGCTGCGGTGAGTGACATCGCGGCCATGGGCGGCCGCCCGGCAGGTACGCTCATCTCACTGGTAGCTCCCCCCTCCCAGGAGTCGGCGGCGGTTCGGATCGCCGAGGCGGCCGCGAACCGGGCCCGGGAACTGGGAGCACCGCTGGCGGGAGGCAACATCACCGCCGGCGAACGCCTCGGGCTTCATGTCACGGTTGCCGGGGCCATCCCGCCGGGCGCTCCACTCCTCCGCCGTGGCGGGGCGAAGCCGGGCGACGGTCTCTTCGTCACTGGAAAACTGGGCGGGGCAGCGCTCGGTCTGGCGCTGTTGCGGCAACAGGTGGAAGTGCGGACGGCATCCCTCGCTCCCGAGGAGGAAGCCCTGGTGGCGCGACACCTCGATCCGGAACCACGCCTCGCGGCGGGGGCAGCCCTGGCGGGCGCGGCGCACGCCGGGATGGACATCTCGGACGGATTGGCGCTTGACCTCCACCGCCTCGCCGCCGCCAGCGGTGTCGGGGCGCTCATCGAGGAGCCCCGCGTGCCGCTCGCCGGAAAGGGCGCCCGAGGTCTCGAGGCGGCGCTGTTCGGAGGCGAAGACTACGAACTGCTGCTTGCCGGGCCGCGGAAGCGAGTGGGGTCCGCGGCGGCCGCGGCGGAGATTCCCCTCATCCCGGTGGGCCGCGTCACCGAGGCCCGGGAGGGAGTCCGGTTGCGGCGCGCCGGTGGGGTCAACGAGCCGTTGCCGCCCCGCGGCTGGGATTCGTGGGCCGGCGCGCAGCGGGGTCCATCGGGGCGCTGAAGGCTGCCGCTGCGGAGAGCAGCGTGGCCTCCTGCCAGGGACGCGCCATCAGTTCGACGCCGAACGGCAGGCCGTCCCGTTCTCCGGCGGGGATCGCGAGGGGCGGACACGCGGCCAGCGCCGCCAGGACGGTGAATCGGTCCCCGTCGTAGTCTTCGCCCGCCTCGACGGGATCGGACAGCCGCCGGGGCGAGGTCCTGGCGATGGGGATCAAGAGGAGTTCCCCCTGGTCGAAAGCGCCGAACAGCCGGTCCCGAATCTGTTTGCGGGCCGCGGTGGCAGCCGCGTAGATGGCGTCCCGGTAACCCTGCGAGAGCACGGTGGTTCCGAGCAGGATGCGCAGGCGCACCTCGTCGCCGAACCCGGCGGTCCGGCTCTCCCGAAATGCCGCCGCGAGCGTCCCGTCACCCGCCTCGCGGCTGCCGTAGCGGATGCCGTCGAAGCGGGCGAGATTCGAGCTGGCCTCGGCGCAGGCCAGGACGTAGTAGGCGGAGATCGTCTTGACGGCTTCCGGCAACCGGAAACGGCGGATCGCTGCGCCCCCCTCTTCGAATCGGCGAAGCGCCCGGAAGAAGGCAGCCCGGGAAGGCGAGTCCAGAATGGCGAGGTCCTCGTCGCTGCAAGCCACCACGATGCGGGGGAGAGCGGGAGAAGCGACGGCGGCGGTGAAGTCCGGGACTGCGCGATCGACGCTGGTCGCATCACGCGGATCGGCTCCCGAGATGGCCGAGAGGACCGCCGCGAGATCGGCGAGCTCCCTGGCGAGACAGCCGACCTGGTCGAACGAGGACGCGTAGGCCGTGAGTCCGAAGCGGGAGACGCGCCCGTAGGTAGGGCGCAGTCCGAAGATACCGGTGTGCGCGGCCGGGAGCCGCACCGAGCCGCCGGTGTCGGTCCCGAGGGCTGCCGGAACCGCGCCGGCGGCGACGGCCGCGGCCGGACCTCCCGACGAACCGCCGACAATGCGGTCGGGGGACACCGGATTTCGGGTCGGTCCCCGAAATCCGCTCGTCGTGGCGGAACCCATGGCGAACTCGTCCAGGTTCGTAGTGCCGAGAATCACCGCGCCGGCTCGCCGGAGCCGCTCCACCACGGTGGCGTCGTAGGGCGCCCGGTAGGTACGAAGCACGGCGGACCCGGAAGTCGATGGCAGCCCCCGGACGGCGATGTTGTCCTTCACCGCGACCGGGAGTCCGAAAAGAGGGCCCCGGACGGCCGCCGGCTGCGCTTCGAGTCGCCGGGCGGCCGCCAATGCGCCGTCCCGGTCGAGGTGCAGGAATGCGTGGATGCGCCGGTTGATCTCTTCGGAGCGGTCGAGAGCGGTTGCGGTCTCCGCGGGTACGTCGTGGCCGGCAGTCGAACGGGGATGGGTGGAGGGGTCCCCGCCGGTGAGCGTCACGAAGACGCTCCGCCGAGGACCCGGGGAACCTGGATGAAGCGCTCGCCTCTCTCCGGGGCGAGTTCGAACGCCTTGCCATCCGGAAGACCGTCTCGCGGTTCGTCGGGGCGGAGGGGGCAGGCGGCTTCCTCACCGGCGGAATCTCCAGGCCGTGCGTCGCCTTCGCTTCTGGCGGTCTCCACGACCTGCAGCGTGTAGGTCCCGAGTACCTTGCGCGCCGCCCGAAAGTTCCGGGTGCGGATCTCCCCTTCCGGCGGCGCGACCGATGCGAGTGCGGCTACCCGGAAGAACTCGTCGCTGTTGATGCCGTCTGCCACCCGCTGCCCCTCACGAACGGGTGTGGTGTCCCGGAAATCGTTCTGGGACACCACACCGGAGCGCCGAGTATAGTCGGGGCCGTGCAGCGTCCCGGGGGCAGAAGCATCGCGCTGAACGCCGCGGTGGTCCTGTCCCTGATCGGGTGCAGCGGAGACCCGGCGCCGGCCCGGGGAGAGGACCCGGTCGCCGAATCCTTCGTCTTCCCGGCCGAATTCGAACCGCATCGCGCCCTCTGGATGGCGTGGCCGACTTACGAGAACAAGCGGGGGCTGCCGACGGAACCGCTCCTCATCGAGATCATTCGCGCCACCGAAGGCCGGGCCGCGATCGAGCTGCTCGCCCAGGACAACGCGGAAGCGGACGCCATCCGCGAGCGTTTTCGCCAGGAGGAAGTGCCCCACGGTCACGTGACCATCCACGCTGTGCCGCACGGCGACATCTGGATGCGGGACATGGGGCCGATCTTCCTGCGCGGGGATCAGGGCGGTCTCCGGGTCGCCGACTTCGGATTCAACATGTGGGGCTACGAGTCCCCGGACAGCCCGAACTCCCGGCTCGAAGGAGCGGTGGACCGGCAAGTCGCGGAGCTGCTCGGCCTGGAGGTGGAGAAGTCGTCCCTCATCAGCGAGGGCGGCTCCCGCGAGTTCAACGGCGAGGGCGTGATGATCGCTGTCGAAGCGGTGGAATTGCAGCGCAACCCGGGGTGGACGCTCGAAGCCATGGAGGAGGAGTTCCGGCGAGTCCTGGGAGTCTCCAAGGTCATCTGGCTCGAAGAGGGCATGGCAGAGGACGAACTCACGTTCCGGGGGCGGCTTCCCGGCGACGTCTATACCGTCATCACCACCGGCGGCCATGTGGACGAATTCGCCCGCTTTGCAGACCCGGAGACGATCCTGCTCGCGGAAATCACCGAGGAGGAGCGCCGGACGGACCCCATCGCGGCGATCAGCCACGAACGACTGGAGGAGAGCTTCTCGAGGCTCAGCGCTGCGACGGACCAGGACGGCAATCCCTTCCGGATCGTCCGGGTGCCGGCGCCCGATTCCCTCTTCGACACGATGCGGGCCGGGGACGGGGTCTTCGACTACATCCAGCCGCTCGAGTACGAGGACGGGACCAGTATCGAGCCCGACGACGAGATCAAGGTCGTCGCCGCGGCGAGTTACCTGAACTTCCAGGTGACGAACGAACTCGTGCTGGCCCAGAAGTACTGGAAGCCGGGAATGCCGGAGAGCCTGCGGGAAAAGGACGAACGCGCGCTCGCCATCCTCCGCGAGGTGTTTCCCGGCCGCGAAGTGCTCCCTCTCGACGCCATGGCGGTCAACCTGGGGGGCGGAGGAATCCACTGCATTCTGCAACAGGAACCGCGTCGAGTGACCCCGTAGCGGGGGTGTGGCGGCAAAGTGGGATCGAACGGCGAGGAGCGCCCCGGGGCCCTGTCACCACCGCCGCCGACTGACTGCGACTCCGTCGCACCCGCCGCGTGAGCGGGGCGGAAAGCTGGGGCGCCCTCAGCCTGCTTCCGAGCCTCGCGGTGCTGGTGCTCGCGGTTTGGGCTCGCCGTCCCCTGGAGGCGCTGATCTTCGGGTCGCTGCTTGGCCACCTGATGCTCTCGCGGGGGGGCTTCCTGGGGTCGTTCCTCGAAAACGCCCAATCCGTGATGGCCGAGCCGGCGAGCGTCTGGGTGGTGCTCGTGGTGATGCTCTTCGGCGCCCTCATTGGAATCCTGGCCCGCGCCGGAGGGTCGAAGGCCTTCGGCGAGGCACTCTCCCGGAGGCTCCGGACCCGGCGCGGGGTCCTCCTGGGCGCCTTCGGGCTCGGCGTCGTCACCTTCGTGGACGACTATCTGAACGCGCTGGCGGTCGGCGCGGCGTTTCGGGGAGCGGCGGACCGGATCGGCATTTCGCGGGCCCGGCTCGCCTACGTGGTGGACAGCACGGCAGCGCCCATCTGCGTGTTGATTCCGGCTTCGACCTGGACGGTCTTCATCGCCGGGCTGTTCGAGCAGAACGGGCTCGCCGAGGCAGGGGGCGGAATCAGTCTCTACGTCTCCCTGATCCCGTATCTCCTGTATCCGTGGTTCGCGATCCTGCTGGTGCTGGCGGTGATCCTGGGAGCGGTGCGGGACTTCGGATCCATGGCGGACGCCGAGCGCGAACTCCGCTCGGGAACCGCTCCGGCGACCGAGGCCCTCGACGAAAGCCTCGAACCGGCTGCCAACGAAGCCCCGGTGCGCCCCGGGCTCCGGACCCCGGCGTTCGTCCTTCCGATCCTGACCCTTCCCGCGGCGACCCTGGCGCTCGGCGGTGATGCGCTCCTCGGGGTGGTCGCCGCCCTGGGAGTGGCCTTGCTGCTGACGGCGCTCGTCCGTCCGGCGGGCGGTCTCGGACCCGTTGCCGACGGCGCGGTTCTGGGAATGGAGAAGATGGTCTATCCGCTCGGGATCGTGCTCGTTTCCTTCATCCTGCGGGACGTGAACGCCGCCCTCGGGTTGACCGGGTTCGTGATCGGGAGCGTGCAGCCCATCGCGAGCGCCTGGATGCTTCCGGCGCTCGTGTTCGTCGTCCTCTCCGGAGTGGCGTTCGCCACCGGATCGTTCTGGGGGGCGTACACGGTGAGCCTGCCGGTCGTCGTCGGGCTCGCTACCGAGTTGGGCGCTCCCTTGCCACTGACGCTGGGGGCGCTGGTTTCGGCGGGCGCCTTCGGTTCCCATGCCTGCTTTTACGGTGACGCCACGGTGCTTGCCGCGCGGAGCGCCGGGTGCTCGATCATGGAGCACGTCTCGACGCAGTTTCCCTACGCCCTGACGGGCGCCGGAGCCGCACTCATCGGGTTCGTGGTTCTCGGCCTGTGGTCCGGTTAGCGTTTCCCGTCTCCGGCGAAACGCCGCCGGACCCGCTTTTGTGGGTCCTGCCGGAGGCCCGTTGAGGACAGAATTGGCCGATGCAAGCTGACCGGCAGGTAACCGGCCACCCGCGGCTTGCCCTGATCCAGCGGGCGATCGAACCGAGCCGCGACGCCGCTCACCGAGGCGCGGTCGAGGCCGTGCGCCGAGCGGCGGCCGGCGGGGCCCGGATCGTCTGCCTGCCCGAGCTCTATGACCTCCCCTACTTTCCGCGGCAGGTCGCGGTGGAAGGCTGGCGGCTGGCGGAGCGGCAGCCATCGGACCGGGTTCGGGAACTCGGCCGGCTGGCGGGCGAACTTGAAATCGTGCTGGTGGTCCCGGTCTTCGAGGAAGCGGCCCCGGGAGTGCTCTTCAACGCCGCGGTCCTCTACGACGCCGACGGCAGGCAACTGGGCCTCTACCGCAAGAACCACATCCCGGACGGGCCCGGGTACCACGAGAAGTACTACTTCACGCCGGGCGATACCGGCTATCCCGTTTGGGAAACGGCGTTCGGCCGGGTCGGCGTGGGTATCTGCTGGGACTCCTGGTTTCCGGAGACGGCGCGTCTCCTCGCCCTTGGCGGCGCCGATCTGCTGCTCTTCCCCACCGCCATCGGCAGTGAGCCGGATCGTCCTGAGTACTCCTCGGAAGACGCGTGGCGGACGGTCATGCGCGGCCACGCGATCGCGAACGGCGTCTTCGTCGGAGCCCCGAACCGGGTGGGGGTCGAAGGCCCCATGACCTACTACGGCGGGAGCTTCGTCTCGGACCCGTTCGGCGAGGTGATGGCCTGCGCAGGCGCCGAGCCCGACATCGTCTTCGCCGATCTCGACTTCGGCAAGAACCGGGAACTCCGGGAGTTGCTGCAGTTCTTCCGGGACCGGCGGACGGACACCTACGGCGGCCTGTTGCGGGTTTCGCCGGACTCCGGGAAAGCGCGCTAGTGTGGTGTCCCGTAAATGCTGCGAGTCACCGAGAGCGGCCCAGTTGCTATGTAAGAAGGAACTCTGTGGTCGGGGATGTCCTCGTGGCTACGGGTGTTGAAGTGGAAGCGGGAACTTCAGGGGCGCTAGCAAATATCCCAAGAGGGGGATACAGCTCAATT
>MKWU01004233.1_pt1 | contig 17339 bp, 22 predicted proteins | sample 809101 | NCBI WGS metagenome assembly MKWU01 (sample SAMN05860141, study PRJNA318959) | sponge metagenome | host: Aplysina aerophoba | place: Slovenia: Piran, Adriatic Sea, Gulf of Piran | collected 2013-05-07 | reverse complement strand
CCCCAGCATATATATATATATATATATATATTTCCGTAACATGAAGCCATACAACGAGCGCAAAATCAAAACAATATAGGGGCTGCTGCAGGCAGCCCCTAAAAATCTCCCAATTCCTTCTCCTCGTGCTGATCCAGGTATGGCTTAGGACTTGGCTTGTCTCCATGCTGCACCCGTCCTGCCAGTCTGTCTTTCAACGTTGTTCGAGGCACACCATGGTCCACTGCAGCTCTTTAGACCGAGCTACCTGAAGCCACTGCCTCCAGAGCATTTGGGTGTCTGTCCATTGCTTACGCTTTACCTTCTTTGCTGGCGACCTTAGAACGGTGGGAGCAGATTGTGAGCGCTTTCTCGGGCGGCTAATGCGCTTTCTTACGTGTGGCATGGTGCTCTAAGGTAGTCAAGCCTAGCCAGTGGCGGCTACGCTTCACTACAACACCCAACAACCTTCAAGTGAAGGGGTGACTGATCGCTCAGCATCCACCAACCTGCAGATGAATGAAGCGCACTGGTAACCAACATCGTCACTAGCTAAATGCGATCTATGCTACAACATGTCCGTTGAGAAGTTACAACAAGAAAACTACTAGCGTTATAGTTTTCTTGTTGTAACTTCTCAACGGACTTCTGTAACAACTTATCCCACATGGAAAAGTTAGATACTGCAATTGCGCAGCGAGTGATGCCACTCTTTCTCTCTGGGTCTTTCCGAATTTTACTGCACGAGCATTTACCGTTCTTTTACTGATCGACATCATTTACGCTGATTCCTCTCGACAGAGCGAGTCGTCACTAGCAGAAATTGTACGCAGAGGTATACATAGGTTCATAGTCTTTCGTTTAACCCTTTAGTGCCGGAGTTCAAAATTCCCGCCGAACCCGTAAATGCCGGAGATAAAATGGCGCCGCCTACGTGAGAACCAATATCGTTGCGTATTACACTTTATAGTCCTTTCTTACAGCCGAAACGGATTCAGTAAGGATTTTATCATGTATGTCCATGATCCAGGAGGATTCATGGTAGCTCTTGTTATTCGCCGTTGTGTAAATGCAACGGAGCAACGATGGAGACAGCTCGTTCCGTCGAGGAAGATTGGCGTGAAGTCAAACGTAAGTGCGGCGCGCGAAGTGGAAGGTTAGTCTACGGCTGTCACCCCGTAAGATTGTAGGGTCGCTTTTGACTCTCGCCGCTTTGTATACACCCGCGCGCGCAAATGTGGACGGCTACTTTCGTCGAGGAAGAACGTGTCAGCATGGTACCGCTTAATGGTTCGCCGTGTAGGCGACGAAAAGACCGGATAGGTACGCCGTATGGAAGGTCTCACATTGCTACAGGACGCCTGTAGCAGAAGTAGCTGCTCCAGGTTTGTAGTGCCAGCAAAACAACTTAAATTTCGCGTGCTCCGTTATGACATATAAATGTGTCATCCGGCGTTTAAGGGCTAATAATATTATGACACATAAATGTGTCAACCGGCGATAAAGGGTTAAGCCAAAGGACCATTAGGAAACTGTAAGCCACAAACCATAATTGAGACCATTGACTATGAAGTTAGACATGAGTTTATAACAGCCTCAATACTTTGACTTCTATTGCACAACTTCATAGCTACAGAGAATTTACAGAAAATGACAGCAAACTCCGTCAGGACATGCAAGTGAGGTATAAGTGCCAAACTGTCCTTGCTAATGAAGACATAAAGAAAAAGATCATAGCATGGCTGCATGAAAAGGGATTTGAGCACTAATGGACATGTTCAAAGTACTTGTGCTTAACTCATTTTAATCCAAATTTTACCTTTCAGGTCCATGACAAAAAATACAACTTAACCGCACTCAAATTTCGTGATTGGTTAAATAATTACCCCCAATCAACAAGTCTGCAATTGCCGAGTGGTATGTCTGCAGACACGAACGAAAGAACTGCACAACGTTACATGCTGCCCCTAGGATTCACTTACAAAAGGTTCCAACAAGGGTTGCAGTACACTGATGGCCATGAACGAGATGATGTTCGCCGGTACCGTGGGTTGTACTGAGACAAGTTAAAGTAGCTTGAAGCCTCACATAAACCCCCACCCACATGTGACGATAAAATTCCTTCCTGGAATGCTGGCGACGCAAGAAAAGCGAAAAGAGTGGTCTTCATTTACCATGATGAAACAACGTTTGTCATGCCATGATCCAGAAGGGAGTCGTCAACTTCGACCCAAATGCAAAGGTTGGGCAATAATGATCAGTGACTTGGTTGAAGAATATGGCGGGTTTCACTGATTATCTGACGACAAGTTTTGAGCATGCGAAAAAGATGGATCCTGCCTTTCTGAGACAAGGGAGAGAAGTTTTCCTCATTGGGGAAAGTATATGATAGATACTGGACCAACACATATTTGATGGCAAATGTGCAAAAAGCAGCTGCGACTGCCATGTTCAAGTATCCAAGGTAAACCAAATAAGGAGACTGCATATTGTTTGTAAATAATATCTTTACTTAATGTAAATGTCTTTACAGAGAGCAGTATAAACTAGTATGGATTTTCGATCAGAGCAGTGGACACAACGCCTTTCCAGAAAAAACACTGGTTGCTTCCCACATGAACATCAACCCTGGTGGGAAGCAGCCAGTCATCCACCCAGGATGACAACCGAATGGTCAGGAACAGCAGATTGTCAACAGCAGAGGTATACCAAAGGGGCCCCGGCAGGAACAGCAAATGGTCAATAACAGAGGTATACCAAAGGGGCCCCGGCAGGAACAGCAAATGGTCGATAACAGAGGTGTACCAAAGGGGCTCCGGAGAGTACTTCAAGATCATGGTGTAGACACTAGGAAAATGAAGAAGGATATGGTAGAGTTCGATGACTTTAAATACGAGTTAAAGGGACAGTATCGCCTCTTATGCAATATTTGCGTAATCTTGCAGTTTCACGCATGCGCATTAGTTTGAGAAACAAGTTTACTGATCGGTGGAAGAATTCACTATGGCAGAATCATCGACAGAGAGTGTGAGGGACTGAAAATGGTTAATCTTGCCTGGGATGCTATTATCCTAAATTTCTTAATGGCTGTGTATGGATTATCAGCTGTTCTTGTAACGGGAAGTGTTCACGTTCGTCCGGACGGGGTTCCTGCCTTTGCAAAGGTGCAAAGCTCTTCTGCACTTGCAAGGTGACTGGTAGCAAGGTCTGCACCAATCGTGGCAACGTGGAAGTGGAGGAGGATGGCTTAATCGCTGCCGAACACGATCTAGTTGGTCCTGTATCAGTGCATCACCGTACCAACCCCATCGATGGCGGTACCTGAGGCAGAGGGTTCCTTGAGGCAGAAGGAAGGGTTCCTTGATGCAGAGGGTTCCTTGCTGAAGCCGAATCGTCTTGTAGTCGTAAGAATACGGTGAAGCGGTGGATTTTCGAACGTTTCCTCCTCTTCTGGAACATCCAATGCGAGGATCAGTCCTTTCTTCCATTTTCGCTTGCTAACAACTTCAATCCAAAGCCTTTTCAAGTCCAGCTGGCTCTCGGGGAGCCGACATTTTGCTTCAGCAGCCAATCAGATTAATGATAGAGATTATGTAGCAAAATCGTTATTCTGATTGGCTGTTTTGTTGCCTCGTATACGGGAATATGCAGCACGTGCGCGAACCAGCGATACTGTCCCTTTAAACAGTGCAACGATACCTGATCAAGGATTTGTGACATCGGTGGATTTCCTTACCAAAGGTATGCATACAACAGGTCTGTACATATTTCTGCACTGCTTACAGCCTTGCTACATGCTACATGTTTTCTTTGCTTCCGTTTCACATAGAGTTGAGAAAAAGAAGCTGCGGTATGGCGACAAGGTATGCGAGGGCGAATTGCGATTACAGTTTTAAGAAGTTAAGAAGAATAGTTCCTGCTGCACTTGACACTGTCACTCTGGACCATATCCACAAGCACTTCAGAAAATGTCGGGACTACCACCATGCCTACATGGATGGGAAGACAGCAGTGGATGCGCCTGCAAAAGAGAAGACATATAAATCCCATAGAAGAGTGGCATTGGCCAGTACAGAGTAACTAACAATTTGTTATGTCCTATGGACACATTGTACATCATCACACATTGCTCTACTATTATATACCGCTGCTCAATGTAACTAGATAAGGATAAAGTAAGGCTATACAGACTGGGGAAACCTCCAAATATATAGAAATGGAAGCAAACTTCAAGTGCTGAATTCTACACCAACATAAGCACTACTACCACATTCATGCATACAATTTAGACATTAATATGAACTAAATCATATGAAATCATGGAAGATGCATCCCTAATCCTAAGGCTGAAATGTCTCATTAAGTGTGACTGTGTAAACAGCTCGCCCAGAACTTACAGTACAAAATCTTCGTACAATATATGCTGAAAGACAAATCCATGCATAGCATCCTTCTAATATTCAATATAAAGAGATAGAAACATCTTCCAATTTTCACTGACTTGAGGCTTACTGTGATGCGATGGCTGGAGGATCACTGTTAGAAGTAGCATTTTGAAGTCATTCATTATAAAAATAATTCTGTCACATTCCACACTTTCATGATCCTCTAAAGAGGTGTCAGGAAACGTGACAGGTAATTCAGCCCACTCTAGATGCCACAGCTGCTTTTTCGCTTTCTGGAATCTTGTTGCTGTCGCTGCTTGAATAGCGTCGTTGGCTAGTTTATCGTTCCTGCTAGACGAGTCCTGAACACCTTTGTAGTGGGAGTTGTAGGCACAATCCTCGCTCCCAGGCTTCTACAAAGTACCGACAAGCCTTTCATGTACTATTGGACATTTTACTGAGTCCCTGCTGATGGGGCACTTTGTCAATGCTGTGCACTGTGAGCAAGGCGCCTGAATTTGGATATAGTGTGTAAGTCATCGCAACAGTACCTCCCCTTGCCGCGAATGTCTTCTGGGCATCAACCCTTTTCTGTTTGCTGCTGATCCAAACACTGCACAGATGTCGCACATCATGAAGCAGTTCAATTTTAATTAATTTTCCTGTCCTCTATGTGTATTAATTAGATGCGTACCGTTCACCATCGACCTTTTGACCTTTCGCTATTGTGCAACTCATGCATATCCTCTATTATATGCATACAAGGCTATGAATTCGATTATAGAGGGAAGGTACGCGATCAGCTGTACACTGATTATAGACAGAACAGCTGACCAGCTCCACAAGGTCACATGGCGTTTATACCGTTATAAACGTGGTTAACCTAACCAGGTGGGTTGCAGCAGCAATATAGAGGCCCCCAGGCTCTTAGATAGACTAGCTAGGACTCAATTAAGATTAGATACAGCCAGCGGGGGAGGGGCTTAACAAGGGGTATATATACGTGGGACCAAGGACATCAAGGACCTGTTACATTTGGCCACCTCAAGCCAAGTAATAGTTATGGGTGGTTAGTTAACAATTCGGCAACAAAAACTAATAGGCTAGGTGAGGAAAACTGATTCATTAATTTAGGAGATCAACAAAGTTGGGCTAGGTGTGAAAGACTGATTTGTTAATATTGGTTGTCATGCTGCGAAAACGAGCTAGGCTATAGGTGGGAAAAATTGGTTAGTCACGCTAGCCGAACAATTACCGCCTGGCCCGCCCCCGCCTGGTCCTGTACCACATTCCAACTCTAACAACGGCAGTCGCCTGTTGTGCAATACATATAGCATAATATTATAAGTACAGGTAACAGTCATGAGTGCAAGGCCACGGTAAGGGGTGCGTACATCCTGGGCGGTAGTTAAATACATCATATGGTGTTTGGCAGGAAAGTTGTGCTGCAGCATGGCAGACCAGGTCCATTCCTGCTCCCACTGTTCAAAGCAGTTTTCATCACACTTGGGCCTCCTCTGACACCGAAAGAAGGAACATGGGGTGGAGAGTGAGGGTGGAATCAAGTGCCTAGAGAACTGTAAATTTTCCTGCCGCTACACATGGCAGCTAAGGAGCTACCTGATGCATGCTCCATACAGATGGAGAGTGAAGTGAAAGAATTCAGTTATGGATAGCTAGATAGGACGTAATGCATATGTGCTAGCATACACTGCTTGTAGTCTTGGTTGTATCTACATTCTTGCATACATGCACACGAAGGAAACATGGGACATTAACCCACATGGGGATAGTGCACTACATGCTCTTCATTCTTGCAGAGTTTGAAGAGTGGAAAGCTGGGTATGAGGCAGAGCACAGTGTAATGTTTGTGAAGGGTACTGATGACAGAACCACAGAGGAGTACACCACTTCCTATTTTCAGTGCAATAGGTCAGGGGTTTCCGACCCAAAGGGGAAGGACTAAGAAGGCTCAAAAGCCAGGGCTCCTCCAAATTAACCACCATTGCACAGCTGCTATCACACTGACAGTGAATCACACTACACGGTCAGTGAAAGCAGAAGTGTGCCACACACATTATGCACACAAAAGCAGATTAGGCCACAGGCCAGACGATCTCACTGCCCGCGTCAGAGAGTGTACCAATGCAGAGGCCCTCTCTGCAGTAGAGAGACACATCACATCTGCCACACATCTGCCACTTCTGTGTTGAAGGCCATTACATCACAGGCTGGAGGTGTTCTTCCAGAGGCACCAACTGAGCCTAGCAACAAGAAGATGGCACTTCAGTGCTTCAAATCTACTATGAAAAAGCGCAAATCAGCAAAGGTGTGATTGGCAAGGACATGTAATGGGGAAACGTTATGCTATACTAATACACATATTATGAGACTGCAGAACTTTGTGTCTATAATCATGTAGGTGCAGCTGGCCAAGCCATCTCATGAGGAGAAGGCAACAGTCATGGCCAGCCTACGTTCAGACTTCCCATTTGCATGTCCCACTACAGAGCAAGTGACAAGTAACCCAGAGCAGTATGGGTGGTTAACATGTCGTTGTATATATATATATTGCAACTTGCACTGTACATATATATCAACTATGTCATTGAACACACATGCAACATTCAGATATGCTTCAGTGGTTCACACAGCCTGCTGTCACACAGAGGGCTGCAGCGGGTGGCACCATTGTTACATGCAGCTGACGAGGTTGTCCACGGCACAGCGGATTCCCTGTGTGACGTAGCTCTAGATGCAGACCTGGGACACCTACAGAGGTGCTTCTCAGATGTGCCATGGATTCTGGTAACAGCATGTAAGCTGATAACATCAATAACAGTCTGCTCAATTACGAAGTGATTCCTGCACTGAGCATTACTTTCCCACACATGCAGTGTCTGAAAAACGGAAGCAGTGGCACTGTGAAGCCTGTCCCTCCGTGACTGCAACCAAAAGCATGATTGCTTGCGACTGGTGCGACAAGTGGTTTCACTGGTATGGCAAGACAGAATAATGCTAAAATTATAGTAATATTATTGTTTTCAGCAGTGTGTTAACTTAACCTCTTGTTGGTAAATAAACACTGTAGGGACAGTGTGAATCTCACACAACCACCAGAAGGAGACTGGGTATGTGAGCAGTGCTCTAGAACACCTCTGCAACTGTCCTTGGGTGGGCCTCTAGCTGAGGATCCAACTGATGAAGGTATTTCTGGTGGTTACACTGACTTCCACTATGCTTCATGCATATGTGCTACACTTGAACAATACACTCAGTTGAGAGAGAGATAGGCTGAAGAAAAAGTTTGATATAGCCTATTTTGTGGCTACAGAGAAGCTAGCCTTCACAAAGTACCCCAGTATCTCCAAGTTAGAGGTGCAACATAGTGTGGAACTTGGTACCTCGTACCTCAATAAGAGCGCTGGAAGGACATTTTTTCATTACATTACAATCATGCATGCTTTATTGAGTTATACAATGAAGAAATGAAAGCAACAAAAAGGATAGTCAGTCTTTAATCGTTTCTGTTCTTTCCCTGTCATTTCATGTACCTGCAGATAAGTGGAGGCCATCACGACATGGGGTAGGACCCAACACAGCAGGGTCCACTGTCTCCACAGCCATATTTAGGCAACCAAACATGATGCTTCTTGCCCATGTTGGGGACTCTACAATGGTTCTGGGGCGAAGACTGAAGGCTCATGCATCTACAGGTGTATCGACTTTGAAGGCACATGTGCTACCCAATGACCACAAGCCGGAGGACCTCACAGAGCGGAACAGAATTGAAAGCATCGGTGGTCAGGTGATAGTGTCAGCAAAGGGCAAAGGCCGCGTTGCTTGGGAACAGGAAGGGGGTGCACTGCATCCTTGTGTCAATGTGGTGAGGAGCCTTGGTGACCTGTGGAGCTACAAAGAAAAACATACAAACTACATGGTGTCTCCCGTTCCAGATGTACAGGAGTACAAAATCAATCCTACAGAAGGTTTTTGATTGTGGCCAGCAGACTGTGGTTGAGGCCCAGGAGGCAGTGGACTTTGTACAATCTGTACAACAAGAAGAAGTCGCAAAAGCCCGATGGGAATTTGTACAATCTGTACAACAACAAGAAGTCGCAAAAGCCCGATGGGAGCAAAGTCCTATGTTGGTGGACAAAACCGTCACCCTGGAGGCCCTCCGTCGGTGGCAGCAGAAGAAAACAAACGCATACAATATGATTGTAGTCATTGTATTCTTTGAGATGCTAGAGGATGACTTAGAGACTCATGAGCCCACTGCAAAACGTGTTAGAAAGTGTGGTGATCCAGTGTAACTTTGCCTGTACACGAATACCTTACATTCATTAACATATCTGATATCGTAGAGGCTCATTACTACGTTATTAATAAAGTCGAACTGATCTTGAGCAGATACGTAGCAGAATCAATACAATTTGATTGCAGGACGTCAAATTATATGATTCTGCTACGTATCTGCTAGCACTCTGCAGCTAGCACTCCACTAGAGGTCCCACATACGTACAACAGACCAGCTAGCACTCCACTAGAGCGCTCACACCCGACAGACCAGCACTCCACTAGAGCGCTCACACCCGACAGACCAGCATCCACTAGAGCGCTCACATACAACAGACCAGCACTCCACTAGAGCGCTCACATACAACAGACCAGCTAGCACTCCACTAGAGCGCTCACGTACAACAGACCAGCACTCCACTAGAGCACTCACACACCACTGACCAGCACTCCACTACAGTGCTCAAACATTCATATCATGTTCCACTCTGATGTCACGATCTGATATTTTTGGCCAATGTGATTGTTGCATGATGTAACTGGTGGGAAATTCAAAGTGCGAAATCCTTATACCTGTGAAATTTGAGGACCGGAGAGGGTTGGATGTGAGGAAGGTTTTGTTGTCTTGGGACGGAGAAAAAGCGAGTCGCAGAGCTACCGCCCTAGCCCACTGCAGATTTACACGCCATTGTGCAACTTGCTAAGACACTGTTCGTTGATCTAGCGGACAGTGACCCAGAGGACATCTGTGTCCGAACCTTTGACGAGGACTTCCAGGAGTGGGTGTACCTGGCTCCTTCATTTGTTGCCAAGTCTAAGGAGAAGTATCAAGTCGTGCTTCGCAAAGTGAAGGTAAGAATCACGATCAAGAGAATGATTTTGCATTCTTCTTGATAGGAATTAGCTGTCAGCAGTAGCTATGTTCTGTAAGTGGGGTTCCCCCTTGAAACACCCTTTAGACCTCTGTTTGACACAGCAGCAATCTCATTTGTGCATGCCAGATTAGCACATATACACTGTGCCATATTCTATACATACGTACATACTAATTCTGTATTAATATTATACGGTTGGCAGAATATACATTTTTCTGATCTGGTATATCCAAATCATTCCCATAAATATTATGGTGTGATGCATTTCCTATATACGTATGCTCTCTTGGAACCACTTAGTCACCAGTTCAGACTCCCTTCCAACTGACTTCTCCACGCCAATCAGACAGAACACCCAGCCTGATCCTGTTGTCCTTGAGTCAAGCGACATAACCACAGCTTTTGAAGTAAGTATTGGTGCAGAACCAGTGCCAGAGGTTAGTGATACTCTTTGGGACACCACAACCAACTCTTCAGTTGAAGATGTGAGTTCTTCGTTTGTGCTCGGTGACCTGCCTGTAGACCAATTTGAGGCAGACTGTGCAACTATTGCCATGCAATCTGGTGTTCCCATCAGTGATGATCCTGTTCTGATAGATTCAGACGAGAGTATACAATTGCAAAGTAAAGTCAGAACACATGAATGTAGTGCTAATTGCCTGCAACAGTTTTCCGATGATGAAGTACTAGCTGCTGTATGGGGAATCCGCGAGTTGTCTGTTGAGGAGAAGAACATGCTACTGTTAGGCAAACTGATGACCTGCAGCATGAATAGCACAAACAGAAAGGGAAAAGAGAAGAAATAAATGGGACATTACTACGCGTTTGACCATCGTCGTGTATGCCGTAATGCCTTTTGTATTCTTCATGATATTTCTGTGAAGAAACTGAAGAATCTCAAGGCTCACTTACAGAAGAATGGATTTTCTGCTGTTGTACATGGCAACCGTGGTCGGAGATCTCATCGTGGGTATTCGTTTGAGGTAATCAAGAATGTTGTCGCATTCATCAAGAATTTTGGTGAAATTCACGGTCTGCCCCACAGCCATCTCCACTCAGAGGACGATCCAACAATCCTCCAGTGTATCTACCTGCATTCTGGACGAAAGTAGCCATCCACAAACGCTACTGTGATTCTTGCCTGGCAGGAGAGCCACGTGTTGGTTTGACAGTTTTCAAAACATTGTGGTTGAAAGCTTGTCCAGACTTGGTCATTATGACTCCACGCACCGATGTATGTGACACTTGTGAGAAGTTAAGATGTACGGTCATGAGGTCTGTCACCGAAGAGGAGAAAATTGAGGCAACAGAAGAGTTTTAAAAGCATCTGCACATTTCTCAGGAACATCGTACATTCTATTCTAGTGCAATCAAAAGGTCCCACGAGGTCCTCAAATACTACTCACAGGATATTACTCTCCATTATACATTTGATTTTGCCCAACAGCTGCAACTACCGTATCATTCAAGGCAGGTCGGTCCTTTATATTTTAAAACCCCCAGAAAGGTCCAGCTGTTTGGTGTGTGTTGTGATGGAGTCCCGTATCAAGTGAATTACCTTGTTGATGAAGCCTGCACAATTGGTGAAAATGGATCGCTTAGTCATGGTGCTAACTCTGTGATATCAATGCTCCATCATTTCTTTGACCAACATTCACTTGGCGAAACTAAACTGGAACTTCACGCTGATAATTGTGGAGGTCAAAATAAGAATAAGTCAGTTGTTGCTTATCTTTGTTGGCGGTGTATTGTTGGCTTGCATAAGGAGATTGTCTATACCTTCATGCCTGCTGGACACACTACATGCCAAGTCGATGGCTTTTTTGGTTGGTCTGGTAAATCAGAAGTATCGTCGATCAAATAGTGATACCCTTGAGCACCTGCGAGATGTTGTGAATAGCTCAAGCACATCCAATTTTGCTCAGCTCTATGCAGATCCAGAAACTGGTGCCAATCATTTTGAATGGAGGCAGTGGGATTCTTTTCTCAACCAAAACTTTCGTAAGATTATTGGTATTCGGATGGTGTGCCAAATGAGGTTTTCTTCTCAGTATCCTGTATCCGTTATAATCTGCTTTTCATCAGAGATTGATGGCTGGTGCACTTTCACGAACTGTCAAAAGGCAAATCATGGATTTGTCCGGGGACCAATCTGCTCTTCTAATCAGCAAAAAAGAGCATGTGAAAGAATTCACTTGGGATGAGCTTTGGGATACGCTTTCAAGAGAAGTCCTACTTTTGGTGTTTTTCTTGAAAAAGCTGGTCAAAGATGTCAAGACAACTCAATCCAGCCTGTGATATGCTTAATCATTAGCATGCCATTGAAGAAGCAAAACAGGAAAATGTGCCTTTTACAGAATGTCATTTCCATGGAAATGGATCTGCCAAACAGGTGGGTCACAGATGTGGATGTCTATACACAAGTTGAGCCTCCCCATTCAATAAACTATAGGCTATTCACCAGACCCTTCCTCCCAATCCGATGACATCAGTTTGTAAAAATGGAGGGGAGGAAGCGGTCTGGCTAGCAAGACTATGCACTCACATGGGAGTAGCAGACGTACTGACACACCTTAGTAAGGACATCCATCTTAAAAATGTTAAAGCTGCAAGATCTCAGACCTCCCTGAATTTTGTCTCCACCCCCCTCCCCTCTCTGATGGGGTATGTTGTCGATATCTAAATCATTTTATTAATGTCCAGATGTAATACTACACAGTGACTCTTCTGCATAGTTTATTCTTGCTGAGGTCACCAGTTCTCAAGTCAGCCTTTCCAGACAGTGAAATAGCAAAGCAATAGGCCTGGAAGCGGACAAAACCAGCATGCATTCTCAATAGAAAGGTTGCGCCGTATTTTTTTGGAGAAGCTGGTTGGCCATATGCATGTGGAACCATTTGCAATTGCAATTCATGGGTCCAACGATTGAGGCGTAGAAAAGATGAACCCATTGACAGTTCGTATATTCCATGGCTAAACAGGAAATATTGTTCAGCAGTTCCTGGACACATGCATCTATTCATCGTCTACAGCAGAAGGCCTGTTTACCACAATGAAAGAAGCCTTCGGCAGGCACAGCTTACCGTGGAACAATTGTGCGGGAGTCAGCATGGACAATACTGCCGGAAACATGGGTAAGAGATGATGACTCACGTTGCTAAAGAGAATCCTTCAGTGTACGTTATGGGTTGTCCATGCCACATCCCCCACAACACCGCTGTTAAAGCAGATGTGTTTGAATCAGTAGAGAAGAGTTAGTCAGCAGTGGTACATTACCGCCATGATGTTCTTTGGAACCACATGCCGAAAATCCATCATCCCGATCAAGCCTTGTGTTTTGAATGACTTAAGTAAAATTGCCAAATTGATACTCATCTTGGCACATTCGAATGTCTTCTCAATGATAGAAAGAACAAGACAGCTTTCAGGGACAATATTGACCCTATATTCAGCACCCATCTCGGACTTCAGTCCACCGAAAGCTGTCTTAAAGCAAGCAAAATCTGCAACCTAGCAGTATAATAAAGAACACAAACACAATTGACATATTTCTTTGTTATTGAGTTGTTAAATTCATAATTCCACACCAAACATTATTTTATACTTTCTGAATTGTTACAGTTATCCATATGGAATTATTGCTAACTTCAAAGTCATTCATACCTTGAAATGGGTATTGGATAATGTATAGCTACATTATCATATCATAGTGCATGTGCTACAAACTGCATATCTCACTCCTAGTAGCTCAGATCTCACTCCCACCAGAGCCATGTCTCACTCCTAGTAGATTTCTACCTTGGCAGTTATGAGATAGATGAGTGTATTCATTAGCAGTCTGAGTGTATTCATGACCCGTCAGGTTGTGTATGTTGTTACAGGTGCAGGGCTTACAGGGTCACATTCCAATGCCCTGGGGAGTTGACCTGGGTATCTGATGAACATTTACTACCTGAAGTCATAGCTAGCAGTTGCGACTCTGTAGTCTGCATCGCTCACCGTTCCTCTGCCGGCCCTCCACTTGCCCCTCAGTGCGGTGTACCAAGAACAGGAGTTGGAAAGCAAGTCTTCGGTGGTAGCAGCCTTCTCCTTTGCTGCACACGTAGAGTATAGCAAATAACAACTGCACACGGACCTGCTGGTTCCCTCTTGAGAGCCTAGTGTTGTCTGTGGCTAGTGCCTTCGGCCGATGCACTGCAGCTCATACATTGTGATGTGGAGCGTCTCTCACTGGCTTGACCAGTGTTGATTGCATTCTTGGTTACTTGGCTGGAGGTGGTGTGGTTGGAGTTGCTACTGGCCTTACTGAGAGAGTGTGGAGTGCTTGTCCCGGTGACTTTACACTGCTGTCTACAACATCAACTGTAACTCCAATCTCAAACTCTTCAGTCAGGGCCACAGGAAGGGAGGATGCCTGCTGCTATGTGCAATCTGTCAGTGACTTTCCCAGCCAGGCCACCTATTGAAGACAAACCACTGCTGAACAACTACTCAAGAGATTGACCTACGTATATGGGATCATGCACTGTTGTCTGTAGACCTTACTTGGTAGTAAGTACCACTGTGAGTCTCCCGCTTCCCCAAAATCATTGCCACAACTCCTTCTTCACCACCTTGTGATTGCTTTTCTTGACTTTCTGCTTGTGAGTCTGGATGCTAAGGTAGAGAGGCATTCCGAATGTGTAGCAGTGTCCTTGGTGGAATCATCTCTTTGGTAGCATTTTTCCTGTCTCACTCGGCGGTGGAGGTTGAGGGCACAGACTGGGTAGAACCTGTGTTGCTGTGGGTGTCTGTTGGCATGCCCACTGGGAGTGGAAAGTCGCCACTCTTCAAATACCTCTTGAGCTTAATCTGACGGGTACGTCAGCAATGTGGGTTAGACAACTCCAAGCCTGGGAGGCTGCTAGAGGATACTACTTTTGAGAAAATGGGTGACCTCATGCACGAAAACTATGGAAAGCTCATGGGCCTCTATGATGAGCTCTCCAGCTTCCTCACACAAATTAACCTCTACAGGGGAAAAGGGCTTGCTGAGTCCCATGATCTTGCCTTGTTTCTCCAACTGTACAACGGAACCCCATGGGTGAGGAGGACAGGTGAGTTTTGTGCATGTGAAACATGTTAGGAAAATTCATAATCTTGAACATCTTAATTGTACATGTCCTGCAGTATCTGGTGATGCGAATTTTAGTATGTTACTGCATTAACCATTGGTGGATTCACTCAGCCAACCGTGGCACATAGCTTGATTCAACTCCCTGCGAGTGTGGAGAAGGGTTTGTGCCCAAGGTTTTTGTGGGTATTTCCCAAGCCCACCTACGGACAGTTCCACTCCCTTGAGAAGATCGACAAGACCTTTACTGACTCACTAGGTATGTGCTTTGAATAGTAAAGGTGCTAATGTGTGCAGGTGTGATATCTCTATCTACATTACCTGCAGTGTCTTTGACGGTGATGATAAGGGCGAAGGTGTCAAACGTGTTTAGGCGTATTGCTAGAGGACACACTTACAAGTTGCCCGACAGGGATTATGTAAAGGGACAGGCCCTTCCAACTATACAGGTGTGGCTACCTCAACTGTGTGTGTTATGTGCATGAAGTGTGTGAGGCAATTGTACACATCTTTTGCAGGAAGTATATCAATATTCTGGTTGGAAACGAGGCCATGGAGATAGTCAGAGGTTTCAATTCAAGGAGAGATGGGGGTTTCCGCAGTGTTTTGGTGTGATTGATGGAAGTCATATACCCATCATACCCCCTGAGAATAACCCAAAAGAATACTACAACCGCAAAGGGTTCCATTCAGTTGTTCTACAGGCCCTGGTTGACCATGAAGGTCGTTTCATAATAAACACTTACGTTGGTTGGCCGGGGAGTGTTCATGATGCCTGCATCCTAGCAACTTCTGCTGTTTTTGACAGAGGGCAAGCAGGGACACTCGTGCCCAATAGTGTCAAAGTAATTGCAGGTGTACCAGTGCTGGTAGTCATCCTTGGTGACCCGGCCTACCCACTACTGCCGTGGTTGGTCAAAACGTACCCAGGGGTTGGGCTAAGTGACAAGCAAAAAAAAAGTTTAATCAGCAGCATTGCAGAGCTCACATCGTGGTAGAATGTGCATTTGGGAGGCTTTAGGGTCGATGGAGATCGCTGCTGTATAGGTATGATTCAAAGGTAGAGTTCCTCTCCACACATGTTACCGCTTGCTGCATTTTACATAACATCTGCGAAGTGCACAAAGACACATTCAATGAGCAATGGCCCGACGAAATGGTCCAACAGTCCTGCAGCCTGACAAGTGCAAGCAGTGCAAATTCACTTCCTACCAGTATGACGGCTATTGCAATACAAAATGCTCTGTGTGAGTATTTTGACAGTCACTAACGGGGTCTTCCTCGTAGGACAGGATCAATTTGACTGTTATACGAAAAATCAGACGGAATGTCGTCTTCCTCATCCGACTCGTTACTCACTCCGCTTCTCCTTGCCCTGTCCATTTATCTCTTTATATTTCTTCCGCAAGGCCTTCAGCTTCGCTCGAGACTGCTGTACGGTATGTCGAAACCCTTGCCGCCCTAACTCCTCCACAATCCGCATGAACACGGCATCATTGCGGACGGCTCCCGATAGCTGTCGCTGAATAGTGTCCTGGCCCCACTGTGTGTCCAACAGTGCCCTCGTTTCGGCATCGGTCCAAAGCCGTCCTCTTACCGCCATGTTTTCACACTTAGAATCCGGTTGTGTAAAAGAATTCACGAAAACGGATCAAAATCCTGCTTGGGAGCAGGATTGTATAATCCTGCTTGGGAGCAGGATTGTATAATCCGGTTTTGATCCGGGTTGAAACTGAATCGAAACCAAAATAAGGTGGCCATGTGAACGCGAGAAAATCAGGTAATCCGAGATTTAGGTGTCCATGTGAATGGGTTGAATGTGCATATCTGGGAAGTGCCGAAGCAGACAAATCACTTAAAAGATCAGTTTTAACAGTGGGGATTCACACCGCATAATCTTTGTAACACCAGAGTGGCTATTCAAAGATACAAATCTGAAAATTGTTGAAGATGCACCACTATCCAAAACCATCACACTAATTGCTCTTGATAAAAAAGTGCATTTAATATGCGAGTGACAATGGATATAACTATAGAGACTTGGAATCAAGAGAGAACCATTTCCCTACCACACCGGTATGTTCCTTACTGCCACACCAACCCCAAGCATGGCTGAAAAGCTTAAAGGGTGCCTGCATTACCTAGGCACTGGATAAAGTGGGTGCTACATCTGCTCACTATCATGAAGAATTGGATGCTAGAGTCAAACTGGCATTGTACAGGCAATGGGAAAGGACAGGTGATGGTGGCCACCAAAGCATTTGGAATGGCATCAACAGTGGAATTGATAGGCATGTCATCAGGAATGGTGTGCCCCCTAACATCAATACCTGGGTACAGGAGTTAGGTAGGGAGGGCTGGACGGAGTGGGCAGGCAGCTACAGCAACAATATTTTACGATGAATCTCATGTACAAAATGTGCTTGGCTAGTTACGTGACTAACTTCAGAACAGACTCGTCAGGGACACAATACCAGCACAGTACCATAGTGGTATTTATTTTCACGACACTTCATTTTCGCGAAATCCTGTGGAATGCCTTGTAGCAAAATTTTCACGGCTTCTATATTTCATGGGTTACATCATGTGAGAAAATATATACCATGCTGTAATCTATCATTGCGTATCTATGGTGTGACCTGGGCGTGCTATACTGGGAAGTGTACGAAGAGAAACGACATGGCAGTG
>MKWU01004232.1_pt1 | contig 17340 bp, 8 predicted proteins | sample 809101 | NCBI WGS metagenome assembly MKWU01 (sample SAMN05860141, study PRJNA318959) | sponge metagenome | host: Aplysina aerophoba | place: Slovenia: Piran, Adriatic Sea, Gulf of Piran | collected 2013-05-07 | reverse complement strand
GAGACCCAGACCCGCCTCCAGCACCTGCTCGAACTGCGCGGCATCGGCCTGCTCACCGGCGAGGTCGGCTGCGGCAAGACCACCGCCTGCCGCCAGTTCGCCGCCAGCCTGCATCCCGGCCTCTTCCGCGTCGCCTACGTCTCGCTCACCACTGGCTCCGTCCTCGACATGTACCAGACCCTCGCCTGGGAACTCGGCCTGCAGCCGGAACGCTCCCGCGCTTCCGCCTACCGCGCCCTGCGCGAGGAGATCGCGCGCCTCGCCAGCGAGGCCCGCCAACTGCCCGTGCTGATCATCGACGAAGCCCACAACCTGCGCAACGACGTGCTCGAGGATCTCCGCCTGCTCACCAGTTTCCAGATGGATGCCGAGCGCTGCCAGTGCCTGCTGCTGGCCGGCCCGAGTTGTCCGAGAGATTCGGCGAAGCGCCACGAGCGCAGTGGGTTGACCAGCACGGTGGCTAGGCCGGCCTCGTAGAGGCACTGGTGCAGAGGCCGGTGGTAGCGACCAGTGGGTTCGAAGACAGCTCGGCTGACGCCGTGCTTGAGCAGCCAGTTGCGCAGGGCGCGGCGGCCGCACTTGTGATTGCGGAAGTGGCGCTGTAGGCCGCCGGGGAGGATGTGGGCGTCGAGCCCAGACTTGCCGATGTCGATGCCGGCGACTACGATGGGGGTGGATCGGCTCATTCCTGCGTTCCTGTCCTTTTGCGATTCGGGGCTACACCCACGCTTCCGTTGAGGTCGCGCAGGAATTGATGCGACGGGCCTCCCCCCGCTAGCGAGGGGAGGGATCTGATGCCCGCCGCAGCGGTGGCTTGCGCCACCTGCGGCAGACGGAAGAGAGGTGCCCGAGTCGTAGCTGGGGATCCTGTCTCTGGCACCCTTCCAACATAAAAGGATCTTGTGGTGGTCTGACTTCCCGCCAGCCTATGATTTCGTTGTCGCTACTCGTATGCTGACTGCCAGGCGATTTGGTGCGGAGGGCACCTCGTTCTGGCAGAATTCCAGCTGAGCATCCGACAGTTGAAACGAGCGCAGATGGCGCTCACTCGAGGATCTTGAACACGCCGTCCTGGGCGTCACGGTAGAATTCGATATTGACCTTCGTCCAAAGGTCGTCCGGGAGGTTCATCAGTTCCCGCCGTGCGCCCACCGGCATGAGCAACACATTTGCCTGCTTATCCACGGCCAACTCGGCGATGGCGACGGGGTCCGGGAGCCGTTCAAGCGAACCCCCTAGGTTGAGAGATCCAGCGATGATCGTTGCGCCTCGCGTTCTCCGTTCCAGCAGACCACCCACTAGTGCCGCCAAGACCGGCAGCCCCAGTCCCGCGCCAGACCGTTCGTTGTCCCGAGGCTGCATCTGTATGGTGTACTGGTGGCCACGCGGGTCGCGCCCCCCCACAAGCGCACTTCCCGCGGCGTAGAGATTCTGCTCGGCCACGTTGACACTCTCCCGAAACGCTGGGGGTACCGGATGGTTCAGGATCTTGGCGCCGCCAGCTCCCGTGCCCACCACCGCCTCGATCCGGTAGAGACCCGTACCGCTTCCATCTGTACCAGGTCCGATGGCCCATACCTGTCCGGGTGGCAGCGGGTCGCCGTCGATCGCCTCGTCGCTCCGCAACTCCGGGGTCGCAACGAAGCGTTCGGTCCCGTCAACGCCGAGCGTGTAGGAAAAGTGTGTGCTGCGGAACTCGGTCTTGAGGCAACGCTTCTGTTGCTCCTTCACGCGCCGACGCGACTGCAGAGCCAGCCGTACGATCCACTCTAGGTCGTCGTCCGCCACAGGCATGTCCGGGTCGGGGAAGAGGAGCTTGAGGAGGCCGGAGACGGTCTTGTGCACCGCCTCGATGTCCCGCCCGGAAAGCGCACCGCCCCAGAACACGCGGTTCTGGACGATCGGGAGGCGGGTGGTATCACGCAACTCGGTCCAGCAGGCGCTCAGGAAGTCATTGACGAGCCCGAACCGATCGGTGAGATGGTCGGTCGGCTTGAGCTTCGGGAAGTCCCAGCCAGGTGCGTACGCATGGATGCGGTCGTGAAAGGCGGTGTCATTGCGCATCTGCGTGGGCAGGGGACTGAGCAAGTGCCCGATCCGCTGCTGCTGTTCGACCGACACGTCAAAGTTGCCCACGAGCACGAGCGAGCCGTCCGCACGGATGCTCTCCTTGCCTCGGCTGAACTCGCCCGAGGCCATGTAGCCCTTCATGATGTTGACGCCGTCCTTCTGGTCGAATGAGATTCCGGCCACCTCGTCGAAGCAGACCACGTCGTAGTGGCAGACAAGGCCGCGCTGCCCGTTCGCCATGTTCACGAACATCTTCGCGACGGTCGCCTTGCCACCGGATAGCAGGTGCGAGAACGGGGATAGCTGCTGGTAGACGTGGCTCTTACCGGTACCGCGCGGTCCGAGTTCGACCAAGTTGTAGTTGCGCTCGACAAAAGGGATCAGTCGAAGGATGGCGACCTGCCTTGCACGTTCCTCGAGGGCGTCGGGTTCCAGCCCGGTCGAGCGGAGAAGCAGTCGCTTCCAATCCTCGGTGCTAAAGCGCCGCCGCCCTTTGGCCAGCACGTCGAGCACCGACGGGCTCGACATCTGGATCGGACGCATCGCGGCGACGCTGAACGGGCGGCCCTGCTTCTCGTGTGCGATCACCGGGTCGTACTCCAGCGTGACCTCGGCGTAGCAGCCATCGGCGAGGATACGCTCGTTCTCGACCACGAACTGCGTGCTAATGCGCGCATCGCGTAGCCCTAGGCTCGGCAGCTCGGCAAGATAGCAGTCGTTCTTCGCGTCCAAGCGCGCACGCACGATGTCGATCAGGCGGACGGAACTCTGTTCGCGGGCGCGGGACTTGAAGATCTCGCGCTCGGAGGGGCGAACGGTGCGGCCCTCGAGCTGGTCCTTCACGATGTTGAGTCCCTCAGCGATATCGTCCGGCTCGACGCTTGCGCAGTAGCGGCCCAGCAGGAACTCCACGACGTAGGTCGGGACCGGATACTGCCGCGCGTACCGCCGGACCAAGTCCTTGCGCACCAAATAGCCAGGGAATGCTTCGTTGGCGGCACGGTCGAGGTCGTCCATCCGGAAGTCCGCAGTGCGCTGCGGGTCGGCTGTACCATTCATGCGGCAGTGTCTCCTCTGCGGGTGGCTCTTTGCGCGAGTATGCGGCCGTCGGGACCACTGACGACGATCACCAGCGAAAGGTCCGCGTGGGTGTCGTCGGGCATGATCAGACTGGCGCACCCGTCGGCGTCAATGGTCTTGGGCGTCGAGGCGACAGACGAGCCGGAGGCGCTCCCAAGGCGAAGATCGGCAATTGCGCCCGCCACTGGCACCTCAACCTCGATATTGCACCGCATCCGCACCCAACTGACCGACTTGATGACGGCGCGGGAGTTGTCGTACCCCATGGATCCTTCGGTCCCGGTCGAACGGGTGACGCGGATGTCTGGAATCAGGCACTCCTGCACGCTCAGGCCGCCATGCGCATATTCTGGCCGTTGGCTGAAGCAAGCGATGCCCGGCGGCGAGGCGAAGTGTTCGTTCCCGTTCCAGTACCAGGGATGGAGGAGGTGTGTGTCGGGCCTTGACTCGTCGGCGAGGACGGCGCAGCGCGCCCACTTGGACGCGGTGAGGTGGCTTGGCAGCGTGATCATCGGGAGGCCACCAGGCAGGAGCAGCCAGCCGTGATCGGTGACGATACGGACTGCACGCCAGCCCGCGTCGAGGAGCTCCCTGACGCGGCGCCCAACGCGGTCGAGTTCTCCGTCGATCAACCGCGCTAAGTCCACTGCGCCATGGTGGTGACCGTGATAGTCAATCCTGCCAGTCTCGCGCCAGCCGCGCTTGCCAGGTGCCGGGCCGAGCGGTAGGACATCGTCGCCGATAATCGCGTAGCCGCGGGTCGTCATTGCGTCGCGCAGCGCAGAAGCCCGGGCCGGTCGGCCGGTGCCGCGGAAGACGGGCAGGAAGTCCGCACCGAGGTCCTTGCCAGCAATTTCGTCGGCCACGGGGGTGACGGCGGGTTTGGCGGTGGCCGTCACAGTCGGGTTCGCTGCCCAGCGCGAGTGGACCGTAGCCTTGAGGTTGCCCTCTTCCAAGCGGTCAGCCAGACATCGCCCAACCTCGTAGCGGAGACCGTCGACGAAGAGGAGGCACTCCTCCTCGGCTGCTTTGACGGGGTCGGTGGACGGAGCGGCGATGGCGACTTGGGTTTCCGTGGCGGCCTCGGCGGTGGGTGGTACCGCACCGCTCGCTCCGATTCGGCACGTCGAAAGCGGGTGATTCCTGAGAGCGCCCTGCAGTGCCAGCGCCGATTGACCCAGCCAAGATTCCATGAGGTGGCGGACGGCTCTGGCGATCAATTGCTCGTGCTCGGGGGTGGCAAGCGCCAGAGCTTCGCGGGCGCTCCGGTCGGCCTGCCAGCCACGATCCGCATACACCCTTGCAATGTCGTCCGGGGAAGCGCCGCCGATGCTCTGTTCAGTGGCCGTTGCGAGGCGCGCTAAGGAACCAAGGACCTGCGCGAGGGGCGAGCGCCCCAATTCGGCCCACACCCACCCGCGCCGGTCCCCGTGGTCCGCCTCAAGCTGTTGCACCTTCCGGCGGGCATCGGGCTGCGGCAAGTTCGGCAACTCGGCGAGAGCGTTCAGGACGGCCACCTCATCCTCGTCGTTCAGGTCGGGCCAGCGGTCGCGATACTCGGGGATCAGGACACCCATCGGCCGGCTTCGTCTCAGCAACTCAGCAACGCCCGGAAACTGGAGCGGTGCCTCCGTGAAGCGCGCCCACGCATCGCCCCACCGCCCGCTCCCCTTGGCGAGTTTGGCCCCGGCTTCCACGTCGGCCTCCGTCTCCGGATCGAATCCGAGTTCACGTCGTGCCTCGTCGCGGAAGGCGTCCCAGCGCTTCTCGGCCATCGCCTCGCGTGTTGCGCTCGCGTCCCCCATCCACCGGAGGATGTCACGGATCAGATTCACCCCGACCAGGCGATTGAAATCGTTGGCGTCGAGGCGATGGCCCCGCAGTTCGTTCAGGTGTGTCTGCGCCACCTCGCCGACTGCGCGGAGGAGGGCCGCACCCGTCTCGGCGTCGCGTGCGATGTCCAGCGCGGGACCGGGTGGTGACTTGCTGGATGGACGAGTCAGGAAGGCCCGCACGCTCCAGTCACGCCCATTCTCGTGATGCCAGAGAATGCCCCGGTACATGAGTTCGACGAGGGGGCGTAGCGTCTCCGGGCACTCTTCGCCCGCGCGCAGTCGCCCGGGATCGATGCCCGGAACGTAGATAATGGGGATGCTGTTGCTGGGAACGCTTGGGAGGCAGATCGAGCCATCGATCACGCAGCGCAGCCAGATAGCGGGGCCGGTCCGGTCGGCGGGGCGGTAGTCGCCCAGTACCAGCAACTCAGGGATGTGTCGGCGGGCCGCCGGGAGGAGTCCGAGCCACTCGCTAGCTGGGTCTGTCCACAGGATGGCGGCGGGGGGGGCCAAGCTGCTGGGGGCGCTCCCCCGGGGGCGGGCTAGCGCGGGGGGGGGCGGGGCGGGAACGCGGCCGCGAGGAGGTCGAGGGGAGTCATGAGTAGTAGACTACTGGCTGGCGGGAGGTGCAGTGAGTCGTATGTGTGCCCGGGATCTGGCCCGGCTGCGCAACGCGCATATCAAGCATAACGAGTGCGCATATCCATGCAAACCACTGTACGACATACGGTTACGATGTGCGCATATTCGCCCGAAATTTGCGCAATCCCTCCTTGCCGCTACTCGCCCAAACCCTGATGGCTCATTCGTGCGAGATGGCAAGTTCGTAGCAGGTACCACGTCTCGTGCCCCGGTCCACCAAGACACCCAACTTCACGAGTCGGCGCAACTCACGTAGTGCGTTGTGGCGGTCGATCTCAAACAAGGCCCGGTAATCGGCGTTCTTGAGCATGGGCTCGCCGATGTAATATGTGCGCAGGCGCGGTATCCTCGTGTCTAGGAACCGAGCGTCCGCCTCCAGCGCCGAGACAACGGAATACGTGGGGGGCGATCCCGTAGCCCCGGGCCGACGCTCTGCGATGCCCTTCTCACAGAGGTCCTGCAGCCGCCTCATGGCCTCGTCCTCGCCGTTTCCGTTAACTTTCTGGTAGTCCTGCGCGGTGAAGCCGGAGGGGCGGGTCAACAGCATCCGTCGCTGACCGTCCGAAATTGGGAGGGTGCCCAGCAGGTGACTCCACCCCGGTCTCATGGCCCCAGAGACAGGTTGGTTGAAAAGCGTCATACGGAACAGGTCGCCGGAGGATTCGATCTTGGGTTCCCTAAGGAGGCTCGCGGCCATTTCGCGGAACACCCGTGCGACGCCCTCCCCTTCGTCCCGCATGATCTCCGCGTCTGCGAGCACCCGAACCAGCATCGGGTTCCGCGTGACGTGGGCGTGGCGACCGTCCCGAAGCGCCTCGACCGTCACGGGCGGCAGCAGTTCCCCCGGGCTCGACACCTCCAAGCGGTCATCGAAGAACCAGACCTCCGTCTCCCGCCCCCTAACTTCGTAGTCGCGGTGCGCCACTGCGTTGACTAGTGCCTCCTGCCACGCGAACTCGGGATACTCGGGAATGTCCTCGAAAAACAGGCCGCTCAGCCGTTCGGATACCCGAACTTGGCTTCGCGCCGATTCCAAGACCTCCACGAGCGCATGGGCTAGGGGAGGATCGGCCCGGCCCACTTGCGTCACGTTGCGCCCGCGGCCGTAACTGATTTGAGTCCCTGCGACGCGGAACACGCGCAGGCCCGCCCGAGGATGCCAGCGCAACGCGGGGCGACGGGCGAAGAGCAGGAGTCCGGCATTGGTGACGCGCCAGTCCCGACCGTCCCAATCCACCAAGCCGTAGTACTGGAGCGAATCCAGAACGGGACGGTCTCCGACCGGTGTCTCCTTGAGAAAGGACTCGGCGAGGTCTAGGTCCAGGTGATCCACGGTCGCATCGGGACAGAACCTCTGTTCGTAGCCGACGCGCCGATAAGCCTGCTTCCGCTCGTTGATCACCTCCTGCGGTTCCCGCACGGTGCGGCTGCCGATGCGGTATGGGAACCCGTTGCCGCTGATCATCACAGCTTCGGGTGCGATGGGAACTTGAAACGCCAGGATTTCATGACCGTCAAGAGTAAGGCTCGCGGTACGGCAGTCCGTAGCCGGATTCAGCCGTTGACGCGGCACCTCGAAGAACGCCGCCACGTCGCGCTCCGAGTAGCTGTGACCGGTTGGCGTGCCATCGTCGTCCACGCCGACCAGCAGGAGTCCGCCGTCGGCGTTGGCGAAACCAGCCACGACATCGGCAATCTTGTCCCGCAGCGCCCGGCGCCACAGTCGCTTGGGCGGTGTCGAGCCGCGATCCCATGCTGACTTGAACTCGACAAACTGGCCCTCACCACGCGCGAGGATTGTGCGCAACTCGGAATCGGAAAGGAACGGGGCCGTCACGAAACCGCCTCGCGGTCGCCCAGCATCCGAGTGCGCTCTCGTGCGGCTTCCCTCGCAGCCCGCGTGTAGTGCAGATCGTTCCACCGTCGCCCGTCGAAGCGTGCGTTCGTTGATGCCGTGAAGTTCGTCCGGGCCATCGCGCTCCCGTCGCCCGGACAGCCGTAGAACCAAGGAAACTCGTCGCGTGGCCGGGGTTCTTGCGGTTCTATCCCGCGGTCCTTGCCCCACTGGATGTTGGGCTTCCAGCGTAGAATCCCGGCTCGGCCGCGTCCTCCCTTGTGCAACTCGGCGCGCATGAATGGACGGATGTTCAGCCGTACGCCGTCGTCGAGGTCCGGCTCCCATCCGATCGCCTGGGCATCGAGCGGCTTCCACCGCACGAAGAGATCGCAGGGCGGCTCGCCCTCCAAAATGCGTTCGAGTTGTTCTTGAAGATCGAGCGCGCGTGCGAGGCGGTCGTCCGCCCCAACTGTACCATCGTCTCGGCCAACTCGCTGCCGGTGGATCCAGTCGTTCAGGTAGGCGTATGCAAGCGACTTGAGGGTTCGCCTGCCCTCGCCGTCGGGACCCGCGAGCCGGTGGTAGTTGACCAGCGCGTGGAAGCCGTCCTCGCGTCCGTCCCAGATGTGCCAGATGAAGGGTCGGTTGTGGAAGAGCTTGCACTGCTCGGCGAAAAAGTGGTCGCGGAGCCAGTCTTCGAGCGACCTTGGTGCCCGCCCATTCGGATTGGTGGCCGCGAGTAACCGCCGTTCCGTGGCGGCCGACCACTCGTCGCCGTAGGCGCGGATGAGAAGCGTGCGCAGGCGGTCGGCGGCGCTCATCTCGCCCCGGGCGGGCGAGAGGCAGACGATGCCGTCCGCGTCGGCGAGGTCGTCGTAGGCCGTGCAGCGGTCGGCGATGGCTCGCTGTTTGGAGTCTAGGCGCATCTCGGGATCGAGCTCGGCGGGCCAACGATAGCCGAGAAGGTGGGCGACGGCAACCTGCAGGACTGTGTGGTCGAAGCGCTTAGGACCGTGCTCTGTGCGCTTCGTGCCATCGTCCCAGACGACGCTCCGGCAGGGATCGCCGTGGAAGATCCACTGCGTGGGATCGTCGGAGTAGGGATCGGAAAGTCCGTTCGGATAGCGTTCGGAGGCGACCTTGGTCCAGTGCTTGAGGTCGAGCGGGACTTTGACTAGGGTGGCGTTCGTGACCTTCAGGTTCTGGTCGAATTCGCGGACGGCGGCAGCGTACTCGGGCGACGAGCAGAAAGCCCAGACGGCGTGGAGATTGTTAGGCTCATGTGGGACAACGACCGCCACATTCTGGTGAAACCGCTGGGACGAAAACCGGTATGCACGCAGCATTCCCATCCGGTGCATGGCGACGCCGTCTCTGCCGACCGCCATTGAACCCTGAGTGGGACGCGCACCTGGACTTAGGTGTAACGGGCCCTGACCTCGCTCCCACCTTATTACTCCCGTGAGGCCGCAGTACTCCGCCGGAATTGGCGGGGTATGCTGCACGAACTCCCACGTGCCTTGGTCCAGCCTCGGGAGTTCCCATAACGCTAAGCAATACCGGTTGTCATCCCCGGTTTGAATGCCCACGAAGCTGTCAGCCAGATCGCTGAGTAGGGTCCCGTCGCCCACCGGCCGAATCAGGACGGCGGAATCCGGATTCTTCAACTGATCGGCTTGGATCGACTCGACTACCTCCGCCCCACCACTCAACAGCACGGCCTTCTCCAAGGCCCGAATCGGTCGCTGCCCGAGAGGAGCGGAAACATCCACCCCCGCCATCTCCCAATCCGGCTCCGGCTTCCCCGTCGACAGAACGACCAGCGCGACGTTTACGACCTCGCCGCTGATCGTCTCGAACGCGCCCGGCCCCAACCGTGCCACCACATTCCACGTACGCCCCTTCAGCAGCCGCTCCCGCAGCTTCCGGTAGGTCGTCAGGAAGAGCCAGTTCTGCGGCGTCACCAGAGCCTGTGTGCCGTGATCGCCCAGCCACCGGAAGATCCGTGAGACGAAGACCGTCGCGATGTCGCCCTTGGCGTCCCCGTGGTGCGTCTCGGCGAAATCGTAGAGCTGCGTACCCTGCTTCCCCCTCGCCAAGAACGGGACATTGGTGACCACTAAGGTGTAGCGGCCCGTGAGGATCTCTGCTGCCCGCGCCATTCCCGCCGCTGCGACCACGCTTTCGTTGCGGGTTCCCGCTATCCGTTCGCGCCTGATCGCGGCATCGAGCAGGGTTTCTAGGTCATCGTAGCCGGAATGCAAGAGATCGGCCCCGACAGCCTCCGGGTCGATCAGCGACCCCAGGTCCCGGGCTCGGCGATAGAGGCGATGTAGTTGGCACATTCCCTCTTGGAGCGGTCCGCGCGCAATCGACGTATTGGCACTGAACAGGTCTGGATCGTCGGCGATCCCAGTCCGTCCTTCCAACTCGTCCGCAAGGCGCTCCCAGTCGGCCTCGCTCCCCTCCGGCGCGATACCGCAGCACGCAATGTTCAGCGCGGGAAGCTCGATTCGTTCGCCGGCCATCCTCCACGCTGCGAGCGCCAGATTGAACGCTGCGATCTGGGTGCAGCGCGGGTCGATCTCTAGGCCGAAGAGGTTGTCGCGGAGCACTGCCCGAACCGCATCGCGTACCGCAAGCCCCTCCTCCTCTATGCGGAGCCGAACCAGAAGCTCGAAGGTTTCCACCAGAAAGTGGCCGCTCCCGCAGCAGGGATCTACGATCCGAAGATCGCGCGCTACAGCCGGCCAATCCGGGAACCGTCCTGCCGCCGGACGCCAAGGGCCTGACCGCTCGTCGTCCTCGTCTCCCTCCGCTCGCGCCCGCCGCGGGGCGCGAAGGGCAGCACCCCCCGTCGCCCTCGTCCCCCCCCGCGCGCCCCCGCGTGAAGCGCAAGTAGGTGAAGTCATACCCGCCACCGGTTCCGAGCCGCGTCCGCTTGCGCAGCGTCGCCTCGTCCGGAGTCGAGCCTGCGAGTGCGGCGTCCCCACCCAGCACCTTGCCCGCCCGCCACGCACCGATGGTGTTGTGCAAGAGGAACAGCACCATGTAGCGCTCGGTGAATAGCTGGGTCACAGCGGGAAGTTCGTCCGCACCGACCTTATTGCCGCCACTGTTTACGCGGTCCTTCTCTTCGGAGCGCCAGTACTGGTAGGTCCAGCCGAGCGCGTCCTGCGACGTGAAGACCTGAGACGGGAGGGATTCGAGGAGTTCCTCCAGCTTCTGCCCCGTCTCGGGCGGGAGTGTGAGTTTCAGGACTGGGTCGTCGTCGGCGAAGATCCCGGGTAGCATCGCCTGTGCCCATTGACCAGCCAACTTCCAAGGATCGAGTCCCTCTTCACGGGCCAGCGCCCGGCAATCGACCAGCGAGACGGCCACCCCATACTCCGGTGCGATGAGCAACTCGTTCTCGGCGAGGAAGCGTGCGAACAGCATCCGATGCCAGTGCTCGTACGCGGCTTCGTGGGCAAGGCGCGCGACTTGTTGCGTGTCCTTGGAGCCACCCGTTCTGTCGCCCGCCTGACGGCCACGCATCCGAAGCTCTTCGCGGAAGGCTTTGTCGCTGAACGACATGTGGTCATGGGGCTTGGCATCGCCGACCGCCAGCGTGGCGAGGGCCTCGGTAGCACCGGCTTCGGCCAGGTGCCGGGCCTCCTGAATTACCGCGCCCAGCCGGGCGCGGAGGTCGGGGGTGAGGGGGCGGGTCACGCTTCCCCTCCAGCACCAGCACTCCCCCGAAGATCGTTGATCGTCCCCACGGTCCTTCCCACTCGGTCAGGATTCGGGCGACCGGGTATCGTAGGGCAACGGCAGTTTGACTCGCTCATTCGACGATCACCGGGCCCTTGCGCACCGCCGCAAGCAGCATCTCCTCGTGTTTGGCGCTCCACGCACGGACGGCCTCTGCGTCGCTCAGCGTCCCCCGCCTCACACGGATTCGCTGCACGGTAATACGGTCGCGGGTCCGCACACGTCTGGCAGCCTCGACCAGCGCCCGCCGTACGCGCTCTGGTACGGCGTCGATCCCGGAACGCCAAGCCGCCAAGGTTTGTGCGCCAAGTTCCTCCCGCAGCGCCTCGTTTGTGCCCACACGAAGTTCGTGGGCCGGAGTGAGTCCCACGTCGCGCAGGATCTCTGTCTGCTCATGGTCTCTTAGCTTCTGCCACGTCGAATCGCTGGCCAGTCCTTGCGTTGCCGTCTCGACAGCGGACGCGAGTCGGTCGCTGTACCCTCTGAGCGCCTCGCGCAGGGCATTCGCCAAGCGTGTCACGCATGGACTCACGTGGTCGGTGTCGTCGAGCAGGGAGCGCTGATCGCTGATCGCTGAAAGTTGCTCGCCGACAGCGGCAGCGACGTCTCCGAGCTCGCCATCGGCATAGCGGTGCAGCGCGTTGGCCAACTCCCAGACTCGCATGCGAGCTTTCGCGAGGTCGCCGAGCTCCTTCCAATCCTTGACCGCCCGTTCAATTCGCTCCTTCTTCTTGAGAATCGCGGCCAGTTGCTCATTCCCAGTCAGACCGGAAAGCTCGTCGAGGACCCCGGTCTCCGGCACCGGCGGCAACGGCGGATCGCCACCGGCACCGCGTGCCAGTTCACCGCATTTCGCAAGAAACTCGGGTGCCCTCGATGCTACTTCGTCGGCTCTTACCGGCAAGTCGAGCTTGCTGAAGAGCCCACGTATCTGGAGCAGCTGCGCGGTCGTCAGCCGCACCGTCTCTGGAAGGAAGCGGGCGGTTCGGATCGTCTGCTGAGTCAGTTCCTTAGCCTGAACGGGTAGGCCACCCCTCTCCGCCTTCAGGTGGCCCTCCACGACTAAACCCAAGAGACCCGCGTCGATGGCGTCCTGCGGCCATCCGTATGGGGCACGGATCAGCGCGGCCTGAACTTTCGCTCCGGTGTTCCCCTCTCCAACCTTTCCCAGCACTTCCTTCGCGACCGGGTGGTCATTCAGTGCCTCTTCCCAACCCACCGCGCCGAAGGGGGTTCCCGTCCCTTCGCGGATGCGCTTGAACGCCGTTCCCCAAGCCCGATGATCACCATCGCTAAAGCGCGGGAAGAGCCGGGCGAGCGACGCCTCGGTACCCGTCAAGACCCTCGCTCGCAGGCCCTCACCGTACACTTCACTACCGCCGCCTTGGAATAGCCGGGCCGCACGTACGATTTCCTCGATGATCCGGTCCCGTGCAGCCTCTGCACCCGCCAGACGACTCTTCATGCCTTCCATCGCTTCCAACCCTTCGGGCGAGGCCGACACGCCGCGTGCGGCTAGCACTTTCCTGGCCGCTTCTGCACTTGCGATACGGGCGCGAAGTTCCTCAGGGTTCCGCTTGGCCAGATGGACGTGCAAACCGGCGTCGGCGATGCCGGCCTCACGCGCACCTGCGACAACCGTGTCCTCGGAACACGACCACCCGTCGCGGACCCAAACCCACACTACATCGCCCGCCTCGCTCCCGTCAGGTTGGTCCATTCCGAAGTGTGGCACTACCTTGCGCTGCACCTTCGCTTCTCCCTGAGCGGGGCGAATTCCCCGAAATTCCTCTTGCACCGCGCGGCTCAGCAGCTGATCGCGGCACGACGAGATCTCCACCTCGGTTTGCTCCAATCGCTTCCGCTCCTCCCGGAACGCCCGCTCCCACTCGGCTCCTTCACGAGTCTGGATGCGATATTCGTCGCCCACCGTCATGAGGACGCCCTTGTCGGCGAGCGCTGCGAGTGTTCGCGCGGCGAGGTTCCGGAACGAACCCGAATCCGTCCCGATGTCGTCTAGGAGCAGATCGGCTAGCGTCGTCGCATCGGCGCGTACACCGGTGTCTGCCCCCTCTTCGCGGGGCAGCTTGCCGATCAGGAAGGCCAAGCCGCAAAGGTTCGCCTTCAGCCTGCCATCCTCGGTGCCGTCGTCGAGCTTCTGGATGCGGGTGTTGATCTCGTTCAGCAGGACGCTGGAACCGACCAGATCTTGGGCGAGGGCGCGGAACAGGTCGCTTGCCGGAATCACCACACCTAGTGGCCGTTCGGCGATCCCGCGCAGCGAATCGTGAAGGATTCGGAGCTGCGATCGAAGCTGACTCCTAGTTCCGGAAGGGTCTGTGGTCTGGAAGCAGCACTCCCAGAAGCGCCGACGGGTGCGGAGAAGGGGGTAGTCGCCCACTTCAAGCGCCTTGTCCTCCGTGCGCACGGCCAGCCGCGTGGCTTGAAGGTGGCGCGACACCTCGCCCGCGTTCTGTTCGAGAGTGTCCCGGATCGCTGGCTCGGCGGACGGCTTCTTCCGCAGGAGCACCTCGCGCGTGACGGCCTCGACTTCGGCATCGGCCAGTTGCACAGTTACACGGAAGCGGTCTCTGAGCCACAAGAGCGCGGAATTGCCACCGGCGAGCGCTGACTGGCCCGACGCGACTAGGAGCACGCGACTGTCGAACTGCGATTGCAGCGCCTCGGCGACCTCCGTCACGATCTGTGCCCGGTCAGTCGCCTCGTTGATGTATTGCTGAACCTCGTCGAGCACGACGATGGTGGGCGGGATCGGTCCGCCCCCGGACGAAAGGACCTCCTTAGCTGTTTCGATGAACTGCTCCGTGCTGATGTCGGCCTTCGGCTGGGGAAACTGCTGCACGAGCAATTGCCGCACACCCGTCACATCCGGTGCGAATCCGGGCACGGCCGCAAGCAACGCCTCTGCCATTGCCGGGCTGACGTAGAGATTGTTCAATTCGTGGTTCCAAGACTTGCCGGCTGCTCTAACGCTGCTGCGCACCTCGTCCAGTCGCCCCTCGCCGCCCAACCAAAGGCAGAAGCGCGCCGGCGGGTACTGCTCGGGAAGGCCGCACGCCCGGAGCATGATCGATAGCACCGAGAGGCGCACGTGGCCGACGTTACCTCCAAGGAGCGATCCAGCGGCCGACACCGGGGGGTGGCCGATCCGATGGGACAGGGTGTCGAGTTCCCGTAAAGCGTCGCGCACCGGCGAGGGTAGCCGGTCCACGACGAGGCCTTGTGCCGTTTGCCCATCGTCGAATTCGGTGTTCACCCAGAGGTGCGCGAGCATCTTGAGTAGATGCGACTTGCCACTTCCAAAGAAGCCGCTTACCCAGACGGCGTCTTGGCGCGATGCGTCGAGGTTGCCGAGGTAGCGCTCCAATATCCGCTCAAGCGCATCTGCGAACTGGCCCTTGCAGACGAAGGTCTCCAGTTCGGCCCGCAACTCCCGCAAGATCCGCTCGTCGCGGCCTTGAGTGATCCGGGTCTGGCCGTTATTGGCGAGGCTGGCGTGCAACGGGTCGCGGTCGAGAAGTTCGTGAATTTTCATGGTCGTCAAGGAATCCATTCCCCATGCAGTGTGATCGGGAGCGCCAGATAGCTCCAGCCGTCGCGCGCATCTAGGAGGCGGTAGTTGTTATCGTTCTTGCTGCCCGGAAAGAAAACGGCTAGGCGGCCGCGGATTTGGGATTCAACCGAGTGGATGAGGTCCGAGACGCGCATGAAGCCGTAGAGGGAAGCCGCGCCCACCAAGGCCACGACGGTGTTGTCGTCTGCAGCGTCGAGTGTCCGCGTGAATCGTTGCACGGCGAAGTCACGGAAGTCGCTCCGGAGTGCGCTCTCCAGCAGTTCGGGATGCTCGAAGTAGGTGTCCCGGTATTCGTGGCTTGCCATCCACTCGGCGAACCAGCCCGTGGCGTCGATTTGCTCCCAGTTGTGCCCTTCGTCGTGCGTCGCTTGCTCAAACTCGACGATGCGGGTGCGCAGGGCGCGCTCCCGCTCCTTCGCATAGACCACCATCATTACCCGCTGCGCCCCCGCGAGAGTGGGCTGCCAGGGGGCACCGATGTGGTGCCGGTAGATCTTTGACAGTTCGCTGATCTGGTTCAAGGGTGGGACTCCGGATCCAAGGCTCGCGCGGAGGCCTCTACCACGTTGCCCGCGGCACGAAGGCGAATCAGGCCTAGACGGCTGGCTTGGGCGGCGTACTCCATCATCGCGTCTACAGGCGCATCGAGCACTGCGGCCCAACGCGAGTCCATCAGCCGGAGGCCCTCCAGTCCCTCCGACTCGGCCAGCCAGACCGCCAGCGCGGCCGCCGCCGGGGTCGGCGAGACCACTCGCCGGATCTTGTGCCTGCGGCCCTCGAGGTGGCCCGACTGCGTCCACGAAGTCGCGGCATTGATCGCTACCTTGTTAAGCACGGCATCATTAAAGCGCGGACCCGTCTCTTGGCGGATCGAGTCGGCGAACTCCGACCGCACGAGTTCTCGCGCGGCGGGGAGCGCCAGCACCGGCCCGGCCGTCAGACGGAGAAGGGGATCGCGAGCAAGTGCTGTGAGTAGGCCCAGCAGGGGGCGGCCGTGGGATCTCGCTCGTTCGAATTCCCAGAGGCGGCGCAGCACGCGGAAGAGCGGCACCTCGTGGTCGAGTGCGTAGAGTTGGGTCAAACACTGGGCCGAGGTCAACCGCGCGCTGCGGGTCGGCTTTGCAAGGATGTTGTCCTCCACGATGGAGGTTCTGTAGTCTGCACGGGACGCGTTCTTCGGGAGCGCGTCGAGCAGCTCGGAGAGTTCAGGCAGCATGATGGACCGTGAACTCTGGGTGCCGCAGGCGCCGAACCGGAAGCCTGCGCGTTCTAGAGCCGCCGTGCGGCGGATGGCCCCTGTCGCGGTGTAAGCGTGCAGTCGCCCCGCCGCCGCTCCTTGCGGGAACTCAAGTTCCAAGGATCCGGCAGGCCCCACTGTTGCTTGGTCGGAAAAGCGACGGGGTCCTGTTGCGTGTCCTGACTGGGGGTTTCCGGTCATGCGAACCCGAACGGTGCGCGCGCATGCACCATGCGCAGCGCGGGGAGAGAAAGCGCGGGGAGAGAATAAGAGTCTGGCGGACCCGCACGGAACACGCGCATGAGCGAGGTGCGACCATGGCCGAAGCAAACCACGGGCAGGCATGAATCCGGCCTCGTCTCGACGTACTCCATCACGCACTTGTCCAAGTTCCCCAAGTGTTCCTCTCTTTCGGAAACTAAAGCCGTCCTCAGTAGAAGCATCGACCCGGCAAGCGCAGCAGTAGCGCATCTAGCGCTTTCGCGTTGGGCTCCGCAGAGCCACGCAACGGTCTGCCCGCACCTCCGGTGGCGGCGGAATCCGTCCGCCCGGACACCCATTCTAAATCGATTCTACCGGACTTGACTGCAGTCAGACTAGCGAGAGCAAGCCCAAGATGTTGGGGCCTCGCCACTTATGCAAATGATCCCCATTGTTTTCGGGACGGTCTCCCTGTGCGCTTTCGCTTCCACAAGCACATCCCGCACCGCCAGGCAGCCCGACGCGTCTGGCCATCCGGGCTCACGTACTCGTCTCGTCTGCGGCTCGGGCCTGGTCAGCCTTTTGTAAGGAATGGCTCAGCGCGAATCGAATCCACGGTTCTTCCGAGGCAACTGCGAGATCTGAATATTACGCGTGTCAGCCAGATCGTTCCACCGAAACCAGCGCAAGGATCCAACGATTGACTCGGCGTCCGGCGGCGGTGCTCTGTTGCCAATGCTCTGCTCGGTTCAGAACCTAGCACCCCAACTGTAGTTGAGGCGCAGGTAGTAGTAGCCACCGTCAAAGCCGAACGGGGAGAACTGGCTGTACAGGTTGCCAGGGCCTGCCGATCCCAGTCGGCTCCGATCGGTATAGGTGTTGAACGCGTTCTGAGCACCCACGGACAGCTTCAGCCCCTGCCGCAGCAAGTAGGACAATTCGAAGTCAAACAGATGCTTGCCAGTGTAGTTCTGGTTGTCGTCGTCGTCGAACCAGCCTCCGTAGTAACTGACGCGCCCGAGCACGCTGAAGGGCCCCAACCCGCGGCTCAGGGAAGCGTTCCAACGGGTTTTCGGCAGGCTCTCGTGAA
>MKWU01004230.1_pt1 | contig 17342 bp, 19 predicted proteins | sample 809101 | NCBI WGS metagenome assembly MKWU01 (sample SAMN05860141, study PRJNA318959) | sponge metagenome | host: Aplysina aerophoba | place: Slovenia: Piran, Adriatic Sea, Gulf of Piran | collected 2013-05-07 | reverse complement strand
CCGGTCCTTGTATTTTGTCCGTTCCTTCTCAGCGTCGAAACCTAACGGTTCCTGCTTGCCGCATTTATTGCACATTAGCGTATCGCGCCTCGCTCCCCTTCCCACAAGTCGCCAGCAGTGTATGTGGTTGGGAGCCAGGCGTGGTCTTACCAGACGCCAAGATGGATTGAAGCAAGCGACGTTTGTCTCCATGTTTAGCTCCTATCCAGCCGATCTCTTGGAGTATCCATAATTGAGCTTTCCAGCGCAACCCTACGGCGCACCGCTAACTCTTTTGTGTCATAAGTAAAGCGAATTGGTATTACGTTTCCACGCTGGCACAAGCCTGAATTCCGCACGTTGCGGCTTCTGCCGACAGAGAAACCTCTGCCGTCTCCAGCCGTGCGCTTCCGGCAACCGCACGCCGAATCCCGGCGTCCGTATCTCGAGCAAAATGCAGCCACGCCTCTCAGAATGAAGTTCGGGCCGAAGGTGGACTGCGGAGCCTGTCCCCGATGTTACACGTCAACTGCGATGAGGCAACAGGCCGGCAAAAGTCATTGCCGCGTATCACGCCGTACGTCCTGGCGTCGCCCGTCACCTGGACATATCAAGGGCGCGAGCGTTGCAGGTCGTGATTGCAACGCTCCGCTGTGAGCATCGGACAGGCGATCTTGCCGACGGTCCGTCAGGACACCTGAAGCGGCGATCTGATGTTGTCGTAGACGCTGGCCATGTTACCCTCTCAGTCTCAATAACTATGATGACGTCGATTTTCACTTCATACGATGACGGTGATTTTCAACCGATGCAATGACAGTGATTTTCACTTTGGGGATAATGATGCTGGTTTTCATGTTTAAGTGTCCGATCTGAAGGTGAAAACCACAGTCGGGATTTGGAGTTACAGGCGTCCGCGCCGATCGGTCATCATCGTAGCATCGCCGCTAAGTGCTCGTAGCTATGTGTGTAGCTTCTTTATACTGACAACTAGGCGCCGGTGGCTCTCCGGACTCATCATCGGGGTTTTCTCACTCATCCTGTCCCCTGTATCATCAATCGGCATATCTCATCACTCATCACTCCGACTCGCCCTCTCCCTGACACTCCATCGACTCCCTCTTCCGCCTACCTCGACCGGGCGCATAATGGATTATCGCTAGTGCCATTACTCCAAGGATGCCACCAGTGCCACCGATGACGAACCACAGCCAGAACCGCCGGCCCATGTCCTTCGCGATCGTACCTGTGACCATACCGAAGACCAGGGCTGCTATCATCCAGACCACGACTTCCATACTCCGACTCCCCCTACCTCGACTCGCCTACGCCCCGTTACGACTCTCTCCCTAGACCGCCGCCCTGACTCCCTCTACCGCGTCCTCTGTCCCGATGCAACATTCTCTCCCTTCTGTTGCAGCCTCCGGCCCTCTCCCTACCTGGCACATTATTACTCCGCCGTTTACAACACTCCCTTAACTCGGACAACCTACCTTGGATATACAACTTCCTATCGGCGAAAGCGTTGCATTTGGTCAAGTTGTCGCGAGGGAGGAGATCTGACAGGTTTGGAAACGCCAAGGGGATGAGCTGACAGGTTACGACTTCACATCCGGCACCGCTGGCAGGTCGATGAAAACTTTGGGAAGCTCGGGGTCCGTTGCCAATGTCCAGATCTTATCGTGCATCACGTTGCTGGCATGCTTGAAGTCCGACTCCGTAGTCACGACCGTCTGCACCATCGGGCCGTACCGTCGCCGTAGTAGCTGAAGACGGCGGATGAGCTTGTCGCGCGCGCTGTCGCTCGGGACTATGAAACAGACCAGCTCGTGATGATCACGTCCCAGATACTTTTGGCCGCCCTGCTTCGCGTACTCGGCCCACACGGTGAGCTTCCTTGTCAGCGGCTTGCCGCCACCCTTGGCGGCGCTCCGCTCGACCTCCAGAAGTATTGTTCGGCGCCTTTTCCCGTCCCTCAGCACCAGGGCCGCGTCCGGCGCGACGCTCGACGTTACGCGGCGTTCCTCTCCGTCCTCGCCCATCCAGTTCGAGGTCTTGTAGTAGCGCCGGTTGGCGTGGTCCGGCAGCGCTTCCGGCGTATAGTCGAGGTCCCGGCACATCCGCGCCACCGATGCGTTGACTTCCAGCGTGTGCTCCAGTTCACGGCAAAGTTTACTGATGTCCCCTCCGAGAAACCTCGTTCCCGACTCCGTCACGCCCTCCGTTCCCCAGCGGTCGAGCATGCCGACCTGCCGCTTTCGCTTCGCGCGCTCCTTCTCATCTTCGTCAACCTTGTATCTTCCGGGCTTCGCGCGGTCCCGCGCTGCCAGATACCGCAAGCCGTCATCGGTGAGCAACATCGGCCTGTTGCGGCGTTCGCTGATGCCGTAGGTCACCAGTTGCGCGCGCACGAGGTCGAGAATGTCCTTGAGTAGGCCGAGTTCGACCAGGACGGACAGGTTCTCGTTGAACCGTCCGTTGTAGGCTACTCCCACCGTCGGGGCGATCTCCGTCGGTCGCATCAGCGGATACCGGAACAGGCAGTCGAGGATGCGCGACTGCACAGGATACAGCGCCGACTGTAGGCGCGACGGCATCTTGATGGCCGCGACTTCGTAATCCGGCGGCACCGGGTCGAAGGTTCCGGGGAGAGGGACGAACTCGGCCAAGGTCTTCACGTTCGCCAGCCCCGAGTTGCGCGGGTTGTACCAGTGGCCGCGCGCCGCTTCCTCTTCCGTCGCCACCAGTCCCTGAAGTCGCAGTCCCGCGAACCGTCCTAACGGCGCGAACCAGCCACCGACCAGGTGCTTGTCCAACTCCGTAGGCACGCTGATCAGAACAAGTCCCGGGCCGCGCCTTCCGCCGCTCTCACGGTGTCGGCTCGTCAGCTCGTCGGCGCCGCGCGCAAGGTCTCTGATCCGCGCTGTCAGGCGCTGTGGCTCAAGCGCCGGTCCCACTCGAAGGAAACCAAGGGATATGCCCTCCGCGAAACTGTCCTGCCATATCCAGGCGTCAAGGCTGCCCTGCCGAGGGAAATAGTAGTTTGGTTGCCGTTCGGTGATCTTCTTGATCGCGCAGACGTAGTCGTACGTCCTGACGACCGTATCCAGGTGCTTGACCAGGTGATGCTGCCACTGTGAAGACAACATCGGCGTGTCCGTGGGCATTTTACCCTGGTAGAGGGCGTCACGGGGCCGGTTGTAGGCGTACTCCAGTGCGCGCACTCCCAGGGGCGTGATGTGGTGCAGCTTCAAGGTCGTCGTCGGGTTGCGGTGCTGGTCCCGAAAATCCACCGCATGGACGTGCCCGTTGCGCCTGAGTCGCGCGAGCGACTTGTATACGACCTGTGCATTGCCGAGTACGTCCCACAACTCCGCAAGGTGGGGGGCCGTCGCGTACGGCGACAGCGCGACGCCGTACAGGGTCGTGGCGTCATCGTGCCTCAGTGGCCGTCCTCCAGGCACCGTCGTTCTGTAGACTTTTGGCGCACGTTGCATTCCGCGCTGTAGACTCGCAGTCGTCATGGCCTAACCTCTCTTCCGCTTTGCAGCCTTTGGGATCTGGTTCTCATCGGAAGTTCTGCCGAAATTTAAGGCTTGTGGAGTCACCAACCATCAGTAACGAATCTTAATCGCAGGAACGGTCTTGAAGCTGATCTGTGGATTGCGCGCCACAAGGACGGCCAGGACCTAGTCCGGACGTGTGGAGCGGACAAACATCGTGACCTGACCGTCTGTAGCGGCTAGCTCGAGGCTCAACTCTTCGTCCGGAGCGCGCATAGCCTCCAATGAACTGACGAAAGTGCTGGCACTCAAGACACCGTTTTTCGGTGGTACGACCTGAAAGATCGCCGGTGGACCGTTGTCGCGAGACTGGTTTTTGACAAGGTATTTGAACTTGCCGAACATTCTGTCCCCCATGGCCTCCAGAGGAGGAGACCGTTCTCAGGATGAGCCATCATCTGAGACGTGGGGACGCGCTGCCGGGGCTTTCGGGGGAAGTTTTGGCACCTACATGTGCCTGTCCCGTGCCTATCCCGAAAAGGGAGGCCCTAGCCTCGCGTCGCCACGGGACTAGGCGGACTCGTAGGTCACGCGGGGGCTGGAGCCGGTGGGCCAGAGGTCGGGGGTGAGAGGAGAAGAGGAGTCGGGTGACTGGAGAACCCGGAAGATTCCGGAGCTGTCGACGAGACTTATGATCGAAAGGGCTTCCGCCAGCCTGGCTGTGAGAAGGCTGGCAAGGCGGGAGAGATTTGTCCTGATGAACGCGGCGAGAGGCGAGTCCGGCATGGTCTGCGCAAAAGCCTTCGTTCCGGTCGTCTCTGCGACTCCCGCGCCTATACCGAGGAAAATTGCGAACGCGAGAAGGAAGCCCCAGAAGTGATATGCACCGCCAATGTCCCCATCAGCGATGGCGGCAAGCTCGGCGGGCATTGCGACCGAAAGCAGCGCTGCCATGAAACCTGCCAACGGCAGGATGGGAATTGTCCTGCGCCAGTCCGGCGGACGTGTAGGCCTCAGAAAACGGATGGTCCTGAAGACGCTATGAGGCATAGAGTAATTCATGGTTCGCATCATACTTCTTGATGATAAACTTATCAAGCATCTCTTGCCCGCAACTTTCCATCAGATCCAAGAATGATTGAATGATTCGCCCCTCGCTTTGCGTCCTGCCCTGCGACGGCGGCGATGACGCGAGACAGCGTGGCCTTCAACCGAAACAAAGATCAAACAGATCATGTGATATCGCGCCAGGCGGCTTTGTACAACAATAGCGGTTTGAACAATAATAGACATTCTGCCTGGTCAACGACAATTATTCTGGCCGGTCCTGTTGCCTTAATCGAATATGTTACCGAAATTTCTGCAGCTTCTAATTGTCGCGTCAATGAACGGGCTGTCGCGTCAACTTACGAGTTGTCGCAGCCGTACAGCTTGAAATCAACAGTCAGACAAGGAGTGAAAGCGGCAAAATCCACTGACGCACCCGGCAAAAGTGGTTGACGCGCACCACAAGTCCCATTGCCCGCATCAGCCTCTGCACCCGCTTGCGGTTGACCAGGTGTCCCTGGGTCCTGAGCCAGACCGTCATCCTGCGAGAACCATAGTAGGGTGTCTTCAGATATTGCCGGTCCATACCGGCCATAGGCTCCAGGTCCGCAGGCTTGGCAGGTGTCGTCCGGTAGTACACCGAGGAACGGCTGAGCCGCAACAGACGGCACTGCTTCACTACCGAGAGCTTCAGGTGCCCTCGATCCACCATAGCCAGACGCCTGCGCCGACTCATGGTCCGGACCTCCCCGACAAAAAATCCCGCTCCACCTTGAGCTGACCAATCTGCTGGTACAGATGCGCAGTCAGCGCTTCCTGATCCCGCTCCGCCTTTGCGCTGCCGCTGCCGAAGACCTCGGTCGCTCCCTCGATCAGGGCCTTCTTCCGGGTGTTAATCTGCGAGGGATGAACTTCAAACCGGCTGGCCAACTGCGCAACCGTCTCTTCTCCCCGGAGCGCGGCCAACGCCACCTTGGCCTTGAACCCCGGACTGTGATTCTTTCTGCTCTGCTTCATTTGCCTGCTCCTCTCTTTTCGTACACTCTAGGAGCGGGCCTCTCTCTTAGCCACCTGTCCGATTTATTGGGTCCACCTCAGTCCGCCTCCGGCACTTACGAACCCATATTGTTTTGCGGCGTGCCAACTTCTGTGCTCACCTTGGCCGAATGATACGTAGAATGCGCCATTCCATTGCCTTCTGCCTACTCTCTGTTTTGATTAACGGCATTCTACGTTTTCTGGTTCTACGCCGAAACAAAGTTCAATTTCCTTCGAGCGTTTCGCAAGAGTCCATCACGTACTTCCCGCTCCATAGTCCATAGTTCCGTCGGATTCAGACCTAGAATCTTAATGTAATCCGACTCAGTACAAATTTCCAATTCGGAGTCCTTGTCAATACCACCAGGGCATCCCCAAGACACTACGCCCCACTCATTGATATGAACGCCTTCAAACACATCGCGGTCGGTTAGTGCGGAGTACATTCCATGATTTGCAATCTCAGACACATCAACCTCGCCTTCCACTCCATCGGCAAACCGAAGCCAAATAGCGTAGCCAACTCTTGGCTCTACAGCCACAGGATGCAGCAGGGCAGGTTCCTTGTCATTTGTATGACTCAATGTGATGTGCTCCTTCGCCAGTCAAGACAGACGGGTATGAGCCGTGCTTAGTGGCTATCTAATTGGGAATTAGATGGGTGTGGCTATCACCAGCCATCAGGATACACGAATAGAGCCGGCGTGTGGGTCCAGCGATGCAAGGAAATTTAGTAAAAGCTTGCATCGCACGGTTGTCACAGCCTCTCCTATCCATTTCAATAGTCACTGGAACAAATCATCCTTAAGGAACGTTGTATTTGTAACCGGCCAGTGATTCCTATATGACATCTGGAGGAGAGAGCACACATGACCACGTTAGGGCAGACATCATCTACCTGGCTGATCCTGGCGCTCCTGCCATTGATGACAATCGGCTGTCAACTGGGGATTGGAGCACAGGCTGCTCCTACGCCAATGGCACCAGCCACGCCTCTGCCTCCCATCTCACCAGTGCCTCCTGCCACGCCCGTGCCGCACTCGACACCGGCGCCAACTGTTAACGCTTTCCCCCTGCATTCCGAGCCACTCGCAACGGACTGGGGACGAGATTATAAGATGGGGGAACTCGCCCTGGAAGGCGGATGTCTCCGCATTCTGGAAGACCCTGACCTTAGCGACCACGACAATTTTGTGCCCTCCTTCTTACCTGTCTGGCCTGAAGGCTTCTCCTGGACAGGAACCGAGGATACCGTGGCGGTCATTGATCGATCCGGCCAAGTGGTGGCGCAAGTGGGCGATTACGTGCGTTTATCAGGAGATGGCGTTTACTCGGAGAGTCATCGGGGCGAACAAATCGCCAAGACCCTCTCTCCTGACTGCATTGCTCACTTTTACTATCTGGTCGGTGACGATGTCACCGTCATCGAATCCGACGAACCCGAGGTGGTCCAGGTAGCGGACTCTGATATCTTCATCAGACGGCAGAAGACCAACGAGAGAGGATTTACTCCTCTCGCTGACACGGCAGATGGCTACGGACATGCATCAGAGCCTCTGGTATTGGAAAACGACTGTATTGTAGTTCCCTATCAGGATGGTGATAGGTACGTACCCATATGGCCTGCCGGATTCACAGGACACATTGAAGACGGTGTGCTGGAAGTGCGTAACGGTGGGGGCAGAAAGATTGTCAGAATCGGTGAACGACTTCGTATCAGGGGCAGCATAGTTCAAGAACACCTTGGCGGAATATATGTGCCAAAATGTGATGCGCGGCTACTGCGTGTGAAGCAGGTCATCAATTCCGACCTACCTTTGGTATTTCCTCAGCATGACGGCAGATGGAAACGGGAAGCGGAACATGCCAGGAACTCACTCCGAGGGACGGTTGACGCCCGTAACGGCTGCATGCACATCAACTACCACTATCTGTTATGGCCGTCAGATTACCGTGTTGAGGAAGACGGGGACTTCTTCAAGGTGCTCGATGGATCGGGGATGGTTGCGGCACAGTATGACGAGGTAACCACGCTGAAGGGTCATCGCATCGGGTCAAACGATAAGTTAGGGCCAGAGATAATACGGATGATGCCAACAGACTGTCCCCCGCGGACTTACTGGATCGTCACAGGGTACGAATAAGAAGGCTGAGTTGTCTCGGTGACCTCTGACAGGTAGGTCTTTGAGAGAATCATACAAAGACTTGATGACGTTTTCGCAGACGGCAGATACAGGCTGGTAGGAGCAACTCACTCCCTTGAACAAGATATGATTTAGGTCAGCCTAGTGGGGCAAGACGACAGTTGAGCGCACTGATGCGGACGATAGTGGTCAATGACCGGTCGCGCATCCTAGTAGCGATCGGGACAGATTCCACCGGCAACTGCATTCCGCGTAGGGCATCATCAATCTAACAGTTCTCTTGCATTCCGACTAATTCAGCATAATGGTGGTATGAAAGTCCCCAGCCGGATCGTAATTCTATTGATTAAATCGCTGTTCCTGGTCTCATGTATTGGCCAGGAACAGCCTGTTCTCCCACTGCATTCGGAGCCTCTTGGTACAGATTGGGGCCGTCAATATAGAATGGGGGAACTTGTCCTGGATGATCGGTGCTTCCAGCTACAAGCGGACGAGGAACTTCTACGCAGGGTTAAAGTTGTACAACCCCTCCCAATACTGCCGGTATGGCCGGAAGGGTTCACTTGGGCCAAAACCAAGGGGACTTTGGAGATCATCAATAAGGCTGGAGAAAAGGTAGCGAAAGTAGGCGACCGTGTACGCCTTTCAGGAGCCGAAGTTCTTCCAGAAAGTCATCAAGGCAAACAAATCGCTGGGTCGCTGCCCACTGCCTGCATAGGGATTTACTATCTGGTAGGCGACGACATCACCGTCATCGAAGATGACGAACCTGTAATAATTCCAGTGCCAGATACGGAAATTAACTTCAAGCGGCGCGAGACGCAATATCTTGGATTTACTCCTACGGAGGAACCAGCGTATTCCTATGGGCGTATACCGAGTACATTGACAATTGAAAACAAGTGTATTCTCTTGGTGAGTCCAGATGGTGAGAAGTATGTGCCTGAGTGGCCCGCCGGATTTACTCCTCATCTCGAAGACGGTCAGATGGAGGTGCGTAATGGAGGAGGCCGGAGGATTGCAAGGATAGGAGAGCGTCTTCGCATCAGAGGCTACATTGCCCAGGATAGCAGGGGTGACTTGTACGTCCCTGAATGCGAAGCGCTGCTTCTAAGTGTGTGGGGTATCATCAATACCGACCTGCCCTTGGCATTTCTCGAGTATGACGACAGGTGGCTTCCTGACCCGGAGCAGGTCGAAGACTCGCTTAGGGGATATGTCGACGTTCACAATGGGTGCATGCACATAAACAACCACCTCCTACTTTGGCCGTCAGATTACCGTATGGAGGAGGAGGGCGATATATTCAGGGTGACGAATGCCAATGGGGAGGTGGTTGCCCAAAGAGGCGAGAGGTACACGCTGAAGGGCTACCGCATCAGATCAGACGACAAGTTCGGACCGGAGATAATACGGATGATGCCGACAGACTGTCCCTCGCGGGCATATTGGATCGTCACAGGGCACGAATAGTGTTCGCTGAGTCAGAAAATGCGGTCTGAGAACCAGTTATTCCGGAACGACTTCCCGCTGTATCCAATTCAGACTTTCCGCGATGAGCCAGGGACGGACGAGGATGGCCTGAAGGCAGGCACTCGACAGATTGCAGACTTGCTGGACAGGGGAAATGGTTGCGACAAGTCACCACTTATCAACCGAGACAGACTCTAGAAAGGCTATCATTCCGCCGTTCGTAACCAGTATGCCGACGAGACAATTGCTGCTTTCAATTCTGCTCATAGGACTCATCGTCGCCGCCTGCCAGACCACGCCCTATGTGAGTCCCACTCCGCTTCCTCCGGCAACCCCGTTGCCGCCTCTGCCTCCTGTGGGGTCAGCACCGGGTGACGCAGCGACCCCTAACGCCGCGGTGCGACCGCCAACGCCGCTCCCTCCTCCTTCGACTCCGCGCCCGATGCCTACGCCCATATCTCTCGACGGCTTCAACTGGAAATCCGTGGCTTACAGAGAATACTGGCCCACCGATTTGTCCGGAGACCTTTCCGTCGGGCTAGGTGGATCTTGGATTGATATAAGGGATTCGGGGGTCATTCTCGTGAATGTGAAAACCGGCGACAAAAAGCATATCACTGAAGGTGGACGCGGGCTAACGGAGGTGGTCATTTCAGGCGATTACATCGCGTGGTCGGATCGGAGCAGGCAAGTCGAGATTCCCGGCTCTACGGAGCAAAACAGGACCAGCAGGCTCTCCGTGGACATATTCGTGATGGACTTGAGCACCGGCGAGGAACGCCGAATCACCGATGTGCCGGCAGAACGACGTAACCTCAACATCGACGGTAACTTGCTTGTATGGCAGGACAACAGGAACGAAATCGGCGAGCGCCGTAGCCATTTCGACATATACGCTTACGACATCGAGGCTGATGAGGTGATTGCCGTTGAGGTCGCTCCCGGAGCACAGCGCTATCCCGTAGTATCAGGACACAGGATCGTCTGGATAGATGAGGGCGAGGGCTCTGCAAGAGTTATACTCTACGATCATACAACAACGGAGAAGGAATACGTTGGTGGTCCGGCTACCGCCGATCGCTCACATGACATTCATGGTGACCATATAGTCTGGATCGGATTTCTCGACGAGAACCCTAATGACGGCATTTACCTTCACGATCTTGCGAGTGGACAGCAAAGGCTCATAGCAACTCCGCCTCTGGGGAACGCCAACCGTCCTCTAATATCCGACAACTACGTGGTCTGGACGGTAGGGTGGGACTGCGACGTGAGAGGAAACATAATGCCGGACGACATGGGAGTGTACGTCTATGACAAGACGAACGACGAGGTGCAGCGCATTTCGAATCACGTCGACCCAGATGCATTCATCGATGGTGAAACTTTGCTGGTACACGAGGGCTGTCAATTTCCATGGTATGTCTACGCCGTATTTCTGGAGTGAAGACTCGGACGGTGAGAATGAATATCAGGAGACGCCGACGCGAACCCGTGGCCTGACGCTTACTTCTATGAGAGGCCGGATTTCTACGATTGGATTCCAAGCGAACCGCTCAGCAATTTGACCTCTGCGCATCGCCTCGTATCTCGCATAAGTGAATGCAAGGAAATACTACAAAAGCTTGCATCTCTTCCAACTGCGCCAGCTCACGCTCACACGCCTCCCATCGACAATCTCCCCTACCGACTTACCAGACCAAAGAATTCATTACGCCTAGGATCGAGGAAGAGGTCGAAGTCACGCGCCAACGATATCCTTGACCATTATCCAGGATGACTCCTCGACTGTGCGTGTGTTGCCGTGCCCATCCAATTCGTCCCAGTTGTTCATCACGGGGTCCGGAAGACGCCGGTACCCGAGACGTTCGTAGAGTCGTGTCGCATCGACATTGTCAACGGACACTTCCAGGTTGACTTCACGGAGTCTTAAACCTATTGCCACAGACTCTACGGCACCGATCAGCGCAGTTCCTACTCCCCGGTTCCTGAATGCCCTCCCCACGTCGAGCGCGAACATTCGTGGTGAGCCAGTCCTCTGGAAGCCCCATCCACCCGTGCTGATAGTTCCTGCGACCTGCCCATCGAGCTCGGCTATGAGCATCTCCCGATACCCAAGCAGGCTCTCGTCAAATCTTCTCCTGACCTGCGCTCTGCTTACTTCGGGAACAAGTACGTCTGCCAGTGCGTCTACGTCTCGAGGTTCCACATAGCGAATCTCTATTTCCGCACCCTTTGGTTCCACCTGTTAATTCTGCCTCCGAACTGTCCCTTCCGTAATTTGCCGAAAGACTGCCACAGTCTATATGCTATCCTCTTCGCTGTGAGAATCCCACGGCTGAAAGGAGCAGCATAAGGCTGAGTTCGATTCCGACTATCCCGCCGGATTCCACGACGTCTACGGGGACATTGAGTACGCAAGACGACCTTGCCCCGGCCTTACCCACGCAATCGACCAGGCCGTCGAGAGACTCAATGCACGATGGTCGTTATCGCCCCTTTTCCTTCCGACGGGAGACCAGGTGGACGAGGGCGGTGGTCCCGAGGCGAGTTATCACCTCAACTGATCCAGGGTTCAGGCCACGTTGTGGAACAAACCGCACGCGTTCGGCGTTATACGATTGACAGGCATTCCGATTGCCATGATCCATACCACAAAGGAGAAACAGATGAGGAAGACTGCGGCAATTCTGATAGCGGCTGTGGCTGTATTCGCAACACTTGCAGTCGTGGCACTAGACAGGAGCGAGGCGGCGACATCGCCGGGCGAGCTGATTAATGTCGTCGAACAAGGCATTCCGGCCGCCTACGGCAGCGACAGCACCGGTATCTGGGTCAGTGGAGTGGGCACGCTCTCACTCTCACCGGACCTCGCGTTGCTCGAGCTGGGCGTTGACACCAGGGCGACAAACATCAGCGAGGCCAACAGCCAGGCGTCCGCCGCAATGGACGCCATGATAGAGGCCCTGAAGGCAAGGGGCGTCAAGGACGAGGATATACAGACCAGCCGGTTCAGCGTCTATCCCCGTTACGAGTATGTGGAAGAAGAAGTGGATGGAGTTCGCACGGGCAGAGAAGTGCTGACCGGTTACCGGGTCAGGAACAACGCGACAGTCAAGCTGCGGGACCTGGATACGGTTGGAGAAGTGATAGACGAAGTGGTGACTGCAGGAGGCGATGACGTCAGGATAAACGGCATCGACTTCACGCTGGAGGATCCGAAGCCGAAGATGGCTGAGCTGAGGCAGATGGCGGTCGCGGACGCAAAGACGAAGGCCGAGCATCTGGCGGAGTTGTCCGATGTTACGGTAGGTCGTCTCATATACATCAGTGAAGGCGCTGCCGGGCCGTCAGTCGGCGGATTCACAAGCCAGAGCTATGGTTTTCCCGCCGCGGCCCGCGCCCCTGCCGCTCCGTTCGCACCAAGCGTAAGCGGTGGTGAGGTGACGCTCACCCTCGGAGTGCAGGCAGGATTCGCCATCTATTAGGGCTTGTCGGCATTTACGTCGGGCTCTGCGGTACGTTAACTCCCGCGGGGAGGATGCTGTTAAAGGCTTTGCACATTAGGCCGGACAGCTGCAGATCTGCGGGCTAAAACGATCAGAAAGAGCAACTCTGAGTGCCGGCACGAATCAGATAATTTACGGAGTTCAAAGCAGGATGTGGAAAGCAATCACCATGTCGGCCGTCGTTGTCGTGTTCAGCCTGGCTATTGGAGCGTTTCTTCTGGGATTTAATCCTTTCACTTACAGCAGTGGTGATTATAGAAGCTATGGCGATGCGGAATCGCTTGTGAACAGCTCTGATCGGATCGTGTTCGTGAAGTACCTCGGTGGCAAGACCCACGTAATTGACAGGAAGAACGCCCATGACGGCACAGTGTTGGGAGACATCACACTACTCGTCCGGAGGTTTGAAATCATAGAGTCATTGAAAGGCGATGCGGGAGAGGGTGATACTATTTATGTTGCCGTTGAGACTGCCGATTCTCTCTTCGGCTGGAGAATGGCCAGTGACATTGAATATGTGCGACTCTCCGTTGGCGAAAACTACTTGCTGTTTCTGAGAGCAGTACCATCTTGGCCAGAATTCGAAAGCCAATACGGAGGTGTCGTCTGGGCCCATGAATTCGAACCTTCCATCGCACAGGTTGATCCGGATACTGGGAACCTTCGGTTCAAGACTACGAAGAGATATCAGAATGATAGAGATCTATTGTCGCCGTCGGGAGCTCCGTTCCAATTGAATAGAGACGAAATATTGGAGTTGATGTCGACAGAGGCGATACTGCAAATTGACTGAACGAGCGTCCTCTCGAGAGGGCAATTTGCAAGGTCGTGAAGCAAGAGTCACCTTCTTGATTAGGGGCTGGCAAATGAGGGGGATCCCAGCGGACAAGTTCAGCCAGCCCTCAGATTCCGGTATGCTGGCCAAGGAGGACAGATTGGCTATGGGGAGAAATTCCCCTTGAAGCCTTTGCCTGCGGCACACAGCGGATGCACAGTCCACGCGAAGGATGAGCATTGGAGTGTATGGATGAGTTTGTCGTTTCTGCGGTGTCTCCTTCTCTGCGCGCTTGCAGTGATTGTATTGGCAGCAGCCGTAGGCCTCTACATCTTTATCGATGTACAGAGCTTCCCGGGTGACGCCGGAATCGACTCAGAAGACGATGCGTGGAAGGCCAGGCTTCGGGGTACGCACCTGGATTTCATCGCGGAGACCGGCCGCGTCGTTGTCAATGACCGCGGAGTTCAGGAGATCGTCTGGGACCCACCAGAACTGCCGTCACTAAGAGAGTCGATCCTCAGGGGTAAATTGGCAAGAATGGCCATGAACCCGGACCTGCTTCCTCTATGTACTGAGGAGTATCTGCAATATCTGAAAGCACGGAAGAAGCCCAAAGTATCGGGAACAGACTGGCTGAAGTTCCTGCCCCGCCCCTCGTTTCCAGCTTGCAACGGTATTCCAGACGGCATTTATCGTGGACCGCCAAGTGGTCCGGGCTATCTCGACCGCCGGGATGGGCCTTGATGCGACATTAAACGTCGGCCTAATGATGATCGGAAGAGACGGCGTGCCAGCGGTAACTTCGTGGAGGATTGTCGGCATAGCGGATTGCCAGCGTGGCGAATGTACAGCGAGGGGGAAATGACGCAATGATGATCAGGCGAATGCGGTTCGCGAATTGATAATTGACGCTTCAAGTAACTGATGGCCGAGGGTACCGACATTCAATGATGGCCAGTCGAATCCTCACAGCGGCGATCTCCATTCCGTACAGACGAGGCGCTGATCTCCGAAAGCCCGTGCCTGGCGAACTGAGGAGACGGCGGTGAATTTGACGCGCTAACCGGCCGCTGCCCAACAGCTGCTCTTGAGTCAAAGTGCGTGACATGAACGGCAGCGACATTTAGTGGAACAATTCGGTCTCCCGCGGCGTTCTTTATGTGAACAGGCATTTGCAGTGCTCAGATTACGGAACGGAGGGCAGCCAATGAATGGAGTTGCGACATTTCTGATAGCAGTGGCAACCCTGGCACTTATGGGTTGTGATCTCCTGCAATCCCCCACGCCGCCAGACTCCGAGACCTTGAAGTCGGACCTTGCAACTTACCGGCAAGACCTGGCCCCTGGCGTGGTTGTCGCCTTCGTGGAGGGGCTGACCCCGGAGATGCCGGTTAAGGTCGCCTACGTCACTCACGTCGCATCCGGTTCCCAGGTCGTTCTGGACATCGAAGGGAACCTCATACACCAGCATGACGAGCGAGGCCACCTGGACGCGCTCCTCAGTGACACCGACGCGGTGGCTCGTATCAGGGAAGGGCTCACGAAGGGCGAGGACCTGCGGCCACTGGCGCATACCATCACCTGGGCTCCTCTGTTTCAATTCGGTGGCATCAAATTCGAGAAGTTGTGGAACACAACCGGACCTGCAGGCAGCGAGGACGGACCCGACCTCAGGGCCGATGACCTCGGGCCGGTGCTGTATCGCATTGCCTTTAGAGGAAACGGCTTTGCGGGACCCGGTTACCGCCTTCAGGACGGAGACGCCACCTACTTGGACCCGGGCACGCCAGTCTACGCGGTCAAGGGCTATTCTGAGCAGTTCCGTCTGGGGACGGTGGAGGATGGCAGCGTGACCCTGTATGAAGCGGACACGAATCCACACGCCGAGACCGGCGCAGACTTGCTGGACATACGTGGCAAGGTCACGACCATTGACATTCTTGATGACGACGACGCATTGACCGTCCTGAGCAAGATAGAAAACGAGCAGATCATAGAACGGTTTGTCGAACTGTTGCTTGCTGCCCCGGTGGATCAGGGAATCCGTAAGCATGACGGGCAGAGGTACTTTCTTGGACTCCGCCTGACCGACGGAACGTCCGTCGTGCGCGCGTTCTGGCTGGAGACCGGAGAACTCTCTCGCGGAATCTTGGCGGGACCTGCATCAGTCGCAGTTGTGGCTGCTGCTGTGGGAGACAAATGAGCAGCTCATGACGACGAAATGCGAGTTCGGGGCTACCGGGTAGGTTTTTCAACCTAATACGCGGTGACGCTCGAACGCTATGCAACGATTAACGTAGATTCCTGGCATCATACGGCTGTCACAACCTCGGAGCAAAGCGTCACAAAGGAACGTTGTACTCACAACGAGTCTGAGATTCTCGGATGACAGCTGGTGGAGAGAACATACATGACCACGATGAGACAGACATCGTCTAGGTGGCTAATATTGGCGCTCCTGCCGTTGATGATAATCAGCTGCCAAGTAGGGATTGGAGCGCACCCTGCCACTCCACCTTCCACTCCGCAACCTCCTCCTATGGGGCAGACGAAGGTCATCGACGGTTTCCTGGAAGTCTGGTACAAACCCTGCGAACGTGGACCGTCGCCATTCGATTGGGTTTCGCCCTTGACATTGACGGACATCCGCTCCGGATCAGTTGTATATCTGAACTCGAACGGCACGGTCAAGACGAGGCCTAAACCCAATTACAAGACCGAGGAAGGTAGGGCTGCGCTGGAAGCCGCCCTGGGAAATGGTGAATTGATGAGGCAGATCGTCGCGCGTCCCGCGTGCGTGTATCCGAAGACTATCCGGCACCGAGACGGGTGGCCGGATCCATGGGCAATAAACATAGGTGTCCCACCGATTCCCAAGGTAGCGATGGGGATATCGTGGCCTAATGCCTTGGAGAGTCATTGGGTCTATCCTGGGTGGAGGGGCGCATACTGCTGGCCGATGAGAGACTTCAACCACGAGTGCGATGATACTGCAAATTGGAAAGGCTTTGGTGCGGCGGAGCCAATTCCTGCAAGTTCGGATAGTCGCATCTACTTCACGGTCCTGGGCGATGATGCTAGTCTGGGCAGACTCATGCGGATACAGATGTTTCCGTCATTGGAGAAACGGGCGACTCGGAGACCAGGGAGCGTGCATCTCGGGGAGGAGGTATACGGACTCCAGGCGGATGTTGGGACTTCACTTGGGGAGTTCATAATGCCGAAGGGACCTGATGGCGTATATATGCTGATGGTCAGCTACGAATTTCCACAAGGTGAAGTCACTTACGGTTTCAAAGTGCAACGGTGAACGATGGTGCAGCTTAGGCTTAGTAGGCCTAGAGGGAGTAAATGTCAGGCATTCAATGTGCAATATTTACCCGCTTTCGTTGCAACGCATGAACGCTTGCCGTATTATCTATCGCGGCCTCGGGCATTCCCGAGGACAGAACTTACAACCACAACCACGAGTCAGTATTGGAGGGGATTGGCAATATGGCGAGCGTTATACACAGGGCAGAGCTAAACAAGATCGTTGCAGACCGAATGGGCGTTAGCCAGGACGCTGCTTCGGATGCCACCGCTGCGGTCCTCGATAGCATCGAGCAGGCGCTTGCTGAGAACGATCGTGTGACGTTGACCGGTTTCGGCACATTCTCCGTCAAAGAGAGGGCTGCCCGCCAGATGCGAGCGATAGCCGGTGAGAATGCTGGTCAGATGATCGATGTGCCGGCTCGCAAGTATGTTGCGTTCAAAGCCGGGAACACGCTCGAACAAACAGTGCGCGACGGTCATCAATAGCCAGCTTGATCTGCTGCCCCAGCAGTATACTTCTGTTATTACCTCCCTATTCCGCGAGTCGCGGCCGAAC
>MKWU01004229.1_pt1 | contig 17349 bp, 11 predicted proteins | sample 809101 | NCBI WGS metagenome assembly MKWU01 (sample SAMN05860141, study PRJNA318959) | sponge metagenome | host: Aplysina aerophoba | place: Slovenia: Piran, Adriatic Sea, Gulf of Piran | collected 2013-05-07 | reverse complement strand
ATATATTTCTTTGTGTATTAGCTTATTACGTAGAATGGCATATGAAACAAGCACTCAAACCTTTACTTTTTGATGATGAGGATCTTTCACCAGAGTATTCAGTTACCAGCAAGGAAAAATCTGATTCAGCTAAGCGTAAAGCGAGCATTCGTTGTAACCGGGAAGGTTTTCGTGTTCAGATATTTTCTTCTTTGATAAAAGATTTAGCAACAATATCTATGTGCTGGATGAAATTCGAAGATCACAAATCTTTAATCACAGCGACTGCTCTTCCTACACCTGTGCAAAAAGAAGTATTTAAACAACTAAAAGTTAAACTTAACCGGAAATCCTAGCCAGTAAATTTTTAGCTCAACAATCAAAAATCATTTTGATATCAATGGGTTATGTATTATATTGCTATAAGTTTTGCGAAACTTCAGTTTAAAGAAAAGAGTCATTTCTAAACAAATAACCATGTCTGGCCGATAAGCCTAGCGCCTTGGTGATATTTCAGAAAATGCAAAGGGGCATAACTCATAGATCCAAATAGAAAGAACAATACATCAAATAGACCATACCTTTAAATTATTAGAAATACATAAAAAATATAGCACAATGAAATATTTGATCTAAATACATCTTTTTAAGAAAGATACTATGAACTGGACAACACAACATTTACATATTAAAAGAAAGCATAGTCATACATTATACATCTATTTTATTAACGTGTTAGCTGCTAGCCTCATTATTGTAGGCTGTGATAACAGTAATAAATTTACCTCAAAAAATAAGCCTTCTTCAGAAGTACCGTCTTCAGAAGTACAGTCCACAGGTGATGATAATGATGTTACTACTAACCCTAATTCTGGAGATGGTACTGCCGATAATAATAAACCTCCAACTCCAACCAATGGCATAGTAGTTATCAAGGATAACACACCACCGCCTCGTTCTCAATGTCCTGAAAATAGCTACAGACCTGATGCTGGCGGACCTTATAGTAGCTGGATTACTCACAAAACTCGTGGCAAAAGAATGAATAGCAATTCGTTTAGAGTGAGATTTACTGCATGGGTAGAGAGTCCTAAATATGGATGGGGATTCAGCTTTCTTGATGCCGCTAAGGGAAAAACTGATGAGGATAGCGATGGTAAAATTCTTCATGATAAACGGCCAAGAAGAATAAAAGAGATTTTCATAGCAGAATCTTTTTCTTGTCACAAAAATGCACCCGCTAATATAAAACGATCAACACCTTGTGATACTCGTTTACGTCATAAAACATATAAAGTAACGACTGATGACAATTGGCTTCAATTCATTGGCTTTAATCGTTCAATGAGTCTTTATAGCACTCATTTTAAACCAAATGGATCGTTAGATAGATTTTTAACAAGTTATGTTAAAAACAAAAAAAGACTGAATAATTGTGGAACACGTGAAAGTGTTACCTGCTCTACTCAAAACAATTTACCTGGTGTTTTTATTAAAATATGGCAGTATGGATGGGATAAACAAACCAGATGTACTTTTCCAGAAGGCCGCTGGGTACAACTTCCAGTTGATGGAGTGATGGCTTTAGCTGAACTAGGAGGATACCAGATTGCTGACAGCTTCCCTTGGAAAAGTCGATCAGGCTATCAAAGCGGCAAAACATTATATAGAGCGAAAACATCAATGAACAGTTTAGTGATAAGAAATTGGCTAAAAACACTCAACGAGGCAGACAGAAGCAGAATGGTTAGGCACTTAACAACATTAGAAAAGTTTGCTATAGAAGCCTATAATTATAGTGAATTTGAACCTCCAGGAAGTTTCTTAATAAAGTAAAATCCATCTTAATTAAAAAATATGACTATCTATAAAAAATTAGCGGATAGATTCTAACCTTACCAAAGCTTTTCAAATCCACTACTATGAGTTTGGCTTTAAAAGTATCACATCAAAGAACACAGTAAACATAATATTATTATAGCTAGATAGATATAACTCTGATAAAAAAGACACCTTTCAACACACTCCTATTTTAACTTCATATCTCAATGACTTATGTAACTATCAGCTTATATGTCTAATTCCATCTTATTTACCTCTACTTTTCTAGGTAATCTCAATCAGCTAATCAATCAGCTAATCAATCAGCTAGTCAATCAGCTAGGATGATACTTAGAAAATATATTCACACTTGATGAATGGCTATCGCTCAATGCTTCCAAAATATTTATTTTTGTTCGCTAGCACGCTTATAGAGGCGATAATTCCAGTGCTGATTGATGCAGCGTTGTAAGTAGCTTGCAGCTAGTGGAGGGAAAAAACTTAACACCATAGCTAGTGAGGCAGAACAATAACTGTAGCCATTTTGTGTTTCTAATTTTCGTATATTCCTGCTCAATGAGCTGTAATGCAACGCACTTACTACAGGCAAGGCATAGCCCACATTGGAAATGATATTTACGTATTTAGCAGTTACTCTTTGAATCTTTTGTAAAAGATTCAAAGAAGCAGATGCTGATGAGGATGCGCGGATGTTAGCGCTGTACTGATAAGAGCTTTGCTTATACGTTTCTTCTCCCGTATGCCATAAAATCTCTCTCTTTATACGCACAGCTGTCATGATACATCCCATACCAAGTGTTATCACAGAGCTTAAAAAAACTTGCTGAGAGGATGTGGGTTTGCCAAGTCTCAAAGAACCCCCATGAAGCATGTAAAGCTCTTCAAGGTAATATCTATCGATACGAGGCATCTTTTGCGCTGAGGTCATACCACTGCTGGGGTTTGCACGCTGTGGCTGCAAAGAAGGTTGTAAGGAAACCGGAGGTGAGGGCCGGGTTTGGGGGATGTTTTCTTGTGGTTGTTGTTGATGTTGCTGATCTTCCGGGGACAACGTAGAAGGCTGTTGGATCTTGGCTGGCTGTGATGGCTTGTCTATAGATGGTAAGTCTTTATCTTTTTTGCAAAGAACGGATTGCAAAACCTTTTCTTGGGCCCAAGGAATGGTTTTATGGGTATCACCTTTGAGATGATTATAAAGCTCGATAAGTTGATCTTTAGGATACCAATAATTAAATCCTGTACGGGTAACTAAGTTATACGTATGAAGAGAAGTATGAGAGGCGTCCGCCAAATGACTTTTAAAAGCTTCTCTTGAAGAAAGAGGACCTAAGATGGATGTGCCATCACTGAGATACCAACCATCTAACTGCCAGCTATGACTATTATACGTATATCCACTCCCACGTGGATGCGGTTTACTAAGTATTTGATTAGGCATTTCCACCGTTTCAAGTTCCTTATTCATTATCTGGTTCATGAAAGCATCTTAATCGTCTATGACATACTCAGTTTATCATGTCTTTTTTTAGATATTTTTGCCTAGCAATAGACATACTTTGTCTATTATCTATAAGTAGGAGTCTCCATTGAATAGTTAGAACAATTGACATAGAATTGAGAGCAGTGCTAACCACAGATTGTAACGTGTTGTCCCATTGATCCAGTAGGTTAGTGAATTGATAAAAGCGAACAGAGTAAACAAAGAACAACAAAGAACAGAGAACACTAAAAAATGAATAAAAGGATAGAAAGTTTCTTATATGATAACATCAAGCTCAAAGGAGCCAGAGGGGTTATGGTTAGTTGATCAGCCTAAACTTGCGGTCATTGTGGGTTCACAAGGAGATAATCTCAAGCTAGCTCATAAGCTCGTTGAGGCTGCCAAAAACATCAATTTTGATCCCACCTTGATAGATCTTGTAGCTCTCAACTTACCCCTCTATTCATCGGCAGAAGAAGCCAGAGATTTTCCAAAAAAAGCTCAAACTTTAAGAGATCTTCTGGTATCCTCAGATGCTGCAGCATATATTAATCCTGAGTACAATGGCGGGCTGCCTCCAAGTCTTGTAAATGCCATCTCTTGGGTGAGTCGTATGCCTGATGGTAATTGGCGCGATGGTTTTGCGCGAAAACCCACAATGCTTGCAACACAATCGGGGGGTTCGGGGGACATGATGTTATCAATCATACGTTTGCAGTTAGGATTTTTAGGTGCCCATATCATAGGCAGGAATGTGCAGACAAAGAAGCCAAATCAGCAAACACTTGAGCTAAATGCGTGTTTGAAGGATCTGGCTCTGAGCTTTAAACATGAGTTTTTCAAAAAATCAAAAAAATAGGCGACCAGCCTGCTATGAGTGATCTTGAATGGATTGTAGCAAGAAGTTCTGCTGTACCTGATTTGAAACTGCCGCGGCATGTAGCAGTAATCATGGATGGCAATGGCCGTTTTGCGCGTCGTCATGCTCGGGCACGAACGTGGGGACATCGCCAAGGAGCCAAAGCACTTAAACGGATATTGGAGGCTATGCATGCTCTATCCATCCCCTATCTAACAGTATTTGGGTTTTCTATGGAAAACTGGCATCGTCCCAAGGAGGAAGTGGCCTCTTTGATGCATTTGCTTGTACACTATCTCAAGAGCGAATCTTTGCAACTCAAAGAACGTAATGTCCAATTACGGGTGATTGGACGATTAGACTTATTACCTGATTTTGTCAGAGAAGAGTTAGAAAAAACACTTAAGCTCTTAATTGGCTGTGATGGCATGCAGCTCACACTGGCGTTGAGTTATGGGGCTCGTGATGAAATCACTTTAGCGGCACAGGCTTTAGCTCGTGCCGCTAAAGCGGGAGATATTGATCCGGAGTCTATCGAACCAGAGGATATAGAGCGTCTATTAGGCACTTGTGGTATGCCAGATCCTGATCTGTTGATCCGTACCAGTGGAGAAAAACGTTTATCCAATTTTATGTTATGGCAGTTAGCTTATACAGAATTTTATTTTTCTTCTGTGTGTTGGCCAGAGTTTGATGCCCGTTTTTTATGGAAAGCTTTGCTTTCTTATCACAAAAGACAGAGACGCTTTGGTTGCGTGCAAAAGCATCTGTGCGATCCATTGGTTGTGATGTCACCTGAAGAAACCATCACACCACCTACTCAAGGATATATGGGAGTGGATATGATCGTAGAAAATAGCCGTAATATAACCTCTGGCATAGAAACATCTTAACGATAGTGGTTGTTAAAATAACAGATATATGGCTACCTAAGGACTATGCGTGATAAAAGCCCGCTTATTTACTGCACTACTTATTCTACCGGCTATATTATGGCCTCTGCTATTTTCTTACCGTTGGCTATGGTTAGCTATGCTCGTGGTGTTTGTGGCTCTATCATGCTTAGAGCTTGCCACATTACTGACAGCTGGCTGTAAGAATCTCTTTTCCTCCCCTCATGATGTTTCTGCTAAAGAGGGATCTAAGGATCAACAAGTACCATCTTTAAAACATCATCTCTGGGTTATCGGTGTTGTTATAACAGGCTGTGTATTCTTTACAGGATGGGTATTTTTAGAAAGTAGTATGTGGGGAGTAGCATTTGTGCCACTGGCTGCCTGTGTGTTTTGCGGGCATCTTCTGCTGAAATATTCCATTCCTGAGACGATTTTAAGAGTTATGGTAGTGGTGTTTGTCTGTGTTTATGGCTGTTTGCCGTGGTTGAGTGTATGGCATCTCTATGAGACCTCGCCCCACTATGTGTTGTATGTAATAGCTGTGGTGATGGGCAGTGATACCGGTGGCTATTTAGTGGGGCGTCTTTGGGGAAAAACACCGCTAGCTCCACGATTATCTCCACTAAAAACCTGGGAAGGAGCCGGCGGTGCTATAGCAATTGCGTTGGTGGCTTCAGGTATGTTGGTTTATGCCTTGAATATATTTCACCGTCCACAGGATTGGTTATTTATCACAGTCATAGCTTCGATTTTTTCTATGAGTGGTGATTTATTTGAATCATCCATTAAACGTTTTGCTGGCACAAAAGATTCGGGAAAATTGTTGCCTGGTCATGGTGGATTTTTAGATAGAGCTGATGGATTTATGATGGCAGCTCCGTGGATTTGGTTTGTCATTGAGTTAAGGAGCTTGTGATGCTCGGAGAGCTAATGTCTCATCCTGTGTTGGTGATTGTATTTACCTTAGGTATTTTGGTCTTTATTCATGAACTTGGCCATTTTTTGGTGGGTAAATACTTCGGTATGGGCGTGATATCTTTTTCCATTGGTTTTGGTCCAGCTATCTTCGCATACACCCATAAAAAAACCGTGTATCGCCTGGGCTGTATTCCTTTGGGAGGTTACGTACAATTTGCAGGTGCGAGTAGCCAAGATAACGTGCATCCAGACTTTGTAGGTATGGAGATGCATGCCAAGCCTTTGTGGCAAAGAGCTCTCGTACTTCTTGCTGGCCCCTTAGCCAATCTATTACTAGCATTTGTTCTATTTACTTGGATTGCTTATGAAGGTGAGTCTGTAAGATCTGCTGTGGTGGGCATGGTGGAAAGTGGCTCTCCTGCCGATCAAGCTGGATTACATGTTGGTGATGAAATCATCAACATAGGTACACAACCTATCCGTTATTGGTATGAAATTTCCACAGCACTAGACGAGCAAGACACCACACCTCTTTCTATAGCAGTAAAACGTGATGGTAAGGAGTTAGAATTACACGTTACTCCATCCCAAGATGATGGCACTAAACGTATTGGCATCATCGCCAGTTATTTACCGGCTATGATTCGTGTGACCAGTGGTTCTCAAGCTGATGCCGTGGGACTTAAGAGTGCCACGGCTTTAAAAGCAGTGGGGTTTTCTGTTCACACTCAGGATCCGACAGATGATGTGGACTATCATAATGTGAAGGTTTTTCATGATCTTTTGCGCCATTTTCAAACACATCTTTTACCACTTTTAAACAAGCATGGAGAAGATGCTTCTTATGGGCTACATTTTCAATCCTCAGATCATCCTAACGTTACGCTCATTATCAGTGGCAAAGACAGCATGGATGTTATCCGTGATCAACATCAAAACAACCATAACCCTTACAACGCTCTGTTACATCTTCTCAACTCCTTGGGGATTTACTCTCCTGAGTTAATGGTGGTATCTGTGGATCAGAAGAAACAGACCACAGGATATGAAGACGAAAGCGAGAGTGAAAAGAAAAACAAAGGTATAAAGGTAGTAGATAACATTATGCCAGGAGATATCATCACGCATATTGCCGACAAAGCCATTGATGATACATTTTCTTACATTCGTCAAAGCTTAGCTCATCTCAAAGAAGAAACCACCTCAGTGAGTATAAGAAGGAGTGATCAACTTCTGCGTTTTGATGTGCAAAAAACAGGTACTATTGTGCAAAGAGAGGAAGGGGCGGTGATGCATTATAATTGGCCGTTTTCGCTTCCAAGTCTTGTGGGTGGGGGGCTTATATTAAAAAGAGAAGAAACTGTGTGGAAAGCTCTAGCTAGCGGGCTGACAACCACTTATGAATCTTCTTATGCTGTTGTAGATGCTCTTGTGGGACTTGTGACAGCTCGGGTATCTATGAAGTCTCTTGGTGGTCCTATTCTCATAGCCGGTGTGGCTAGTGATGCAGCCAGTCAAGGGCTAATGCGTTACCTGCAAATCTTAGCCTTAATCAGTATCAATTTGTTTTTGATCAATCTTTTCCCTATTCCCATACTAGATGGTGGCCAATTAGTACTCGTAACCCTTGAAGGCATCAAAGGATCACGTCTATCACGTCAATTTGTGGAAAACTATCAAAAGATTGGTTTTGTCATGGTGCTTTCTTTGATTGTGCTTGCCACATACAACGATATCTCACGTTACTGGTTATCCATGTTACAAGCTTTAGGAATGGGATAATGTCTGTATCTGATGATAAGTATGTGTTTGTTGTGGAATCATCTCTGGGGGGCTGTGGTGTTGCCTTAGGACACACTACCATCTCAAAAACAGAGCCATTGATGAAATGGTCTTGTATCGATATGGATATCCATGATGGCAAGTATGTGGCTTCATCGCAATTATCATCTATGAGCCAGTCTCTTATAGCGAACCAAGGACTAACTCTAAAAGATATCGACTATTTTGTGGTAAGTTACGGCCCTGGAACATGCACTGGCATCAAAGTAGGAATCAGTCTTATGCATGGCATATATATGGGACGACATATGACTTACAAACACCACCACACTGATATTAACACTCACAAGAATAAAAAGCACAAAAAAATCAGCACATTACCCATGTGGATGGGAGTTTCAGGGTTACATATGGCAGCATGTCATTTATACCACACACACCACCACCACGAACAGAACCATGAAAAGAACCATAACAAGAACCATACCGATAACATCATCGAAGATGTTGGAGTGGTGTATTACCAACATGCTCGTTCAGGTTTTATGGCTCTATCTAACAACCATCACAGACATCACAAGAGGGATAAGAAGGATAAGAATAAGAAAAATGAAGAAAAAATCACAGCACTCACTTTTAACCAAGAAACTCAAAGCTTAGAGATGTCTTACAGCAAGACGCATTGCATCTATGAGATTGCAGATAACACCTCAACTAGCCGCAATGAAAAAAACATAACAAGCCCTGTGAATCGGCATTCACTCAGTCGTCATGCTGCCATTGAAGCTTCTTTACAGGGAGTCTTTGGTCATCTTCTTTACTCTGATTGGCAAGATCAACCTCCACAGGCGCGTTATCTCAGTATTCCTTATGCTCAACGCGCTCACAGATAATACGGATATGAGGAATAGGATATATATTCATCAGAAGGGTATAGAAAATACCATAGAGACATCGATACAGGTTCATGCATATGAGTCAGTATAAATACATATAGATACATACATAAATTGAGGGGTATATGGGTACTACGGTTACATCTGCAAAATCACCACCAGCCATTGCTGTGATTGGTGCCACTGGAGCTGTGGGACGAGAGATGGTATCAGAGTTATCTGATTCTGATATCATCGCTCAGTATGGTGATGAACTACACATAGGACTTTTTGCTTCCGAACGTTCAGCTGGTGAACAGCTCAACTATAAGGGACAATCTTTAACAGTAGAGATATTTCAACCTAACAAACTTGTGAATTATGATTATGTCTTGATGAGTGCTGGAGGCACATTTTCAAAAACATATTCTCCTCAGCTCAAAGAGATGGGGATTTGGGTGATTGATAATAGTTCAGCCTTTCGCATGGACGCTGATGTGCCTTTGGTGGTTCCAGAAGTCAATCCTCAGGTCTTACTAAACATCGATAAAACAAGTGGTGGTATCATTGCTAATCCCAATTGTTCAACCATTCAGTTAGTGGTGAACTTGGCCCCACTAGAAAGACTATTTGGCATTGAGCAGGTGATTGTTTCTACGTATCAAAGTGTTTCTGGTGCTGGATGGAAAGGCATTCAAACTCTAAGCAAAGAAGTAGCGTCTTTTGATGACAAAGAGCCTATCCGAGAATGTAATGGCGTATTCGCTTTACCTATCGCTTTCAATCTTGTAGCCGATATTGGTGGAGAGGGAGAAGATGGCCATACTTCTGAGGAGATGAAGATGGTTTTTGAGACTCAGAAAATTTTATCTCGCAAAGATCTTTCTGTCATGGCCACAACAGTGAGAGTACCGGTGTATTATGGCCATGGCCAAACCCTTGTGTGTAAGTTAAAACGTCCTGTTAGCACTGCTGAGGTGGTTGCATCCCTCAAAGATGCTGCTGGAGTCGAGCTTTGTGGTGCACGATATCATGATACAGAGCTACCAAAAGACAAACACTATCTTTCACAGCTCACCTCTCCCCGTGGCGTACATGGTAGAACCACAACCCAAATCTCTCGCATTCGCCTGGGTCAAGCCACAGCTTCTACCAACGAGTGGGTTCAGATGTGGAATGTGGCTGATAATTTGAAAAAGGGTGCTGCCACCAATGCTGTACAGATTCTAGAACACGTACTGAAAGCATGACATGAGCATAAACACAAACAAACCATGCTATGTGGTTATGTAAGATCTTTGTAAAATTCGTGTGAAAGCCTCAACATTAGGTAAGTTTAACACTTTTATGCCTTAACATTTGCGGTGATCTCATTATACTATGGCCTCTTTAAGGGGCCTCTTTGAACGTAACTTGGGATGCTTTATTGGAATGCTTTACTTGAGGGTTTGCATGGAATACCGAGGCACATGGAGCTGATGATTTATGTTTTTGCCCATAATCTGTTACTCTATTCACTTATAATACCTTGACAAGCCACTGTAAAAGGTGTTGATAATGTATGTCATTAACACCATTAAAATGTAACATCAACACGTGACATCAAGATCTGATATGGCTATTTGCAATCACACAAAACACCACAAAATACACCTCATCTTTTCTATGTTTAGGATATTTATATGTTGAGATGGACTTCTTTCTTGGTTTAAAGTTTCGTTTTTTAGAGACGGTTTAATTTTGAATAACACATCTATACACTCCACGAAAGATCTGTCAATGCAACAAATGGGTGCATCAAACAATGGACTGATTCTTAACTATGTAAGTAACTCACTAGATCATGAGATTTGGCAGCAAGGTATTCAGGTATACCGTTCTGCTAAAATTACGCTTTCTACTAATGATCACGGCTTGATAGCAGCAGAAGTGGCTGATCATAAGGCTCCTGGTGGTACTTGGAATATCCGTTTGATGTTGCATTTCAATGGGCAGGTGATTCGCTGGTTTGAATGCGGCTGTTTATACAATCGCAAATCAGGTGGATTGTGCGAGCATTTGGTTGCGGTGTTAATTTACATTTCGAGAGAAAAGCCATCATTGTTTGCTGCTCTTGATCCTAAATCGCCTTTTTCAGTGAACAATATTCGTGGCAATCAAAAGAAGCTTGGTAAAGCCTTCCGTGATAGAAGAGCTGCTTTAGGTGCTAATGTACCTCTAACGCATAATGAAGATAAGACATCCTTTTTAAATCACATCTCTAATCCCATCATAGATCTCGTTTCTCATGGCTCTATCAGTTCTTTGGACTTTATTGAAAAGACAGGCCAAGTAAGTTTAAAGTTTGAAGTGAAACGTTCTTTTAAAGATCACATTGAACTATCAGTGGATGAGTCAGCTCATTTGTTAATGGATGCCAGTTTTAGCAAATGGCGTAACAAGTACTTATCCTATATAGAGGTTTTACCCTTTCAAGCCTATCCTGGTTGGAAAGTAGTTTCAGGCACTGATAATGAGGTATGGCAAGCTCGTAAGGTGATGATATTTAAGCTTAGTGCTGACAATATTTCTATGGATGAAGAAAAAATACAAGAAAAGAGCCAAGAAAAGAGCCGAGAAAAAACCCAAGAAAAAACCAAAGTAAAGTCAGCAAACATTGATAATGCTTTGTTAGAAAAACTTCGTAATAGTGAGATCTGTGTAGAAGAAACCACTATGGAGTGTTTGCATAAAGGACTCCCTCATCCTATTTTGCGTTCTCGTTTACAAACACTGCCATCAAAACAAGAAAAATCCTTAGCTGATGGTGTATTGTTTTCCATCGACTGGCGTCATTGTATGTCTTCTAGTGGCAAAGATTTTGTTTTCTTAGCTGGTCTTGGTTATATTTCTTTGGATAGATCTGCTGCTTTACCGTCATGGAATCGTGCTTCACAAAAGTCTTATTTTCGTGGCAAAGAAATTGATCGTTTATTTGATACAAATTTTAAGGCTTTATCTAATCAAGCCCCTACTCTTGTGGCAAAAGAATGGCTAAGTGGTGCCATTGTGGATGGGATGATATGTCGTATTGATATATGTGATTATGATGGTCATAGATTTTCCATGGACCCTAAATATCGTAATGGCGAAGAGTTGCATTCTTTATCCGCATTATTGATGCATGCAAAAGATAAAAACCGACAATATATTGCCCAAGACAATCGTTGGGTTAAAGTACCGCGTATGATGATTGACCTTGATCTTCATATTGATGAAGAGCGTGGAGTATTGCTTCTTGATACTTTAATTCTTCTCAGATGGCAATCTTTATGCCCTCAAATTGACGGTCTTTGGCATGGTGATGAATCATTGCTTAATGCTTTAAGACATCGCATGTCATTTCACGATACTGTAGGAGAAGAACTGAGTTTTGAGCACACCAATTTAACTTTGCGCGACTATCAAGTTCAAGGCACTAAGTGGTTATGGTGGTTATATAAAAACCATCTTCATGGTTTATTTGCTGATGATATGGGACTTGGAAAAACGCATCAAACCATGGCTTTACTCTCACTCATACATCGTGATGAACCCACTCAAAGTGAAGATAGTGTGAGATTCTTGGTGATATGCCCCACCACAGTGGTTGGACATTGGATGGAAAAAATGGAGGACTTTACACCTCTGTTACGTCCTCTAAAATATCATGGCTTTCAAAGACAGCTTCAAGATGGCTATATTACTTTAGTAACCAGTTATGGTGTGCTTTTAAGAGATATTGAATATCTCAGCAAGCGCCATTGGGACGTGGTGGTGTGTGATGAAGCTCATATGATCAAAAACCCGAAAACATCTACCTATTGGGCCTGCAAACGTCTCAAAGCACGAATGCGGTTATGTTTAAGTGGTACTCCCATTGAAAATCGTCTTTGGGAATTAAAAACCCTTTATGATTTCTTGGTGCCTGGTTATCTTGGTTCAAGTGATTTTTTTAAAGCTTATTATGCTATCTCTCCCACAGCTTCTTCAGCGGTATTATCTGACACAGAGGTGTTAGCTAATGAGCAAAAAGAGGCTCGTCTTAAGCGTCTTATTAAGCCTTTAAAACTCCGACGTACAAAAGATCAGGTACTACAAGATCTTCCTGAAAAGGTAGAAGATATCCGTCGTTGTGAACTATCAGCTTCACAAAAACATCTTTATCAAACCACCTTAGACGGACAAGCACAGGTGATTCATGATCTACAAGATGATAAAAAGCCCATATCATATATGCATGTTTTTGCTCTTTTGCAAAGACTTAAACAAATATGTAATCATCCATCTTTGATTAATGGTGTTCCTTGGCAAAAAGAAACTTCTGAGAAATTCGAATTACTCAAAGAGCTTCTTCGAGAATCTTTAGGTTCCGGCCACAAAGTTGTTGTCTTTTCTCAATACGTCAAGATGATTGATATTATCAATGCTTATCTCAATGAGCAAGGTATATCTTATGTTTCTCTTGTGGGCAAATCGCGTAATCGCGATAAAATTGTCCGTTCTTTTCAAACCGATCCAAGTATTCAGGTTTTTGTCGGCTCCCTTCTTGCTGGTGGGGTAGGGATTGATTTAACGGCAGCATCGGTGGTGATTCATTATGATCGTTGGTGGAATGCCAGCAAAGAAAATCAAGCTACAGATCGTGTTCATCGCATTGGCCAAAAACATTCCCTTTTGGTTTTAAAGCTTGTAACTCACGGTACTATCGAAGAAAAAATCGATGCTATGATTGAAGAAAAGCAAAAACTATTTGATACATTTCTCACTAAAGACGGAGCCACTTTCCGCCAATTTACCAGAAAAGAGCTTATCGAGTTAGTTTCATCAAATCACTGATAATATCTTACTTTATCGTATATAAGATATTTTTGTTTTGACTGCTCAAAAAACCACCCTTCAGATCGAACCTGCAAAACCATATTTTTTTGCAAAAAAACTGCCATCTCGATTTTACAGTTCTATTAACATACTTCTTGAAAAATACAAAATGGTATGCAAGAAGGTCTTACATTAATCCCATTACATTTTTTTATTTTTAGGAAAATCATTCGTTGAAATATAACATAAAATATAGCTATGTTGTGATTAAGCAATGTTACTAGCTGAAGAAAGGCTGCCAATAGATCAAGGATTTTTTCTTCTGCTTTTTTTTGGGAGGACCACTTCCTTATGCTCAACGTAATTGTGGTTATAAGAGATCGAGATGACTGCGTAGAGAAACTCGAAAGAGCTATTGATAAAATTACGGCAAAAGATAATATATCAACCGGTTACCTTCTAGGTAGCCCATCTGATTCAAATCATCCTAACCATCCTGTTCAAAAAGTATGCACAACTTTATACCCAAGGCCTGACCTCACTAATGGGTAGAAATAATTCGAAAGATACTTTTTTGACATTATTTTTTCGATAAATTTTTCGCGTGCATACCTAGTATTTTATATGTTGATTTTTAGTATTAGGTATGCTATTATCTCTCCGTGTTGTTAATCTCTCTCTAGCTCTAGAGGCACTCTTTAGAGGCTAGGCTACCAACTACGAAAAGACAGATTGATAAGTGTAATATAAACAAGAACAATCCTGCTATGCATATTACAAGAATAGATGAATATGTATTTCATCAGCAAAGTTGTGCATTGATAAATTTACTGACTATAATTTATTGATTATATTATGTTATGCTTTCCATAAGGACTGAAGAAGTTACAATAAATGCATTTTAAATTTTTAATATTCATAATATCGTAATTTATTTTAAAATTACACTACAAAAGGATAAAAACAACCATGAAGTATGCTAAGCTCACTCGTGATTTTTATAAAACAACAATATGTTCACTTCTCTTTCTTGCTGTCACTATGATGATATTACCCAGTGATTTATATGCTCAAGCTAACTCGCGTTTTTCATACATTCCAGAGGACTGGGTATTTGGTGAAGAATGCGAAAAAAATATTAATAAAAACATTAGAATTACTAGCGTTAGCTTTGAAGCTGGGCCTTACGCGACGAGATTTTTTGGTCAACAGCCATATCCACAACACTCAAGAAATGCTTTACGATCTGCAAAACTAAAAGAATACGAAAGATTTGGTGCCGTTTTTAGTTTCAACGTAGGTGGTGCGCCGGCTCCAGGAGCTCATGAAAGTTATACATTTGACTTCAGTGATATTGCTCCATTTATTGTTTCTGAGGGAGTTGTTTACCGAACTAAGAGAACTACTGTAAATGGCGTCCGTGTGCCAGATGCTCCACTAAGGATTGAGCCTGGATATATACCCGAACTTCCTCGTAGAAAAGAATTCACTGACAAGGTAATGTTTCTTAACGGATTAGCAGCAAAACATAACTATAGAGCAGGGCATCGCCTGTGGCTTCCAGAGGAAAGTACGTTTACAAATTGGAGATATTCTAAAATCCCAATAGATTCCGCTTTTATACTTGTTAATCAGGTTTGCTTAGTTCATTACTATCCTGTCGATCCAAGCCAAGTACGAAGTGATGGCCGAGTCTTACTCGACAAACGTTGGGTACAAGGACATAAAGATTCTAATAATAGATGGAGATTTATATTTGTGGTGGCAGAACCAGAAGGACCAAAAAGAAAGTTTGATTTCTATCGATGAAATCCTATGAGGATGTGATAGTACCAAATTTTCAAGAGAAAAAGTGTTTAAGATGCTTTTTCTCTTGGTTTTTGATAATATTGTCTGTTCCACTACACTTTCATGATTGGCTGTTGTCTGTTTTCAAGTTACGCCACCACCAAAACTAGGACCGCAAAATCCACCACTTCACCTTTATGCCATCACCTCAACCCTTTCAAAGTTTCTCATCAAAAACGAAATTCTTGTATTTCAAATACAGCGCTAAGGTTAATAGTTAGGCCTCTCAAAAGGCCTATTCAAGTCTTCTAACACTTAGCTGTTAACTTCTCTTTACAGGATCCTCCTTAAAGAAAGATATAATGAGATAGGTTAGTGATTCGATCGCTCACAGCTATCATAGTTTGGACAATCACTGGGTCTTCAAACAAGTTTTTCCAACCTTTAGGGTCTATTTGAGAAGTGACCATTTGAACACCAGAAGACTAGCGACGTTCAAGCAAGTCTTGCAAAAAAGTAGCTTCAGAGTGCGTATAATTTTGAAGTCCAAAGTCATCGCAAATGAGCACATTCAGCTTGGCTAGCTTATTAAAAAACTTCTTTAAAAAAGACAAGTACTGTTATACCAGAAGTTCTATAAGCTGCTACCTCTTCAAAGAGAAAGCTTACAAGCATAAACTGTGTTGTATAACTCATACACAGCTGTCTCCCTAAAGCACTAGCTTGATGAGCCTTTCCTCGTCCTGTGGCTTCGCAAGACAATAAGGTTTACTTTTTATAGGGGAGGACTAACTGAGCTGAACCAATCCTCTTGATAATCGGGTGGAACAAGACGTTAGTAGCGATCAGCAGCTCACCCCAGCGTTCTAAAGTAAGCAAGATATCAAAGACAACGCATACTGCGAGTATAATGAAGTGGATTTAAAGAGTGAATTGAAGTAGTGTTATTAGATGAAAAAAGGTTGCCAATACATTAGTGTAATAATGCTCCATATTTTTTTGAGGACCAACTATCAAGTGATTACCTAGAAATTTTGTCATGAATTTTTCGAAATTTTAGATACAAGTGCTATGAGTATTACGGATAAAATGAATAATACTGGTAAAAAAATGTGTAATGAATTCCATCGCCCTATCAAAGGTCTTGCTTATTATTATATGGCACTAGATGACTTATGATGTAAAACCCTATTGGAAGAAAGCTTATTTATATGAGCATCTCATGACGCCAACCAATTAGATTCTTTTCTTCTCTGCCAAAGACAAGAGCGATGAGATGAATAAGTTTTTTAGACTTCTTATAAGACTCACCATAACGTCGAGTTTTGATTTGTTTCATCGCTGAATCAAGCATCCTCTCACGTTCTTTTTTATTTTTTGCCATCTTCAATTCAAAAATAAAAACTTGATCTCCATAAGTCACCGCAAAATCACACCGGCCCATTATAGTAGACCTTTCTGCATTTATATCAAGGTTTGTAGAAGAAAGACCTGCATATAAAAATCTTGAATAACAATATTCATAGTCAAAATAAGATTTGCTGTCTTCTATCGGGTTCCACTGATAAGGCACTCCTTCCAAAGCAACGCAGAGATGGCCAACAAACTCCTCAAATTCGTTATTTTTCAGATACTTCGCTAGCATATTCTGGCACTCATCATCGACTCGGTCTTGAGTAATATACTCCCAAAAACCACTATTAAAACTTTCACGCACTTCAAAATTAGGATAATCTAAGCGATAGTATGTACGATTATTTTTTCGAATTTTATCTTGAATACTAAGAAATCCTGACTGAAAATACAGAGATTTTACTTTAACATTTTCTACATTAGATTTAATAAGGTTCTGACGTGACACAAGACAATTTTCTAATTGTAACGGTCGAACTTTCTTTTGTATAAGATAAAAATAGAGATAGTGAGGCACTCCATCTTCAAGCCACCAATATTCAAATTCTTTATTGGAAAAAAGTTTAAGAATCCCATGGGGGTTATAAACTTTTTCCTCTCCAAGCCAACTATAGCCGTTATACCATTTGCGAATTTCATCACGATCAAAATTCTTGATCTCATCTTCAAAAACTGTAT
>MKWU01004228.1_pt1 | contig 17350 bp, 15 predicted proteins | sample 809101 | NCBI WGS metagenome assembly MKWU01 (sample SAMN05860141, study PRJNA318959) | sponge metagenome | host: Aplysina aerophoba | place: Slovenia: Piran, Adriatic Sea, Gulf of Piran | collected 2013-05-07 | reverse complement strand
TCAGCTAACTCCCCCCAGCCCGATTCGTCCGACTCTCAGCCCCACCCCCGTTGTGGAGCCCACCACCGCTGCGCCTCAATGCGAGCGTGTGGAGACCGTGTTTCTGCTTTCTGGCCCCAGCCATCCCCTGATCGGGCAAATGTCGCCTTTCTGCGCGACTCAGAATGCCTTGCCTACGCGCCTAACCCGATCCCCGTACCGAACTTTGAATTTGCCTGCATCCCGGATGATTTGCTCGATCGTGACGGCCGTTTGGTCCATCATTAGTGTGTGTGTGCTGCCCTTCCCCGGAACACCGGTCGCCACCGGAACGGTCTGACGACGCCCCTAACAAGCGCAATCCATGGGATCCGGCACCCGATGAAGCCAGTTCCTGCTCCGTGAACCACCGAACCCCCACGAACGGAAGGAGCGCCATGCTGTTCTCGCCGTCAATCAATCCTGCAATCACGGTCAGGTCACAGAACTGCAAAGCGTCGCAACCCTCGTCGAGACATGACTCCTTCTGAACTTGTCGCCCAGCGCACTTGGATCCTCCTCGGCCGCGCGAAGGCGCTTCGTGCACCCTTCGGAGAGGAATCCCTAACTGATCTGCTCGTGCTGGAAATGCTCGGGCACCAGCGCGCAAGGGGTTTTTCGCTCCAGCCGACCACGAAACAACAGGAGGCTTCTTGCGGCGCGGACCTTCTCGTAGCCGTGCGACATGGGACGGGGTGGCCGGCCAGTGGGCAGACTGCTTAGAGCTGGGCGCACTCAGCGGCGTCCATTCTGGTCGCTAAGCCCTAGGTGCGGTGCCAGTGCGGGAAGGCTGGAGCAGGCGCTGAGTGCAGTGGTCAGGCAGTGTGTTCAGCAGCTACAGTCGTAAGAAGTCAGGTACATGCTCAAGCATCGCGGAACAGGCCAGCGTAAACGTGGGCGACCGGTGAAGTACAAGATGCCGCAGTCCATCCCAGACACGCCCGAGAACATCGCTCGGGCCATCATGGCAGGGCCTCCAAAGAAGAGCTGGGACTTCCTGAGGGCCTCGAAGCGCAAGCGCTAGTGCCCTGCGTCAGCCCAGCGGGGCTTGGGTAAACACGTATATAATCCCCAAGAAATCGTCGTCCCTGTCCGGGCCGTTTCCGCAATAACCGGAAGAAGCGGCAGTCTGTTGACCTCTTCCCAGAGCAAGCTGGTGGCTGGGGACTTGCTTGCTCGCAACTCCATCGGCCGTGCTGGTCGATTCCCGAGGAAGCCTGCGGGACTCAGGAACAGGCGCCGGATGTGCCCGGAGCCCAGAGATTTGATAGCGTTGGTGCTGGACGGATTGTCTAGATGGAGGGCCGGTCCAGCGTGGCCAAGAGCGAGGATCCGAACAGGATCTCTAGCAACTGCGTATTGCACCGGATCCTCTCTCGGCGGCTCAACGTCGCACCGTCTTCCGACTCGTCACAGAAGATGCTCGAAGCATAGAATCCGGACAGTTCAGCGCATGAGACTAGCGAGACCGACATTCCTCCTCTTTCTCGTATCGACCCTCTCCGGGGCGGAATTGGACTGGTCGAGGCTGAACGCCCTGCCGCAGCAGGCCGGAGCAACTGGCGCGTATGTGACTGTCATCGACGGCATGCTCGTCGTCGCTGGTGGCCAGCCTCGCACCGCTCCGACGGAAGAATCGGGAAGCGGACTGTTGGCTCGTACTTTCACTCGGAACGCCTTCGTTCTCGATTCGCCAGAGGGGTCTTGGCGAGCCACAACCCCGCTACCAGAAGCACTGGGTTTCGGCGCGTCGGCTTCCTTCGGCAGTTTTGCCATTCTTGCGGGAGGGAGTCCGGGAGCCGGCGCATCGTACCGCGACTCTGTGTTCATGGTGACTTTCGAAGGCGACGACCTCGTCTACCAACCGCTCCCTAGGCTGCCGGAACCGCGAGCGTTCACCAGCGGCACCATGCTGGAAGGGGTCTTCTATGTTGCCTGTGGATACCGCAACGAGGGTACGGCCCAACCGGCCAGCGACATGCTGTTCCTGGACTTGCAGGCGGATCAGCTGGCCTGGCAGGTCTCTTCTCCGCTTCCTGGCGTGGGACGCTCGTCACCGGCGATGGCGGCGCAGGACGGAGCGCTGCTTCTATTCGGCGGCAATCATATGTCCGAACTGGGAGCTACAGTTCCCCTATCCGATTCCTACCGGTTTGATCCAAGCAGTGGCTGGAAGCGCATCGCAGACATGCCTGCAGCCGCCGCCTTCGCTGGGGCGATTCCCCTGGGGCCAACCCACATCGCGGTGATAGCAGACGGGGAGGGAACCCGATCTGATGAGGGCATTGAGGGAGGAGCGGATGAGATCTATGGCACCCGCGCCGTGCACGCGTATCACGCCGTCACCGATACGTGGGTCAGTCTCGGAGATTCTCCGGCGGGCATCGCTATGGCCGGTACGGTGTCTTGGAACGACCTGCTGGTTGTGGCAGGTGGCGCGGACCGTCCGGGGGCCGCAGCGGCTCCCGTCTTCGCCGCAACACTCGAACCTGCTGCCGCGGGATTCTCAACGCTGGATTACGCGGCCTTGTTGGGCTATTTCACCGTCCTGGTGATGATGGGAATCTACTTCGCCGGCAAGGGATCGAGCACCGAGGACTTCTTCTTGGCAGGTCGGCGCATGCCCTGGTGGGCCACCGGATTGTCCATCTACGGCACGCAGCTCTCGTCCATTAGCTTCATGGCAGTTCCAGCCAAGGTCTTCGCCACCGACTGGGTGTACATCTTCGTCCAGGTGTCGATCATCATGGTCGCAATCCCGGTCGTGTTCCTCTACTTGCCTTACTTTCGGCAAAAGAAGATGACCAGCGCCTACGAGTATTTGGAGAACCGCTTCAATCTGCCGGTGAGGTTGTACGCGAGCCTCTCCTTTGTCCTGTATCAGCTCGGTCGTATGGCGATCGTGCTCTTCCTGCCCGCTATCGCGCTCTCCACCGTGACCGGAATCAGCGTGTATTCCTGCATCCTCGTCATGGGCGTGCTCGCCACACTCTACACGGTGATGGGAGGCATGAAGGCGGTGATCTGGACGGACGTCGTGCAAGTCTTCGTGCTCTACGGCGGAGCACTGCTGAGTCTGGCGATCCTGGTGTGGAAATTGGACGGTGGGCTGGCGGGAATAGTCTCCGCAGGCATGGAGTACGACAAGTTCCATATGGTCAATTGGACCTGGGATTGGACAACAACGGCCATTTGGGTGGTGTTGGTCGGGAACTTCTTCCTGAACCTCGTGCCCTACACGTCCGACCAAGCCGTAGTTCAGCGCTATTTCACCACCAAGGACGAGAAGTCCGCGGCCCGGTCGATCTGGACGAATGCTGTCCTGCTGGTGCCATCGACGCTGACCCTCTTCCTTCTGGGTACGGGCCTGTGGGCCTTTTACCGCACGAATCCCGAGCTGCTGAACCCCTCGCTGCCTCCTGACTCCATCTTTCCGCTATTCATCGCCCAACAGTTGCCGGTGGGGGTTGCGGGACTGCTGATCGCAGCGATCTTCGCCGCATCGATGTCCACGCTGGACAGCAGCATGAACAGTGTCTCGGCAGCGCTCGTCACCGACTTCTATGCCCGCTTCCGCCCCAGGTCGAGCGACCGGAGGCGTTTGCTGCTTGCGCGCCTCATCACTGCTGTCCTCGGCGCGCTCGCAACGGCCACCTCGATCGCGCTTGCAACGTTCGATGTAGGATCGCTCTGGGACGCGTTTCAGGTCATGATGGGCTTGCTGGGCGGTGGACTGGCCGGTCTGTTTGCGCTGGGGATCTTCTTCCGAAGCGCCAACGGGAAGGGAGCGATGACGGGAGCGATCACCAGCGTGTTCATCCTGTATTGCGTCCAGCAGTACACCGACCTGCACTTCTTCCTATACGGGGCGGTGGGCATACTGAGCTGCGTCGCGGTTGGGGTATTGGCGAGTTATGGGTTCCGGGATTCCGGGCGTTCGGAATTGAGCGGCGAACCGATCGGATGATCGACCCGACTCCGCTACTTGCGGAGCCCCATGCGATGTGGCCCAGTTTGTTGGCCGGATCGATTCCATTCCAGTCCATCGGGGAGGGGTCTGTGGACAGCCTCGATCTGACGGCCTCGATTGCGGGAAGCGGTGGGATGCGGATGCTAGAGCTGAGGGTGACAGGGCATGGGCCTTGGTAGCGAGGGACTCGCCTCCTCGGAGGCCGGTGGTGAGAAGAATTCCCCCTGGTCGGGGCTTGCGGGTCAGGCGTAGACGGTGAAGCGGAAATCGAAGACGGGATAACGGATCGCCGGTTCGATCCGCGCCAGAGTATCACGCCGATTGATGTTGGACGGCACCCATGACCGCAGGTCCGCCTTCGCACGCCGAGAAATCAGCAAGAAAAGACAACGGAACGGCAAGGCAGCGGAATACGGGCCCGCCTGGCGCGGATTAGCCTCAGTGTTGAATCTAGCGGTTTGTTCGCACCGCGATTAGCCGCCCGGCTGCAACTCTCGGGCATAAACAAGGACCGTCATATGTCGAAGAAACAACCAGAATTCAGCCATCACATCCGCCGAGATGGCGATGTCGTCATCGTCGAAATGCGGGGGGCTCTTTATGGCGTCGCCGCGACAAAGCTAAAGTCGCGAATGGATGAACTACTCAACGATGGCGCGATGTGTGTGGTCTTTGACTGCCAGCAGCTTAGCTACACAGGCTTTCACGGCTACAGGGTCGTGCTCGCCGTAGCCAAGGAACTGCAATTACGCAAAGGGCGTTTCGCCCTGTGCAACTTGATTCCCGATCTGAAGGATCTCTTCCAGCTGGCAACCATGATGGATCTGAAGATCTCGATTTCCAACTCCCTCGACGGGGCTCTAGCGGCTGTCCGCAACCGTCCGTAGCGCTTTCTCATGGACTAGGAAGGCGTGCATGAACCGGTCCAGGTCACCGTCCAGAACGCGATCGACATCGCCCATCTCGAGTTGGCTTCTCAGGTCCTTCACCAACCGGTAGGGTGCCAGGACGTAGTTCCGGATCTGGCTCCCGAAATCGATGTCGAGCTTGGAGGCCTCGATCTTGTCTGTCTCGGAGCGCTTCTTGCGCAATTCCAGGTCGTACAGCCTCGCCCGCAGCATCTTCATCGCTGTGGCCTTGTTCTTGTGCTGCGATCGCTCGTTCTGGCACTGGACGACGATGTTGGTCGGCAGGTGCGTGATCCGCACCGCCGAATCCGTCATGTTGACGTGCTGCCCCCCGGCTCCGCTCGCCCGGTAGGTGTCGATCCTGAGGTCGTCCGTCCGGATGTCGATCTCGATCTCTTCGTCGATTTCCGGGTACACGAACACCGAGGCAAACGAGGTGTGCCGTCGCGCGTTCGAATCGAACGGCGAGATCCGCACCAGCCGATGCACGCCGATCTCGGAGCGCATGTTGCCGTAGGCGTACTCGCCCTTGATCATCAAGGATGCCGACTTGATGCCGGCCTCCTCTCCGTACTGCACGTCGGAGATCTCGGTCTGAAAGGACTTGCGCTCGGCCCACCGCAAGTACATGCGCTGCAGCATCTGCGCCCAGTCCTGTGCCTCCGTCCCGCCCGCCCCGGCATTGAGGTTCACGATCGCGTTGGCATGGTCCTGATCGCCGCCTAGAAGAGATTCCGTTTCGACCTCGTCGAGCCGTCCGCCGAGCGCCTTCAGCTCTGACGCGCACTCCTCTTCCACAGGCTCGCCTTCGCCGACGAGTTCCAGGAACGCCTCGAGGTCGGAGAGCGCGCCTTCGATCTCCTTGTCCGTCTCGATGACGCGAGTCAGGCGCTTGCGTTCCCGCAGGACTGACTGGCTCTGCGACCCGTTGATCCAGAATTCGGGTTCCGCGATTTGCTTTTCGATCTCCGAGAGCTGCTTGCCGCCATTTGCAGCGTCAAAGATACCCCCGGATTACCTTGGCACGGCTGCGCACGGCCTCGAATTCGCGCTGTAGGTCGTCTAGGATCATGGCCGCAAGGTCCATTCGCATTATTGCAGAGCGCCCCGGCCCTCCCACAGTGGGATGCCACACGCTACGGACGCGGCTGCCAACAGGCACAGCCACCAGAACCACTCCCCGTATCGCACGTACCCGGTAATGTCTGAACGGTAGCCGAACTGCACGTCCAGGCTGGCTTGCAGGAATGGCGGTAACGCGGCCTCGATCCTTCCCGCAGGGCTGATCGCCGACGTCACCCCGTCGTTGGTGGATCGCAGGATCCAGCGAGCGTTCTCCACCGCCCGCATCCTGGCGATCAACAGATGCTGCTCTCGGGCGGCGCTGCGGCCGTACCAGCTGTCGTTCGAGATGTTCACCAGCAGTTGCGCGCCTCCTGCCGTGAACTTGCGGATCGACCTGGCAAAGACTGACTCGTAGCAGATGAACGTTCCGATCCCTCGGCCGTCGAAACTGGCTACCGAGATGCTCTGACCCGGTCGAAACATACCGGCCTGCATGGTGATTTTTTCCACGAAGTAGTGAAACGGCCATGGCACGAATTCCCCGAATGGCACCAAGTGGATCTTCGAGTACTGCGACAGCAGGTTCCCGTACTGGTCGAGCGTGACCGATGAATTCCGCGGACGCTCGCGACTGCCGTCTTCGTACGAGATCGTGTTGAACACGAACGCCGCCCCGGACTCCCGCGCGACCCGCTCGAAGTACGCCCTGGACGCGGCATCATCGAAGTAGTAGGCCGATACGGGATATTCGGGCCAGACCAGCAGGGAGGGCTTCGTGCCGTCAGTCGGCGCCTTCGACATCTCCAGCATCTTGACCAGGTGCGCCGTGCCGTGTTCCGCTGCCCAGCTTGTGCGCAGCAGGTCCGGATGCACATTGGGCTGGATCAGCCGGGCCGTCTCGGTTCTCTTGCCGTCCTGCGGCAGGGGCGGCAGCATTGTAAGCGCCAGCAAGGGCACCAGGGCAAGCAGAGGGCGGGGCGTTCTCCGCAGAATCGCCAGCGCGAAGGCACCGTTGGCGAGCGCAAACACTGCGGAAGGTCCGTAGATGCCGGTCCACGGCGCAAGCCTCGCGATTTGTTGCACCGGGAAGTCAAGCGCGGCGTTGCCCAACTGGGTCCATGTGAAGAAGATGTATTGGTGGCTTCCCTCGATCCCGACCCACAGTGCCGCCAGCGCGGGCACGCCCCACCAACGCTTGAGCAGCGGGCCGGCCAGGAGCGCGAAGACTCCGCTATGCAGCGCCTTGACGACGAAAAACCCGATGAATAGCAGCGCTGCCACAGGCGGGGCGATGCTTGCGTAGTCGCGCATCACCGGGTAGATCCAGTAGCAAGCGCCACCCCAGAACACCATTCCCGATAGCCAGCCCAAGGTGAACCGCCGCTTCGGCGATTCGTCGCGCAACACCACCAGCAGCGGGACCAGGCAAATCGGCGCCAGCAAGTACAACGAGAATCGCGGATACACCAGCACCTGGGCCACGCCCGATAGCAGTGCCCCGCCAATCGTTGCGTAGATGCCGGCTCCTGCCCGCCACCGTTTGGTCATTGGCCCATCAACGCCTGGGCTTCCACGGACTCCGCCATGTAGGAACTCCTCACGAGCGGTCCGCTGAAAACAGCCCGAAATCCCAGTCTTTCGCCGTATTCCCGATACCTTCCGAACACGTCGGGCCGGACATACTCCTCTACCCGCAGCCTGCGCCGCTTCGGCTGCAGGTACTGGCCGATGGTCGCGACGTCTACCTTCGCCGCCCGGAGGTCTTGGAGCAACTCACGGACATCCTCGGCGGATTCACCCAGACCCACCATCAGGCCCGACTTCGTCAGCACCTGTGGTGAGTGTCGCCGCGCGAAGCGGAGGACATCCAGGGACCGGGCGTACACTGCCTGCGGCCGTACCCGGGGGTAAAGCCATGCGACTGTCTCCATGTTGTGGTTGAACACGTCGCATCCGGAGTCCAGCACGCGGGCGACTGCGTCGAGGTCTCCCAGGAAGTCCGGTACCAGCACCTCGACCCGCGCCCGCGGAAGCGCCCGCTTGACCGCCCGCACGGTGGCCGCGAAGTGAGCCGACCCGCCGTCGGGCAGGTCGTCACGATTGACGCTCGTGATCACGACATGGCGCAGACCCATCCGTTGCGCCATGCCCGCGACCTGCTCGGGCTCGTCCGATTCCAGATCATCCGGGGAGCCTTGCGGTACCGCGCAGAACCCGCACGTGCGCGTACAGGTGTTGCCGAGGATCATGAACGTCGCGGCCTTCCGCGCGAAGCACTCATGAATGTTCGGGCAGCGGGCTGACTCGCAAACTGTGTGCAACCCGCGACTGCGCAACTCGACCTTGAGATCGTGCAGGGCGCCGAAGTGCGTTTCCGGCTTCCGCAACCATTCTGGAAGTCTCGGTGGGAGGCGACTTGCGGATGCTCTGCCAATCTGAACCAAGGCCATTGCCGCTTCCCACTTTACTGCGTACAGCGGTGGCCCCTACGGTCAGACTGCAGATTCTCGGTTAAGTGATCGCCATGGAAATCCCGAGTGGTACTGGCAATCAGGACAGGGTAGCGTCTAGACATTGGCTGTAAGCAGTAGATCACAAGACTCCCGCCGTTTGGCATCGAGCTGCTGAAGTGCAGCGGGGCGAAGTCCGGCTGGTCAGCCTCGACGCCACGGCCGGTCATGAGCAGCAACGGCCCCGGCCGGTTGTAATGGTCTCCCGCGCTCCCTTCAATGAGCTCACCGGGACACCAGCTGTCCTGCCCGTCACCACTGGCAGACGCTCAGCCACCGAAATGTAACGCTATCGTCAGCCTCGCGCCAAGCCCGCGTACCTTGCGGATCCGTAGTTGTCCAGTCCGGATGGGAAGCTAGGGAATTGAGCCGCAGCCAGTCCGGGTGCTGATCCCCGGCAGTTCCCGGTCGTTGCAGAACTTTGCGAGGCAAAAGGGGGACTCACCCTTAGGAATCTCGCCCCATCGGACAACACCGAGACGATGACCTTGCGGCTGTCCAACGCCGTCGGCGGACGGATCACCACAGGCGTAGCCGAGGGCCGCATCCGCGACTACGGCGCGCGGCGGGGGCAGGACGCGCGGGTGGCGGGGACGTTGCTGACGCTGCGCTACCCCGGGGGTCTCGACCAGGGCTCGACGCCGACGGCGCGGGACTTCGTGGTGTCGGCCAGCTAGTGGTTCGAGTATGTTCCTGAAGACCTGGTGTCGGAAACACGTTTGGGGCGTTCTTTGACCTTGGCGAGGATTGACCCAACTTCCGCGACCTGCGCGAACGGTCCGGAGCCCTTGCTATCTTCACCGGATTCAGCGATGCCCCTGACAGCCTCGAAGTGATCGCTTCCCTTAGACGCCGCTTTCGTGCCTATAGGGATTGCAGTACGTATACTTGCCAACATATACTTGGAGCATGGCGCAAGTTACTGTCTACTTGCCCGAGGATGTCCTCGCTGTCGCGCGGAAACGCGCAAAGCATCAGCGGAAGAGCCTGTCAGCGTGGGTGAGCGCACGCATTCGTGAGTCGACCTCGACCGAGTGGCCGGAGAGCCTCGTTGACCTGCTGCACCATGGCACCGGGGATATCGTCGAGCCCGATGACCCGCCCCCGAGGGATCTGAACCTCTTCGCGTAATGTGGCTGCTCGATACCAATGTCTGCGTGGCGCTCATCAATCGGTCCGACGAGCAAGCGGCGGCACGTCTGCTCGAACACCCACCCGGCTCGGTCCGCCTTTGCAGCGTCGTCAAGGCCGAGCTGCATTTCGGGGTACAGAACTCAGCCCGGCTCGCTGAGAACCTGCAGCGCGTAGAGATATTCTGCCGGGCGTTCGAATCGCTGCCGTTCGACGACGAGTCGGCGCGGCACTATGGGATCGTGAGGGCGCAGCTTCGCCGGGAAGGAAGGCCCATCGGCGGAAACGATCTCATGATCGCCTCCATTGCCATCGCCAATTCGCATGTGCTGGTGACCCGCAACGCGCGCGAGTTCTCGCGAGTCGCCGGTTTGGAAGTCGAACGCTGGTAGGTTTAGCCAGTAAACTCCCGGAGTCGCTGCTCCAATACCCGCACTCTCTCCTCCGCAGTGCTCGCCCGAGCCTCCGCAGTGCTCGCCCGAGCCTTCTCCGCTCTCACCCGATCCTCCAAGATCCTGCGCTGCTGCTCCGATGCCTCCAGCGCGCCGTCGATCTCCTCGCCCGTCCGCGGGTCGCGAATCACCAGCACCGTCGCTCCGTTCCGCTGCTTCCCCCGCAGGTCCAACCCCAGCACCCCGCTCCGCAGGTACTCGACCCCGTCCGTGCTGGCCGCCGACTCCACTCGGTGATACCGGCCTGCCCTGGCCAGGTAGCCCTCCAACGGCGTCCCCAGCATCGTCCCTTTCGGGTCCAGCCGCCAGTACTCGCGGACCCCGATCCCCAGGTACTCCTGCGCCTTGTGCCGTGCGTCGTTCTCCGCCGTCGACGGCGACGCTACCTCCAGCACAAAGTCCGGCGCCTTGCCTTCTTCCCACACCTTGAACGTGCTGCGGTTCCCCTCGGGTTCCACCCCGAACACCACCTGCACGTCCGGCTGCAGCCACACCCGGTTGTCGCCGCGCACGTAGTACACCACCAACTCCATCGCCACGAGCACGTCGTCGCGGTCCCTGAAATGGTGGTGCAACGCCGCCGTGGCCAGCCGCACAGCGTCCCCGTGCCAGACGCTCTGTGCGATCCAATGCCCTTCCGGGTACTCGACCGCGTCGGGCTCGGACGCCACCGCTTCGGCCACCGGCGAGGACCCCGTGGAGAGCTCCTTCGAGTTGGAGGCCGTCACTGACATCGCGGACCCAGATTCGCGCAAACGCCCTTCCTTCCCAGCATACAACCGCAGTGGCTGGTGTTGCCCCATCGCAAGGGCCACGCCATCAACACTCCCGGCAGGGCTCCGTATCAGACCGGCAAAAGCAGGAAGGGGGCCTCCAATCTTGACCTATTCGTCAACCTTAACGCGAGTTGAGGAGTCTAGCGGGCTAACTCGTGTGTCGGCTTGGCATGTCCGCGCCCAGGCGAAGCCTTTCCCGTGCGGGCTCAGGCCCCAGTCCTCCGCCAGTCCACTGCCAGTCCGCCATCGACCGTGCTATTTCGACCGCATAGAAACGGTCCGCATCGAGGCGGAGTTGCCGGCTGTACTGGCCGAGTAGGCGCGTGCGTTCGTTGCCAAGGGCTGTGCTATGGATGTTGACGATCTGCTTGCCGTAGCACTTCACCGTTTTCCTCAACCCCACTCAACGGAATTGACCGAAACACTAATGGGTGAGGATGTCTACTGGGAACTTCATCGAAACGACTGAAGTGGCTCTGCCGCCAATTGGGTGCGCTGCCGATCCGATCATTCACTTGCATGAATTGATGCGACTGCGTTCCGGCAAAACAAATCAGCGCACTTATCCTATGAATCCCCGGGGTCAAGCTAGCCGCGGGAGCCTCGTCAGCCGATTCCGTGAAACAGTGGGCTGGTGAGGTATCGCTCGCCGGCGTCCGGCAGGATGGTCACGATCGTCTTGCCGTCGAATTCAGGCGCATGTGCCAACCGGCACGCCACCGCTGCTGCCGCTCCGCAGGAAAGCCCGCTCAGCAGGCCCTCTTCCCGCGCCAGCCGCTGCGCGTACTCGACCGCTTCCTCGTCCGACACGCTCGCGACACGATCGACCGTATCGAGGTCAAGCGTATCGGGGATAAAGCCTGCCCCGATGCCTTGAATTTCCGTGATCCCCGGTGTCATTTCCTCATTGTTTAGATGCTGTCGGATGACGGGACTGCACTCCGGCTCCACGCCGACAGTGAGGATCTGCTTGCCGCGTGCCTTCTTGAAATATGTCGAGATGCCGCTGATCGTGCCACCCGTACCGATTCCCACGACCAGGACGTCGACATTTCCGTCCGTGTCGTCCCAGATCTCCGGCCCGGTCGTCTCGTAGTGGATGCGCGGGTTGGCTGGGTTCTCGAACTGCTGCAGCATCAAGTACTTCCCTGGATTCTCCTGCACCAGCTCGGTCGCGCGCTGCACGGCACCGTACATTCCCTCGTCTTCCGGCGTCAGTTCCAGGTCCGCGCCCATCAGCTTGAGCACCCGCCGCCGCTCGACACTGTAGTTGGAAGGCATCGCGATCATGAGCTTGTAGCCTCGTGCTGCCGCCACGAACGCCAGCGCGATGCCGGTGTTTCCGCTGGTGGCCTCGACAAGTTCCATACCCGGTTTGAGGACGCCTCGGCGTTCGGCGTCCCAGATCATGGACGCCCCGATCCGGCACTTCACCGAGTAGGCCGGATTGCGCCCTTCGACCTTTGCCAGCACGGTCGCTTTCCCGCCGTCGGTGACGCGATTGAGGCGCACGAGCGGCGTGCCGCCGATCGCCATGGAGTTGTCAGAAAAAATTCGAGCCATTCCTAGATTTGCCAATTGAGCACGCGCTTTGCGCGCTTCTGCCGCCATCGTTCGACCAGGTCCGCAAAGGTGGTCCGGTCCACCACGCAGGACAGCGCCCGCTCGACACGCTCCCACATCTCAGGGAACGGAGAGTCGGTCGGCTCGTTCTCGAACGGCCGCTTGGGCGCTTGGAAAGGTCCGTCGATCTGCCGCAGGATATCCCCTACTGTAATCTGGTCCGGAGGTTTCGCTAGGAAATACCCGCCGTCGGCGCCGCGCCGCGACCCGAGGTACCCTCCCTGCTTGAGCTGTGCAAGGATCATCTCAAGGAACTTCTGCGGGATTTTCTGGCTCTCCGCTATCTTCGCGATCTTCACCGGCTGAGGGTCTCCGTGCCGCGACAGTTCGAAGACTGCCCGCAAAGCGTACTCGCCCTTGACAGAAACATCCATCGTTAATCCCTACTATTCTACTAGAGATTAGGGTGAATTCCCGCCGCATGCGCCTTAGCCCAGGGCTTCGTTGCACTTGCGGCACTCCCCGCGGCGCTTTGCATTGAGATTGCCGCAGGCCGGGCAGCGGTTGTAGGCAAGGCGGCAGTAGATGTTTGTGGCGACCACGCCGCTGCCGAGGATCAGCGCGAAGAAGAACACGAACGTGAGGACATCCACCACGGCCCTCTCAGAATGCCACAGCGGCGCGGCGGAACGGACAGATCGACTCCCTGCCGGACGCGGCGCAATCCGTGCCGTCACTGCCCGCCGCATACTTGGACGGCTGCAGCTCAGCTGAATTCGTCAGGCTGGATTTCATGGGCCAGCGCTCCAAGACGCCGTCAGGCAGCAGGATGCCGGTCAGCAGCAGCATGAGGATGCTGCGAACGTATGCAGCTTTGTGGGACTTTGCTCTCTACCGCGGGGAATCTCCGTGCGCCATCAAATGGCGCACGGAGATGTTGCGCCTAGAACGAGTAGCGTAAACTGAGCTGGATGTTCCTGTTGTGCGACTTGCTGGTCACCTTCCCGAAGGTCCCGCTCGTCGCATTGGCGTTGACCTGATTCCAGTTGGGGTGGTTCGGCAGATTGAAGAACTCCGACCGAAACTGTACCCGATGACGATCATTGACCGCGAAGTCTTTGAACAGCCCGAAGTTCCAGCTCTGGAACCCGGGCCCGTGCAGCAGGCTGTTACGGTTTTGGGTGCGGGAGAAGGTTCCCGGATCGGGCCGAACAAATAGCGGGTCGCCGTTGCTGTTGGTAGTGCGGAAGAAGAAGTTGTCATCCGACGAGCCCGACGAGAACCGTTGTTCGCTCGAAGGCAGAACGGGATCTCCAAGCACTTCCCATGGCACAGCTTGCCTGACGCCCGTGCCGGCGAAATCGCCCGTCGTGCCGATGCACCCGCAACGGCGGCTCCTTTCCGGCGGCGTGCCGGTTTGGAACTGCATGATGCCGCTTAGCTGCCAGCCGCCAAGGAGCCTGCCCGTCAAGGTCGAGCTGTTCTTGAGGAACGGCAACTCGTAGACAAAGTTGGTAATGAGCACGTGACGGGTATCCGCCTGGGACCAGCCCCAGTAGCTGCTGTCGTCCAGGTTGCTGTAGATCTGGTGCCGACGGTCAGACGCGTTGTCTTGACTCTCGCTGAGCGTATAAGCGACGCCGAATCCTAAGCCAGAGCTGAATCGCCTGTTGATGCTGATCTGCAACCCTTCGTACTCCGAACGCGCCGCGTTTTCTCCCAGGTTGATCGCGGCGTAGCCCTTGTAGGGCCTCAGCACGTTTGGGTTGATGCCGGGGTTGGCCTGTGTTGTACCGGGGGGGAGCTGGTTGATGTCTCGAACTCGCTCCATGTGGAGCCCCACGCGACCGACATAGCCGACCTCAATCGTTGTCTGAGCGCCGATCTCGCTTTGCAACATTACGTTCCAGTTCCAGGCCGACGGGATCACGTATACCGGATCGGATGTCATGAAGAACTGCGGAAAACCTGTCGCCTCACCCGCTCCGGGATCGTCGACCAATCCATTGTCAATCGAAACCATCGGCTGAAACGGCGGGGTGCCCCCCAGAAAGAAGGTGTCGGCGACGCCGCGGGGGGGGAGAAAACAACCAGCGCCCACCCCGCGGGCCGGGCGGGTTGCCGCAAAGAAAGATGTTGTCGGCGACGCCGGGTCGGGCAAGAAACCGACCGGCGCCGACTCGCAGGGCAGTCCTGTTCCCAAGGCGATGAGCGATGCCAAAACGGGGCTGGAAGTTGCCGTAGTGCTTTTGCCCCCAGGTCTTGTCGCCTCCCGTGAAGAGATGGTCGAATTCCCCGGTGTCAGCGATAAAGACACGCCCGGCAGCGCCATCCGGCCAACCGTCACCAGGAATCACGACACCGTTAAAGCGGTCGCCGCTCAGAATATTGCCGTTCTTCGGATCCTGAACCACCGCTCTACTGGGGGCGTAGCTGTCCGGGTCGAAGACGGCCATATTGCGCCAGAGGCTCCAGAAATAGGGCTGGACAAACGACCAGCGTACCCCGAGTTCAATCCGCGTGCGGGGCGTCACTTTCCAGGAATCCTGGACGAACCACTCCAACATCTGGCTGCGGTAGGGCGTGTAGGCCCGCGGACCAATTTCGGCATAGGTCGAAAAAAGGCCTAGGGCGGCGTTGGCGACTGCGAGACCGCTGCCGCCCGAGCGCGCGTCAGTAAATACGAATCGGCCGTTTTGGTTGTTGGTCCCACCTGGTACGCCGGTCACGTTGATCTGGTCGAAGTCGTTCTGGCCGGCCCGTTCCCAGCGAACGCCGAACTTAAGGGTGTGGTTGCCCCAGATCTTGGATGTCGAATTGGCAATCTGCCAGATCGGACCCGAGGAAAAAGCCGGATACGGTCCGCCATCGATTCTTTGGAAGTTGTTGATATCGATCGTGGGGATCTTGTCGAAGATTTCCTTGCGGTCCGGGAAGATGTAGGGGTAGTCAATGCCATAGCGGCTGCGATTGGCGAGCCCCTGTTCGTTGGGAACGACGAGAAACACGCGGTCGTAGCTGGCACTGAATAGAGCCTCGTTGACCGTGGTCGGATTGATCGTAAAGATGTGATTCAAAGTGTAGGTTCGGTTTGGCCGGTCGATCGTCCTGGTCGCGCGGTCTGTGCCTCCGCGAAATGCTTCCGCCTCGAAGTAGTTGAAGTTTTGGATCCTCGCCCGAAACGTGTGCCTTGGGGAGGGCAGAAAGTCGATCGACAGCGTGTCCTTGCGTTGATTCGCCGGTACTGGCCGCGTTTGTATGAAGTTGTCCGTTCCTTGCAAGAACCCAGCCGTGGGCTCGGGCGCGGCGTTGAGTAGGCCTGTGCCATTTGGGCTGAGCCTGCCAGCAGGGATGACATTGTTGGGGAACGGTTGTCCGGTGTCGGGATCCATCACCTCACGGACGCGGCCGAAGAACGAATTCGAGGGGTCCAACAACTCGGAAAAATCGCCTTGGCGCATCGCCAACGACGGAACTGTCACGATCGTCGTCGCGCCGCGACGCCTTCTCGCCCACTCTTGCCCCCAGAGCCAGAACAGCTTGTTCTCGAGCTTGCCGGGGGCCGGTCCGCTCAGGATATAGCCGAACTGGTTGAAGTTGTTCTGTTGCCTGTCCTGGCCAGCACGATTACGTGACCACGAATTGGCGTCGAGGCTGCGATTCCGGAAATACTGGTAAAAGCTGCCGCGGACCTGGGGCCCCCCGCTCTTGGTCACGAATCGAATCTGTCCGCCCGAGGAGCGGCCGTACTCGGCGTTGTAGTTAGCGGTTAGGACCTGCATCTCCTGCACGGTTTCGAGGTCTGCCGTTCCGACGCTTGTACCGTTGGCGCGAGTCCGCATGTTCACCGCGCCGTCCATCGTCACGATGTTGTCCTGCGTGCGCGAGCCGTTGATGCTGAATCCCCCCGAGGTCAGCCCATAGCTGAAGCCGAGAAATCCACGTCTCACACCCGGTTTCAGCATCGCCAGAAACAGCGGATTGCGCCCGTTCAGGACCATGTTTTCGATCTGCTTTTGCTCGACGACTCGGCCAACCGTGGCCGTTTCCGATTGAATCTGTGCGGTGGATGCGACCACCTCGACCGTTTCGGTTACCGCTCCGATCTCGAGGAGCACGTCTGCGGTCGTTGCAAGATTAGCGTCGAGCTTGACTCGTGTCTTGATGTAGCGTTTGAAGCCTTCAGCTTCGGCTGTGATCGTGTACAGCCCAGGTGGAAGGTTGGCTACCACGAAGTAGCCATTTGGATTGGTTTCGACCAGTCGTTCCAGACCGGTTACTTCGTTGATCGCGGCCACGGTGGCCGCGGGGACGACTCCGCCTGTGGCGTCCGTCACAAACCCAGAGATCTGTGCAGTGTCGGACTGCGCGCCAAGGCGCATTCCGGGAATTGCGAGTAACACGGCGCAGAGCGCCGCGAGCGTCAGGAAACGAGTGTTGGGTTGCATCGACAAAATCCTCCAAGTGCGAGTAGATGCTCGCGAACGACCCGTCGTGCGGACACCATCGGCTACGCCCGGGGCCGATTCCATCCTACACCCCAATCTGGAATTGCTGATCGAATTCTTTCTGCTGTGACACCGGCATGAACACGGTGCACGCCGAAACCCTATGTTCGCTTGCATTTGCGGCACTCTGCGTCGAGGTTGCCGCACGTCGGGCAGCGGTTGTAGATACGGCGGCGGTAGATGTTCGTGGCTACCACGTCGCTGCCGGGGATCAGCGCGAAAAACACCACGAACGTGGGGACATCTTGACGGCACTGTCGGAATGTCACACCGGAGCGGCTAGCCCCAACTTACCCCGTCCAGTAACTAGACTGGCACTTGTGGACCCACAGGGAGTATAGCCCCTAACTTCTTTGCCTTCAAGGGCTTTGCGCGATCGCGAAGGCCGCGAGCGAGTCTCTGGCAGCCCAATTCCGCTTCCGCAGACCTGAAATCCTAGTCATACATTG
>MKWU01004227.1_pt1 | contig 17350 bp, 12 predicted proteins | sample 809101 | NCBI WGS metagenome assembly MKWU01 (sample SAMN05860141, study PRJNA318959) | sponge metagenome | host: Aplysina aerophoba | place: Slovenia: Piran, Adriatic Sea, Gulf of Piran | collected 2013-05-07 | reverse complement strand
TGTATCCGCTGTTCTCGAAGAATAGATATGTGGCTGAGTTATCCTCGGTGCCGCCGAAGCTCAGGCCATCCCACTCCGTCGCCCAGCCGGAAACAGGAAACAGCCGAGCACCGCTGGGGACACCTGGAAGTGCATCATCGACACCATAGCTGGTCTCGGCGTCCTCGCCATCCCCCTCGCCGTCCTCCACAGACCAGTTCCCGCCCAGCCAGTACCCTTCGGGATTGTTGCTGCCGGTGCACTGCCACGCCAGCCAGCCAGCCTTCGGCGAACTGAAGTACAGGTGCCCGCGGCACTCCAAGCCGCCGGTGTATGTGAGCGTGAAAAGCCCGGCGTTGGTCCCGATGGCTTCGTAGCCCCAGCGGCCCGAGTAAGTGGATTCGGCACGGTCGTACACCCACGTCTCAGTGAACTGCCCCTCCGGCTGCACACGGAGTCTGCTATCGTATGCTCCGCCTCGATATGCCTTTCCCCCATAGACGATCGCGCCCCCGGCAAAGCGCGCGCCGAAAGCCTCAGCGTCCACCGGCACCGCTCCGGGCACGGCGGTCGTTGACAGGTTGTTCCAGGAACCCAAGGTGGAGGCCACGATGTTCACCACCTCAAGCGGCTGGTCCGACGTCACCGTCAGCCGCCACTTGCCGGTGCCTCCGCCCAGTTGGCCCGAGATGTCCGTGTCGCCGGCCTCAAGCTGTTGCGCCGTCAGTGTCTTCGCACCGCCCGCCGCCAACATCAGCGTCACGTCGCCGCCAGCGGCCTCGGCGCCGCCGTCATCGCGGGCGCCGATCGTGATTGCAGCCAAGGCATCGCCCGGGTTGATCAAGCGCAGCCGGCTGACCTGGGTCATCTCGGTGGAGAGATTGAAGACCGGAACTTCGTAGCGGTATTGGCCCGACGTCTCCGATGAGGCAGCACGCACCGTGTCGTGCATCGCGCTCAGCGTGCCGTCGGCGGCGCGCACATAGGCCGACAGTACGATGTCAAGGTCCGTCTCGATCGTCAGCCGCGCATCGCCCGTGCTCGGTCCGATGCCGCCCGACAAGCCCTTGGCGGAACTGCCGGACCGCAGGTCCGCCGCATCGAACTCAGCGGCCGCGAATGGGGCCAGTGTGAAGGTGGCCGGACCGGTGCGCGTGCCACTGTCGTCAATGGCGTAGATCGCTACATCTCCGGACCCCTCCGTCCCGTTCACGACCCGCAGCAGTCCTTGCGGCGCGGCCGACGGGCCGCCCGATACCCACAGCGGCACGGTGTATCGCTCCGCCTGTGCGACGATGCACCATGACAAAAGGCCCATGAGCAGAACAATTCGACCAAACGAAGACATTCTTGAAACTATACAGGGCATGCACATCAAAAGAATGAAATAGTACTGAAATTTACGGCTTTCTGCTGATAATGGTCTTAAACTCTTAGATTATCCAGTGCGGCTGCCGCGTTCTTGGGCACGCTTGGCGCTACATCACAATCGGCGCTTGGTATTTCCGGGCAAGCTGCGCACCGGCACTGCCCTGTGCGTTCACAGCTCAACGGCTCAGGGCGGCCGTGATAGCTGCTGGAACCACACGATGGCTTTTGTCTTGGCAATGGCCTGCCCCAGCACCTGCTCACAGTCGAGTTCTACCGGCTGGCGCGCTCCCGGCTCGCCGAAGGCGGGTCGCTGTACGTGAACCACCTGACCTGGCCCGATGACGCCCTGTTCCGGACCCGCGCCGAACGCACCCTGCGATCCGTCTTCGCCGACTGCTCGCAGTGGCCGGCTTGGAATAGCGCTGGGTCATGGCCCACGCCGTGCCGGTGTCTCTCGGGATCCGATTCGCGCCCATGCCCCCTATCTGCCGCCACCCCGACCCCGTCCAAGCCTGCCGGTCCTGCGGATGCTGGCAGTACGATGCGTGCGAGGACGAAGACGAGAGCCCCTGCGATTGGGTCGAGCCGGACCTCTGCTCCGCGTGCGCCCGACCCGCTATCGCCGCGGGCTAGCCTGTCGCGCAGCCGGACGGTCGGATCAGCGAAGCTGGCGGCAGCGCTCGCCGCGACCAGCCGCGGCTGCGCTGCGGTCCCCGCAGGATCTCATGTCCGTTCGAAGCGCGGTGTTGAAGACGACCTCGACCCCGGGCGGCCAGACATCCGGCTGCGGCTGCTTGTCCCGCTTGGGGTCATAGGCGGCGACATGCTCGGTCAGGTACGGGCACTCGTCTGGGAGCTGCGCATCAGCGATTCGCAGGTGCGGCCGCGGGGATCCGGTGCCCTCCTCGTCGTCGGCATATCCGGCCAGCCGCTCGACCGCGCGCGCCCGGCCGTGCCTCCAAGCCAGGGCTAGCATTTCCGCGTACTCCCCCTGCAGGCCCGGGTTTTCGTCGATTGCGGCCGCCATCCCGATCCGGAATGCGCGGATCTCGGTCTCCCAGTGCCGCAAGTCTCCCGCTGTCGCGGCCTTCCAGTGCTCGATCGCCAGCAGGTGCTCGATCGCTTGCGCGCAATTCGCCACCCACTTGCCCCTCTCAGCGCGGCCCACCGATTCGATCTCCTCGATGACGTTTTCCCAGTCGATCTCGTCCACGGCGCGGCGGCGCAGGGCGTCGGCCTGCTGCCGCGCCCAGCTCCAGCCGTCCCGTTGGTAGAGGCCAGTCTCGCCGGCGCTCGGCCTCGGCAGCCCTGAAGTCAGCGAAGCCATGTTCGACCTGCCTGCATTGTAGCCCACGGGCCGGCCGGGAACGGCCGTCGCGGGATGCGCTCGAAGGCGGCGCCCGGATCTCTCTCCCGCCGCGCAAGAGCGCGCCCTGTGCCCGGCCTGCACGGCCTGCGAACTTGAGAACTTGAGATTGCAATTCCTCGAGCCCTATAGGTCTCCCCGCTGCGCGCGTGAAGGACGCCCTGCAAGCGGCCCGCGGCCTCGGGGCGCAGCTCGCCGTCATAGACACGGCCCTGTCCGTGATTTCCATCGGGTAGAAGCCCGAGCGGGCCCACGCACCCGAGGGTCAGAGTCGTGCAAACCATGTCTCCGACGAGGGGCATCCGACAGCCGCCGGAGAATCTCCGGTCGATAGGGGTCGTCGGCATCTTCCTTGCTTCCCCTGTGCATCTCTCTGACGCTCGCCTTGACCGCATTGAACTCGCTGGCAGAAACTGCGTAGGACGGCTGATCGGGGAGCAACTCGTCGATCGCCCGCTACAAGAGCATGACGCACTTTCTGGATAGCGGATGCGTCCTGAATGCGGCTGCGATGAAGTCCGTTTGCTCCTTCTCACGTGCGCTCAGCCGGTGGATCGCACCCCTTCCGATAGAGGTGTTGCACCCCGAGGAAGTCCGCTCTGCTAACGCTAGGGGCGTTTTGCGCCGAATGCTCCGACGATACTTGATTTCTCGAAGACCCCGCCGACCTCTTCGTGGCCCGGGCCGTAGAACGTGCCCTGAATGGAATCGCCGGAGATTCCGGTCTTGAATCCTTCCTGCGTGACTGGGATTCCGAGCCAGGACATGTCCTGTCGCGGACTGCCACCGTCCACTTCGGCGATCTGAGTGAAGCGTGCATCCACTTCGGGATTGGGGAAATTGCTGATGCGGATGCTCGCGTGTCCCTCGACTGCTGCCCATTCCTCGGTGTCCACACCCGCCATCGCTCCATTCCAGGTCGCAATCCCGGTGTCCGGGATCGAGCCCGCGGCATCCCCGAGGCTTATAGCCATTCCTAGTTTGAGACCCAAGCCGGAGACTGGGTCGGTTCCCGCCGCTAGGGCAGCGCCGAACACTTGGTACTCAAGCCAACCGCCCCAGAACTCGCCACCAGCGCCTAGAGTTTCTCCTGTGAAGCCCGTCTCCTCGGAGGTTTCGATGTGCGTGAAATGTATGTCGTGGAGATTCCTGACTTCAAGATCGGATAGCGAAATCTCGTCGCCGAAGAGCCCGCCAAGGTCGAAGTCCGATGCAGACAGCGTTTCGCCGACCTCGGTTTCCTCGGTGGGCAGGAACGGGCTGGTGACCACTGTCGTGGTCGCCTCGCAGGAGCCTCCAGCGCAGGTAACGAGGAATCGCATGTTTCCGATGCTGGAACCTTCAAGTTCCAGCTCGCCTACCCCATCGCTGATCAGCAGCGAATCTATATCCCCCGATTCCAGAAGGTTGTCCAACCTTTCCTTGGGATCCACCACGGGCGGCGGTGGGGGAGGCTGTGGGGGAGGTGGTGGAGTCGCCGCGACCGGTGTGCTAGCAGGTCGCGCGCTGCCACCACAGCTAAGCAGTGCCGCTGCGCTGATCGCCGCGACGCACAAGATCGCGATTCTGAAATGTTTCATATTGCCTTCCCTGCCTCTTGCATGTCCCCTAGCTGCTTGAAAGCAGCTGGCCGCCCGCAACTCGACGACCCGCAGCAAGCGAAAGCCGATCCGGCCATCCTTCCCGTCCCGGACATCCTTCACTCGGCCGCAGAATCGCAGTTCCTCGCGTCCCCGAAGAACATCCACTCACGAGCCAGTTCCGCCGCCCGAACGCGTCCACGCACTGCGTCACGGGCGAAAGCGCCCTCGCCAGCTCGCGGCACCGCGACCCTGGCCGACCACAGCGCCGACGACCCTTCGCGCAACGGCCGGTTGGCGTGCAGGATCGCATGCGGAAAGCGCTTTGGGCGGGACCGACCAAGCAGTGATCAGGGAGCAGGATGGGAGCACTCGTCTCACGATGGAGAATGCATTCATGGCGGATGCTTGAGGATACCCGAATAATCTGAAATCAGTCTGGAATTCTTGGATCCCTTGCTCATTGCCGTGAAATTATTCAGCTAAGTGCTCTGTTTCATACGTTCGCTAGCGAATTGTCCATTTGGGCCGACCCTCTTTCAGGCGACCGTCGGAGCGTAGTCCGCCTCGGCCCCGAAGAACATCCACTCCTCGATCCAGTTCTGCCTACCGATCGCGCCTGCGTACGTCATCCCGCGCGCCGGTCGGGTTCGCCTCGTGGCACCAGCAGTGACGTGTGAGCAAGCCCCCGAGTCCGTTGCAGCTCCTCAGCAACATTTGTCGTGGCGAGGTGTACCTGCCAGTGTGGAGACCGATCAACATTGACCATCTCGTCGGCGCTGCGCCGCAATCGTCAACTTGCCGCCAAGGCCTTGGTTGCAGCGCAGACATTATATCCGTGAAGTTCGACCGCGGAGGGTTGTCCCGAGAATTCGGGTCGGGGTTCGAGGTCTCTCCGGACAGCAAGCGATCTTGCTCTTCCTTGATCGGGTCGGTTTCGGATCGCCTCGTGGGCTGCGCGCCCGGTATTTCCCTCTGGACACGAGGTACGCATGCGTCGAGCCGAAGGGATTCCTATGGGGTGGGCGGGCCGCCACTATGGCAGTCGGCATGGACGAGGCCCACGAAGCAGGACCGACCGCCGCTCGCGGTCTACCACATTGCAGCCCTCTGCCAGCCCTATGCGCGGGCGGCTGGCATTCGACGCAGCGTGCCGCTCGGACGGCTGGCCAGCCGGGCGGAATCTACAAGGCCCGCTGCGACGCTCAGCTATTCCAGCGGTACTTGAGGCGTACGTAGTAGAATCCACCGTTGAATCCGAACGGCGTGTACTGGCTGTAGCGGTTGGCCAGTGCGTCTGCACCGATCGGATTCTCTTGCGGATAGTAGTCGAGGGAGTTCTGGCCACCGACCGCTACCGTGACGGGCCCGGTCCAGTCATAGGCAGCCTCAAGGTCGACCAAGTAGTTGCCACCGGCGTACTGGAACACGTCGAGCCAGGCTCACCACCCCGAGTAGTAGTTGAGGCGCGCCAGGAAGCTCCACTTGCCGGCTCTCGTCTCGGAGGCGATGTTCCAACGCGTTCTTGGCAGGGCATCTTCGAGGCCCTAGATCCGGGCCGCAGACATTAGTGTGGGGTCGAAAGCAGTGACGACCGTATCCGTTTGGTTGAAGACGAAACTGAACGTCGTATCGCCGCCGAGCGAGAGGGGTGCATAGGCACCTGCCAAGTCGAGTCCGGCCGTGCGTGTGTCCAACGGGTTGGTAAAGAAGCGGAATCAGGAGAGCCGCCCCACACCCTGCGCGTTGAGGATGTCAGTTTCCGCCGAGGTGAGGTCCTTGAAGAATCCCGTGAGCGCAATGCAGTCGGCCACGTCGATCCGGAATACGTCGGTGGTGAGCACGAACCCTCCCCGCTCAAGCACGATGCCTCCCGTGTAGTTCCTGGATGTCTCGGGGCCCAGCGGTCCTCCTCCGCGCAGCGCGGCCGCGCTCGAGTGTGGAGGAACTGTGCCATCGTTGATCAGCTCGCGAAACGTCAGGTCCAAGTTCGTTTGAACGTCAAATGCACCCTGCTGGGCAGGGGTCGGGGCTCGGAAACCCGTGCTCGCGCTGGTGCGCAGGGCCAGGGCCGAGACGATGCGGACCCGCCCCGCCAGCTTTTCGTTGACGGCCGAGCCGAAGTCCTCGAGATTCTCCGGGCGGACCGCGGCACCCAGCTTCCAGGCTGCGCCGGGCCCCTGCAATTCAGCGTCTGCGTAGGCGGCCACGTTGCTGCGGCTCCAAACGCCAGTTAAGAGTGGGCCGAACCCGGGAAAGCCGTTCGATGCGGCGCTGAAACCTTGGGCAGCATAGGCGCCAACTTCCCAGGATTCTCGCTGTCCCAAGCCGGTCGTAAAGCGCTCGCGCCGCCACTCGCCCCCCCAGCGAAATTGATCATCTCCCCGACGGGATACGAGACATCGAGGTTGAGGCTAACCTCCTGCTGGCCGTAGGTGCCCAGATCGAAGCTGGTCGGCGTATCCGGTCCCAGCGAGGCGTTCACCGAGTCATGAATGAAGTACGGTGCCTCGTTCGAACCCACGCTCGCGCTCGCATCCCAGACGCCTCCACCTCCGATGAGCAAGCGCACGCCGCCGACGATCGCCGCATCGTCTGCGGTCCCTCCGAACTGCGGCGTGAATCCTCCGGGAAAGGTCTCTTGGAACGAGCAGCAGTTCAGGTCCGCGAAGACTCGGTCAAGCGTGTCCCTGTCAGGCACGTCGTTCACGATCGGTACGACAGGACAGTTGGCGGAACCGTCCAACACGCCGTCGCTCGCATCCAGCGCATCGCCGATCAGCAGCGTCTGTCCACCGTCGGACGAGAAAACCGAATCGCGTGTGTTTGGGTTGCGGAAGTAGAATCCGCCGGTAGCCTTCTTGCCAGCGTAGTTGACGTGACTGTAGAACTGCAGGCGCTGCTGGCCTAGTATCCGAAGTTCCCGAAGAACTTGAAGTCGTTGTCGATTTCGGGGGAACCCCAGGTCTGGGCGGGATAGGCAAGGGGGGGATCGTCAGCGTTTCCGGCGCAGACGCGAGCCGAAGCCGGTATGGGCATCCCGAAGGCGCGGTATCGCCCACCAGCCCTTGCCGGTTCCGAAAGCGAGACCCTCGGCTGCCGGTGGTGCCTCGGTAGTACTGGTAGGCAGTCCTCGACACCAAGCGATGCAACCGGCCGCCCCGTCACGAGCCTCGCGCGGGAACCCATTCCAGCGACCCAACGCCCCGGCACCAGCCCCGGTCGCGTCGGCTCGCGAATCCGGATGCTGCTGGACGAGCAAGTCCGAGCGGACGGCCAGCTCGGGCCATCCGCCGGCGCGCTTACCGGTTCGTCCGACGCAGGCGGTACTTCAGCACCACGGCCGCCTCGGTCGCGCCCGTGCTCGGTAGAGTCGACCACGCAGATACCGGCTCGCTGCCATCTAGGCGCAAGTTGGGAACGTGACCACGCAGAGTCTCGCCGACGTATGGCCCGACCTCCACCGACGGGTACCGTAGGTGCCTGGCGCGAACGCCCACGCTAAAGCGATCGCCGACCGCGAAATCCACACCACCCACATACACGAACACGTGCACGTACTTCCGGAACAGCGCCGAACCCCTGCTGGCCGTGCCCGCGAGCTTCTTGCGAATCTCGTCGAAGTTCGGCTGTTCGCGCCCTGTCGTGATGGCGAGCGGATCCGCGCTGCGCTGCCAGGTCCAGCTGAAGTCGGCGTGCATGCCGGCATAGCCGAGACCGATTCCGCCGTAGGGCCGGATACGACCGCTCCTGACCGGATACAGCTGGAGGACGCCGTGCACGCCATGCATCCGCAATGTGCCGAGGCGTTCTTGGCCCACGTCCAGCTCGTTTGACAGCTTCTCGAAGTCCACGCCCTGGGCATTGGTGGACGCGACGGTCTGATCGAAGACCGCCTTCGCTCGGCTGTAGTCGAAGGCGAGCCTCCATGGCCCGGCAACGTCGAACTCGAGGCCCACTCCCGCGCGCAGGCCGCGTCCGTCCGTGAAGGGCGCCGACCATCCGTCGCCGATGCCTCTGTCTGGCGTCGCGCACCCGGCAACACTCAAAGCGTTTGGGTTGATGTACTCGTCACAGATGCTCGACCGGTCGTCGCTGCGACTGGCGACAACATAATCGCCGACCCCGCCGCGTCCCACGTCCACGACAATCGATTGCGCGGCGACGGGGATGGCGGTCGCAACTGCGACGGCAGCCAAGAAAGAGCGCAGCGGGATGGACGCCTTCACGCCCTCTCACGATACTTCAACCCAACTGCACCGGGCCAGGCGTCCGGCAATCGGTGTGACGACACTTGGCGGTCGTGGCCCGGCCAGGACATCTTGAGGAGTCCAGCCGGCAATGGCCGCCGTCTGGAGTTGACCCGGTCTTGTGGATACATGATCCTGTCGCGAGACGGAGGTGTCCACGGTGGCGAGATCGAGAGCAGACGGGTCCGCAGGAATCGGTAGATCCGCCGGCGAGTTTGCACAGTACATGCAAATAACGTGAAATAACCTATTTTTCTGATTTCTTCTAACGACCTGGGAGGACGGGAGAGCGCTTGCACGGTTCGGGGCGACGATCAAGAACCCCGGTATGAGCCGGATCCAATGTGACCTGCTCCCGGACTGCACGATCCTGCGGCACAGCAAGCGCTGGCGTCAGGGTAGGACTGTTACCAGGCGGCCCTGCATCAGCTGGGGCACTTTACGGTGTTATCCGCGACGGCTCAACCGGGCGACCCAGCTAGTGGATCGAGGAGGCCTTCGTCTGTCCGTGCAGCGCCTGCGGACAGAGATCAGCTCGATGACGGCTGGCGATTGGCCATGTCGGTGTCACCGCTCCTCATGGCGCTTCGCCCGCATCGGGACGCCCGGCGAGATCGGTCGAGCCTCCCAAGGCGCACAGCTGGTGAGCAACTAAGCAATAGGCCAAGGGCAGGATCGGGAACGCGAAACCGACGTTGGCCAGCGAAGGCCGTGCGCGGCAGCCGCGAACGCCCGGGTTGCCCTGGCGCAGAAGGATCTTCCAGTCCTGCCAGACACGCCCGCACCGCTAGGGCAGGGCTAGGCTCGCCTGGCGCAGCGCGCTCACTCGTCTTCGGGCTCGCTGCTGAAGTCCGCATCGAGGCGCACCAGTTGGTCTTGGTCGCGCGCGACGATCGCCTCCTTGTGCCGGCCTTGGCGGCAGCGACGGTCACAATCTGGATCGAGCTTGTCGTCACGCTAGCGCGCTTCCGCGACCGGGATTGGTCGCTGCGGCCGACTCAGTACGGGGCGATTGCCAGAGACCAGACCAAACCCTAGGATCTCGAGTTCAGTGGCCTCCCAGTCTTGGCATGCCCGACGAAGGCCCTTTCAAGCCATCTATTCGCGGACAGGCCAAGCCGCCCTGTCGAGGATTTCGGTGCAGGTTCGGTATTCGTCTCGCGAGGCTGTCCCTGCTCGCGACACGTAAGTTCGAAGCCCTTTCCGCGCGCTTCCGGAAAGCGCGGAAAGGACCTCAGCCTTCCCCGGGCCGGGGCATGCGGTAGCCGACCCGCGGCTCGGTAAAGATGTATGCCGGATTGTCGGCGCCATCGCCCAGCTTACGCCGCAGCCGCCTCACGAAGGCGTGCACCACCCGCGTGTCGCCTTTGTTCCGCGCCCGCCAGACCCGCCGCAGGAGGTCGTCGTACGTCACCACGCGCCCGGCCTTGGTCGCCAGTTCGGTGAGCAGGTCGTACTCGGTGGCACTGAGCTTCAGCTCCCGGCCAGCGAGGGTCACCCGGCGCTCCTCGCAGTCGATGACTAAGTCCCCCGCGCGGTAGGGCTCCGGCTTCCAAGCCCGCCGCAGAGCCGCCTGGATCCTCGCCACCAGCTCTGTTGGAGAGAACGGCTTGACCACGTAGTCGGCCGCACCCATCTCCAAGGCCTTGGCGATCGTCTCGTCCCGGCCGTACACAGAAAGGAAGATGACCGGCTGGTCGCCCAGAGCGGGCAAGCTCCGCATCAGTTCGATGCCGTCGGTCCCGGGCAGCATCAGGTCCAGCAGGACTAGGTCTGGCGCAGCCCTCGCGAGCAAGTCCGCCACCTCCTCCGGGGCGCCGGTCACCAGCGCTTCATAGCCAGCGTCCTCCAGAATGTGCCGCACGGAATCTAGCGCCTGAGGGTCGTCGTCCACCACGAGCACGCGAGCTCGTCGCGGACTATCGCCGTACTTGGCGGTGCTCGCTACGGCGACTTCACCGACCTCCTCCGCCACCGGAACCGTGAAGGTGAACCGCGCCCCAAGGCCCTCTCCGTCGCTCTCGCCCCAAATGCGCCCCCCGAGCGCCTCCACCAAGCCCTTGCAGATGGCCAGTCCCAAGCCCTCTCCTACCCCGCGTTGGGAACCCTCCCTCCCGCTCCGAGAGAATTTCCAGAACAAGTGCGGAAGCCGCTCAGCCGGAACGCCCCGGCCCTCGTCGGCCACCGAGACCGCCACGTGTCCGACCTCCAAGGCCACCGCCACACGGATGATGGACGCCTCGGGGGAGTGCCGGGCCGCGTTGGTCAGCAGGTTCCCCAGCACCTGCGCGATGCGCCGCCGGTCGGCCATCACCCGCGGCAGGTCCGGCGACAGGTCGACTTGCACGGGATTCGTGCGGCCTCCGCTCCGGAACGTCTTCCGAGCCTGTTCCACAACCACCGCCACGTCCACGGGCTCGGGGACCACCGACAGCGTGCCTGTCTCGATTTGCGCCGCGTCCAGCAAGTCGCCGATCAGGGCGCCCATATGGTCCGCCTGCTCGTCGAGGATGCGAAAGAACAGCTGCGTCTGGGCCGGGTCCGGGGCCGTCGAACCGCCCAGCGCCGTCGCCGTGCAGCCCTTGATCGAGATCAGCGGGGCCTGCAACTCGTGGCTCACCATGGCTAGGAACTCAGCCCTCAGCCGCTCCAGCTCCTCCCTTGGCGTCAGGTCCTGAAGAGTCACCACTAGCGACTCGACCTCGCCGCCCTCGGCGAGGATCGCCGTGGCGTTGACCAGCGCCCTCACTCTCCGACCGTCGGGCGCCTGCATCAAGATCTCCTCGGCGCGAACCGTGTCGGCCTCGCGCAGCGCCTGCGTCAGGGGGGCTTCGTCCAGCGCAAACTCCCGCCCGTCAGCGCGCCGCACGCGCAACACCTCTAGCAACTCCTCCAGCGAGCTGCCAGGCATGCGGAGGCCCCCGACGATGCGTCGCGCCTCCCCGTTGGACGACACCATCCGCCCGCTCCGTGCGTCGAAAACCACCACGCCGACCGGCGAGGTTTCGACCAGCGCTTCCACTTTGGACCGGGCGCGTTGCTCGTCCCGATGCTTGCGCGCATTGGCAATCGCCGCCCCCGCCTGGGACGCGAACAGCGCGAGCACCTCCTCGTCCTCGCTCGTGAACTCCTGCCCGGCCTCCTTGTCGGCCAGATAGAAGTTGCCGAGATGCGAGCCCTGGTGGTGGATCGACGCCCCCAGGAAAGTCCGTGCCAGCGTGGGGTCGCCCGGGAACCCCTGCGCGTCCAAGTGGGCTGCTAGGTCGCGTAGGCGCAGCGGCTGTGGGACTTGGCGCAGATATTCCCACAGTGCCCGCCCGTCGGGATGGTCTAGGAGCCGCTGGCGCTCCGCGGGAGTCAAGCCAGCCGTGATGAAGTCCTCCATCTGTCCATTGGCGTCGATGGTCACGATCAAGCTGCGACCAGCACCGGTCAGAGCACGGGCACTTGCCACGACCTCGCCCAGGACCGTGTCGAGATCGAGGCTCTCACTGATGCGTAGGCTGGCCTCGCTCAGTCTCGAGAGGCGGTCCCGAAGCGCCTGGTTCTCCTGCTTTACTTTGTCGATCTCGCTCAATTCCACCCCTCGTCGAGAATGCGGGCGACGCCCGCTCCCGCCCTGTCCTTCGCCGGCACGAGGCAACGACCGGACTCGCGACCTGCGCCTAGCTCGGGTGCGATCATTCCTGCCGGCTCCGTAATCATTATTACCAGTTTCAGGGAAGATTCAGCAAGCTGAAATTGGGGTGCGCGATCGAGATGGCGTTGGTTTCGGCCCGTTGAGCCCAGAAATCCTGCTAGTCGCCACTGAGGACGACACGTCAGACTACCCGCCTGAAGGATCTTCCCGAGCTCGCCACGATTACCCGTGAGCATCCGCTCCAAGGACTTCCGCGTCTGGTAGTTAGGCTCGAATTGCTGGTCCAGACGCCCAACGGGAGCAGGCAATTCGTGTCGCTGGCACGGACCGAAGCCGGCACGAGTAATCCGCTGCTGCAGTCGCATTCCGGTCTCGTCTCGCTAGCCGGCTCGCTGCGCCCGCGCACCATCGTCGACTCTCTTCTCCGGTGCCTGCCCGCCGCCGCGGGGAAACACGATGCCCAGACTCCCATCAATTCCGCAACAGCTCAGGCTGGCTTGCTGCCAACCGCCCAGTCTCCCCGCTCGGGCTGGGAAACGCTCGACGAGACCACCCGGACCACCGTACGGCCGCTCTGGCTAGACCGATCACACGCCTCGCGACCGCGGACGGGGAGCGGCGCGAGCATGAATCAGGCCAGAATCGATCCCGCGCAGCTACGGCCCCGCGCCTTCATCTTCGTGCACCAGTCCGCCCAGACGCAGGTCCAACACAGCCGCGAATCGACGCGCCGCCAAGCAGCTCGACTACTATCCGCACACGAACATCCACGAGGGCGAGTCCGGCTCCGGCTTTGAGCCGTCGCACGCACTGGGGGTCAGCGTGTTCCAAGAGCAGCCGCCGGTGGTCGACCCGGCGGAGCGCGAGCCAGTCACGTATCGCACGCATAGGGTGAGCCGTGATCTGCAAGTCTGGTTCGTCGAAGGGCGCGACTACCGCAGCCCCCTCGACCAACCAGACGGGCCGCGCAAGACCATCTGGGGCGCCAAGCAGAAGGCCTGGCTGATAAAGACGCTTGAAGAGAACGACGCGAACTTCAAGCTGCTTATTTCGTCCACACCCATGGTTGGCCCTGATTCCATCAGCAAGCGCGGCAACCACACCAGGTTCGACGGCTACCGGCACGAGGGAGATGAGTTCTTCGAATGGCTGGCCGAGGCCGGAATCACAAGCGAGGAGTTCTTCATTGCCTGTGGCGACAGGCACTGGCAGTACCACTCGATCCGTCCTGACGGATACGAAGAGTTCTCCTCCGGGGCGCTGGTGGACGCCAACGCCATCCTCGGCAGCTTCCCCGGTGACGCGAACACAATGGATCCAGACGGCGAGATCCAGCAACCGTTCCACTCCCCGGAGGCCAGCGGTGGTTTCCTGATCATCTCGGTCATGCCCGACGGCACGGCTGCGCGCGCTGAATTCCGGTTCTACGACGAAACTGGCAAGCTGCTGTATGAGCACACCAAGCGAAGCGGAGCCTAGATCGGAGTCCTACCAAGTGATGCAGCAAGGCTGCATTCCAAGCACGCGGGCGGGTGGGACGCTCTTGGAGACGGGGCTCCTTCGCGTTCAATGACTCGACCAAGAAGATTGTCTTTGCGTCGGGTTTCGAGGGTAGGCCGGTCATACCGGTCCAAGCGACGCATGCTACAGGCCGGGTAGGATCCAGAGAACAGAATCAGCCGTGCACGCAGACTGACACGCCGCTTCGCCTAGGACGGGTGATACAATGAATACATATAGTCGTTGAACCTTGGATGATCAACAGTATGGCTACTTCGATTCGACTTGCCCCTGAAACCGAGCAGCGGCTTAATTTTCTGGCCTCCCAGACCGGGCGCACGAAGGCATTCTACCTGCGTGAGGTGATCGAGCGCGGCTTGGAGGACATGGAGGACTACTACCTTGCCGCCGATGTACTAGAGAGGCTTCGTCAGGGGAAAGAGAAAGTGTGCTCCTCCGGTGACGTAAGAAATGCCCTTGGCTTGGACGATTGAGTACACCGCCGCCGCCAAGAATCAGCTTCGCAAGTTCGACAGGCAGACAGCTCGACGCATTGTCGATTACATGGACGAGCGAGTCGCGTGTGTGGAGGATCCACGGAGCTTGGGCAAGGCGCTCTCTGGCCCGCTGGGTGAGTTGTGGCGGTATCGAGTAGGAAATTGCCGCGTAATCTGCGACATTCAAGACAATGCCTTGCGGGTATTGGTGGTCAAAGTTGGTGCCCGCGACACGGTATATCGGTGAAATGCTCGCGGCGGTAGAACTCGCAGTCAACGCTGGGATAGATCCGCCACGGCTAGTCCGAGTTTGAGGTTCTCTCGTCAACAGTGGAGCAAGGCTGGCTCCCAGGCCGGTAACCTCTCTCTTCGGACCTGGATCGACGTGCCAAGATACCGCCCTTGCGAACATCCGGTCCGTCCGCCGGGACCTAGTAGGCCTGCTTTGACTCCGCGGCGACAGCTACGATCTTCGGCACTTGGAGCCCGGCCGCAATCATCACTTCGCGGATCGCACTCTCGGCAACCGGATGGGGGCGGATTGTCCGCTTCCCCTGATAGCCAGCCGCCAGTGCTAGCGGCGTAGAGCCGAACGCGTTCTCTCGATTCCAGACCGCCACGTCAGCGCCCCTCGCCGCAAGCAGTTTGATCGGTGCGCTCCTGTCCCTGTATGCGGCTTGGTGCATTGCTGTCTCGCCACTCTCATTGACGGCATCGATATCGATGCCTAGGGCAAGCAATATGTCGATTCCGGCGACGACTTCTGCCTCGCTCCCCGTGCGCGCCCCGAGCAGCATCAGGGCGTTACTGCCATTGCGGTCCGTGAGCAGCGGGTCCGCGCCCAATTCGACCAGCGTGCGCATGAATTCGAGATCCGCGGTCTGGGCGGCCGCCAAGAACGCCGTCGGCCCGTGCACCTGGATGCCCAAGTTGAGCAGTCCGGGACCAGTCAACCTCGCGTTCAGGTCCGCGCCATGCTCGGCCAGCTCACGGACCAAGTCCAAGCTCGTCATCTCGCCAGTAGGCCGCGGCGGCGGATTGGCATCACCCAAGGCGACCCGCCGCACGTTGGTAATCGCGTGCAGCGCGGTATAGCCGACAGGGTCGGCCGCAGTGGGATCGGCCCCGCAATCCAACAGGTATGCCGCCAACTCGAAATGGCCATTCTCCACCGCTACGTGCAGGGCAGTAGCATCCGAGCGCAGCCTGGCCACATAGCCGCGATGGCGCCACTCCTTGGCCGGCTTGATCCGCCGCTTAATGTCCGCGCCCGCCTCCACGAGCGTCTTGACCACATCCATGTGCCCCGCCCTGACAGCAAACAGGAGCGGAGTGAAACCAGATTCCAAGGTCTGCCGAAAATCGGCCCCGAATTCGATCAGCTCTGCCACCACTTCGGCGTGGCCCTCCGCAGCCGCCCAAATCAGGGCGGTCTGCTCGGACTTGAGCTGGAAATCGAATATGGTGGGATCTTCCATCCGCCGCAAGAAAGCGTTGGCCCCCACGCCCTCCTGCCGCCCCATGCCCAGCACAGTCGCGTGCGGATCGGCACCTCGCACGAGGAGCGCTTTCACCGGTGCAAGCCGGCCCGTTCGCGCTGCGGTCATCAAGGCAGTCTCGCCGCCCGGCAAGACCGTGTTCGGATCTGCTCCCGCATCGAGCAATAGCTCGACCAAGGGGCCGTTGCCATTGATGCAAGCCAACGTGAGCGGCGTCACGCCGTAGCGATTGGAGACACTGGCGTCAGCGCCTGCCTGCAGCAGCAGTTCGGCGATCTTCGTGTCGTCATGGCGGGCAGCCCAGTGCAGCGCTGTCATGCCGTCCATCTGGGCCGCGTTCACATCGCCAGAACTCCCGAGCAATGCGTGCAGCGCGTGACGGTCCAACGCCTGGACCGCATCTGCCACCGGAGCCTCGGCCGCCCAGGCGGTCGTACCGCCGGCGACCAAGCAGGCCGCCACCCAGACTCCGACCCGCGCTCGCAACATGGCTCCTTTTCGCCTGCCCTTGTCAGATCGCCAGCAGTTCGTCAACCTTGCCCTTGCTGTCGGCGAAGGAGTCCATGCGGACGCCCGCCTTCTCCAGCAGTGTCAGGTGCAGGTTGGCCAACGGCGTCTGCTCGTCATAGCGGATATGGCGTCCGCCCTTGAGCGTGCCCGCGCCGCCGCCGGCGACCAAAATCGGCAGATTGATGTGATCGTGCTTGTTGGGATCGCCCATGCCGCTGCCGTACATGTACATGCAATGGTCGAGGAGCGTGCCATCGCCGTCTGGCGTGGACTTCAACCTCTCGACCAAGTACGCGAACAGCGACACGTGGTACTCGTTGATCTTCGCCATCTTGGCGACCATCTCCGGGTTGTTGCCGTGGTGCGTCAAGGGGTGGTGCGGCTCGGAGACACCAATCTCGTGGTAGCTCCGCGTGCTGCCTTCACGGGCCAGCTGGAACGTGATCACCCTGGTGATGTCGGCCTGCAGCGCCAGCACTTGGAGGTCGAACATCAGGCGGGCGTGGTCGGCATAGGCCGCAGGCACGCCGATGGGCCGATCCATATCCGGGCGAGGATTCTCGGCGACGCCGGCTTCAGCGATCTGGATGCGACGCTCGACTTCCCGCACGCTGTCCAAGTACTGCTCCATCTTGGCGCGGTCGCCGGTGCCCAACTCGCCCTGCAGGCGCGAGATGTCACTCTTGACGCGGTCCAACAGGCTGGCCTTCTTCTTCAGCGTCTTGGCGCGTTGTTCCGGGCTGCCCTCTCCGAACAGGCGCCCGAACACATTGCGCGGCCGTGCCTCGTAGGGCAACGGTGTGGTCGGCGACGACCACGAGAGGCTGTTCTGGTAGACACACGCGAAGCCGTCATCGCACTGGCCCACGATCTCGAGCAAGTCCATGCCCAGTTCCAGCGACGGAAGCTGCGTGTCTTGGCCGATCTCCCTGGCCGCGATCTGATCGACCGTCGTGCCGAGGTAGTAGTCGCTACTCTCGGTCAGCTTGGCCTTGGCGCAGCTGAGGTAGGCGGAGTTGGAGGTAGCGTGTGTGCCGGGATAGGCATTCTTCAACGCCATGTTCGTCAGGGCGGTGAGATGGTCTTTGTGCGGCTCCAGCGGGCGCAGGATCGGCGACAGTTCCTTGAGCGTCTCCTCGCTGCGGGGAGTCCAGCGGT